>PVBE012183849.1_pt1 | contig 175106 bp, 171 predicted proteins | sample 1631181 | NCBI WGS metagenome assembly PVBE01 (sample SAMN08397723, study PRJNA350692) | Marine metagenome, whole genome shotgun sequencing project. | isolation source: water | place: Pacific Ocean | collected 2012-04 | reverse complement strand
CTACGCGTATCCAAGTGCGCCATGGCGCGCACCCTCAACCGCTGCGCTTGACCCGCGGGAAAACCGTCGAGCGTTTGACGATGCCATAGGCGAAGCTCGTGTCGATCGCCGCGATTCCGGCAATGGGGTGCAGTTTGGACCGCACGAAATCCTCATAGTCCTTGAGGCTGGCGACCAGCACACGCAGCAGGTAGTCGTCGCTGCCGGTCATCACGTAACAGTCGAGCACTGCGTCCATGTCGGCGATCGCCGCCTCGAACGCGGCGACGGTCGCGTTGTCATGCTTTTGCAGGCGGATGCGGACCAGCGCGGTGACGGGCAGGCCATAGGCTTCCTCGTCGATCACCGCCGTATAGCCGCGAATGACCCCCGCAGCCTCCAGCATCCGCAGTCGCCGCAGACAGGGGGAGGGCGACAAATTGACCTGTTCGGACAGTTCCTGGTTGGTCAGGCGACCATTGGCCTGCAACGCCGCGATGATCTGCCGATCCTTGTCGTCCAATGCCCGCCCTTTCCATGCCTGGGACCGTGCCGCCTAGCGCAAAGCGGCAGAGTCTCCAATCAGGCGGCGAGCGCCGGAGCGCTCTCCGCCTGTGGGGGCGCCAGCGCCTGATCCAGATCGGCGATGATGTCGGCGACATCCTCGATGCCGACCGACAGGCGGATCAGCCCCTCCGGAATGCCGTGCGCGGCGCGTTCCTCGGGCGTGTAGGTCGAATGGGTCATCGACGCAGGATGCTGGATCAGCGACTCCGTATCGCCCAGCGACACCGCGCGGCGGATCAGCGCCAGACGGTTCATCATGCGGCGCCCCGCCTCCAGCCCGTCGGCCAGCTCGAACGCGATCATCGCGCCGAAACCGGGCATCTGCCGTACGGCGAGATCATGCTGTGGAAAGCTCTCCAGCCCGGGGTAATGGACCTTGGCGACCCCGGCATGTCCCTCCAGATAGCGGGCGACGGCCATAGCATTGGCGCAATGCTCGGTCATGCGCAGCTTCAGCGTCTTGATCCCGCGCAGCAGCAGCATGGCGTTGAACGGCGACATCACCGCGCCGGTCAGGTCCTTCAGCCCCTGCATCCGCACGCGCGCCATGTCCTCGGCCCGGCCGACCGCGATCCCACCGACCAGATCGCCATGTCCGCCCAGATATTTGGTCGCGGAATGAACGACGATATCCGCGCCCAGCTCGATCGGCCGGGTCAGGATCGGGGTGGCATAGGTGTTGTCGACGACCAGCTTCACGTCAGCGCAGGTGGCGGCAGAGGCCGCGGCGGCGACCCGCGCGATGGCGGCGATGTCGACCAGTCGCATGTTCGGGTTGGCGGGCGTCTCGAAATAGATGATCCGGGTTGCGGGGGTGATCGCGTCGGCGACCGCCTGCGGATCGGTCATGTCGACATGGGTGATGGTGATGCCGAACCGGGCCAGCCCGTCGCGCAGAAAGGCGAAGGTGCAGCCATAGAGCGTCTTGTCGGTCAGCACTTCGTCGCCCGGCGACAGGAAGGTCCACATCACCGCGCAGATCGCCCCCATGCCCGATGCGAGGGCCACCCCCGCCTCGGCGTTTTCCAGGCTGGCGCAGCGCCGCTCCAGCAGGTCGAGCGTCGGGTTGGAGATGCGCGAATAGATATGGCCCGGCGCGGCCCCCGCGAACATGTCCGCGCCCGCCTCGACCGAATCGAAAACGAAGGTGGAGGTCATGAAAAGCGGCGGCGACAGAGCGCCGTCATGGGCCGAAGGATCATAGCCATGGTGAATGGCCCGCGTCGCGATCCCGCTATTCTTCTGGTCGGCCATATTGTCTCGCCTTCTATCCGTCTCTTGCCCGATGATAGCGCCGATGCGAAAGCGTTTCCGATCAAAGTCATGCAGCGGAAGTGCATCTCTGGGCAGTATCTGCCAATATTGATGCGATTTATGAGAAGGGCTGCCAATCGGGCCGATGGAGTCGGTGCCGAGCGACATGGCATTCTCGAACCGCTGCCCTGAGTGCTGGCAGCGGGGCAAAGAAGCCGATGCGCATGAAGGCGAGGGTGTTCGAGGTTTTGGATGATACGCTGTCGCCAGCAGCGGCGATCCCGGTGCGGACTGCCTGGGACCGCTGCCCGCCCGAGGGGATCGCGATCATCGACCCGCGCCGCTGATTGCCCGGCCCGGGGTCGGTGGAAAAGGCACCGCGCTGCGATATTAGGGCATGACACCTCGGCACCCGGTCTGATAGCCCTGTGGTCATGCCCGTTTCGGCCGCCGCCTCCGCCCGCGAGATCCTCGTTCGTCTGCATGACGTGATGGCGTCGCGCACCCCCGCCCAATCCAAGCTGAACCAGGTGGTCCAGATCATCGGTGAGGCGATCGGCAGCGAGGTCTGCTCGATCTACCTGCTGCGCGAAGGCGTGCTAGAACTGTTCGCGACGCGCGGCCTGGCCGAGGAGGCGGTGCACGTCACCAAACTGGCGCTAGGCGAGGGGCTGGTCGGCACGATCGCCGAGGACGTCGAGGTGCTGAACCTCGACGAGGCGGCCAGCCATCCCGACTTCGCCTACAAGCCCGAGACGGGCGAGGATCGTTTCCACAGCTTTGCGGGCGTGCCGATCATCCGGCGCGAGCGGGCGGTGGGCGTGCTGGCGGTCCAGCATAGCGAACCGCGCAAATATGCGGATGTCGAGATCGAGGCGCTGCAGACCGTTGCGATGGTGCTGTCCGAGCTGATCGCCAATGCCGGGTTGATCGATGCGGCGGGGGCGGCGGGAACGCGGCCGCAGATGACCGCGACGATCCGCCTGTCGGGGCAGAAGCTGGTCGAGGGCATGGGCAGCGGCTTTGCCGTCTATCACCAGCCGCGCATCTTCATCGAACATACCGTCGCCGAGGACATCGATGCCGAACGCCGCCGGGTCTATGCCGCGTTCGACAAGATGCGCGAACAGATCGACCGCATGGCGCGCGAAGCCGAGTTCGGCGTCGCGGGCGAGCATGTCGAGGTCATCGAGACCTATAAGATGTTCGCCTATGACGAGGGCTGGGCGCGCCGCATCAACGAGGCGATCGACAGCGGCCTGACCGCCGAAGCCGCGATCGAGCGGGTGCAGCAGCGCACCCGCCAGCGGATGCGTCAGATCGACGATCCGCTGCTGGCCGACCGGATGCACGACCTGGAGGATCTGTCCAACCGGCTGTTGCGTATCGTGTCGGGCCAGATGGGCACGGCGGCGCAACTGGGCCTGCGGCAAGACACGATCCTGATCGCGCGCAACCTGGGTCCGGCCGAGCTGCTGGAATATGACCGGCGGCGGCTGAAGGGCGTGATCTTGGAGGAAGGATCGCTGACCGCGCATGTCATCATCGTCGCGCGCGCCATGGGCGTGCCGGTGCTGGGCCGGGTCAGCGATGTTCGGCGCCAGATCGCGGATGGCGACCAGTTGCTGCTCGACGTGGCGGAGGGCAGCGTGCTGGTCCGCCCGACCTCGGCGATGGAGGAAGCGTTCGAGGCGAAGCTGGCGCTGCGGCAGAAGCGGCGCGCGGCCTTTGCGGCGCTGCGCGACGTGCCGCCGGTGACGAAGGACGGCCACCGAGTCACCCTGATGGTCAATGCGGGGCTTCGCGATGATGCCGCCGCGCTCGACACCACGGGCGCGGACGGGATCGGCCTGTTCCGCACCGAATTCCAGTTCCTGGTCTCGGCCACCCTGCCGCAGCGCGAACGCCAGCAGCGGCTGTACCGCGACGTGATGGAGGCGGCGGGCGACCGGCCGGTGGTGTTCCGCACCATCGATATCGGCGGCGACAAGGCGCTGCCTTATCTGAACACCGAGGCGGGGGACGAAGAGAACCCGGCCATGGGCTGGCGCGCGCTACGCCTGGCGCTGGAGCGCGACGGCCTGATGAAGGCGCAGGCGCGCGCGCTGATCGAGGCGGGGGCGGGGCGCACGCTCCACGTCATGTTCCCGATGGTGTCCGAGGCGTGGGAGTTCGACGAGGCCAAGGCCTTGTTCGAGGCGCAGCGCGCCTGGCTGGGTTCGCGCGGGCGTCGCCTGCCGCTGGAGGTGCGGTACGGCGCGATGCTGGAGGTGCCGGCACTGGCCGAGCAGCTCGACCTGATCCTGCCCAATGTCGATTTCCTGTCTATCGGCACCAACGACCTGACCCAGTTCCTGTTTGCCGCCGACCGTGCGAACCCGAAGCTGGCCGAACGTTACGACTGGCTGAGCCCCTCGATCCTGCGCTTCCTGCGCCGCGTGGTCGAGCCTGCGCGTGCGGCGGGGGTACGGGTCGGCGTGTGCGGCGAGATGGGCGGGCGTCCGCTGGAGGCGATGGCGCTGATCGGGCTGGGCATCGACCGCCTGTCGATCACCCCGGCGGCGGTCGGTCCGGTCAAGGCGATGATCCGTTCGCTCGACCGGGCGGCGATCACCGAGGAGATGGCGCGGCTGCTGGCGCATCCCGTTCGCGACATGCGTGGGGCGCTTGGTGCCTGGGCTGCGACGAACGGTGTCGAATTGGCCTGATCCAGGTCCGGTGTCCGCGTTGACTTGATCCCAGCCGTCTGAAAGAACGACCGCGATCATGGGGTGGGCCATGATCGCTTCGGAGTTGAGAATGGACGAGGTCAATCCCGGCCACGATGCCGCACCGGCGGCACCTGCCCGCGCCGGTGACGTCCTGCGCACCGTGCGTGAGGCGCAGGGGCTTTCGCTGGGCGACATCGGGGCGCGTACGCGCATCCCCAGCCGTCATCTCGCGGCGATCGAGGCCTCCGATTATCAGAGCTTGCCCTCGGCGACCTATGCCGTCGGTTTCGCCAAGGCCTATGCCCGCGCGGTCGGTGCCGATGAGGTGGCGATCGCGCAGGCGGTGCGCGCCGATGTCGACCGGATGGGTCGCCGCGTCGCCGAATATGTGCCGCAGGACATCGCCGATCCCGCCCGCGTGCCGTCGCGTGGCATGGCGATCATCGGCGTCGGCATCGCGCTGGCGCTGCTGGTCCTTGCCGGGCTGTGGTATGGGACCGATCTGTTCCGCCGTGACCGCACCGCGCAGGAAGTGCCCGCCGCCACACCGCTCGCCAACGGTGCCGCGCCCGCCTCGGCCCCTGCGCCCAGCCCGACTCCGGTCGCGGCGGGCAAGGTCGTGCTGGCCGCCAATGGCGAAGTCTGGCTGCGCGTCTATGACGCCGACAAGGCCACGCTGAAGATCGGCACGCTGAAGCCCGGCGAAAGCTATGAGGTGCCCGCCAACGCCAAGGGCCCGCTGTTGAATGTCGGCCGCCCCGACAAGCTGACCGTGACGCTGGACGGCAAGGCGATCCCGCCGCTGGGTGACGGATCGCGTGCGATCAAGGATGTGCGCCTCGACCCGCAGGCGATCGCCGCCCGGCTTTCGGGCGCGCCGGTGGCCACTGCCTCGCCGACGCCCGCGGCCCGTCCGACCTCGCGCGAGCGGACGGGGGCGACCCGTCGTACCGGTTCGGCCAGCGGCGGCGAGACGAGCGGTGCCGCGCCGACCGTTCCGGCGCCCGCCGCCACGTCGACGCCGACGACGGCACCCGCCGACCTGTAAGTCACGGATTTTAAGGCTGGAGACAGCCGCGACAGGCTATTAACCATGGCCTTTCGCTACCACACACAGCCCACCGGGGGGTGAGACCGATGCGTAACCTGTTGCTGGCCGGCGTCGCCGCCGTCATGATCCTGCCGACCGCCGCCATGGCCCAGTCCAATGTCGAGGGCCGCGTCGGCAAGCTGGAAAGCGAAATGCGCGCGGTGCAGCGCAAGGTCTTCCCGAACGGGGCAGGCGGCTATGTCCAGCCCGAGATCACCGCGCCGCAGACCCAGGCGCAGGCTCCCGGCGTTCCGGCGTCCAGTGCGCTGACCGATCTGACTTCGCGCGTCACCTCGCTGGAAGAGCAGATGGCCACTCTGACCGGCCAGATCGAGCAGAACGGCTATCGCACCCGCCAGCTTCAGGACCAGTTCGACGCCTATAAGCGCGCGACCGAGGGGCGGCTGAAGGCGCTGGAGGCGGGCCCCGCGCCGATCGCCCCCGCCGGACAGAGCGCGCCGCTCGACACGCCCGCGCCCGCCGCGATCGGTTCGACCCGTCCCACCAAGACCCCGGCGGCGGCCTCGGTCGTCACCGGCGACACCGCCTCCACCGCGCCGGCGGCGGGTGGTGCGGCGGTCGAGAAGCCGTCGACCGGCGATGCGGCCGAGGACGCCTATCTCTATGGCTATCGCCTGTGGCAGGCCAAGCGCTATCCCGAGGCGGAGGCGCAGCTGAAGAAGGTGGTCGCCGACTATCCCAAGAGCCGCCGCGCCAGCTTCGCGCAGAACCTGCTGGGCCGCACCTATCTGGACTCGGGCAAACCCAGCCTCGCCTCGATGGCCTTTTACGAGAATTACAAGAAATTCCCGGATGGTGAGCGCGCGCCCGACAGTCTTCTCTATCTCGGCCAGGCGCTGACCCGGCTCAACAAGCCCGCCGATGCCTGCAAGGTCTATGACGAACTCAGCGACGTCTATGGTGCCAAGCTGTCCGCGTCGATGAAGGCGCAGATCGCCAGTGGACGCGGCGCGGCGAAGTGCCAGTAGCAGGCGATCTTTCCTTCCCTGTACGGGCGGGAAAGAGCGGCTATCCTGCGATCCGTGGCAAGGAAAACTCTTGCACTGGTGCGGGGGAAGGGCCAGAGCGCGGCCGTCCCTGACCAGTTTTGAGAGCATCATGGCCACCGATGCCACGGCCGCCGATCAGATTGCGCGTTTCACGACCGATCTGACGCTTCTTTTCGATCCGCAAACGTCCCCCGCGCCGCTGCTGCTGGCGGTGTCCGGCGGCCCGGACAGCATGGCGATGCTGACGCTGGCGGCCGCCGCCCTGCCGGGCCGGATCGCGGTGGCGACGATCGATCACGGGCTTCGCCCCGAAGCCGCTGACGAAGTGCGCATGGTCGCCGAACATTGCGCGAAGCTGGGCGTGCCGCATCAGGGCCTGCGTCCCGCGACCCCGATCGAGGGGGCAAGCATCCAGTCCCAGGCGCGCGAGGCGCGCTATGCCCTGCTCGCGAACCATGCCCGGACGATCGGTGCGGCGGCGATCCTGACCGCGCATCATGCCGACGACCAGGCCGAAACCTTCCTGATGCGCGCGGCGCGTGGGGCGGGGCTGTCGGGCCTGTCGGGTGTGCGGGCGCGGACGGTGATTGCGGATGCGGTCGTGCTCCGCCCGCTGCTCGACTGGCGTCGGGCCGAGTTGCGCCGGATCGTACGCCGGGCGGAGGCCCCCTTTGTCGACGATCCCGCCAATCACGATCCGCGTCATGACCGCACGCGCTTCCGTCAGCTGCTCGACGCGCATGAATGGCTGGGCGTCGCGCAGCTGGCGCGTGCGGCGGCGCAGCTGGCCGAGGCGGATGGCGACCTGCGCGCCACGGTCGACTGGCTCTGGGCCGAGCGGGCGCAGATCGATGACGACAATGTCCGCATCCAGGCCGCCGACCTGCCCCGTGAACTGGGGCGACGGCTCGCGCGCCGGGCGATCGGCACGGTCCGCGCGGCGGCGGGGATCGAGACGCCCGCCTGGAGCGAGGCGAGCAATATCGAGAAGCTGCTCGAGTCGCTTGCCGCCGGCAGTCGCGCGACCCAGGCCGGGGTGATCGCCAGCGTCCGCTCCGGCGTCTGGCGCTTCCGTCCCGCCCCGCCGCGCAAGACGGGGTGATCCGCCGATCCCATTGATCGGTCTTGTTCTCCGGCCGATTACTTTGATCGGTCTTGTTCCATTGCCATTAACCTCGTCATGCCTATCTTGGAGGCTGAAAGGTATCCGGCACCGATGAACGATAACGACAAGCAGCAGAGCCCCGATCCCAATGGGGGCGGCAACCCCTGGATGAAGAGCCTGCTGATCTGGGTAGGCATCCTGATGGCGCTTGCCCTGTTCGTCAGCCTGTCGGGTGCCGGGTCGTCGACGCAGAGCGGCAACCAGATCGACTATTCGACCTTCCTCGACAAGGTGGACGAGGGCACGGTGAAGACCGCGACCATCTCGCGCGAGTCGATCACGGGCCAGCTGTCGTCGGGTGAGAAGTTCCGCACCACGCCGGTTCCCGATTCGCAGCTGATCCCGCGCCTGCGTCAGAAGGGTGTGACCTTCACCGCCAAGACCGAGGAAGGTCCCTCGATCTGGATGCTGATGCTTTATAATTCGCTGCCGTTCGTGCTGTTCATCGGCATCGCCTTCTTCGTTCTGCGCCAAATGCAGAAGGGCGGCGGGGCCAGCGGTGCGATGGGATTCGGCAAGAGCCGTGCGCGGATGCTGACCCAGAAGGAAGGCAAGGTGACCTTCGACGATGTGGCCGGCATCGACGAAGCCCGTGAAGAGCTGCAGGAAATCGTCGAGTTCCTGAAGGACCCGTCGAAATTCTCGCGCCTGGGCGGCAAGATCCCCAAGGGCGCGCTGCTGGTCGGCTCGCCCGGCACCGGCAAGACCCTGCTCGCCCGTGCTATCGCGGGTGAGGCGGGTGTGCCGTTCTTCACCATTTCGGGTTCGGATTTCGTCGAGATGTTCGTCGGCGTCGGCGCGAGCCGTGTCCGCGACATGTTCGAGCAGGCCAAGAAGTCGGCGCCGTGCATCGTCTTCATCGACGAAATCGATGCCGTCGGCCGTCATCGCGGCGCGGGCTTGGGCAATGGCAATGACGAGCGCGAGCAGACGCTGAACCAGCTGCTGGTTGAGATGGATGGTTTTGAGGCCAATGAAGGTATCATCATCATCGCTGCGACCAACCGCCCCGACGTGCTCGACCCCGCGCTGCTGCGGCCGGGCCGTTTCGACCGTCAGGTCGTGGTGCCGCGCCCGGATATCGATGGCCGGGTGAAGATCCTCGAAGTCCATATGAAGAAGGTGCCGCTGGCCCCTGACGTCGACTCGCGAGTCATCGCGCGCGGCACGCCGGGCTTCTCGGGTGCGGATTTGGCCAATCTGGTTAACGAAGCCGCGCTGATGGCGGCGCGCAAGGGCAAGCGGCTGGTTGCGAACGCCGAGTTCGAGGAAGCCAAGGACAAGGTCATGATGGGGGCGGAACGCCGCTCCATGGTCATGACCGAGGACGAGAAGCGGATGACCGCCTATCACGAGGCGGGCCATGCCATCGTCGCGCTGCACGAACCGGCATCGGACCCGATCCACAAGGCGACAATCATCCCGCGCGGCCGGGCGCTGGGCATGGTGATGCGTCTGCCCGAGCGCGATTCGTACAGCTATCACCGCGACAAGATGTACGCGAACCTGGCGGTTGCCATGGGTGGCCGCGTGGCCGAGGAAATCATCTTCGGCTATGAGAAGGTCTCGAGCGGCGCGAGCGGCGACATCCAATATGCCACGGGCCTGGCGCGCGACATGGTGACCAAATGGGGCATGTCGGACAAGGTAGGGCCGGTTGAATATGCCCAGCCCGAGGGCGAGAGCTTCCTGGGTTATTCGTCCAGCCAGCCGGTGCGCATGTCCAACCAGACCGCCCAGCTGATCGATGACGAGATCAAATCGATCGTCGAGGGCGGCCTGCACCGTGCCAAGCATGTGCTGACCGATCATGTCGACCAGCTGCACCTGCTGGCGGGCGCGTTGCTAGAGTATGAGACGCTGTCGGGTGACGAGATCAAGAAGCTGATCGCGGGCGACGATATCGGTCGCAACGACCCCAAGACGAAGGCGGTGCCGATCGCCAAGGCGGGGACGTCGATCCCGAAGACCCGCCGTGGTGCAGGGCCCTTTGGGTCGCCCAGTCCGCTCGGCGCCTGATCCTCAACCTTAAGTGTTACGAATAGGCCGTCCCCGTATGGGGGCGGCCTTTTTCGTGCGACCGGGCCCGGTCCTCAACAGACGTTCACGACCCGGCGATCTCCTTGACGATATCGGGTGCCTTGCACAGCCGGATATCCTGCTCGCTCAACCCCACTTTCTCAGGTTCGGCGCAATAGCTGGCCGCCTCGCGCGTGGGGATCATGTCGATCGGCTCGACCGATACATCGCGACGGGCAATGACCTTCGCGAGCCGCCCCAGATAGTCTTCCCAGCCATCGCCGACATCCGGCTGTCCCACCAGCGATAGCGCGTCCTGCCGCAGAACCTCGGCACCTGCAAAATCTCCCTTCTGCCGCAGCAGGTTCGCCGCGCGGGCGGTCAGCCAGAGCCGATCGCGTGAGCTGGTATCGGCGGGCAGATGGCGCACCCGGTCGACGAACTCGGCGGCGTAGCGCGTGCGCCGTGCCACCGTGTCCGGTCGGTCCGCGCCTTCGTTCCGGCCCGGTGTCTCCGCCCATAAAGCCGCCTGCAACCATCCCAGCGCTTGCGAGTCGGGCCGCCCCAGCCGCGTCGCCAGCCAGAAGGCGCGATAGTGCGGCGTCTCGCCGTCCGCGACCAGCCGGGTATAAGCGGGCGTTAAGATCAGCTTGGCCAGCGCCGCCTTGTCCGCCTCCGAAAAATCGTCGAACACCACCAGATGGTTGCCCGGGCATTCGGGCACCGGGAAGGGAAAGGGCATATAGCTATAGGGCCGCCCGTCGGGCCGCTCGCCATAGGTGGAGTAGCTGCCCATCTGCCACCCCTCGAATGCCTCACCGCCGATCGGGCAGGTCATCGGCCCATTGCCGCCGTGCAGCGGGGGAAGGGGCGGCGGTGCGGGCGGTAACGCGGGTTGGGCCTGTAACAGGACCCATGCGACGAACATCATGACTTTCCCTCTCCCGATGGTTCGATCGAGCCTAGCCCGGCATGGTCGCCACGCCTATGCTGGACCCGTTGGTCGCCCCGCATATGATCCGGTCCCAAACCGGACAGGCGACCCGATGGAGGATGGCCACCGATGACCCATGTCCCCACGCCGGATGCGCTGCATGACCAGGCCGTGCGTATCTATGACGCCTTTACCCATGAGCATCACGACCGCCGCACGCTGTTGCGCCAGATGACCGCGCTGGCCGGATCGGCGGCGGCGGCCGAGGCGCTGATCCTGGGGCTGGCCGCCAGCCCGGCGGCGGCGGCGATCACGGATGCGCATGACGCACGGCTGCGCATCGACCGGCGCGAAGCCATGGAGGGCGGCGCACGCTCGGCCGCCTATATCGTCAGCCCCAAGGCCGCGAAGACGCATCTCGGCTCGGTGCTGGTTGTCCACGAAAATCGCGGGCTGACTCCGCATATCGAGGATGTCGCGCGGCGGCTGGCGCTGGCCGGGTTCCACGCCATCGCGCCCGACCTGCTCGCGCCGCAGGGCGGCACGCCACCCGACGAGGACCGCGCGCGAACGCTGATCGGCTCGCTCGACTATGACCTGGCGTTGAAACAGGCATCGGCGATGATGGCCCATGCCGCCGCCGACAGGACGGGCACCGGCAAGGTCGGCGCGGTCGGCTTTTGCTGGGGTGGGGCGTTCGTCAACCGGCTGGCGGTGGCGGCGGGCCCGGCGCTGGCGGCCGGGGTCGCCTATTACGGCCCCGCGCCCGACCCGGCCGAGGCGGTGAAGGTGCGCAGCCCGCTGATGCTGCATTATGCGGGCAAGGATGCGCGGGTGAACGCCACTGGCGAGCCCTGGGTCGCGGCGCTGAAGGCCGCCGGGCGCACCGTCGAGGCCTTTACCTATCCGGGTGTCGACCATGCCTTCAACAATGACAGTTCGGCCGCCCGTTATGATGCGGCGGCGGCGGGGCAGGCCTGGGAGCGGACGACGCGCTTCCTGCATCATTATCTCGATCGGGCCTGATCGCCCATCGACCTTGGGGAGACGCTGGAATGACCGCCGACCTGACGCTCTACACCAACCCCCAGTCGCGGGGACGCATCGCGCGCTGGATGCTGGAGGAAACCGGCGCGGCCTATGACGCGGTCGTGCTGGACTATGGGACGACGATGGTCGCCGCCGACTATCGCGCGATCAATCCGATGATGAAAGTCCCCGCGATCGTGCACGGGGGACAGGTGGTGACCGAGACGGCGGCGATCTGCGCCTATCTGGCCGAGGTCTTTCCTGATGCCGAACTGGCGCCGCTGCCGTCCGAGCGCGCGGCCTATTATCGCTGGCTGTTCTTCGCCGCAGGGCCGCTGGAGTCGGCCGTCACCAACAAGGCGTTCGGGGTGACGGTCACGCCGGATCAGCAGCGGATGGCAGGTTACGGCGATTTCGACCGGGCGATCGGCGTCATCGGCGACGCGGTGGCGCACTCACGCTATATCGCGGGCGACCGATTCACGGCGGCCGATGTCTATGTCGGTTCGCAGATGATGTGGTTCACCCAGTTCGGACTGATCCCCAAGACCGACGCGATCATGGCGTATATCGGTCGCCTGCACGATCGCCCGGCGCACCGCCGTGCCACCGCGCTGGACGATGGTGTCGACGAGATCCAGACCGACGCATTTTAAAGACGGGCCGCTGGCTGTCGCACCGTCAGACGGTTTGGGGATGCGCGCCGCACTTTTCTTGGGCCGCGCGCAGCATGTCTAGGCCCGCGGCAATGTGATTGCCCGCCAGCGGCAGGTTCAACGCATCGGCGCCTTCCATGGCGGCGCGCGCATAGGAAATGATCTGTTCCAACGTCACGGCCTTGTCCTGCATCACGGCATCCTTACTCAACCGGCCTTTTGCCCGTCACGGCATTATGGCCCATTACCGAAGCAATGGTAAATCGCGATAATATTTTTCGCGATACATGAATTGTCACAAAGACTGACCACCTGCCCCCCGATGATACGATCGAGGGGCAGGGGCAGCTTGGGTCAGCGCATCAGGACCAGCTCTTCGGCCATGGTGGGGTGGAGCGCGACGGTCGCGTCGAACTGCGCCTTCGTCAATCCGGCCTTCACCGCGATGGCAGCGGCCTGGAGAATCTCAGGCACATCGGGGCCGATCATGTGCAGACCCACGACCCGACCGGTGTCACCGTCGCACACCATCTTGTAGAGCGACCGCTCTTCCCGGCCGGCCAGGACGTTCTTCATTGGCCGGAAGTCGGAGGTATAGACCTGTACCGACCCCAAAGTCTGGCGCGCCTGCGCCTCGGTCATGCCGACGCCCGCCATCGGCGGGTGGCTGAATACGGCCGCCGGGATGCAGTCGTAATCGACGCGGGTCGGCTTGCCGCCGAACACGGTGTCGGCAAAGGCCTGTCCCTCACGGATGGCGACGGGGGTCAATTGGACCCGGTTGGTGACATCTCCGACCGCATAGATGCTGGGGCAGGTCGAGCGATTATCCTCGTCCACTTTGATCGCGCCGTGATCGTCCAGCTCGACACCCGCCGTCTCCAGACCCAGGCCATGGGTGTTGGGCAGACGGCCAGTCGCGAACATCACAAGGTCGACGATCATCGGCTCATGGTTAGACATGGATACCTTCAGGCAACCATCGTCCATCTTCTCGATCCCCTCGAACGTCGCGTCGAAGCGGAACTCGATGCCCTTCATCATCGAAATCTGGAGCAGGCGGTCGCGGATCGTCAGGTCGTAGCCGCGCAGGATATCCTTGCTGCGGTTGATCAGCGTGACGTGCGCGCCGAATTGGTGGAACACGCCCGCAAACTCGTTGGCGATATAGCCTGCGCCCGCGATCAGCACACGCTTGGGGATCGAATCGAGATGGAACGCCTCGTTAGAGGTGATGCCGTGCTCGTGACCAGGGCAGGACGGAACGGCCGGGTGCGCGCCGACTGCGATCAGGATACGCTCGGCGGTCTTCTCGGTCCCGTCGGCCAGGCGGACGCTGTGCGGGCCGGTAACGACGGCGCGTTGGTCGATGATCTCGACATTATGGCTCTCGAGCGTCTTCTTGTACGCGCCGTTCAGCCGGTCGACCTCGGCCAGCACATTGTCGCGCAACGTGGACCACGAGAATTCGCATTCGCTGGGCACCTGCCAGCCGAAGCGGCGCGCGTCCTTCAGATCCTCGGCGAAATGCGCGCCATAGACGAGCAGCTTCTTCGGGACACAGCCGCGAATGACGCAGGTGCCGCCGACGCGATATTCCTCGGCCACCGCGACCCGCGCGCCATGCGCCGCCGCGACTCGCGAGGCGCGCGTGCCACCCGAGCCCGCCCCGATGACGAACAGGTCATAGTCATAGTCAGCCATGGGAACGGTTTCTCCGGGGGGTTGGGACGACAGGCCCACTTAAAAGCATAACGGGGGACGCCGAGCCAAGTTCAGCGTCCCCCTGACAGTGATCGGAAATTCAAATCCTCCCCGCTCGCGGGCAGGAGCGTTACTCGCCGAAAGCCCGCTTGATCAGGTCCTCGGTCGAGGGATCGAAATCCTGCCCGCCCTGGTCCGCAGCCTTGGCCATTTCCTTACCCAGCTCGACGCCGAACTGGTCGAAGCTGTTGATGCCCAGCAGCACGCCATTCACGAACACGCGATGCTCGTAAAAGGCGATCAGTGCGCCCAGCGTGCGCGGGTCGAGCGTGTCGAGCAGGATGGTCGAAGACGGGCGATCGCCCGAATAGCTGCGCGCGGGGTCGTCGACCTTCTTGCCCTTCATCAGCGCGGCTCCTTGCGCAAACGCATTGAGCAGCAACTGGCGGTGATGATCATCGCTCAGCACATCGCCCGGCTCGATGACCGCGATGAACTCGACGGGGACGAGGTGGGTGCCCTGATGGAGCAGCTGGAACACGGCATGCTGCGCATCGGTGCCGACACCGCCCCAGGTGATGGCGGCAGTGGGCCGGCCGACCGGCTGTCCGTCGACGGTCACGCCCTTGCCGTTCGACTCCATCTCCAGTTGCTGGAGATAGGAGGGGAGCAGGCGCAGGCGCTCGTCATAGGCGAAGGGCGCACGCGTCTCGGCATGGCGGACCTGAGTGTAATACAGGTCGGCAAAGGCGGCGAGCGCGGGGGCGTTCTGCGACAGGTCGGTCAGGCGGAAATGGCGGTCCATCTCGGCCGCGCCTTCCAGCAATTCCTCGAATGCGTCCCAGCCCAGGCCCAGCGCGGCGGGGAAACCGATCGTCGACCAGAGCGAATAACGGCCGCCGACCGACTCGGCGAACGGCAGGATGCGCGTCTCGTCCACGCCCCATTCGACCGCCTTTTCCGGGTTGGCGGTCAGCGCGATGACGCGGCCATAGGGGTCTTCGACACCATGCTCGGTCATCCACTGAAGCGCCGAGGTGGCGTTCAGCATCGTCTCGGTGGTGGTGAAGGTCTTGGACGCGACGACCAGTAGCGTGGCGGTGGGGTCGAAGCGCTTGAACACTTCCTCCAGCGCCATGCCGTCGACGTTCGACACGATGGCGACATCGTACCGGTCGCTGTCACGACCCAGCGCGTCGACCAGCAGGTCGGGGCCCAGCGCCGAGCCGCCGATGCCGATGTGCAGGACGTGGCGAATCGGCCCCAGCGCCTCGGCCTCGATCGCGTCGATCAGCGCGCGCATCCGGGCGTGCGAGGCGCGGGCCGTGGCGACGCTCTCGGGATTGCCCTCGCCACGCTCGGCGGTGTGCTCGACCGCGCGGCCTTCGGTGACGTTGACGACCTCACCGCCGAACAGCGCGTCACGCTTGGCGGCCAGACCGCTCGCCTTGGCGAGGTCGGCAAAGGCAGCGACGGCCTCGCGCGTCAAATGGGTCTTGGACCAGTCGAAATGGATACCCGCCACGTCCAGGCTGAGCGAGGCCAGCCGGTTGGGATCATTCGCGAAAAGATCGAGAAGCGGGGTCTGTGGGAGCGATTCGATCGTCGACCAGTCGGCAGCCATGATGCCTGTTCCTTCCTTGCCGTGCCCGGTGGGGCGTCCTCCACGGCGTTAGACAAAGCCGAGGCGCAAAGCCAAGCCTTAGATTGGTATGGTGTCGACGAAGCGCGGCCATGAGAAGCGGGATGGAGCCGCATCTTTCCCATTGGGCGGCCGGAATATCCATGTCATCTTCGCCCGCTATCGACCCAGCGGGGCGATGGATCAGAGGGAGAGAAACGATGCATGTACGGACGGGCATGGCCCTGACGATGATTCTCGGCGGAATGGTGTCACAGACCGTCCTGGCCACCGAGCCGCAGGTCCCCATCGCTCCGTCGTCGAAATGGCAGGTCGATTATGCGCCGACCGAATGCCGCCTGATCCGCACCTTTGGCGAGGGCAAGGATCGGACGATCCTCCAGATCAGCCGCTACGACCTGCCCGATCGTCTGGAGATGCTGTTGGCGGGGCCGCACATCCCGGCCACCGAGCGTAATGTTCCGGTATCGGTCGCGACCTCGACCATGGCCGAGGTGCCGGGCATGCAGGCGCAAGGGTTTGCGAGCACCGGCAGCATCCCCGCGACTTTGCGCTTCCGGCCCGATGATGACCTGCCCAAGGCGTTTCGCGGTGATATCGCGGCGGGCCGCCCCACGGTGATGCGGGTCAATTTCGTCCGCCGCTATGCCATCCAACTCGACATGGGATCGATGAAGGGTGCGATTGCGGCGCTCGACCAATGCTCGGACGACCTGATCAAGACCTGGGGCCTCGACCCCGCCCAGCAGAAGCAGTTGCGTCATGGACCGGAGCCCGTCGAGAATCCGGTCAACTGGTTCGGGCCCAGCGACTATCCCGCCGGTGCGTCGCAGATGGGCATGGCGGGCGCGGTGGTGGTGCGCCTGCTGGTCGGCCCCGACGGCAGCGTCCGGAATTGCGCGGTCGCCAAGTCGGGTGGAGACAAGGTGTTCCAGGACGCCACATGTCGCGCCGCGACCGCGCGCGCGAAGTTCAAACCCGCTATCGGCGCCGACGGCCAGCCGATTGCCTCGGTCTGGATTCGCCGGATCAACTGGAAGCCGGGCACGCCGCTCTTCGTATTCAACGGCTAAGCGCGCGATGGGGCGGCCGGTCGCGCCGGACCGCCCCCAAAATGATCGGTGATGCTCTGTCTGCACCCGCATCGATCAACATATAGACCCGGCCACGGGGGGCGGGACGAAGGAATTCGTGCCTGAGAGTTCCGTCGAACAGTCTAGACGGTGACCCTGCGCTGTCGCTCGGTTATGTGTCCATCCGCACCGACCTGTTGAGCGGTGCATTCCAATATCCGCTCCGCGACGAATTTTGGTCTGTGGCAGCGTTGCTCGATGTGGATGCGCGCAAGGTCGCCGGCACGGTAGACCGATGTGCGATATACAGGCTGCTCGCCCACCTGCTCGACCGCGCAGGCGATGGCTATGTAGCGGCCATTGCGTGCGACTTCGGCTTGGCTGCAGTCTCGCTCGATCAGACGGCGCGGGCCGGAGACATCTTCCACCGCCATGCGAAGGCCTTCTCGCGGATCATTGGCTGTGGCCAAATACCAGGGGCGGAGCAATAGCTTCGAGCGGATCGTCGTCACGATATCCGCCCCGTCAAAGTTGACCGGCGTGTCGCGCATGGCGGAAAAGGAAGGATCGACTGCCGGTAGACCCAAGGCTGCAACACTCCCGGTCTTGGGAGTACAGCGTTTGACATAGCTGTCGGTCAGGGGTTTGCCCGCCGGACGCGTATTGCCGGGCCGCGCCAGAACGTAGATTCCGCCACGAAACTCGGTGCAATCCGAACCCGACAAGACGCGTGCGCCCGGGGCACGCCGCGCGGCCGCCATACCGACAAGCGTCAACGGGTTTCGTGCACTTTGGACGATCGTCCACGTCGATCCGCCTGGCCTCATTTCCGCCGCAGCAAGGGGAAGGGCGGTGCCTGCGGCCACTATAGCAATAACGCAGCGAAAAGAGCTTGCGACATTCTTCATAGACCACTTTCCCGTTTTACCTGCCGAAGCTCCGAGTTCTGGCGGCCTTGCAAATGGGCCCAGTCGCGAAACCCGGTCCAGTCACCGCCCCATACAAGGCCTTGCGCCTTTCCCGCTTTTCCGAGAGCACGAAAAAAGATGTGGCAATCGGGTTCGTTCCAACTCCAGCGCTCATCCACAATATCTACCGCCCAGGCATTGGGGCGTCCTTGCGGGGTCTGTGCATTGTGGAAGCTGAACCGAACCTTGGTGACGCCTCGGCGCATCAACTCCTGTTGTACGGCAACAGATCGCCAGCCGAAGACGATCTTGGGGCGGAAGCCTTGCGCCCTAAGCGTTTGGAGGACGGTCTCGATTTTTCGGCGAAATCCGGGCTCGAGGCTGGCCAGCTTTTTGTCCTGCGCCCATTTGCTGCTGTCGCCGGTCCAGTCCCTTGGCTCGCGGTTCGGATTGTCCGTCAATCTGGCAGGCGATGGTGTACTGGCAGGCGCTGGTTCTGACTGCGTCATCTGGTGTGGTGCGGCACGGACGGCTCCGCTTTGCAAACGGGCCAGGGTAATTCCCCCGACATCGACGCGGCCATCGGGCTTGGTCAAGAAGCGCTGCTGAAATCCGAAAATGGCAGCAATGGTTCGTCGACCGGCAATATGATCGACTGGGCCAGGGTCCATCCCGGCGTGTTTTAGAAGCTTCTGGATGACCGCTACGTCATCACGCCGGTTATCACCATATTGTCCCACGCTTCCCGTGATCATGGTTGCACCCACTTACAGCCGTGGATTCATGATGCGGGAATTGGCGCTGTATTGGCAAGACTTATGAACACTTGGCCGTGAGGTCTTGCCAATAAATCGCTTGCCCTTGTTTCGGCCTTACCGATGCTTCCCCGACACCGGATCGCGGACCACGCCGACATCGGCGAAGCGTTTCGGTTCGGCGGGGCGGGGGGCGGGTTCGGCGAGTTCGCGTTGCCAATAGCCGACATCGATCCAGCGGCCGTGCTTGTGGCCGACCTCGCGGAAGACCCCGGCGCGGCGGAAGCCGACCGCTTCGTGCAGCTTGATCGAACCGTTATTGGGCAGCGCGATCACGCCCATCGCCTGGGTGAAGCCTTGCGCGGTCAGCGTGTCGACCAGCGCCTCGTAGAGCAGCCGTCCGATGCCCGAACGCTGCGACACGTCGGCGACATAGATGGTCGTCTCCACCACCCAGCGATAGGCCTCGCGCTCGCGGAAACGGGCGGCATAGGCATAGCCGATGACGGCCTCCTCCTGCCCATCTTCCTCGGCGCCGTCCCGGCTGCGCAAGGTGGCGACGATCCAGGGATAAAGGCCGTCCGCCCCCTCCATCCGGGCGCGCATCGTCTCGGCATCGGGCGCCTGGGTCTCGAACGACACGACACCGGCCAGCACATGCGGGGCATAGATAGCGGCGATGGCGGCGGCGTCATCGGGGCGGGCGGCACGGATGGCGATCATGATCGGCGGGGTCTCCAGAGGCGATAGACCTGCCTAGCGCGCAGGGCAGCTATTCGGGAAGCCCCGTTTCCCCCGGTCTTCGACGTCGCTCAGGACGAAGCGCGGCCGCCCTGCGCCTTACAACCCCAGCTTTGCGATCAGCAGGTCGAGCAGGCGCGCATCGCCCGGCTTCGCCATCGGGCCCAGGCCGCCGCATTCCAGGCAGCGCGCCTGGACCGAGCCGCCCTTGACCAGCCGCGTCACGTCGCCCAGCGCGCGGGCGACGACGGCGCGGCGCTCGGCGGCGGCGATGGCGAAGACGTCGCCGCCCTGCTGGCCGTCATCGTCGCTCTCGAACCCCTCGGCCAGGAAGGCCGCGAAGCCCGGCTTCTTCTCCAGATATTCGGCATGCACCTTGGCCGGGTCCAGCTTGGCGCGGCAAGCCGCCTCCGCAATGGCGTCGGACAAATTGCCGAAGCGGTCGACCAAGCCGATCTGGCGCGCGGTGCCGCCGTCCCAGACGCGGCCTTGCGCGATGGTGTCGACCTTTTCTGGAGTCATGTGGCGCGACTCGGCGACGCGGGTCAGGAACTGGCGATAGCCATTCTCGATCCCCGCCTGCAGGATGGTGTCGAGCATCGGCGTGGTGCCGCCCAGCACGTCGGGCTGGCCGGTCAGCGGCGTGGTCTTCACCCCGTCGGTCGTCACGCCGATCTTCGCCAGCGTGTTCTCGAAGGTCGGGATGATGCCGAAGATGCCGATCGAGCCTGTGATCGTGCCGGGTTCGGCAAAGATCATGTCGGCGGGCGTCGAGACCCAATAACCGCCCGAGGCGGCAAGACCGCCCATTGAGACGATGACGGGCAGCTTCTGGCGCTTGGCCTCCAGGATGGCTTGGCGAATCTGTTCCGACGCCAGCACCGAGCCACCCGGCGAGGAGACACGCACTACCAGCGCCTTGAGGTTCTTCTTCGCCAGCCCGTCGAGCAGCGCCTTGGAAATCGTCTCGCCCGCCGCGGTGCCGGGGCCCGCCTCGCCATCGACGATCTCGCCCGCGATGGTCAGCACGCCGATCGCATCGCCCTTGGTCGGTAGCGGATTGGCCTTGACCCAGGAGGCGTAGGAAATGGTGCGGAACGTACCCGCCGGCTTGTTCGCCTCGGCGCCCGCAATCTCGGCGACGCGCTTGCCGAAGGCCAGGCGGTCGCCCAGCTTGTCGACCAGCCCGGCCTTCAGGTTCGCCTCGGCAATATTCCCGTTCGCGGCCAGGATCACGCGGTCCGGCTGGGTCAGGAAGGCGTCGATCTGCGCCTTGGGCCGCGCCTTGGCCACCGCCTCGCGCCACTGGGCGAAGAGCGTGCCGTACAGCGCCTGCGACGCGGCGCGCGCATCGGGGCTCTGGTCGGCGCGGATATAGGGTTCGACGAACGACTTGAACTTGCCGACACGGTAGACATGGGTCGTCACGCCCAGCTTGTCGATCAGGCCCTTATAGTAAAGCTGGTTGCCGCCCGGCCCGGTGAAGATCGTGCCGCCCAGCGGGTTGACCCAGATCTCGCTGGCATTGGCGGCCAGGCGATACGCGCCGTCGGTATAGGCGGTGGCATAGGCCAGCACCGGCTTGCCGCCCTTGCGGAAGCGCGCCAGCGCGTCGCCCACTTCCTGTAGCGCCGCCGGATAGGCGCCGCCGAACGAATCGAGGTCGAGGACCAGCGTCTTGACCCGGCCGTCATCCTTGGCCGCATCGATCGCGCGGACCACGTCGCGCAGGCGATATTGGTGCGGTGTCTTGCCGCCGGACAGCATGGCGAGCGGGGAAATCGTCTCCGGCTGCTCGACGATCGGGCCGTCGAACTTGAGGAGGAGCGCGCCGTCGGTGATCGCCTTGGTTCCCGGCCGGGCGTTGAGCGCGGCGAAGATCAGCCCGAAGAACAGCAGCATCGCCGCCAGGACCAGCAGGTCCTTGATCCCGACCAGCAGCTTCCAGGTGCCGCGCACCAGCCGCCAGCCGCTGCGCTTGCCGGGCTTGCGCCCCGGTCGGCTGAAATCCTGGTCGAGCGGGGAGGCGGGCGGAAGGGCGTCGGCGCGGGCGTCGGTCATGTGCTATCGCTACTCCAGGCGCGCTGGCTGGGCAATGGCCCGTATTAGGGTGCCAATACGCACCCGGCTTTTCGCGAATTTGTTCCCGCGTATCGGGCGGCCGGTCGAAATTTTTTGGGAAGGGGCGTTGACGGCCTGAATGGCCGTTCACATATCCGGGGCGTTGGCACTCGCATGGCTCGAGTGCCAGAAAAGTGTAACACGCCAGATTAAAGGGACATGGCAATGAACTTTCGTCCGTTGCACGACCGCGTTCTCGTCCGTCGCGTCGAGGCCGAGGAAAAGACGGCTGGCGGGATCATCATCCCGGATACCGCCAAGGAAAAGCCCCAGGAGGGCGAGGTCGTCGCTGCCGGCACCGGTGCCAAGGCCGAAGACGGCAAGGTCACGCCGCTCGACGTGAAGGCGGGCGACCGCATTCTGTTCGGCAAGTGGTCGGGCACCGAGGTCAAGGTGAACGGTGAAGACCTGCTCATCATGAAGGAATCGGATATCCTCGGCATCATCGGCTGAGCGACCGGTTTTCCTCCCGTTTTTTCTGACATTCTATTGAAAGGGTAGCCACCATGGCAGCCAAGGAAGTCAAGTTTTCGCGCGACGCGCGTGAGCGCATTCTGAAGGGCGTCGACATCCTCGCCGATGCCGTCAAGGTCACGCTGGGCCCGAAGGGCCGCAACGTCGTGATCGACAAGTCGTTCGGTGCCCCGCGCATCACCAAGGACGGCGTTTCGGTCGCCAAGGAAATCGAACTGAAGGACAAGTTCGAGAACATGGGCGCCCAGATGGTGCGCGAAGTGGCGTCGAAGACCAACGACATCGCCGGTGACGGCACCACCACCGCGACCGTCCTGGCCCAGGCGATCGTCCGCGAGGGCATGAAGTCGGTCGCGGCCGGCATGAACCCGATGGACCTGAAGCGCGGCATCGACATCGCCGTCGCCAAGGTGACCGAGGACATCAAGTCGCGTTCGAAGCCCGTGTCGGGTTCGTCGGAAGTGGCGCAGGTCGGCATCATCTCGGCCAATGGCGACCGTGAAGTCGGCGAGAAGATCGCCGAAGCCATGGAGAAGGTCGGCAAGGAAGGCGTGATCACCGTCGAGGAAGCGAAGGGTCTCGATTTCGAGCTCGACGTCGTCGAGGGCATGCAGTTCGACCGCGGCTACCTCTCGCCCTATTTCATCACCAACCCGGAAAAGATGACGGTCGAACTGAACGACCCGTACATCCTGATCCACGAGAAGAAGCTGTCGAACCTGCAGGCGATGCTCCCGATCCTGGAAGCCGTCGTCCAGTCGGGCCGTCCGCTCCTGATCATCGCCGAGGACATCGAGGGCGAGGCTCTGGCCACGCTCGTCGTCAACAAGCTGCGCGGCGGCCTGAAGGTCGCAGCGGTCAAGGCACCGGGCTTCGGCGATCGTCGCAAGGCGATGCTGGAAGACATCGCCATCCTGACCGCAGGCGAGCTGATCTCGGAAGACCTGGGCATCAAGCTCGAGACCGTCACCGTCGGCATGCTGGGCACCGCCAAGCGCGTCACGATCGACAAGGACAACACCACCATCGTCGATGGTGCGGGTGAAGCCGACGCGATCAAGGGCCGCACCGAGGCGATCCGTGCGCAGATCGAGAACACCACCAGCGATTACGACCGCGAGAAGCTCCAGGAGCGTCTGGCCAAGCTCGCTGGCGGCGTGGCCGTGATCAAGGTCGGCGGCGCGACCGAAGTCGAGGTCAAGGAGCGCAAGGACCGCGTCGACGACGCGCTGCACGCGACCCGCGCGGCCGTTGAAGAGGGCATCGTCCCCGGCGGTGGTACGGCGCTGCTGTACGCGACCAAGGCGCTGGACGGCGTCAAGGGCGTCAACGACGACCAGACCCGTGGTATCGACATCGTTCGCAAGTCGCTGACCGCGCTGGTTCGCCAGATCGCTCAGAACGCCGGTCATGACGGTGCGGTCGTGTCGGGCAAGCTGCTCGACCAGGACGACACCTCGTTCGGCTTCAACGCGTCGACCGATACCTATGAGAACCTGGTCGCCGCTGGCGTCATCGACCCGACCAAGGTCGTTCGCACCGCGCTCCAGAATGCGGCGTCGGTCGCGGGCCTGCTGATCACCACGGAAGCCACCGTGGCCGAGCTGCCCGAAGACAAGCCCGCCATGCCCGCCGGCGGCGGCATGGGCGGCATGGGCGGCATGGACTTCTAAGTCGGATCGGCGACCGGTGGGGCGTTACGCCTCGCCGAGACCCGGACCGGCTGGAGTTCCAGCTTACCCTGAAAGGGGCCTGGGGAGCGATCCCCGGGCCCTTTTTGCGTTGGTGGGTATCCTGCGTCCGTTCAGCCAGGCGAACGGAAATGGGTATAGAAAGCTCTCAAAAAATCCGTTCCCCGGCGAAGGCCGGGGCCCAGTTACCATGCGCTCCGAAGCGGTTGGGCCATAGCGGGGGAGGCCTATGCCACCACCTCGCTCTGGCCTCCCACGCTTTGTCCGGCGCGCTATCGGCCGGGTCGTAACTGGGCCCCGGCCTTCGCCGGGGAACGGGGGCATAGAAAAAGGCGGCCGGACCTTCGCCCGACCGCCTTTCGTGTCATCCGAAACCGTCGCGCTTTACGCGCCCGCGTTCTTCAGTGCCGCCTGGACGTCCGGCCAGGTGATCGCGCCCTTGAGCGGCTTGCCGTTCAGGATGAAAGTCGGCGTGCCGGTCACCGTGCCGTCCGCGCCGCGATCCTGGGTCTGCTTGGTCAGGCGGTCGATCTCCAGCATGTTGCCCAGGCACTCGCGCGCCTTGGCTTCGGGCAGGCCGCGCTGCTTGACGAAGTTGATGAGGTCCATCTGCTCGGCCAGCGCCTTGATGACGTCGACGGGCTTGGCGTTCTGCAACGCCTTTTGCTGGTCGGGGCTCATCGCCTGCAGCTTGTCGTTGAAGCCGGTCTGCGCCTGGTACATCTGCTCCAGGATCGGGAAGAAGGTCTGTTCGCCGACACAGATGCCGAGCAGCGCGGGCGGCAGGTCGGGCGCGCCGTGGATCAGGAACTCACGGAATTCCCAGCTGACCTTGCCCGACTTGACGTAATTGTTCGTCAGTGGCTTGAACCCTTCGCGTGCGAACGCGCCGCAGGCCGGGCACAGGCGCGAGCCATATTCGACCAGCTTGATGGGCGCATTGGGGTTGCCCATCACATAGCCCTCGGCGGTCTTGCTGACGACTTGGGTCCAGTCCTTGCCCGCAGGCGCGGGGACGGCGGCGACCGGCGCGGCCGCAGGCGCGCTGCTGTTGGCGTCGCCATTGCCGCCGCAAGCGGCGAGGGCCAGCGGTGCGCACACCGACAGGGCGAGGAGGAGGACACGAGACTTCATCGACATATGCTCCGAGGAAAAAACGGGAATTAGCGGGCGCCCGCCGCGCGCAACAGCGGCAACAGGCGGTCCCAGGAGAAGACGCCCATCGCCTGCTTGCCGTTGATGAAGAAGCCGGGCGTGCCCTCGATGGATTGCGGGGCCGAGCTGGTCATCGCGACGATGCGGTCGGTGGCGGCGCGGTCGGACAGGCAGGCGGCAAGCTGCGCATCGCTGAGTCCCGCGCTCTTGCCGATCGCGGTCAGCCCGGAACCGTCGGCGATCGCCCGCATCTGTGCGGCGGGCGGGTACATGCCGATGCGCTGGCCATTGGCCTGCTCATATTCCATGGCGCGCGCCGCCCAGCTCTTCTGCTGGGCGAACAGAGTCTCGGTCAGGCCGACGAACTTGCCCGCTCCGCCGCAGCGCGCGACGAGCGAGGCGGCCAGGTCGATCCGGTTGAGCAGATAATGGCGAATCTCGATGCTGGTCGAACCCGACCGGACGAACTGCCCCTTCAGCACCGGCGTCGAACTGGTGACGAAAGCGGCGCAGTGCGGGCAGGTATAGCTGACATATTCGACCAGCTTCACCCGTGCATTCGGGTTGCCTATGACATAGGCCCCGGCGGGGGTCTGGGTGATATGCGTCGTCCAGTCGACCTTGGCCTGCGCCTGGGCGGCGTCGACCGAAGCGGCGGCGGAGAGCGAGAGGCCGAGCGCGGCCAGCGACAGGAAAAGACGCATCACGACACCTTGGGAATGCCGCGCGTCGCAGCGACGCCAGCGGCCAGCGATTCGAGCACGGCGCGAAGCTCCGGGTCGGCGATCTGGCGCAGGCCGTCGCCCATTTCCGGCGGCACCGGCTGCGGCTTGGGCGGCGCGGCGCGCTTGGGCGCGGCCATGGGCAGTTCACCCTGCCGGATCTGCAGCCGCGCGACCGCCGGATAGCCGAAGAAGCGGTTTACCCGCTCGATGATCTCGGGCGCGATATGCTGCATCATCGGCGCATGCGCGCCGCGCACGACCAGGGTCAGCACGCCATTCTGCTTCTCGCCCTGCGGAAAGCGAATCGATTCGGGCGCGCTGGCGGTCGACAGGCGCGGGCCGACGATATCGGGCCAGCGGCTGACGATGGCGCTCTGCACGAAGCCAAAGCGGCGAAAGGCCGCACCGCCGATGGCGGGCAGCAGTTCGGATACCGCGCGGGGGCGGTTGGAACGGGGGGGCGGCTCCTGGGGGGCGCGGACGCGCTTGCTCATATCCGTCCCCATGCCATAGCGGGCGGGTGGACGCCAAGCATTCATCATCGCCCGATACGCCCGCCGCCCGGCTGCTCGCCTGGTATGACCGGCACGCCCGCGAGCTTCCCTGGCGAGCCAAGCCGGGGGAGACGCCCGATCCCTATCGCGTCTGGCTGTCCGAGGTGATGCTGCAACAGACGACGGTGGCGGCGGTAACCCCGCGCTTCACCGCTTGGACCGCACGCTGGCCCGATGTGGCGAGCCTGGCGGCGGCGTCGGACGAGGACATCATGGCCGCCTGGGCGGGGCTGGGCTATTATGCCCGCGCCCGCAATCTGGTGAAGGCTGCCCGCGCGGTCGTCACCGAGCATGGCGGGCGTTTTCCGGAAACCGAGGCGGGCCTGCGCGACCTGCCGGGGCTGGGGGCCTATACAGCGGCGGCGGTGGCGGCGATCGCGTTCGGCGAGCGGGCGGTGGTCGTCGACGCCAATGTCGAGCGGGTCGTCGCCCGGCTGTTCGCGATCCAAACGCCGCTGCCCGCCGCGCGCCCCGCCATCCGCGAGGCGACCGACCGGATCACCCCCGACATGCGCGCGGGCGATTTCGCGCAGGCGATGATGGACCTGGGCTCCTCCATCTGCACGGTGAAGAAGCCGCAATGCCTGCTCTGCCCGATCGCAGTGGACTGCCGCGCGCGGGCCGAGGGTATCGCCGAGACGCTGCCCGCCAAGGCACCCAAGAAGGCGCGCCCCTATCGTCATGGAACCGTCTTCTGGATCGAGCATGAAGGTCGGGTCTGGCTGGTCCGCCGCCCGGACAAGGGAATGCTGGGCGGCATGCGCGCACTGCCGACCGGGCCCTGGGCCGATGAGCGGCCGGGGCTGGCCGAGGCGCCGGGGAAGGGGCCTTGGGTCATGTTGAACGAGACGGTCGTGCATGGCTTCACCCATTTCGAGCTGGAACTCGCGCTTGCGAGGAGCGAGAGCGAGCCAAGTGATCCGGCAGCGGGCGAATGGTGGCCGGTCGCCGAATTGGGAACCGCCGGGCTTCCCACGCTGTTCGCGCGGGCAGCCGAGCGTTTGAAAAGGAACGAGGATTCATGATGCGTCGCGTGATGATGACGGGCGGGGCAGTGCTGGCCCTGCTGAGCACACCCGCCTTTGCGCAGGTGGCGCAGACCAGGGTCGAGGCACAGCGAAACGCGGCGCTGCCCGCGACGCAGGCGCTGTTCGACGGCTATGTGAAGGCGGGCAAGATGCCCGGCATCGTCGCCGCGATCGGGCTGCAGGGTCAGCCGCCCCAGTTCGTCGCGGCCGGACGGATCGGGATCGAGCCGAACGCCCCCGCCGCCACGCCCGACAGCCTGTGGCGCGTCTATTCGATGACCAAGCCGATCACCGCCATGGCCGCGATGATCCTGATCGAGGAGGGCAAGCTGACGCTCGACCAGCCGCTGTCCGACATCTATCCGGCCTATAAGCAGATGCGGGTGCTAACCAACCCGCAGGCCTCGCTCGACAGCCGCCCGGCGACCAAGCCGATCACGATCCGCGAGCTGATGACCCACACGGCGGGGCTGGGCTACAGCTTCACCGCCAAGGGCCCGCTGCTCAAGGAGTATGAGCGGCTGGGCCTGATGCCCTATGCTGCCAATGCGCAGGTCGAGGCCAAGGTCCGCCCGACCCGCCCCGCGAACCTCCAGCAATTCGCCGAACGCGCCGCGACCGCGCCGCTGATCGCCGAGCCGGGCACCCGGTGGAGCTATTCGATGGGCCTCGACGTGCTGGCGGCGGTGGTCGAGAAGGTGTCGGGCATGCCGTTCGAGCGGTTCGTTCAGACGCGGCTGTTCGCGCCGCTGAAGATGAAGTCCAGCTATTGGCAGGTGCCCGATTCGGCGGCGAACCGGCTGGCCAGCAACTATACCTTCCTGGGCGATACGATGGTCTCGGTCGATCCGGCCGCGAGCTCGGTGTTTCGCCAGCCGCCCAGCTTTCCCTATGGTGGCGCGGGGCTCGTCATGTCGGCGCGCGATTATGATCGCTTCCTCCAGATGCTCCAGAATGAGGGGCAGGTCGACGGCGTGCGCGTGATGAAGCCGGAGACGGTGCGCCTCGCCATGTCCAACCTGCTGCCCGCCGGTGTCACCTATGGCTCGGTGACGGGCGCGAGCGGGGGCGGTTCGGGCGAGGTGCCGACGGGCTTCGGCGCAGGTGGATCGGTGACGCTGGCCGACACGCCGGGCGGACCGGGCAAGGGCACCTATGGCTGGGGCGGCGCGGCCGGGACCATCGCCTATGTCGACCCGACCCGGCATGTGCGCGGAGTCGTGATGGTCAATTACTTCCCCGCCGACCGCTATCCGCTGCGCCGCGATCTGGCGGCGGCGCTCTACAAGGATCTGGGGCGGGTGGCGAAGTGACGACACTGGGTTTCACCGGCGGGCGGCTGGATCGTGCCGATCCCTTGCGGCACGACCCGGTGGGCTTTGCGGCAGCGCTGGTCGATCCGGCGGCGCGGTTGCTGGTGCTGAACGATTATCAGCCGGTCATGGAGGATGGGCGGCTGGACTGGACCGCCGTCGATCCGGATGCGACGCCTGAGGATCATGTCCTGCTCGGCATCGAGCATGGCGTGCCCCATTTCGCGCGGCTCACCGGCGAACCGGCGGTCGGGCGCTCGTTCGAGATGATCGCCGCGCTCCACGCGCTGGAGGCGGGGGAGGCGGCGACTTATGCGGCGGCGCGTTCGGTGCTCGACTGGCATGCGCGGCACGGCTTTTGTGCGAAGTGCGGGGCGGCGACCGAGCCGTTCCGCGCGGGCTGGGGGCGGCATTGCCCCTCCTGCGGCACCGAGCATTTCCCGCGTGTCGATCCGGTCGTCATCATGATCGCCGAGCATGGCGGCCGGGCGCTGCTCGGTCGCCAGCCTGCTTTCCCGCCGGGGCGTTATTCCGCGCTGGCGGGCTTCCTGGAACCGGGGGAATCGATCGAGGAGGCCGTCGCGCGCGAGCTGTTCGAGGAAGCGGGGGTGCGGGTGGCCAATGTCCGCTATATCGCCAGCCAGCCCTGGCCGTTCCCGTCGTCGCTGATGATCGCGTGTGTGGCGGAGGCGCTGGATGACCGGCTGACCATCGACACGACCGAGCTGGAGGACGCGATCTGGGTGTCGCGGGATGAGGTTCGTGCGGCGCTGGCGGGCGATGGTTCGCGGTTCGGCGTGCCGCCCGCCTATGCGATCGCGCATACGTTGCTGGAGGCGTGGGCGAAATAATCCTCCCCGCTCGCGGGGAGGTGGCAGGCCGAAGGCCTGACGGAGGGGGCGTGCCCCAAAGGGTGCCCCTTGTGGAAGCCCCCCTCCACCATGCTGCGCATGGTCCCCCTCCCCGTGCCGGGGAGGATTTACCCCCGCTCTCGCGCCTGCGGGTAGGTCCCCAGCATCCGCACCCATTTGCTGTGGAACCCCAGTTCCTCGATCGCCCGGTCGAACGCCGGTTCACCCGGCCGCCCGACCACGTCGCAGTAGAACTCCGTCGCGGCGAAGCTGCCGCCGCGCTGATAGCTTTCCAGCTTGGTCATGTTGACGCCGTTCGTGGCGAACCCGCCCATCGCCTTGTACAAGGCGGCAGGGATGTTCTTCACCTCGAAGATCAGGCTGGTCATCCACGGACCCTCGCCTACCGGGGGCTGGTTGCCGCGCGCCAGCACGACGAAGCGGGTCATGTTGCTGTCGGCGTCCGAGATATCGTCGGCCAGCAGGTTCAGGCCGTAGAGTTCGGCGGCGCGCGGCGGGGCGAGCGCGGCGATGCGCGGGTCGGCCATCTCCGCCACCCGTGCCGCCGCCCCCGCCGTGTCGGCATAGGCAATGGGACGGATGCCATGGGCTCGCAGCCAGTGGCGGCACTGGCCCAGCGCCTGCGGATGGCTCATCGCCTCGGCCAGTTCGTCTCGGCCACCGGTTGCCATCAGGGCGTGGCGGATCGACAGGAAATGCTCAGCCACGATCGCCAGCCCGGATTCGGGCAGCAGGAAATGGATGTCGGCGACCCGGCCATGCAGCGAGTTTTCGATGGGGATGATCGCCTGATCGACCTTGCCCGTCTTCACCGCGTCCAGCGCATCGGCGAAATCGAAACAGGGCAGCGGCAGGCCGTCGGGAAATACCTCCATCGCCGCGACATGGCTGTTGGCGCCGGGCGCGCCCTGGAACGCGACCGCGCGCGCGGGCTCGGCGAGAGCGGCGGCGGTCATCGCCTCGACGATCGGGCGGGCGGGGGCGGCGTAATTCTCCATGGGCGTGCGGCCTAAAGCGCGGGGGCGGCGCGATCAAGGGAAGCAGAACTTGCCGTTCGCGCAAGCCGCACCTAAGGTCGCCGTTCAGGAGAGATATTGGCGGGGCAGCGAAGAGCGATGGACCTAAAGACCAATACGATCGCGGGATGGGTGCTGGGCGCGGCAGGCGCGGCATTGGGCCTTTCGATCGTCGGAGGCATGATCTTCCACGAGGAACGCCCCGAAAAGATGGGCTATGCCATCGAAGGCGTGGAGGCCGAGGGTGCGGGCGGCGGTGCCGCCGAGGTGCCGATCGCCTCGCTCCTGCCCACCGCCGACGCAGCCAAGGGCGCCGAAGTCTTCAAGAAATGCGCCGCATGCCACACCATCAACCAGGGCGGCGCGAACGGCATCGGCCCCAACCTCTATGCCACGCTGGGCGAGGGTATCGCGCAAGGCAAAGCGGGCTTCGCCTTCTCCGACGCGCTGAAGGCCGTCGGCGGCAAATGGGACTGGGACAAGATGAACGCGTGGCTGACGTCCCCACGCAAGTTCGCGCCCGGCACGAAGATGACCTTTGCCGGTCTTTCCAACCCGCAGGACCGCGCGAACGTGATCCTGTACCTCAACCAGCAGGGATCGAACCTGCCGCTGCCCGCGGCCCCGGCGGCCAAGGCGGAACCGGCGGCGGGCGAGGCCCCCGCCAATGCGGCTGACGCGGCGGTCAACAAGGTCGAGGCGGACCCGCGCGCCGACACCGGATCGATCGCCAATACCGGCACACCTGCCAAAGGCGCGCCCTCGGTCGATCCGCAGGCCGCTATCGAAGGGGCCAAGGCCCCGCGCTGACGGTGCCGGACGCCCTGATCGCAGCGGTTCCGATCCTGCAAGCGCCGATGGCGGGTGTATCGACACCCGCCATGGCGGCGGCGGTCAATGCGGCAGGCGGACTGGGCGGCATCGCGCTGGGGGCGAACACGCCTGCCTTGGCCGGAGACATGCTGGCCGAGTTGCGGGCGCGGACCGACCGGCCGTTCAACGTCAATCTCTTTGTCCATGCCCCGCCGCGTATCGACCGCGCGCGCGAGGCCGCATGGTGTGAGGCCTTAAGTCCTACCTTCGCCGCTTTCGGGGCCGAACCGCCTGAGGCTTTGCGGCCCGTTTATCCGAGCTTTCGCGAAGACGATGCGATGCTGGCCCTGCTGGTCGAGGCGCGACCGGCCTGGGTCAGCTTTCACTTCGGCCTGCCCGCCCCCGCCCAGGTGACGGCGCTGAAACAGGCGGGATGCCGTCTGCTTGCCAGCGTTACCTCGCTGGCCGAAGCGCAGGCCGCCGAGCGGGCGGGCATGGATGCCGTGATCGCGCAAGGTTATGAGGCGGGCGGCCATCGCGGCGTCTTCGATCCCGACGCCCCAGACGACCGGCTGGGCACGCTGGCGCTGACCCGGCTCCTGGTGACACGGACGACTCTGCCGGTGATCGCGGCGGGCGGGATCATGGACGGGGCGGGTGTCTCCGCCGCGCTGGCGCTGGGCGCGGTCGCGGCGCAGCTCGGCACCGCCTTCATCGCCTGTCCCGAAAGCGCGGCGGATGCGGCGTACCGTGCGACGCTGATGGGCGAGGGCGCGGCACATACGGTGATGACCCGCGCCATTTCGGGGCGTCCGGCACGGTGCCTGCCCAATCGCTTCACGACGCTGGCCGCAACGCTCGCCGCGCCGATCCCGGATTATCCGGTCGCCTATGACGCCGGAAAGGCGCTGAACGCGGCGGCGCGGGGGCGGGGCGAGTATGGCTATGGCGCGCAATGGGCAGGGCAGGGGGCGCCGCTCGCCCGGGCGATGCCCGCCGCCGCGCTGGTCGCCACGATCGCTGGCGAGATCCGGCGATAGCGTCTATCGGCGCGGCTCTCCATGGGCGGCGAAGGACGGAATATGCGGATCGCAATAGCAGCCTTGCTGGTGCCGATGGCGGTGGTCGGCTCGGCCCTCCCCGCGGCGGAGCCACGCTCGCCGATCCTGCTGTCCGAGTTCGTCGATGCCGCCGCGCCCTATCCGCAGGCCCATGCCTCGACCCTGGTCCAGCTGCCCGACGGTACGCTGGCCGCCGCCTGGTTCGCGGGTTCGGGCGAGAGCCGCCCCGATGTCCGTATCTGGTTCGCGCGCCGCGAGGCCAAGGGCTGGACCCCGCCGGTGCCCGTCGCCGACGGTATCGTGCCCGGTGGCCAGCGTTATCCCACCTGGAACCCGGTGCTGTTCCAGCCGCCGGGTCAGCCGCTCCACCTGTTCTACAAGGTCGGGCCCAACCCGCGCGAATGGTGGGGCATGGTCATCCGCTCCGGCGATGGCGGGCGGACATGGAGCAAGCCCGAGCGCCTGCCGGGCGGCGTGTTGGGCCCGATCAAGAACAAGCCGGTCATCGCCCCCGACGGTGCCTGGCTGTCGCCGTCGAGCCGCGAGGAAGGCACGGCTGAGGCCAATATCTGGTCGCTGCGTATCGAGCGGAGCACGGACCAGGGGCGCAGCTGGACCGTCACCCCGCCCATCGCCTCACCCATGCATATCGAGGCGATCCAGCCCAGCATCCTGTTCCACAAGGACGGCAAGCTGGAACTGGTCGCCCGGACGCGGCAGGGTGCGCTGGCGCAGAGCTGGTCGCGTGACGGCGGCGTCCGCTGGTCGCCGATCGCCGCGATCGACCTGCCCAATCCCAATGCGGGGACCGACGCGGTGACGCTGGCCGATGGGCGTCAGCTGATCGTCTACAATCACAGCGCGCATGCACCGGGCACGCCGGGCGACGGGCCGCGCTGGCCGCTCAATATCGGGCTGTCCGACGATGGCGTCCGGTGGCGCAACGTCCTGACGCTGGAGAGCAAGCCCATGCCCGACGGCTATGCCTATCCGGCGGTGATCCAGACCCGCGACGGGCTGGTGCATGTGAGCTACACCTGGAACCGGCAGCATATCCGGCATGTGGTGATCGATCCGAAATTGTTGCGATGATCGGCAGAGCGCGGGCCAAGGGATGCACGCCCACCCGCATTCCGCTAGACAGGCCCGATGACCACCAAGCCCCCCATCGGCCGCGACACGCGGCTGTGCATGTCGCTGTCGGCGCGACCCGGCAATTTCGGATCGCGTTTCCACAACCGGCTCTATGAGCTGACCGGCCTCGATTATGTCTACAAGTCGTTCAGCACCACCGATCTGGCGGCGGCGGTCGGCGGTATCCGGGCGCTGAACATTCGCGGCTGCGCCATCTCGATGCCGTTCAAGGAAGCGGTGATCCCGATGCTCGACGGGCTCGCCGGATCGGCGGCGGCGATCGACAGCGTGAACACCATCGTCAACGATGACGGGCGGCTGACCGGCTACAACACCGATTACGCCGCCGTGGTCGAGCTGATCGCCGATATTGACCGCGCGACGCCCTTCGTACTGCGCGGCTCCGGCGGCATGGCCAAGGCGGTGGCGGCGGCCCTGCGCGATTCGGGTTTCACGCACGGCACCATCGTCGCGCGCAACGAAACGGTCGGGCGCGAGCTGGCTGATCTTTACGGCTTCGGCTGGGCGAGCGAGCTGGGAGAGGGGGCCGCGCTGCTGATCAACGTCACGCCGATCGGCATGACCGGCGGCAATGAGGATCAACTGGCTTTCCCTGAAGCGATGATTGCACAGGCCGAAATCGCCTTCGACGTGGTGCAATATCCGCCCGAGACCAAGTTTCTGGCGGTCGCGCGCGGGATGGGCAAGCGGGTCATCACCGGCACCGAGGTCGCGACGATCCAGGCGCTGGAGCAGTTCGTGCTCTACACCGGCGTGCGCCCGACGCCGGAGCAGGTGCGAGAGGCGGCCGACTACGCCCGGAGCATGGGCTGATCCTCCCCGGGACGGGGAGGGGGACCATCCGCAGGATGGTGGAGGGGGCGTGCCGCAAGGGGTGGCCTTTGTGGAAGCCCCCCTCCGTCAGCGCTACGCGCTGCCACCTCCCCTTGCTGGGGAGGATTAGGCGTTTGCCATCCCCATCAACACTGCCCATTCCGCTTCGCCGACCGGCGACACCGACAGCCGCGACTGGCGGAGCATCGGCAAGGCGGCGAGCTTGGCCTCGGCCTTCATCGCAGCCAGCGTGACGGGGCGGGGCAACGGATGGTCGGGGGCGATCTCGACCGATACCCAGCGCCCTTCATCACCATCCGCCTTGGCCGCGCGCGTGATCGTCGCGATGCCGACCGCCGCCTTGTCCTTGCCGCTGTGATAGAAGATCGCCCGGTCGCCGACCTGCATCGCGCGCAGATGTTTCGCGGCGGCGGCATTGCGCACGCCATCCCATTCGGTCGATCCTTCGCGGACCAGATCGTCCCAGCCATAGCTGTCCGGCTCCGATTTCAGCAGCCAACACGCCATCACCGCCTCCCCCCTCCTGAACGCTGACTAAACACCATATTCCGCGTCCATTCAGCCCGATAGTGGCAGAGCAGGCAACACGGACGCCGCGTGCGCGTTTTGCCGTCAGCGGACCGGGCGTATCAGTATCGGAGGTTCGGTATGAATGGGATGTGGAAGAAATTGGGACTGGGCCTCGCCCTGGGCGCCACCGCGTTGACGGCGGCGGCTCCGGCCGAGGCGCAGCGTTGGGGCCGTGGCTGGGGTGGTGGCTATGGCGGTTATTATCACCGCGATCGTGGCGATGCGGCCGCAGGCGCGCTGATCGGCGGGATACTCGGCCTGGGCATCGGCGCGGCCATCGCGAGCAGCAACCAGCCGCGCTATGTTGATCGCCGCTATTATTACGACCGGGGCTACGACCCCTATTACGCACCGCCGCCCCCGCCGCCGGTGTACCAATATGAGTATCGCAGCTACGCGCCGCGCTGCTGGAACGACTGGCGCTGGGACCCTTATTGGGGCCGCAATGTTCAGGTCCGGGTCTGTAACTAAAGCCCTTGGCGGCGTCGGGAGGTATCCCGGCGCCGCTTTTTCTCGGGCGGCCTGCTTGGCAGCGACCCCGAGTCGGCGTTAAGGCCGGAGCATGACCGATACCGTTCCCGATCGCCTGTCCACCAACCCGGACAGCCCCTATTTCGACCAGGACCTCCTCTCGCGTGGGGTCGGCATCCGCTTCAAGGGTGCCGAGCGCCGCGACGTCGAGGAATATTGCATTTCCGAAGGCTGGATTCGCGTCGCGCTGGGCAAGAAGGTCGACCGCCATGGCCGCCCGCTGACCCTGAAGCTGACCGGCGAGGTCGAGGCGTGGATCGAGAATCCGGCCGATGGCGAGGACGCCGTCGAGGGTTCGGAAGAAGCATAAGCCTAAGTATCGCGCGTACCCCGGCGAAGGCCGGGGTTCAGTTGCGGTGTGCGGGCGATGGCCTCCCACGCGGTGGGTGGCGCGCCACCTGCGTTATAGAAACTGGACCCCGGCCTTCGCCGGGGAACAAGTGGGTTTTGGGGGATAAGCTCGCCCCGCTCCGACTTCACCGCAAAGGCGGCGGCTTACGCCGCCTCCATCGCCTCGCCCGCTTCCATCCAGCGCACTTCCGCCTCGGCCAGCTTGTCGACCACTTCGGCGCGGCGCTTGTTCAACTCACCCATCGGCAGCTTCGCATGGCGCGGCTCGGCGGCGGCTGGATCGTTCATCGCCTTGTCCAGCGCATCGCGTTCGCGGGTCAGCTTGGCCATTTCGTCCTCGATGCCGCGCAGTGTCTTCTTCATCGCGTTGAAACGTTCGCGCTGCTCGGCCGAGGCCTTTTTGTTCGCCGCGCGGTCCGCCTTGGACGCGGCGTCACCCTGGCCCGCATCGCCCTTCAGGACGAAGGCGATATAGTCGTCCAGCGACCCGTCGAACTCCTTCGCGGTGCCGTTGTCGACCAGGACCAGCCGGTCCGCCGTCATCTCCAGCATGTGGCGGTCATGGCTGACCAGCACGACCGTGCCCTTGTACATGTTCAGCGCCTGGACCAGCGCCTCGCGCGCGTCGACGTCCAAGTGGTTGGTCGGCTCGTCGAGGATCAGCATGTGTGGCGCGTCGCGGGTAATCAGCGCCAGCGCCAGCCGGGCGCGCTCGCCGCCCGACAGCTTGCCGACCTTGGTCGTCGCCTTGTCGCCCGAAAAACCGAACCGGCCGAGCTGCGCGCGCACCGCCGCCGGGCTCGCGCCGCGCATGATCCGCGTCATATGCTCCAGCGCGGTGTCGTCGGTGTCGAGCTCCTCGACCTGATACTGGGTGAAGTACCCGACGCGCATCTTGCCCGAGGCGTTCATCTCGCCTTCCATCGGCGCCAGCTGCGCGGCGAGCAGGCGGGCGAGCGTCGTCTTGCCGTTGCCGTTGCGGCCCAAGAGCGCGATCCGATCGTCCGGGTCGATGCGCAGGTTCAACCGCTTCAGGATCGGCGTTTCCGCATAACCGACGCTAGCGAGGTCTAGCGTGATCAGCGGCGGGCGCAGCTGGTCGGGATCGGGGAAGTCGAAGGACAGCGAGGGGTCGTTCGCCATCTCGGCGATCGGCTGCATTTTGGACAGCATCTTGGCGCGGCTCTGCGCCTGCTTGGCGGTCGAGGCGCGGGCCGAGTTGCGGGCGATATAGTCCTGCAACTTGGCGCGCTGCGCGTCCTGATTCGCCTTGGCGGCGGCGAGCTGCGCCATCCGCTCGGCGCGCTGGCGCTCGAACGAATCGTAACCGCCAGGATAGAGCGTCACCTTGCCGCCCTGCAGGTGCAGGATGTGGTCGACGACATTGTTCAGGAAGTCGCGCTCATGGCTGACCAGCAGGATCGTCGCGCGATAGGATTTGAGGAAATCCTCCAGCCACATCACCGCTTCGAGGTCGAGGTGGTTCGACGGTTCGTCGAGCAGCAGCACGTCGGGGGCGGAGAACAGCAGCGCGGCGAGCGCGACGCGCATCTTCCACCCGCCCGAATAGCTGGACAGCGGGCGACCCTGCATCGCCTCGTCGAAACCCAGGCCCTGCAGGATGCTCGAGGCGCGGGCGGGGGCGGTATAGGCGTCGATCGCGATCAGGCGCTCATAGATATCGCCCAGCTTTTCGGGATCGCTCTCGGTCTCGCTGCGCTCCATCAGCTCCGCACGCTCGATATCGGCGGCGAGCACCGTCTCGAACGGGGTGGCGCTGCCGTCCGGCGCTTCCTGCGCGATATAGCCGAGCTTGGCGCCCTTGGGCATCTCGCACGCGCCGTCATCGGCCTCCAGCTGGCCCGCGATCACGCGGACGAGCGTCGACTTGCCCGCACCGTTACGACCGATCAGGCCGACCCGGCTGCCGGGGGGGAGTGCGGCGGATGCGCCGTCGAGGATCGTGCGGCCGCCCAGGCGCACGGTGATGCCATTCAGATTGAGCATGGCAGCGCGCCTAGCAAATATTGCGGCGAAAGGGGAGGGGTCCTGTCATCCTCCCCGGCACGGGGAGGGGGACCGCCGCGAAGCGGTGGTGGAGGGGGTGTTCCACATAGGGCGCTCCCAGCGGAAGCCCCCCTCCGTCAGCGCTTCTGCGCTGCCACCTCCCCGTATCGGGGAGGATTTGGCCTCAGCGCGCGGCGATGGCGGTCGCGCCGGCCGGCGGCCAGTTCTGCGCGCCGCACTTCTTGGCGACCCATTCGGCCTTCTTGTTCCAGCACAGCGCATCCAGGCGCGGCATGGTGGCGACGATATGTTGCTCGCGGCCGATATAGCGGGGGAAGCGCTGCTCGCCATAGGGGGTCAGGCTGTTGCGCAACTCGCGCATCCGCTCGACCGCCAGCTCGCCCAGATGGCCGCGCGGGGTGAACACCGCCGCATGGGCGATCGAGCCCGCCGTCTGGCAGAAGTTCAGCTGCGCCGCGACCGCCGCAAAGCTGGAATAGGTGCGCGTGCCATATTGATCGAGCGCCATCTGCCCTTCGCGCGGGGTCTTGTTCTTCCGCTTGAAATAGCCGCCCAGCGTGTCGAACGCGCCCTTCAGCTCGGCATCATGGTCCTTCAGGATCGCGTTATAGTTGGCGACGGTCGCCAGCATCGGCTCAAACTGGCATTGCAGCGCGGCGACGTTCAGCGCGGCGCGCATGTTCCACAGCAAGCCCGCCCGCAACTCGGCCGGGGTCGCGCCGGGCAGCGGCTGGCCGATGCCGGGTTCGTCGCCCTGAACGGGCTTTCCCTGGAAGTTATAGGGCTGCAGGAAGAATTGTGCCGATGCAGGCGCCGCGGCACCCATCCCCCAAAACGCCACGCCAGCGACCAGCGCGGTACGCACCACCTTCATTATGTTCCGATCCTTCCCCCGTAGGGCCTTCGAGCGTCCCGAAACATAACGCTTTTCGGCCGTTAACCCAAATGGAAATCGCGTGGGCGGGACGATTGCCGGTGACGGTCGGTCGTTACGCAAGGGTAGTGAAAATGCCGTATTTCCACGGGGTTGCGGCCCGGTTTCGGCGGGCATGAAAAAGGGCCGCCCGGTCGCCCGGACGGCCCCTTCCTATCGGGTTGCCCCGATGATGATTACATCGCGTTCGATGCGTTCATCGACATGGTGTCGTTGGCCATCATCATGTCGTTGCCCATGGTGTCGTTGGCCATCATGCCGCCGTTCATGGCGCCGTCGACGGCGGTCATGTTGTCGGTGGCGGTGTCCATGCCTTCCGAAGCGTTCATGGTCATGTTCGCATCGGCAGTGTTCTCGGTCTTCGAGCCGCAAGCCGAAACCGCGAGCGCCGCGCCGGCGATGATCGAGCCCGTCAGGACCTTGGAGATGATTGCACGCATTGGAAGCTCCCTTGATATAAAGGATTTGGAACGGCTTGCTGGCCCTATTACCCAAATCGGGGTGGACATTAATCGGATACCGTCTGGTCCTCAAGCCTCGTTTTGTCGCAGCGCGTCGAGAGCGTTGAGGAAAGCCGGAAATGTGAACGCAAGTGCCTCGTCAAAGGTTTCCAAGGACTTGACGCCGTTTAACGCAAAAAGGCTGGTCACCGGGAATTCGGGCAGGCCGCACGGCACGATACCCCCGAAATGGGACAGGTCGGGCGCGATATTGATCGCAAAGCCGTGCAGCGTGATCCAGCGGCGCACCCGGACGCCGATCGCGCCGATCTTCGCCTCCGGCCCGCCGTCGCGGGTCCAGATGCCGACGCGCCCATCGACGCTGAAGGCATGGACGCCCAGCCGGGCGAGCGCGGCAATCAGCCAGTCCTCCAGCCCGTGGACGAAGCGACGCACGTCGCGCCCGCGCTTGGTCAGGTCCAGCACCAGATAGCCGGTCCGCTGGCCGGGGCCGTGATAGGTATATTTGCCGCCGCGGCCGGTCTGGAACACCGGGAAACGCGGGTCGACCAGCTCGACCGGATCGGCGCTGGTCCCCGCCGTATAGACGGGCGGATGTTCGAGCAGCCAGACCAGCTCGCGCGCCTCGCCCGCCGCCACGGCGGCGGCGCGCGCCTCCATCTCGGCAAGCGACTGGTCATAGGGCGTCAGGCCGGGGCTGATCCGCCATTCGATATCGGGCATGTCGGGTATGTGAGTCACGATGTCCCGTCTCTGCGCCCCCGCCCCCGGGGTTGCAAGCATTGCGCACCGATGGCGTTGGCCCGAGCAATCGTCTAGGCAAAGCGGACCGGGCGGGGTGGGCCGGCCAAGGGAGGAATGATGACCGTCAGGATCGGAACCGTGTGGGACAGCACGCAGCAGGTGTTGTCGGGCAGGGCCGGGATGCTTGCGCCGATCGCCGCGATCGGCATCGTCCTTCCGGCGGTATTGCAGCTGTTGCTGGTGCCGCGCGGCGCCGCGCCCGGACAGATGGGGGTGACGGGTTTCGCTATCACCCTGCTGTCGCTGATCATGGGCGTCTGGGCCCAGTTGGCGATCATGGCGGTCGCGACCCATCCGGCGACGACCACGGCCGATGCGTCGCGCGCGGCGCTCGGCCGGTTGCTGCCGGTGATCGGCGTCGGTGCGGTCATCGGTATCGGCTTTGGCCTGATCATCCTGGTGCCGATCGTCGTGCTCGGCGCGTCGGGCTATGATTTCGCCGCCGTCATGGCGGCTCAAGGCGATCCGTCGAAGCTGCCGCCGATGCCGGGCGGCGCAGCGATGTTCGTCGCGCTCTACACGCTGGTCGTGGCGGTGCTGTCGCTCTGGCTCGTCGCGCGGTTGATGCCGGTCTATGCGGTGGTCCTCAACGAGCGGCGTGGGCTGGGCGCATTCCGCCGCTCGATCGCGCTGACCCGGGGAATGACCTGGCGGTTGATCGGGGTCTTTATCCTGTTCCTGATCGTGCTGGGTGTCGCCACGCTCGCCGCGCAGGGCGTGTCGGGCGCGGTCCTGCGCCTGGTGCTGGGCGCCGACCGCGCGCCGCTGGCGCTGCTGCTGGCCATGCTGATCGGCACGGTGGTCAGCACGGGTTTCCTGACGCTCGCCTATGTCTTTGTCGCGCGGCTCTATGTCGCGACGGCGGGGGACAAGGCCTATCCGGTCGAGGACGGCACGCCCGCCCTGTGATGAAGCTGGATGTGATCGCGACCCTGCGGGATGCCTGGGGCCTGTTCCGCCGGGACGGCGGCCTGCTGGTCCGGCTGGCCGCGCCCTTTCTGTTCTGGCCCTCGCTGGCACTCGGCCTGCTCGTACCCATGCCGCCCCAGCCAGAGGAAGGCGTGGGCGAGGGTGGCCTGCGCGCCATGGCCTGGATCGATTCGGTCGGCGAATGGGCAACCCATTATGGCGGCTGGTATTTCGCCGCCTATGCGATCGGCATGATCGGCACGGCGGCGGTCCTGTCGCTGGAACTGGGCGGCGGGCGGCAGAGCGTCGGCGAGGCGCTCGGCCGTGCGCTGACCATGGCGCCGCGCTTCGTGCTGGCGATGATCTTGGTCGCCGTGCCGGTGGGCGCGGGGACGCTGCTCTGGATACTCCCCGGCATCTACATTGCGGGGCGGCTGATGCTGGTCGGGCCGGTGCTGTTCGCCGAGCGGCGGATGGCGGCGCTGGCGGCGCTGGCGGCGATGGGGCGGTCGGTCGTGCTGACGCGCGGCGCGGGGCTGTCGATGGCGGCGCTGGCCTCCTGCACCTATCTGGGCGGGATCGTCGCGGCCCAGCCTTTCGTGGCGTTGATCGATGTCGTGCAGGGCGATGGCGGCATGGGGTCTGGCAATCCGGTCGCAATCGCGCTGCTGCAAGCGGGGGCCGCCGCGGTGGCGATGGCGGCGGGGCTGGCGCAGGCGCTGATCTCGATTGCGGCCTATCGCCGCCTGGTTCGCGCCTAAACCAGACGCGGGATTTGCGGCGCGGCCTCGGGCGGCAACAGGCCGAGCGTGCGCGGATCGGGAAAGGTCTCGATCGCGCGCGACACAGGCACGAACCCCTGCTTGCGATAGAAGTTGAGCGCGGACGGGTGGTCGAGCGTGCACGTATGCACCCACACCCGCTCCACGCCGGGCATCCAGGCGCGCATCAAAGCCTGCGCCATCAGCCAGCCGCCATGCCCCTGCCCCGCCAATTCGGGGATCAGCCCGAAATAGCCGATCTCGCATTCCCCGGCCTTGCGGTGGTCGAGTTCGAGTAGCCCGACCTCGATCCCCGCCCGGTCGACCACCGCGAAGACCGAGACCGCCGGGTCATGGATGATCGCGGTCAGCGTGGGATCATCCATCACCAGCCGCGAGAACCACAACCAGGGCGCGCCGACCCGCGCGAACAGTGTGCGGTATTTGGCCGGATCGGGCCACTTCCAGGCGACCAGACCCAGCGGCGAGGCGGGCAGGGGGCGCGGGCGCGGTCGATCGCGCATCTCCAGCGTGGTGACGATGGTCGCGATCTCGGCCGCGTCGACGGGGATCAGGGCCATCGCTTTATTCCCAGGTGGCCAGCGGCGGCAGGCTCATCAGGATCGCATCGATATTGCCGCCGGTCTTCAGCCCGAACAGCGTGCCCCGGTCATAGACCAGGTTGAACTCGGCATAGCGTCCGCGCCACACCAGCATCTGGGCGCGATCCGCCTCGGTCGCGGGGGTGTCCATGCGGCGCCGGACGATGCGCGGGAAGATGTCGAGGAACGCCTCGCCGACATCGCGGGTGAAGGCGAAGCTGGCGTCGAAATCCCCTTCGAGATGATCGTAGAAGATGCCGCCGACGCCGCGATGCACCTGGCGATGCGGGATGTAGAAATAGTCGTCGGCCCAGGCCTTGAACCGGGGATAATGCTCTGGGTCGTGCGCGTCGCACGCCGCCTTCAGCCGGGCGTGGAAATCGGCGGTATCCTCCTCGACGGGCAGCGGCGGGTTCAGGTCGGCGCCGCCGCCGAACCAGCGCTTGGTCGTGCTCAGGAAGCGGGTGTTCATGTGCACGGCGGGGACATGCGGGTTCGCCATATGCGCGACCAGGCTGATCCCGGTCGCGACGAAGCGCGGATCGTCGCCGGCACCGTGAATGGTCTTGGCGAATGGCCCCTCGAAGGTGCCGCCGACGGTCGAGACGTTGACGCCGACCTTCTCGAACACGCGGCCCTTCATCACGCCGCGCACGCCGCCGCCGCCGGGCTCGCCGCTGGGATCGGCGCGGTCCCAGGCGATATAGTCGAAGGCGGCATCCGATCCCGCCTCACGCTCGATCGCCTCGAACGCGGCGCAGATCCGGTCGCGCAAGCTCTCGAACCAGAGGCGGGCGGCGTCCTGCTCGGCATCGAGCGCGATATCGGGGGTGCGACTGGTCATGACGCGGGGGTTCTGGGCGGGGGCGGGGGCCGGGGTCAACCCGGCATTTGCGCCCAGCCGGTCTGGCGACGCGCCTCGGCCAGCAATATGCCGCCGGTGATGGCGACATTGAGCGAGCGGACCCCGCTGCGCATCGGCACGCGCACGCGGATATCGGCGGCGTCGTGAACGGCCTCCGGCACGCCTGCCCCTTCCGAACCCAGCAGGATCACATCGTCGGGGCGGAAGACCATCTCGGGCAGGGGGATCGCGCCCAGCGTCGTCGCCAGCACGATCCGCCCGCGTGTCGCGGCGCGAAAGGCGTCCCAGTCGGCATGGCGCACCACCTCGGCCAGCGTGGCATAGTCCATCGCCGAGCGGGCCAGCGCGCGGTCGGAATAGGGAAAGCCCATCGGCTCGATCAGGTCGACCGCGACACCGAAACAGGTCGCGGTGCGGATCAGTGTGCCGACATTGCCCGCGATATCGGGCTCATGCAGCGCGAGGCGCATCAGTGGCCTGGGAAGGATACCAGCGCGTCGACCGCGATGTCCTCGGCCCGCAGCGCCTCGGCACCGCCCAGGTCGGGCAGGTCGACCAGGAACTGGGCCTGGTTCACCACGCCGCCCGCCTTGCGGATCAGCCGGACCGCGGCGCGCGCCGTGCCGCCGGTGGCGATCAGGTCGTCGACCAAGAGGACGCGGGCACCGGGAACCAGCGCATCCTCATGGATGGCGATGCGGTCCTGACCGTACTCCAGCGCATAATCCTCCGCGATGGTCGCGCCGGGCAGCTTGCCGTCCTTGCGGATCAGGAGGACGCCCGCGTTCAGCGGCACGGCGAGCGCGGCGGCAAACAGGAAGCCGCGCGCCTCGATCCCGGCGACCAGATCGACGGGGCCTCGCGTCGCGGCGACCATCCGCTCCACGGTGCGCGCGACGCCGGTCGGGTCGAGCAACAGGGTTGTGATGTCGCGGAACTGGATGCCGGGCTTGGGGAAGTCCGGGATCGTGCGGATCAGGGCTTTCAGGTCGTCATTCGCGCTCATGCGCCGCGTCATGGGCCCATGGAGGGCAGGGGTAAAGGGGGGATAGCCATGGTCCCCGCGACCATCGGGGGCGGAGGGCGGCCAAAGAAAAAGGGCGGCTCCCGTGTCGGGAGCCGCCCCAGGCGCTCGTACGGGCTTGCCCGATCTCAGTGTTTCACGTCGCGCCAGACATTCTGATACGCGCCCCAGGCGAGGAAGCAGAAGATCAGGATGAACACGACCGCCCCGATCCCGGCCGAATGGCGTGCCTCCAGCTTGGGTTCGGCGGTCCAGGTCAGGAAGGCGGCGACGTCCTTGGCCATCTGGTCGCGGGTCGCCAGCGTGCCGTCGGTATATTGCACCTGGCCATCCGAGGTCAGCGGCGGCGGCATCGCGATGTTGAGGTTCGCGAAATAGGGGTTGTAGTGCAGGCCGGTCGGCGTCTTGATGTCCGGGAACTTGCGCAGCAGCTCGGCAGGCTGGTTGCGATAGGCGTCGGGGCCGACCAGCGAATAGATGTAGTTCGTGCCGTCATGCCGCGCCTTGGTCATCAGCGACAGGTCGGGCGGCAGCGCATTGTTGTTGGCCGCGCGCGCCGCGACTTCGTTGGCGAAGGGCGAGGGGAAGTGGTCGGCGGGCACGTTCTTGCGCGTCGTCGCCTCGCCCGTTTCCGGGTTGATGCTCGGCTGTTCGATCACCCACTGGTTGGCGATCGCCTTCACCTCGGGGGCGTTATAGCCGAGATCCTTCAGGTCACGGAACGCCACCAGCCGCAGCGAGTGGCAGGCCGCGCAAACCTCCTTATAGACTTGGAACCCGCGCTGGAGCTGGCGGCGGTCGAAGCGGCCCATGATGCCGTCCGAGGCCAGATGCGCCTGTTTGGGATGAAGGTGGAACTCCTCCTCGGCCGTGGGGGCGGGCGGCTCGGAGACAAGTCCCGAGATGCTGCCCCACAGCGCGATGGCAAGGACGAAGGTGAAGGCCGCCCCGACCAGGAATGCGATGCCACGAACCATGTTCTTTTATCCTCTCTCGGTTCGGGTCAGGCCGAGGCCGCAGGGGTTAGGGCCGACTTGGTGGGGGCCGTACCGCCATGCTTGGCCAGCACCGCCTCGGTGATCGAGTTGGGCAGCGGGGCCGGGCGCTCCGTCCGGGCGATCCAGGGCAGGATCACCAGGAAGTGGAGGAAATAATAGGCCGCCGTGACCTGGCTGAGGATGATGAAGAAGGGCGTCGCGGGCGAGCCCCCGCACCAACCGAGCAGCAGCACGTCGACCACCAGCACCCAGAAGGCGACCCGCGCCTTGGGCCGGAAATTGTTCGACCGCACCGGCGAGCTGTCCAGCCAGGGGAGGAAGAACAGCAGCAGGATCGACCCGAACATCGCCAGCACGCCCCACAGCTTGGCGGGCAGGATGAAGTCGGCGGTGAAGGCGCGCAGGATCGCGTAGAAGGGCCAGAAATACCATTCGGGCACGATGTGCGCCGGTGTCGAGAGCGGGTTCGCCGGGATATAGTTGTCCGGATGCCCCAGATAATTGGGGAAGAAGAACAGCATCACCGCAAAGACCAGCAGGAACACGCCCAGTCCGACCGCATCCTTGGCGGTGTAATAGGGGTGGAAGGGCACGGTATCCTGCTCGCCCTTCACGTCCACGCCGGTCGGGTTGTTCGAGCCGGGGATATGCAGCGCCCAGATATGCAGGATGATGACGCCTGCGATCACGAAGGGCAGCAGATAGTGGAGCGAGAAGAAGCGGTTCAGCGCGGCATTGTCCGGCGCGAAGCCGCCCAGCAGCCAGATGCGGATGGTGTCGCCGACCAGCGGGATCGCCGAGAAGAAGCCGGTGATGACCTGCGCGCCCCAGAAGCTCATCTGCCCCCAGGGGAGCACATAGCCCATGAAGGCGGTCGCCATCATCAGCAGGAAGATGACCACACCCAGCAGCCACACCATCTCGCGCGGGGCCTTGTAGGACCCGTAGTACAGGCCGCGGAAGATGTGGGTGTAGACGACGATGAAGAACATCGACGCGCCGTTGGCGTGGGCATAGCGCAGGAACCAGCCCGCATTCACGTCACGCATGATGCTTTCGACCGAATCGAAGGCGACGCCCGCATTGGCGGCATAGTGCATCGCCAGCACCACGCCAGTGATGATCTGGATGGCGAGCGCGGCCCCCGCCAGCACACCGAAATTCCAGAAATAATTCAGGTTGCGCGGCACCGGATAACCCGCACCCACGGCGTTGTAGACGAGGCGCGGCACCGGCAGCTTCTCGTCCAGCCAGCGCATGAGCGGCTGTTTCGGTTCGTAATGCTTGGCCCAGGGAAAGCTCATCTCTCAAATCCCCTTCAAGCGGCCGCGCCGACCGTGACGGTCGTGTCGCTGTCGAATTTATAGTCGGGCACGAACAGGTTCTTCGGGGCCGGACCCTTGCGGATGCGCGCGGCGGTGTCATAGGCCGAGCCGTGGCAGGGGCAGAAATAGCCGCCATAGGGGCCCTTGTTCTCGCCCTCGCCCGCGCCCAGCGGCACGCAGCCCAGATGGGTGCACACGCCCAGGGTGATGAGCCAGTTGGTCTTGCCAGGCTTGGTCCGCTCCGCCAGCGTCTGCGGATCGCGCAGCTCGGACAGCGGCACCGCGTTGGCCTCGGCGATTTCCTTGGGCGTCAGGTTGCGCACGAACAGCGGCTGCTTACGAAAGCTGGTCTTGATCGCCTGGCCCGGCTCGATCTTCGACAGGTCCACCTCGGTCGTCGACTGCGCGAGCACATCAGCCGAGGGGTTCATCTGGTTGATCAGCGGTAGGACGATCGCCAGCGCGCCCACGCCGGCGAAAGAAGCGGCGGCGACGTTGATGAAGTCGCGGCGACGGGGATCATGGACCTCTTCCTGGAATGGCTCCGGCGCTTCGCCGGGGGGTACGGTGTTCTCCGTCATCGCCATTCGTCCTGTCCCTCCACCTTCGCTCGCGTGCGCACTGGTACGCTGTCGGGGGTCGTGCCGGATTGATCCCGGTCATGCGCCGCCCATTCACTCCACCGCCCATGATGAACGGTACTTCAGGTTAGCCTTGCTTGAGCCGCTTTGCCAATCCCCCTTCGTCGCCCCCCATCCCCTTCGTGGCCCTCGTTCATGGCCGATGCATCGGCCAGAGCGCAGGAACCATGATCATGCGCCCGGGTTGACCGGTGAGGGACGTGGGATTGCGGACCCCTGCCGCGGTCCGCGATGACAGGCCAGGGGCTTGGAGAGGGACGATGGTCCTCAGTCGGAAATCTTTGGCAGCGGCGATGTTCGCCGGCCTGATGGCGCTGGGCGGTTGTACCGACGGCTATGGCTATAGCGGCGTGTCGGTCGGCGCGGGATATGGCGGCGGCTATGCGCCCGGCTATTATGGCGGGGGCTATGGCTACGCGCCGTCCTATTTCGGATGGTACGACAATTTCTATTATCCGGGCACCGGCGTCTATGTCTACGATCGGTATCGTCGGCCCTACCGCTGGAACGATGGCCAGCGCGCCTATTGGGAAGGGCGGCGCGGGTCGTGGAGCGGCGGGCCGATTCGCGACCAGTGGCGCGGATGGGGCCGAGGCGGCTGGCGGGGCGAGGTGCCCGGCGGCTGGCGAGGCAATGGGGCGGTCAGGCCAGCGCCACCACCGCCGCCGCGGGCCGAGGGCTGGCGCGGCGGCAATCGCGGAACGCCCGGCGGCTGGCGTGGCGGCCGACCGGGCGGACGCGGACGGCGCTGATCAGGCGCCGCGCGTGCGGATCATGACCGTGGGGCGCATGGTCATGACCGCCACATCGTCCTGATTGAGGACGGTCCAGCGACTGATCACGAAGCCCATTTCCGGGCGGCTGGCCGAGCGCCGCGTTTCCAGCACCTCGGTCTCGCAATGCAGCGTGTCGCCGGGATAGACGGGCTTCAGCCAGCGAAGCTCGTCCACGCCGGGCGAGCCGAGACTCTGGAAGCCGGTCTCGCGGAAATGCGCGACGATCATCGCCATCGCCATCGACGCGGTATGCCATCCGCTGGCCGACAGCCGCCCGAAATGGGTGGCCGCCGCCGCTTCTTCGGACAGGTGGAACGGTTGCGGATCATAGGCCTTGGCGAAGGCCAGCACCTCCTCTCGCTCGACCCGGTACGATCCGAAACGCGCCACGTCGCCGACCGCGATATCTTCCAGACAGGTCATCCTCTCATCCTTATCGTTTGAAGGTGCGGCGGAACGGCGCATCATTGCCGTCCAGTCCCTGTCCCGGCGGCAGGCCGATCAGGTCGCGGATCAGCGGGGCGATATCGACATTGTCGAACGGTGCCAGCGTCACACCCGATCGGAAAGCCGGGCCGTTGGCGATGAACAGCGCCGCCATGCTGGGGTCCTGATTGTCATAGCCGTGGGTGCCGCCGCGGAACGGCTTCTTGGGCGGCTCGGCGCTGATCGTCCACCCCGCCTGGGCTAGGCAGAAATAGGGAGCGATGCGGGGATTGCGCCCATAATGGAAGCGCGCCGGGATATCCTGCCGGCGCCAGCAGTCGAGATGGTCGCGGTGGCCGAGCAGGCGTGCCTCCAGCGCGGCCTCATGCCCCGGCTTGGCGCGGATCATCGCGAAGGGGCCGTCCTCGGACAGCTCGTAATCGGCCGGGTCCAGGAACTGATTGAGGACGATCATCCGGTCGCTCGACGTGGCGGCCATGCCATGGTCGGCGACGATGACCAGATTGGCGGGCTGGTGCAGGGCGTCCAGTCCCGCGACCAGTCGCCCGATCGCCTGGTCGACCGCCTTGAGCGCGTTGTTCACCTCGACCGAGTCCGGCCCGCCCTTATGGCCAGCCCCGTCGACCTCGTCGAAATAGAGGGTCAGGAAGCGCGGCCGGGTCGCGGCCGGACGGCGCAGCCAATCGATGATCGTATCGACGCGCTGGCGGTCGTTTACATTCGCGCTGAACTGCTGCCAGTCATGCGGGCGCGTGCCGCCAGTGGACGCGCCATGTTCCTCGTCGTCCTGCGCGGTTGCGCCCCAGGCGATGTTGGAGCCGGGCCAGAACATGGTGGCGGTCGGGATGCCCGCCCGCTCGGCGGTGACCCAGACCGGCTCGGCCTCGTCCCACCAATAGGGCTGTTCGGAGGACATGGTGAATTTCTCACCCGGATGCGCGGGGTCGGTGAAGCTGTTGGCGACGATACCATGCCGGTCCGGCACGACGCCGGTCACCAGCGTCCAGTGATTGGGAAAGGTCTTGGACGGGAAGGAGGGGCGCATCGATGCGCTGACGCCCCCGGCGGCCAGCCGCGACAGGTTCGGCGTCAGCCCGCGCTTGAGATAAGGCGCCCAGAAGCCGTCGATCGACACCAGGATGGTGACCGGTGCCCGGTCTTCCAACGGCGCGACCGTCGACGCCGCCTGGGCGGGAGCGGGCGCGGTGACCGGGGAGAGGGCGGGGGGCGTGTGGGGATAGGCGCAACCCGCCAGCAGGGCGAGCGCAAGAGCCGTCAGGGGGAGTCGGGTCACGGGGAGCGGTTCCTTTCGAAACCGCCCGATAGCGCCGACTTATGTCAGTTGCGAGAGGGCCGATGAGAGTCCGTCGCCCGCGCGATGCGGGTCAGTCGACCGGAAAAAAGCGCCGGATTTCCGGGGCCGCGTTGCGAAGCAGCAAGCGGAGGCGCTCGGCGGCGTCCTGAGGACGATCGCCGGGCAGGCCCGCCATCGCCCATTCGCCGAACTCGGGTGAATCGATCGTTCGGTCGTCCAGGACGACGATGTCGGTGTGGCGCGGGTCCTTTGCGATCCGCTCATACGCCTCGCCGACGCTGTCCGCCGGACCTTCGAGCAGTTGGCGATACTGGCCGTCGCCGATCCACAGGATGCCCGAAATCCCGTCCATGCCGTTGTTCCGGCGCGAGGTCGCCAGGATCGCCTGATGATCGGCGCGCCCATCCGCGCCGACCGAGCGGCTGCTGTAGATGATGCGACGATAGGAGTTAACATGGATCATGACGCCAGGCGTATCGATCCGCTTTCGCCGTGCAAAGGGGGAATGTGCCGGTCGGTAGGACCGAACCGGCACAAATCGGGTCAGACGTTGAAGCGGAACAGCATCACGTCGCCGTCCTGCACGACATATTCCTTGCCCTCCGCGCGCAGCTTGCCCGCATCGCGGGCTCCGGCTTCGCCCTTGAACGCGATATAATCGGGGAAGGCGATGGTTTCGGCTCGGATGAAGCCGCGTTCGAAATCGCTATGGATCTCGCCCGCCGCATTGGGGGCCTTGGCGCCGCGATGGACGGTCCAGGCGCGCGCTTCCTTCGGCCCGACCGTGAAGAAGGTGAGCAGGTCGAGCAGCGCGTAACCGGCGCGGATCACGCGGGCCAGACCGGTTTCGGACAGGCCCAGCTCGGACAGGAACTCGCCGCGATCCTCGGGCGGCATGGTCGCGATTTCGGCCTCGATCGCGGCCGATACGACGACGGCCTGCGCGCCCTCGGCGGCGGCCTTCTCGAACACACGCGCCGAATGCGCGTTGCCGTTCGCCGCGTTCGATTCCTCGACGTTGCAGACATAGAGGACGGGCTTGGCGGTCAGCAACTGCGCCTGCGCAAAGACGCGGGCTTCCTCTTCGTCCTTGGGCTTGGTCAGGCGGGCGGGCTTGCCGTCGCGCAGCAGTTCCAGCGTCTGGCCCAGGACCGAGGCGGCGATCTTGGCTTCCTTGTCCCCCTGCTGGCCCTTCTTGATGAAGGCGGGGACGCGCTTTTCCAGGCTTTCCAGGTCGGAGAGCATCAGTTCGGTCTCGACCGTCTCGGCATCGGCGATCGGATCGACCTTGCCCTCGACGTGAGTCACGTCGCCGTCCTCGAAGCAGCGCAGGACGTGGACGATCGCGTCCACCTCACGGATATTGCCCAGAAACTGGTTGCCCAGCCCTTCGCCCTTGGACGCGCCGCGCACCAGCCCGGCGATGTCGACAAAGGCCAGCTGAGTCTCGATGATCTTGGCCGAGCCCGCAACCTCGGCCAGCTGGTACAGGCGCGGATCGGGGACCGCGACGTTGCCGACATTGGGCTCGATCGTGCAGAACGGATAATTGGCGGCCTGCGCCGCCGCCGTTTCGGTCAGCGCGTTGAAGAGGGTGGACTTGCCGACATTCGGCAGGCCGACGATGCCGCAGCGGAAACCCATGCGTCGCTTATCCTGTGGATCAAGGGGAAAGCGCCCCTCTAGCGGCGATGGCGGTATTTCTCAACCGATGGCGGCGCGTCGGCCTATGGCGTCAAGCGACCCCGACCATCATCGCGGCGGCCCAGCCGAGCAGCAGGAGGCCGAGCGCGCTGGAAAAGCCCATCAGGACCAGGCCCATATAATGGAGCATCGGCGGATTGGCCCGCTGTGCCTTCTTGTTTCGGCCAAGACCCGACAGGACGAAGCTCGCCAACATGCCAAAGGTGAAGACACAAAATTCGACCATGGGGTGTAACGTCCGATGCTGGGTGGGCTGCGATGCCTGTCTCCCTAGCCTAAACAGGTTAATCACTCGATATTGGCGCGACGAAACGCCCCTAATCATCGACGGAATGGTGGAACTTTTCGGCTCGTCGCGGGTATGCGGCGCGTCGTCGTGTCCGTTTCTATCGATAGTTGAAGCTGACGCTGATCCGCTCGCCCTTAGCGCCATTGGGCACGACCTCGTGCCGCAGCCAGCTTTCCCAGAGCAGCACGGTGCCGGGCTCGGGCGTGGCGGTGGCGAAGGTTGCCAGATCGTCGGGCGCATCGGGGCGACGCGGCGGCGCGGCCATCAGCATCGGCAGGCGCGGGTCCTCCAGCTTCAACGCGCCCGACCCCTTGGGCATCGCGACATAGAGCGTGCCGGAGACGACCGAATGCGGGTGGATATGCGCCGAGTGATGGCCGCCCGGCTTCAGGACATTCACCCACAGGCTGTCGAGCTTCAGCTTGCGCCCGCCCAGGTCGAAGGCGCATTCCTCGGCGAAGCGCGCGACATGGCGGTCGAGCTTCTTGCGCAGATCGGCAAAGACCGGGTCGCGGATCGGCAGGTCGTCGAGCGAAGCGTAGCTGGTATAGCCACGATAGCCATGCTCCTTCGACCAGCGCCGCCCGGCGCGGTCGTCTTCGGCCAGCGCCCAGCAGCTCTGCTCGATCTCCTCGAGCAGATCGGCATCGTCGAGCTGGCCTTCGTAGAGGAGCGAGGCGAAGAGGCGGCGGACGCTCATGCCGCCTCTCCCAGCCGCAGCGCGACATCGTTGACGAAGCGCACGTCATCGCCCTCCGCCAGCCAATGTGCCTCCGCCGCCACCGCGCCGAGCAGGTCGGACAGCGGATCGATCTCCGCCTTGGCGTAATTGCCCAGCACATAGCCGGTCACCCGGTCCTTGTGCCCCGGATGGCCGATGCCCAGCCGGACTCGGCGGAAATCGGGTCCCAGATGCTGGTCGATCGATCGCAGGCCGTTATGCCCGGCGGTGCCGCCGCCGGTCTTCACCTTGACCCGGAAGGGCGCGATGTCGAGTTCGTCGTGGAAGACGGTCAGCGCCTCGACCCCCAGCTTGTAGAAGCGCAGCGCGTCGCCGACGCTCCGGCCGCTCTCGTTCATGAAGGTCGCTGGTTTCAGCAGAAGGATTTTCTGCCCGCCGATCCGCCCTTCCTGGGTCCAGCCCTGGAACTGCTTCTTGACGGGGCCGAAATCGTGCACCTCGGCGATGGCGTCCATCGCCATGAAGCCGACATTGTGACGGTGCATCGCATATTGCGGCCCCGGATTGCCCAGCCCGGTCCAGACCTGCATGTGGTATTCCTCGTTCGCGTGATCGGGCAGGGCCCTAGCACCCGGGGGCGCGGCTTTCCAATGTCGGCGAGCCGAAGCCGAGCGAATCCCCCCTCAGATCAACCCCTGCGCCCGCAGGCTCACATGCCCCGAGGTGCCGATGATCAGGTGGTCGTGCACCGTGATACCCAGCCGCTTGCCCGCCTCCGCGATGGCGCGGGTCACGTCGATATCGGCGCGGCTGGGTGAGGGGTCGCCGCTGGGATGGTTGTGGACCAGGATGACCGCCGCCGATCCGAACTCGAGCGCGCGGCGGATCACCTCGCGGACATAGACCGGGGCCTGGTCGATCGAGCCCTGACCCATCAGCTCGTCCTGAATGAGCATGTTGCGCGTGTTGAGGTGCAGCACCCGGAACCGCTCCACCCCGTGATGCGCCATATCGGCGTGGAGATAGTCGAGCAGCGCCTGCCAGTTGGACAGGACCGGGCGCCTCGCCGCCTCCGCCTGGACCAGCCGGAGCGCGCAGGCGTGCGCGATCTTCAGCGTTGCCGCCGCCGTCTCACCCACCCCGTCGACACGTTGCAGCGCGACGGGATCGGCGGTCAGCACCCCGCCGATGTCGTGGAATTCGCGCAGCAGGGCCTTGGCGATCGGCTTGGTATCGCGCCGGGGAATGGCGGTGGTTAGGAGATATTCGAGCAGTTCATGGTCGAGCAATCCGCCGCCCGCCAGTAATCGCTCCCGCAGGCGCCCGCGATGCCCGCTATGATCGGCCTGCTGGTCGCTGATGTCGCGCATCGTGCCCCTTTCCCCCTTGCGAGCCTAGCATAGGGCAGGCGGCGGGAACTGTCGCCGGGGCTCGTGCGATTGCGTGGCGCGTCGGCCCAAGGCTATGACGCTGGGGAAGGACGGGAGAAGAACGATCGGGGTCGAAGGCGCGAACGAGGAAGCCGAAACGCGCAAGAGCCCCGTCAGGCGGTTCCGGCGGCTTCAGCGAATCCTGATCGCCGTCGCGCTGATCCTGCTCGTCGCCCTGGTCGCGCTGTGGATCGATCGCAAGTCGCTGGCCGGTGGTGCGATCGACCGCGAACTGGCGCGGCGTGGCGTGCCCGCCCGCTATACGATCAGCGATCTGGGCTTCGGTCGGCAGCGGCTGACCAACGTCGTGATCGGCGATCCGCGCCAGCCCGATCTGGTCGCCGACTGGCTGGAGACGCGCACGCGTATCGGCCTGTCCGGCCCGGTGGTCACCGGCGTGCGCGCGGGCAAGGTTCGCCTGCATGGGCGGCTGATCGAAGGGCAGATCAGCTTGGGCACCCTCGACAAGCTGATGGGACCATCCTCGGGCAAGCCCTTTGCCTTGCCCGCGCTCGACGTCGATGTCCGCGATGGTGGCATCCGGCTGGCGACGCCGCATGGCGTGGTCGGGCTCAGCTTGACCGGCCGGGGCGTGCTGAACGACGGGTTCAGCGGGCGGCTGGGGGCGGTGGCGCCGCGGCTCGCCATCGGAAATTGCGTCATGACTGGGCTCGCCGCGCCGCTCCGGGTACGCGTAGTGCGCGAGCGGCCGAGCCTGAGCGGGCCGTTGCGGCTGGCAGGCTTGCGCTGCGGCGCGGTGACCGCACGCGACCTAGCGGCGCGGGTTGACGTCACCCTACAGCCCGCGCTCGACCAGTGGCGCGGACAGGCCGTGCTGGAGGGCGGGGCGCTGCGTCATCCGGTCGCGGCGACGGCGGCGCTGGGCGGTCGTCTCGATTTTACCGGCAATGCGGCCGCGACCAGCGGACAGCTCGACCTGACCGCGCGGGGCGTGACGACCAAGCAGGGCCGCGCCGATCGCATCGGGATCGCGGGGCGCTATCTGGTCGGGCAGGCGATGCGCTTCGACGGGCATGTCCGCATGGGCGGCGCGCAGGTCGCGCCTGCGATGCTCGCCCGATTGGGTGGATGGGGCCGGGCGGTGGCAGGTACGCCGGTGGGGCCCGTGGCGGACGCCGTGCTGCGCGCGGTGGAGCGGAGCGGGCGCGGTTTTGCCGCCGACCTGAAGCTGGCGCTCGATCGCGAGGCTGGCGCGCGTGCTCAGGGGCTTTCCATCCGCGTGCCCAGCCTGATGCTGGCCTCGAACAGCGGCGGCCGGGTCGCGCTCGGCGGCGGCAATGGCCTGATCTACGATTCGCGCGGGATCAGGATCGATACCGTGCTGGCGATGGGCGGCGGTGGCCTGCCCGCGATCCGCGCCACCCTGAAACAGGCGGGGCCGCGCGAGCCGATGCGCGGTACGGCGACGATGGCGCGCTATGCGGCGGGTGGCGCGGCGCTGGCGTTGGATCGCGTCGTCTTCTCGGCGGCGGGCAATGGCACGACGGCGGTAACCACCCGGTTGTCGCTGTCCGGGCCGATCAGCGGCGGGCGAATCGACGGGCTGGTCCTGCCCATCGCCGCACGCTGGGACGGCGGGCGGCGGCTGGTGGTCAATCCCACCTGCCAGCCGCTGACGATCAACCGGCTGGCGCTGTCGGGGCTTCGGCTGGCCCAGGTGGCGGTGCGTGCCTGTCCATTGGACGGCGCGCTGGTCCGGCTCGACGGCACGCGGATCGGCGGCGGCGTACAGCTGGGCGCGACGAGCCTGACGGGCATGATCGGCAGCAGCCCGTTGCGGCTGTCCGCCGCGACGACCCGGTTCGCGTTGGCGGATCGCAACTTTGCCCTGATCGAGGTGAAGAGCCTGATCGGCCGCCCCGAATCGCCGACCCGGATCGACGCGGCCACGCTGACCGGCCGGGTCACCCCGCAAGGGATCGCGGGGCAGTTCACCGGCGGCGCAGGGCAGGTGGGGCAGGTGCCCCTGTTGCTGGGCGACGCGGCGGGCGACTGGCGGCTCGCCGGGGGCGTGTTGAGCCTGACCGGCGCGCTTCAGGTGCGCGACGCACGCGCCGACTCGCCGCGCTTCCTGCCCATGGCGGCGCGCGACGTCACGCTGACGCTGGCGGGCAGCAACATCGATGCGAAGGGCACGCTGTTCGAGCCGACCAAATCGGTGAAGGTCGCCGACGTCACCATCACCCATGCGCTCGACAAGGGCGCGGGTGAGGCCGATCTGAGCGTGCCGGGCATCACCTTTACCAAGGAGTTCCAGCCCGAATTGCTCACCCCGGTGACCAAGGGCGTGATCGAGGATGTGCGCGGGCCGATCTCTGGCACGGGACGGATCGTCTGGGATGCCAGCGGCGTGCGCTCGACCGGGCAATTCGGCACCGAGGGGATCGACCTTGCCGCCGCACTCGGTCCGGTCAGTGGGATTGCCGGGACGATCCATTTCACCGACCTGCTGGCGCTGGAAAGCGCGCCCGGACAGGTGGCGACGGTCAAGACGATCAATCCGGGCATTCAGGTGACGAATGGCGTCATCCGCTATCAAACGCTGTCCGGTGCGCGGGTGAAGGTGGAGAGCGGGCGCTGGCCGTTTGCGGGCGGGCAGCTGACGCTCGATCCCACGCTTCTCGACTTCTCGCAGCCGGTCGAACGACGCATGACCTTCCATGTCGAGGGAGCGGCCGCCGACCAGTTCCTGCTCCAGTTCGACTTCCAGAATCTGAACGCCACCGGTGTCTTCGACGGCACCCTGCCGATGATCTTCGACGAACGCGGCGGGCGGATCGAGGGCGGTCGGCTGGTCGTGCGGCCGGGCGGTGGCAGCATCGCCTATCTGGGCGAACTGAGTCAGAAGGATCTGGGTATCTGGGGCAATCTGGCGTTCGGGGCGCTGCGTTCGCTCAATTATCGCTCCTTGCGGATCGACATGAACGGACCGCTGGCGGGCGAGATGGTCACCGATGTCCGCTTCGCCGGGATCAGCCAGGGCAAGGGTGCCAAGTCCAACTTCCTGATCCGGCGGCTGCAGAAGCTGCCCTTCATCTTCAACGTGCGGATCAAGGCGCCCTTCCGCGGCCTGCTCGATTCGGCCCAGTCCTTCTACGACCCGCGCAGCCTGATCCAGCGCAACCTGCCCGCACTGCTGGACGAGCAGAACAAGCGCGCCGCTCCGCCCGCCGGTACGCCCGCCAAACCCGCCACCACTCCTATTCAGCCTGCCGCAAGCGAGACCGTGCCATGACCGTAACAGGATTGAAAATGCTGGTAAGGATGCCGATCTTGGATGCGACACGATGGATGCCGGTCGCGCTGACCCTGATGAGCGGAGGATGCGTCAACATCTCCGCGCCGGAAAAGCCGATCGAGATCAATCTGAACATCAATGTGACGCAGGAAGTGGTATATCGCCTGGATGGCGAAGCCAAATCGCTGATCCAGCAGAATCCGGGGATATTCTGATGAAGACGAAGACGATCATCCTGACGCTGGGCGCGGTGGCGCTGCTGGGCGTGTCGGGCATGGCGATGGCGCAGCGCGATCCGACCTATGCGGCGGCGCGCGCCGAGGGGCTCGTGGGCGAGCAGCCCGACGGCTATTTGGGCATCGTCGGCAGCGCGACGCCCGCGCTGCGCACGCTGGTCAACAGCATCAACATCCAGCGCAAGGCCGCCTATACGCAGAAGGCGCAGGCGAGTGGTGCAACGGTGGAGCAGATGGCCTTCACCAGCGGCTGCAACCTGATCGCGCAGACCGCGAGCGGCGAGAAGTACAAGACGCCCGAAGGCGTGTGGAAGACCCGCACGGCCGCCGCCCCGGAACGCGCGCCCGCCTGCGTGTAATCCCTCCTCTTACTCCCCTCCCGCAGGCGGGAGGGGCTGGGGGAGGGGAGTCCGGTAGCGATCCGGCCGACGGTGTGAGGAGTGGACTAAGCTCCGGCGACCAACAAGCAGCGGTGCATGCCGAAAGCGCCAGCCCTCCCCCGACCCCTCCCGCCTGAAGGAGGGGAGAAGAAGGAAGGCGCTGTCACTCACCGGACACAACCCTTAACACATCTGTCACAAGCTGACCCCCAAGCGGTTGACTTGGGAAGACACGCTTTCTAAACGGGCCTCGCCTTGGCGGGGTCGCTCGCCGTTCGCGCGCATTCTCCCCTTCGGTGACGAAATCAGGTGAGGGTGGCTGCGTGGCGGAGAAGGAACCCGGACAAGACTTTGGCGATGCGGACGATCCGCGTCTGGCCGCGCTGGATCAGCGATTGGCTAAGGCGAAAGCGGAAGGCGTAGCGCGGCAGGGGGTGAAGGTGGACGCCGACAGGGGTTATTCCCAGGGCAGCCGCGTGATCTCCGCGCTGATCGGAAGTCTTGTCGGCAGTGCGTTGATCGGCTGGCTCTTCGACCGCTGGTTCGGCACCGCACCCTGGGCCCTGATCGTGATGCTGTTCCTGGGGATCGGCGTGGCGTTCAGGCAGATCATTCGGATTTCTGGTGAGCGCCCGGAGTAACCGGGCGTTCGTCATATGTGGGAACGAAGCAGCGTGGCGGCAGAATCGGGCGGCAAGATTGATCCGATGCACCAGTTCCTGATCGAGCCGGTGCTCGGTCAGCACTGGGTGGTCGGCGGCTACGACCTTTCCTTCACCAATTCCGCTTTGTGGATGGTGGCGACGCTGGTCTCGCTGTGGGTGTTCATGATCGGCGGCATGAAGCGCGATCTGGTCCCGGGGCGCTGGCAGGCGGCGGTCGAGGGCTTCACCGGCTTCGTCAATTCGATGCTGACGTCGAACATCGGGCCGGAGGGCAAGCGCTTCCTGCCCTACGTCTTCTCGCTGTTCATGTTCATCCTGTTCGCCAACGTGCTGGGCCTGCTGCCCTTCGGCGTGGTGCCGGGTGTTCATCCCTTCACCGTGACCAGCCACCTGACCGTGACCGGCGTGCTCGCCGTCATCTCGTTCGCAATCGTGCTGATCGTCGGCTTCGGCCGCCACGGCTTCCACTTCTTTGCGCTGTTCGTGCCACACGGTACGCCCAAGCTGATGATTCCGCTGATTTTCGTGGTCGAGCTGATGAGCTTCCTGGTGCGCCCCTTCTCGCTGGGTCTGCGACTGTTCGTCGCGATGACCGCGGGGCACATCCTGCTCAAGGTTCTCGCCGCCTTCGTCATCAACGGCATCAACATGGGCCCTGGCTATGCCGCGCTCATCACCCTGCCGAGCTTCCTGCTGATGATCGGCATCACCCTTCTCGAACTGCTGGTCGCCGCGATCCAGGCCTATGTCTTCGCGCTGCTGACCTCGGTCTATCTGAACGACGCGGTGAATCTGCACTGATCCGGGAAGCCGGATCGGGCGGATCGCCTCGACGCTGATTTGAATACCCAAACGACCCTTTTTGAACTGGAGTGATTGAAATGGACGCAGAAGCCGCGAAGCTGATCGGTGCCGGTCTGGCCGCTATCGGCATGGGCATCGCCTCGCTCGGCGTGGGCAACGTGTTCGCCAAGTTCCTCGAAGGCGCGCTGCGCAATCCGGGTGCGGCGGACAGCCAGCAGGGCCGCCTCTTCATCGGTTTCGCCGGTGCCGAGCTTCTGGGCCTGCTCGCCTTCGTGACGATGATCATCCTGGTGTTCGTCGCCTAATCATTCGGATCGGCCGGGCGTGTCGCTGAGGATGCGCCCGGTTGATATGGCAACGAGGACTCCATGCCCCAGATAGCACAGATCAGTGCGACCTATGCGTCGCAGATCTTCTGGCTCCTGATCACGTTCGGCCTGCTGTATTTTGTGGTCGGTCGTGGGATGGTGCCCAAGATTCAGGCGACCGTCGACGCTCGCGAAGGCCGTATCGCCGGCGATCTGGCGGCGGCGGAGGCCGCGCGTGCCGAGGCCGACCGGGTCGAGGCGGCATGGCGTGCCGAAATGGACGCCGCGCGCGTCGCCGCGATGGCCGAAACCAATGCCGCCAAGGCACGCGCCACTCACGCTTTCGAGGCGCAGGTGAAGGCCGCCGATGCCGACCTGGCCGAGCGTCTGGGTCATCACGACCTGGCGATCGCCAATGCCAAGGTCGAGGCCATGGCCAATCTTCAGACCGTGGCGGCCGAGGCCGCGCGCGATCTCGTCGCTAAGCTGTCCGGCGTCCAGGTGGGCGAGGATGCGGCGGCCGACGCGGTGCGAAAGGTGAGCGCGCATGGCTAATCATTCCGCTAACGGCGCCGCGGCCAGTGCCGATGCGCTGGTCGCGCAGAACCTGGCCGACGCCGCGTCGGCCGAGGGCATGACGCAGAAGCCGATCCGCGAAGGCGACGGCCTGACCGGTAACACGGTCGCAGCCGCTGAGGCGGAGCATCATGCCGCCAGCCCGACCGCGCTGGGTTTCGATTCGACCGGCTGGGTGGCGCTCGCCGCTCTGGTCGTGCTGATCGGCATGCTGGTGAAAAAGGTGCCGTCGATGATCGGTCGGTCTCTCGACCAGAAGATCGCCGGCATCCGCGCCCAGCTCGACGAAGCCAACAAGCTGCGCCAGGAAGCCGAAACGCTGAAGGCCGAATATGAGGCCAAGGCGAAGGCCGCCCATGCCGATGCCGAAGCGATGCGCGCTCAGGCCCAGCATGAAGCGGGTCAGCTTCTGAGCAAGGCCAAGGCCGATGCCGAGGCGCTGATGGAGCGTCGCGCCAAGATGGCCGAGGACAAGATCGCCGCTGCCGAGCGCACCGCGATCGCCGAAGTCCGCGCCCGCGCCGCCGAGGCTGCTGCCAAGGCCGCCGGTCTGCTGATCGCCGAGCATCACTCGGCCGACGCGGACCGTGCGATGATCGACCGCACCATATCGGGGCTCGGTCGCCCGAACTGATCGGCTTCAGGGCCGGAGACAGGACCGCGCTTCGGGTTGGCCCGAGGCGCGGTTCGGTCGTTTCCGGGGGCCCCGACGTCACCGGGATGGAGCGGAGAAAGCCGCCGGGCTCACCCGGCCATCGACGGTCAAGTCGCTGCAACACATACCCCCGCACATGCGGGGCCGCATCGCCGTCTCTTCCGGGTTTCCGGCGACGATGCCCAGCTCTCCGAGCCCGTGACAAAGGAGATACTTCCGATGGCATGGGTCATTCTGGGCATTGCCGTGATTACCGAGATCTGCTGGGCGCTCAGCCTGAAATGGGCGGCGACCGTCGCCACCTGGCAGGCGTCAAGCGTGCCGATCATCCTCAGCTTCGTGAATATGGGCCTGCTGGCGCTGGCGATGCGCGGGCTTCCGGCCGGGACCGCCTATGCGGTGTGGACCGGGCTAGGCGCGGTCGGCGTCGTGATCGGCGGGGCCATCGTGTTCGGCGACAAGATCGCGCCGATCCAGGCGGGCTTCATGGTCCTGACCGTGATTGGCGTGATGGGCACCAAACTGTTCGCGCAAGGGTGAAATAAGGTTCGCGCGAAGCCGCGAAGACACGAAGAAGGTGGTTCGCGCAGAGGCGCAGAGAGCGTAGAGTAAGAAGAAGGTCTCCCGACCGCCGCGTTCGGAACGCCTCCGCGTCCTCCGCGCCTCTGCGCGAACAAAAAACCTTCGCGTCCTCGCGGCTTCGCGTGAACCAAACATCCCGGCAGGGTAGCGATCCGCCCTTGTCGCTCCTAAATCGCACCCAATGTCTGAGCCTCCCGTCGACCGCTTCAACGAAGAGAAATCCACCTTTACCCTGCGCGGCGCCGATGCGCCCGATCTGAAGGCGGGGGTGGCGGCGATCCGCAACGTGCTGGCGACGCTGCCGCTGCGGCCGGGCGTGTACCGGATGCAGGATGCGCGCGGCGACGTGCTGTATATCGGCAAGGCCCGCGCGCTGAAAAACCGCGTCGCCAACTATACCCAGGTCGACCGCCTGCCGAAGCGCCTGCAACGCATGGTGTCGCAGACCCGATCGATGACGATCGTCACGACCAACAACGAGGCCGAGGCGCTGCTGCTTGAAGCGCAGCTGATCAAGCGTTACCGCCCGGCCTTCAACGTGCTGCTGCGCGATGACAAGAGTTTCCCCTTCATCCTGCTGCGCAACGACCATGACTTTCCGCGCATCCAGAAGCATCGCGGGGCGCGGCGGGCGGTCGGCAATTATTACGGCCCCTTCGCCAGCGCGGGCAGCGTCAACAACACGCTGAACGCGCTGCAAAAGCTGTTCCTGCTGCGCTCCTGTACCGACAGCTTCTTCAAGGGGCGCGACCGGCCGTGCCTGCTTTACCAGATCAAGCGCTGCTCGGCCCCCTGCGTCGGCCGAATCGACGAGGCCGCCTATGCCGAACTGGTCGCCGATGCGAAGAACTTCCTGGGCGGCAAGTCGACCCAGGTCCAGGCCAAGCTGGGCACGCAGATGCAGGCGGCGGCCGAGGCGATGGATTTCGAGCTGGCCGCGATCCTGCGCGACAGGCTGAAGGCGCTGACCTTCATCCAGGGCACGCAGGCGATCAATGCCGAAGGGGTGGGCGACGCCGACATCTTCGCGCTGGCCAATCGCGAGGGGGTGATGGGCATCCAGGCCTTCTTCATCCGCGGCGGCCAGAATTGGGGGCATCGCAGCTTCTTCCCTGCGCACACCAACGACGTGCCCGAGGAGGAGGTGCTGATCAGCTTCCTCACCCAATTCTATGAGGAGGTGCCGCCCGCCAAGACCATCCTGCTCGACCGCGACCTGCCCGAAGGCGAGTTGCTGACCGAGGCGCTGGGCGAGCGGGCCGGATACAAGGTGCAGCTGAACGTCCCCCAACGCGGCGATCGCCGCCGCCTGCTCGACCAGGCCAAGCGCAACGCGGTCGAGGCGCTCGACCGGCGGCTGGCCGAGTCGACGACGCAGGCCAAGCTGCTGCGCGAGGTCGCCGACTTCTTCGACCTGTCCGAACCGCCGCAGCGGATCGAGGTGTACGACAACAGCCATATCCAGGGCACCAATGCGCTGGGCGCGATGGTCGTGGCGGGGCCGGAGGGTTTCCAGAAGGGCCAGTATCGCAAGTTCAACATCAAGGGGAACGAGGCGGCGACCAACGACGATTTCGGCATGATGCGCGAAGTCTTCCGCCGCCGCTTCGCCCGCCAGCTGGAGGAGAACCCGGATCGCGACGACGCGACCTGGCCCGACCTGGTGCTGATCGACGGCGGGCGCGGCCAGCTCAACGCGGCCAAGATGGTGCTGGAGGATCTGGGCATCGAGGATGTTTGCCTGGTCGGCGTCGCCAAGGGCCCGCATCACGGCCGCGAAGGGCGCGAGGTCTTCCACATGATGGACGGCAGCGAACGGATGTTGCCGGTCAACGCACCGCTGCTGTTCTATCTGCAGCGCCTACGCGATGAGGTCCACCGCTTCGTGATCGGCGCGCACCGCGACAAGCGCGCCAAGGCGATGGGCGCGAGCCCGCTGGACGAAGTGCCCGGCATCGGTCCGGCGCGGAAGAAGGCGTTGCTGATGCATTTCGGCACGGGGCGGGCGGTCAGGAACGCCAGCTTGGAGGATTTACAGAAAGCGCCGGGGGTGAGCCAGGCGGTCGCTCAGCAGGTGTACGACTTTTACCATAGTCGGTGACGTCATAGCCCGTTGCCCGGCTTTATGGGATCGTTAAGCGGCGGGCATTAGCAAGACGTCCATGCGCCTTTTGATGGATCGACAGGCTTTCCGGGATTATCTGTGGCTGGCGTCGCTAGGCGCAGTTGGTTTGTGTATCTTTGCAGCGATGATCAGTGGATTTCGGTTGAGCGCCGGGTCGGCGACGCAACTCGCTTCCATCGTCATCGTCATGATCATTTCTCTCGGCATTCGTCCTGATCGATTCGGTCGCCTGCAACCGGTCGTGCAGATCGTGGACGCGACGCTCATGTTTGCCGTGATCGGCATGGTGGGGGCCGTGGCAAGCTATATCGCCATGCACCACTCAGGCCTATTGATGGATCAAGCGCTCGACCGGATGGATGCGCTCATGGGCTTTCGCTGGCCCGCCATCAGGGCCTTTGTCGACGCACGTCCAACATTGCTGGCGGCCTTGGAAAACGCGTACTTCCTGTGCTTCCGTATTCCCCTTGTGGTGATCGTGCTTCTGGCTTTGACCGGGCGGTCCGAGCGACTTTACCGCTTCCTTGCAGTCTATGCAGTCGCGCTGGCGCTGACCGTTTTCGTCGCCTTTTTCTTTCCAGCCGAGGCGGCGTTTGCCTTCTATGAATATCAGGACGTGCCAAATCTGGGGCAGCATTATGGTAAGATCATCGCGGAGCTGAGAAGCAATAGATTTTACGAGGTCGACCTGTCCGATCTGGGTGGAATCGTGACCTTTCCCAGCTTCCACGCCTCTATGGCCGTCATCTTCGCCTGGGCGGCATGGCCCGTACGAGTTGCTCGCGTGCCTATGGTGCTGGCCAATGCGGTCATGGGGGTTTCGGCCGTACCGATTGGAGGCCATTATGTTGTTGACCTGTTTGGTGGAACGGCCGTCGCAATTGCGTCGATCCTTGTGGTTCGTCGTCGTAGCATGTCCACTTCAACGGTGTCAGACGGTCTTATCGACCTACTGCGTCCGGTGAACTCTTAGCATCCCTTAGCTATTGCCTTTCGGTTCCTACCGGGCGGCGCGCCACTGGTCGTTTTGCCGCTCGGTGTGAGAAGCTGACATCATGGAAGTGATCTTGGACGAGACGGCTGGCAATCGGCTCTATCTGAGAGGATTGGCGATCCGCTACGAGCGATGGCGTAGGCAGGCCGGCTGCTGGACGCCGATCATGTGGCATCTTGCGCTTCGTGGGCACACGGGGGGCATGATCGAACTGGCGGACTGGTTCTCTCGTATCGGCGGCCCCAAGGCACTTGGCACACCCGCCGATGCGTTCAGTGCCGCAGGCCTGTATCGGCGGGCTTGGCGAAAAGGCGATACGCGCGCGGCGAATAATATGGCCGTCAGCTGTTTCAACGGCAACGATATGATGGGTTATCGCCATTGGCTTCGGTGTGCGGCCAAGGCTGGCGACACCGGTGCCGCCAGGGAGTTGCGGAACTTTGAAACGCGATTGCCGCATCGGCTTGCTCAGCGGGTCGGACGTCTGAGGCCGCAGCAAAAGCGTGACGCGACCTATTAAGCGGTTCGATCGCATAGCATACCACCCCATTCCCCCCTACATCCCCTTTCATGCACCGGGTCGCCCCCGCCATCATTCTGTCGGTTCGGCCGCATGGCGAGCATGGGGCGATCGTGCGGGCGTTGACTCGCGAGGACGGGGTGCAGCCGGGCTATGTGCGGGGCGGGCGGTCGCGGACTTTGCGGCCGGTGCTCCAACCAGGGAACGGGATTATCGGCGAGTGGCGGGCGCGGACCGCCGAGCAGCTTGCCGCGCTGACCATCGAGCCGGGGCATAGCCGCGCGGGGCTGCATGGCGAGCCGCTGGCCGCCGCCGGGATCGAGTGGCTGTGTGCGCTGACCGCTGCCACCCTGCCCGAGGAGCAGCCTTATCCTGTCCTCTACGATGCACTCGACGCGGTGCTGACCGCGATCGAGTCGGCGCCCTCCGCGCGGGGCTGGGCGGGGGCGTTGGTGCGGTACGAATTGCTGCTGCTGGGACAATTGGGCTTCGGGCTCGATCTGGAGCGGTGCACGGTCACTGGTGTGACGGACGATCTGGCCTTTGTGAGCCCGAAGAGCGGGGCGGCCGTGTCGGTGGGGGCGGCCTTCGGTTATGAGGCGAAGCTGTTTCCGTTGCCTGCTTTCCTGCGCGAGGGCGGGGTGGGGGACTGGCCCGAGATATTCGCCGCCGGGCGGATCACCGCGCATTTCCTGGCGCGCGATATCCTGGCCGGTCTGCGCAATGATCCGATGCCCGCTCGCGCGCGGCTGTTCGATCGGTTCAAAAGGGCGGTTGCGTGACACCGGCCCGCTAAGGCAAAGGGCGCTTTCGAACATAGGTAAGACAAGGGGCCAGCCATGGCATTGATCGCGATCCTCGCCGGTGACGGCATCGGCCCGGAAGTGACGGCGGAAGCGCGGCGCGTGCTGGAGGCGCTGGACCTGGGCCTGACCTTCGAGGAGGCCAAGGTTGGCGGGGCGGCCTATGAGGAGGCGGGCCATCCGCTGCCGCCCGAGACGCTGGAGGTAGCGGGCCGCGCCGATGCGCTGCTGTTCGGCGCGGTCGGCGATCCGCGCTTCGACAATCTGGAGCGTGCGCATCGCCCGGAGCAGGCGATCCTGGGCCTGCGTAAGGCGTTCGGCCTGTTCGCGAACCTGCGCCCCGCGCGTCTGTTCGAGGGGCTGGAGGATGCCAGCTCGCTTCGTCCCGACATCGCCCGCCGGATCGACATGGTGATCGTGCGCGAGCTGACCGGCGACGTGTATTTCGGCGCCAAGGGCCGCGGCACCACCGAGGCGGGCCTGCGCGAGGGCCATGACCTGATGCGCTATGACGAGGAAGAGGTCGCGCGCATCGCCCGCGTCGGCTTCGAGACCGCGATGCGCCGCCGCCGCCGCCTGTTGTCGGTAGACAAGGCCAATGTGCTGGAAACCTCGCAGCTGTGGCGCGACGTGGTGATCGAGGTGGCGAAGGATTATCCGGACGTCGCGCTGGAACACATGTATGTCGATAATTGCGCGATGCAGCTGGTGCGCGATCCGGGCCAGTTCGACGTCATCCTGACCGGCAATCTGTTCGGCGACATCCTGTCGGATCAGGCATCGATGTGCGCGGGCTCGATCGGGATGCTGCCCTCCGCCGCGCTGGGGGCGACGGGCAAGGGGCTGTATGAGCCGATCCATGGCTCGGCGCCCGATATCGCGGGGCAGGGCAAGGCCAATCCCTGCGCGGCGATCCTGTCGTCGGCGATGATGCTGCGCCACTCGCTGGGCCTGACCGACGCGGCCGACCGGATCGACGCGGCGGTAGCGGGCGCGATTCGTGAGGGCGCGCGGACCGGCGATCTGGGCGGCAGCCTGTCGACCCGCGCCATGGCCGACGCGATCCTCGAACGCCTCTGACGCCCATGAGCGCGCTCCTCGAACTCGCGGTCGTCATCCCGACCTTCAACGAGCGCGCCAATGTGCCCGTGCTCATCGCCAAGCTCGACCAGGCGCTGGCCGGGCGGCGGTGGGAGGCGATCTTCGTCGACGATAATAGCCCCGACGGCACCGCCGATGCCGCGCGCGAGATCGGCAAGGTCGATCCCCGCGTCCGGGTGATCCAGCGGATCGGGCGGCGCGGCCTGTCCTCCGCCTGTATCGAGGGGATGTGCGCCACCGCCGCGCCGATGGTTGCGGTGATCGACGGCGATTTGCAGCATGACGAGACGTTGCTGCCCAAGATGCTCGACCGGTTGCAGGCGGAAGGCGATCTGGACCTAGTCGTCGGATCACGCTTCGTCGATGGTGGCGGGACGGGCGACTGGGACCGCGACCGGGTGGCCAAGTCGGCCTTTGCGACCAAGCTGTCGCAGCGGGTTCTGAACGTGAACCTGTCCGACCCGATGAGCGGCTTCTTCATGGTCCGCACCGATGTCGCGCGCGCGACGGTGCCGCATCTGTCGGGGATCGGCTTCAAGATCCTGCTCGATATCATGAGCGCCTCGCCCCGCCCGCTTCGCGCCGCCGAAATGCCCTACGTCTTCCGGCTGCGGACCGAGGGCGAGTCGAAGCTCGATCATGTCGTGGCGATGGAATATCTGATCGCGCTGTACGACCGCCGCTTTGGCAAGGTGGTGCCGGTGCGCTTCGCCATGTTCTCGGCGATCGGGGTGCTGGGCGTGGGCGTGCACATGGCGGTGCTCAGCCTGTTCTTCGTCCTGCTGGGCGCAAGCTTCCTCGCCAGCCAGATCGTCGCGGTGGCGGCGGCGATGACGTTCAACTTCTTCCTGAACAACGCGCTGACCTATCGCGACCGGCGATTGACGGGGTTCCGGCCGCTTCTCGACGGGTGGGTGTCCTTCTGTCTGGTCTGTGCGGTGGGAGCGATCGCCAATGTCGGCGTGGCGGCCTTCCTGCACGACGCGCGTGCCAATGAATGGGCGCTCTCTGCCCTCATCGGGGTGCTGGTTGGCGCGGTGTGGAATTACGCGCTGTCGTCGCGGTTCGTGTGGGGGCGCTACTAAGCCCTCACCGCCAATCCGTGAACCAAGCCCAGCGCAGGAAGGACCTCGGCCCGGCCAGCGCGCCTGCGGTCAGGATCGGGTAGAAATAGACGCACAGGCACACCGCGGCGACCAGATACGCCTCGTCCCAATCGCGCAGAGCCTCGCGCCACCGGTCGATCGCCACCGCCAGCGCAACCGACAGCCAGATGGCGGGCAGATAATAATAATAATAGAAGCCCAGCGACTTGGGGATGATCGCCCATACCGCGAAGCCGCCGATCCACAGGGCCGCCGCAAAGCCCAGCCGGATGTCGCGTGTGCGCAGCCAGCCGAGCGTGCAGGCCGCGACGGCGACCAGCCCGCCCCACATCACCACCGGATTGCCAAGCAGGAAGATGCCCCGCTGCGCCCCGTCTGCTACCTCATAGAAATACCAGATCGGCCGCCCGATCACCGGCCAGCTCCACCAGCTGGACTGATAGGTATGCGGCGGCAGGATCTGGGTCTGTCGCGCATACATCTCGGCCTGAAAGGGCAGGAGTCGGCCCAGTGTCATCGGATCATGGGCGTAGAAAAAGGCGGGCGCGAAGGTCGCCGCATAGGTCAGCCCCGCCCCCAGGCCGAGCAGGCCCCAGGCCGACCACCAGTGGAGACCCGGCCAGCGGCTGGCATCGCCCCGCTTCATCAACACGAAGCCGATCGCGGCGTACCCCAGATAGGGCACCGCCGCCCATTTGGTCCCGACCGCCAGCCCCAGCAGCACCGCGCCCAGCGTCCATCGCCACCGGCTCTGCGCCATGGAGCCGCGCATCGCCCAACCCATCGCGACGACCGCCAGAACGACGAACGCCGCCATGAAGCCGTCGAGCATCGCGATCCGGGCCTGTATCAGCACCATGAAATTGGCGAGCGTCAGCACCCCCGCCATCGCGGCGGCACGGGTCCGCCGGGTCATCAGCCAGACGATGCCGAACACTTCCGCGACCACCGCCGTACCCGCCAGGGTCGACAGCGCGCGCCAGCCCAGCGGATTGTCGCCGAAGATCATCATGCCCAGCGCGATCAGCGCCTTGCCGAGCAGCGGATGCTCGATATTCACCGGTCCTTCCAGCCCCAGCAGCGTGCGCGCGGCGGGCACATAATGAACCTCGTCGAAGACCAGCTTGTGCGGCGTGGTCAGTCGCCAGCAGAACAGCATCTGCGCGGTAACGAGCAGCGCGATCAGGGCCGGGAACGGCCGATGAAGCAGGGTGAGCAGGCGGCGCATGATGCGGTCATGGCGGGCTCGCCCAAGGGGCACAAACGCTTTTTCGGTCGGGGGCGCTGTTACAAAATGTCCCTAACCGATCCTTCAGATTCGGTCGCTAACGATCACGGTTGAAGGTTGGAAATGATCGGCCGATTCGGGGGCGACACGGCCGCAGCAGAGGGACGAGCGACACGATGGGTTGGCTGGGCAAGAAGGAAGCGAATGTCGATGATCGCACGGCAAAGGCCGTGTTTGATCTATCTCCCGATGCGATGCTCCTATTCTCGGGGGGCAAGTTCGTCTCGGCGAACCCCGCCTCGGCGCGGGTCTATGACCGGCCGCTTTCCGAAATTCTTGGCAAATCGCCCGTGACCTTTTCGGCCCCCTGCCAAGCGGACGGGCGTTCCACCGAAGAGCATGTGGGCGAACGTATCGGACAGGCGCTGAAGGAAGGTTTTGCGCGATTCGAATGGCTGAATACCGACAGCCGAGGGACCATCGTGCGCCTGCTCGTTACGCTGATCCCCGCGAATGTCCTGACCCCGCAGGACGTGCTGGTCCTGTGCCAGGAAATGGGTGAAACGATGGCGATGGTCGGCCAGCTGGGCGACGGGCTGTCGCGCCTCGCCAATGGCGACCTGTCGCACCGCATCGTCAAGCCCTTCCGTGACGATTACGAGCCGCTTCGTCTGCACTTCAATGAAACGGCGGAAATGCTGGGCGGCTCGATCAGCAAGGTCGACGATTCCGCGCGGCGGGTTCACAGCGCGGCGCTGGAGATCGGCAAGGCGGCGGGCGATCTGTCGCGTCGGACCGAGCATCAGGCCGCCTCGCTGGAGGAAACCGCCGCCGCGATGCGCCAGGTGACCGAGGCGATCCAGGAAACCGCGCAGTTCGGCTCCAAGGCGGCCGAGGTCGCCGCCTCCGCGCAGAGCAATGCGGCCGAAAGCGGCATGGTCGTCCAACGGGCGATCGACGCGATGAGCGGGATCGAACGCACCTCCAGCGAGATTTCGGAGATCATCGGCGTGATCGACGGCATCGCGTTCCAGACCAATTTGCTGGCGCTGAACGCCGGGGTCGAGGCGGCGCGCGCGGGCGATGCGGGCAAGGGCTTTGCGGTCGTCGCGAGCGAGGTTCGCGCGCTCGCCCAGCGCTCGGCCGATGCGGCCAAGGATGTGAAGGGGCGGATCGGCGCTTCCGATACACAGATTCGCGCCGGTGTGCAGCAGGTCGACGCGGCCGGTGCGACCCTGCAGCGGATCGCCGCGCAGGTCAGCGAGATGGCGGCCCTGATCGCCGATATCGCGGGCGCATCGCAGCAACAGGCGAGCAGCGCATCGCAAATCACCATCGCGATCAGCGATCTGGATGCCGTGACCCAGCAAAATGCCGCGATGGTCGAGGAAGCGACCGCCGCCGCGCGCGACCTGGTCGGAGAGGCCAGCGCGATGAGCGATCAGTTCGGGCGTTTCCGGCTGGCGACGCACCCCGCGCCCATGGCGATGCCTCGGTCGCTGTCCCGCGCTGCCTGACCGGCGGCCCGCGCACGCTCCTCTATTCGTCAGACAATTTGACGAACCCCTGTCCGGCATGGCACCCATGATGGTGACGTGGCGCGGGTATTCCCAACGATAGGGAATCGCCCGCGCCATCTGAGAGGATAAGTGGGAGAGTGACGTGACGCGATGGTCCCGACCGATGATTTTGGCGATTCTGGCGGCCACCGCCCTGTCGCCCGCCTATGCCCAGGCGCCCGTCGCCAATGACGGCCCGGCCCGCAGTTTCGAGGTGAAGGGCAAGGGCTTCCTGCGCAACGGCCAGCCGCATCAGGTGATCTCGGGCGAGATGCATTATACCCGCATCCCGCGCGCCTATTGGCGCGACCGGCTGCGCAAGGCCAAGGCGATGGGGCTGAACACCATCACCACCTATTCCTTCTGGAACGCGCATGAGCCGCGCCCCGGCGTTTATGACTTCAGCGGCCAGAACGACATCGTCGCCTTCATCCGCGATGCCCAAGCCGAGGGACTGGACGTCATCCTGCGCCCCGGCCCCTATGTCTGCGCCGAATGGGAGCTGGGCGGCTATCCGTCCTGGCTGCTCAAGGATCGCAAGCTCGTCCTGCGCTCGACCGACCCGCAATATACCGCCGCCGTCGATCGCTGGCTGATGCGGCTGGGGCAGGAAGTGAAGCCGCTGCTGCTGAAGAATGGCGGGCCGATCGTCGCGGTGCAGCTCGAGAATGAATATGGCGCATTCGGCAATGACCAGGCGTATCTGCGCGGGCTGGAGGCCAGCTACAAGCGCGCCGGGCTCGGCGACGGCATCCTGTTCACGTCGAACCAGGCGGGCGACTTGGCCAAGGGATCGCTGCCCAATCTTCCCTCGGTGGTGAATTTCGGGTCGGGCGGCGCGGAGAATGCGGTCGCCAAGCTGGAGGCCTATCGCCCTGACGGCTTGCGCATGGTCGGCGAATATTGGGCGGGCTGGTTCGACAAATGGGGCGAGGAGCACCATGAGACGGACGGCAAGAAAGAGGCCGAGGAAATGGCCTATATGCTCAAGCGCGGCTATTCGATCTCGCTCTACATGGTGCATGGCGGCACCACCTTTGGCTGGATGAACGGGGCGGATTCTCACACGGGCAAGGACTATCACCCCGACACCACCAGCTATGATTATGACGCGCCGATCGATGAGGCGGGCAATCCGCGCTACAAATACGGTCTGATCGCAGCCGCCATCGCCGAGGTGACGGGCAAGCCCGCCGCGCCGACGCCCGCGCCGACGGTCGCGACGACCTTCCCGGTATCAGCCGTACGGCGCAGCGCCTCGCTCTGGGACAACCTGCCCGCGCCGGTGCGGGCGGCGCAGCCGAAGACGTTCGAGGAACTCGACCAGAATTACGGGTACGTCCTTTACCGCGTCACCGTGCCCGCAGGGGCGGCGGGGCCGCTGACGCTGAAGGGCATGCACAGCTATGCGCAGGTCTATCTGGACAAGACGCTGGTCGGCACGCTCGACCGGCGGCTGGATCAGGAGACGGTCGAACTGCCGGCGCGGACGAAGCCGACCACGATGAACATCCTGGTCGAGAATACCGGGCGCGTGAACTATTCCCACGCCATCCGCACCGAGCAGACCGGCCTGACCGGCGCGGTGACGCTGGCGGGGCAGCCGCTCCATGACTGGCAGATGTTCCGCCTGCCGATGGACAATCTGTCCTCGCTAAAGCTGTCCGCCAAGCCCTGCACCGGGCCCTGCTTCTATGAGGCGGAAATGACGGTGGCCAAGCCCGGCGACACCTATCTCGACATGCGGGGCGCGCATAAGGGGCAGTTGTGGCTGAACGACCATAATCTCGGTCGCTTCTGGAGCATCGGGCCGGTCCACACGCTCTATACGCCTGCGCCGTGGCTGAAGGCGGGGGCGAACCGGGTGTTGTTCTTCGACCTGACCGGGGATGCGAGCGACAGGCTGACGACGGTCGACAAGCCGATCTACGGCAAGGTCACCAATCACCGCGAGGCGCAGTAACGGTATATCCTCCCCTGCAGGGAGAGGGTGACCGCCGCAAAGCGGTGGTGGAGGGGGCTTTCCGTTAGGGGTTTCCTGAGAGGAAGCCCTCATCCGCCAGCGCGATGCGCTGCCACCTCCCCGTGCCGGGGAGGATCGACCTCAGCGAACCGCCGCCGCCTGGTTCGCGACAATCGCCTCGCGCTGTTCCGGGCTCATTGCGGCGGCGTTGACGTCGGCGGCCTTGATCGCATCGGCGCGATCCTCGGCATAGTCGCGGGTCTTTTCGGCTTGCTTGTCGAGCTGCTTGGCTTCGTTGCGCAGCGCGTCGGCCTGGCTTTCCATGCCGTCGGCACGGTTGTCCGCGGCCTTTTCGACATTCTCGGCAAGCTTGTCGGTGCCCTTGCTGTTGCACGCCGACAGCGACACGAGGCTGGCGGCCAGCAAAAGGCCGATACGGATCGTCATCGTCATTCTCCCTGTTTGATCAGCGGGAACAACCGGGCCCGGCGCATTTTCGTTCCGCTATCGCAACGGCGACACATGCGGCGTTGTGTCGGAATATCCTTGAACCCCGCTTCCCGGACCGGCAAATGAGCGGGCATGAAGCGTAAGACTGGCCAAGACCGTTCGATCACCACCAAGTGGCGTCCCGCGACGCAGGCCGTGCGCGGCGGCACCGCGCGGTCCGAATATGGCGAGACGTCCGAGGCGCTCTTCCTGACCTCGGGCTATTGCTATGACCGGGCAGGGGACGCGGCGGCACGGTTCGCGGGCGAGCAGGAGGGGATGACCTATTCCCGGCTCCAGAACCCGACCGTCGAGATGCTGGAACAGCGCATCGCCCTGCTCGAAGGGGCCGAGGCGTGCCGCACCATGGCGTCGGGCATGGCGGCGATGACGGCGGTGCTGCTCTGCCAGTTGCAGGCGGGCGACCATCTGGTCGGCGGGCGCGCGGCGTTCGGCTCGTGCCGCTGGCTGACCGACACGCTGCTGCCCAAGTTCGGCATCGCGACCACCGTCGTCGACGCCCGTGACCCGCAGGCTTTTCTGGACGCTGTGAAGCCCGAGACCAAGGTCTTCTTCTTCGAGACCCCGGCCAACCCGACGATGGACGTGGCCGATCTGGAAGCGATCTGCGCCATTGCCCGCGAACGCGGCATCACCACGGTCGTCGACAATGCCTTCGCGACCCCGGCGCTCCAGCGGCCGATGGATTTCGGTGCGGACGTGACCGCCTATTCCGCCACCAAGATGATGGACGGGCAGGGGCGCGTGCTGGCGGGTGCGGTGTGCGGGACCGAGGACTTCATCACCAACACGCTGCTGCCCTTCACCCGCAACACCGGCCCGACCCTGTCGGCGTTCAACGCCTGGGTGGTGCTGAAGGGGCTGGAGACGCTGGACCTGCGTATCCACCGCCAGTCGGAATCGGCGCTAAAGGTCGCGACCTTCCTGGAGGGGCGCGTGCCGCGCGTGTTGTGCCCGGCGCTGCCCAGCCATCCGCAGCATGATCTCGCCATGCGCCAGATGAAGGCAGGCGGCAGCATCTTCGCGCTGGAACTGGATGGTGGTCGCGAACAGGCGCATGGCCTGCTCGACGCGCTGGAGCTGATCGACATCTCCAACAATATCGGCGACTCGCGTTCGCTGATGACCCACCCCGCCTCGACCACCCATGCCGGTGTCGCCGAGGACAAGCGGATCGAGATGGGCATCGGCGAGGGCATGCTGCGCCTGAATGTCGGGCTGGAGGATGCCGACGACCTGATCGACGATCTCGACCAGGCGCTGCGCGTCGTGGGTCTGTGAAGGCGCTCTTTCCCCATGCGCTGACCACCGGGCCGGTAACGGTCCGCGTGTCGGTCAGCTATCTGCCCGAACAGTCCGAGCCGCAGCGCGGGCGTTGGTTCTGGGCCTATCATGTCCGTATCGAGAATGACGGCGAGCAGCCGGTGCAATTGCTCACCCGCCGCTGGATCATCACCGATGGGCGCGGTGCGCGCCACTCGGTCGAGGGCGAAGGCGTGGTCGGCGAACAGCCGGTGATCCAGCCGGGGGCGTCGTACGACTATGTCTCGGGCTGTCCGCTGGCGACGACCAGCGGCGCGATGCAGGGGAGCTATCGCATGGTTGGCGCGGATGGCGTGACCTTCGACGCGGCCATTCCCCAATTCGCGCTGATCGCCCCGGCGGTCGCGTCGTGAAGCGGACCCATCTCCCGCTCAACGGCCTGCGTGTCCTGGACGCCGCTGCGCGCCATCTGAGCTTCACCCGTGCCGCCGACGAACTGGCGGTGACCCCGGCGGCGGTCGGGCAGCAGATTCGTGCGCTGGAGGATACGCTGGGCGTCGTCCTGTTCCGCCGCACGACGCGCGGACTGGAACTGACCCCCGAAGCCGAGGCGGGGCTGGCTCCGCTTCGTGCGGGCTTCCTGCAATTCGAGGATGCCGTGCGCGCCATGCAGGCGGGCCAATCGTCCAAGTCGCTGACCATCGCCGCGCCGCGCGACGTGACCGAGAAATGGCTGATGCCACGCCTCGCCGCCATCGCCGCGAGCGACCCGGACCTGCGCTTCTCGCTGATCGCCTCGGACGAGGGGCTGGACTTCACCGAGGCTAATCTGGACCTCGCCATCCGCTGGGGCGACGGACCCGGCGGGCTGGAGGGCGAGGCGGTCGAATCGGACGGGATGATCGCGATCGGCCCCGAAGACGCGCCGCTGATCGCCTGGCCGGGCGCGCCGGAAGAGGGGGCGCCGCTGGTCCGTGTCACCGATGCCGGCCTCGCCATCGATGCGGTCGCGGCGGGCTTGGGCCGCGCCGTGGTGCCGCAACTGCTCGCCGAGCGCGACCTGGCCGAGGGCCGTGTGGTTGCCACCGGCGAGGCGGTGCCCTCGCGCATGGGCTATTGGCTGGTCGCGCCGCTGCCGCAATGGCGCCAGCAAAAGGTCAAGGCACTGGTCGAGGCGCTGGGGGGCTAAGGCCCGCCCAACCATCCGCGTCACCCCGGCGAAAGCCGGGGTCCAGTTGCGATGTGGCTCAAGAGATAGCTTCCCTTTGCGTGGGAGGCAAAAGCAAGTGCGGAGCGATGCCTCCCACTCATCGTATCGCGCCTTCTCCCTGACATAGCAGCTGGGCCCCGGCCTTCGCCGGGGTACACGGCGCTATTCTATTCCTCCCCATGGGAGGAACGAAGAGATTCAGGCCGCCGCCTCAGCATCAAAGGGCACCGGGAACTTCTTCGCGCAGAAGGCGCAGTCCACCTGGATCAGGCCATCGGCATCCGCCATCTCGCGCCGCTCCTCGACCGAGAATTTGGTGATGACGCTGGCGATATACTCCGCCGAGCAGCGGCAGCCGCGCACGATGGCGGGGCTTTCCGATACGCGGACATTCTGTTCCTCGTTGAACAGTCGCCACACGAGCGTCTCCAGCGGCAGCGCGGCGTCGGCCAGTTCCTCGACCTGCATGGTCTGGCCCAGCGCCTGGACATGCTCCCATTCGGGATGGTCGAGCTTGACGTGCAGCCGCTCGCGGCCTTCCTCGCCTTCGGGCAGATGCTGAAGGAACAGGCCGCCCGCGACGGTGCGGCCGTCCGGGCCCTTGCTGATCCCGACGCGCAGCAGGCTGGGAATCTGCTCCGACTGGATGAAATAGCTCTCGGCGGCGGCGGACAGCGTATCGCCGTCGAGCGGCACGATGCCCTGATAGCGCTCGCCCGTGACCGCCAGATCGAAGGTGATCGCCAGATAGCCTTGGCCGAACAGCGCGAACAGGGTCGGCTCGGCGGGCAGTTCGGCCAGTCGGTCCTCATCATACTGGATATAGCCGCGCAGCTCGCCACCACGATAATCGCACACCAGCAGCCGGATCACGCCGCTGTCGCTGCGCGTCTGGATGGTCAGCTGGCCATTGGTGTCCTTCAGCGTCGCGCCCATCAGCGCAGTCAGGGTCAGCGCCTCGGCCAGCAGCCGCTCGATCGCGGGCGGATAGGCATGGGCGGCCAGAATCTCGTCCAGCACCGGGCCCAGCCGCACCAGACGTCCGCGGGCATGCTGTTCGGGAATGGTGAACGCGATCGCGCGGTCGAGGTCGGGCAGGGTGATGTCGGTCATGCTCGTGCCTTTACGCACCGGAGGACGTCCGGGCGATATGGTGCCGGTGCGGCAGGGGAAAGAGAAAAAAGGCCGACGAACTCGCCGGCCTTTCCATAGATAGGATGGGTCTCGCGCCGATCAACCGATCTGGCCGAAGCACCAGCGCAGGACCGATTTCTGGGCGTGCAGGCGGTTCTCCGCTTCCGGCCAGATCAGCGACTGCGGGCCGTCGATGACGTCAGAGGTGACTTCCTCGTCGCGATGCGCGGGCAGGCAGTGGAGGAACTTCGCATCCGGCTTGGCCAGCGCCATGAGATCGGCATTAACCTGATAGGGCATCATCGCGGCCAGCTTTTCCTCGGCATGAGCCTGGCCCATCGAAATCCAAGTGTCGGTGACGACGATGTCCGCGCCCTCGACCGCCACGCGCGGATCGGTGGTGCAGGTCGCGCGGCCGTTACCCAGTTCCAGCGTGCCGGGCTCGGGGTGATAGCCGTTGGGGCAGGCGGCGACCACGTCGAAGCCGAGCAGCCCGCCCGCCTCGACGATCGAGTGCAGCACATTGTTACCGTCGCCCAGCCACGCGACCTTCAGGCCGGACAGCGTCTTGCCCGCCTCGATCACGGTCAGCAGGTCGGCCATGATCTGGCAGGGGTGCGACAGGTCTGTCAGGCCGTTGATGACCGGCACGCTGGCATAATGCGCCATTTCCTCAACCTTGGCATGGTCGTCGGTGCGGATCATGATCGCGTCGGTATAGCCCGACAGGATGCGCGCGGTGTCGGCGATCGTCTCGCCGCGACCCAGCTGCATGGTCCCGGCATCGAGCACGATCGAGGTGCCGCCGAGCTGGCGGATCGCCATGTCGAAGCTGACGCGGGTACGGGTCGAGTTCTTCTCGAACACCATGGCGAGCACATGGCCCGTCAGCGGGGCGTCGGCATCGACGCGGCCCTTGGTGAAACCGGCGCGCGCGGCCTTGCGGGCCCGTGCGTCCTCAAGAATCGCGATTACACCCTCGGGACCGGCGTCGGCGAGGTTCAGGAAATGGCGGATCGTCATGGGTCTATACTCCGTCGCCCCGGCGGTTCCCCGCCGCCGGGGTGGCAGGGATCAATCGTCGGCGGCAGGGACGTAGACGCGCGCGGCGTCCGACAGCTTCGTCGCGAACTCGGTGATGTGGCTCTCGTCGATGGTCAGCGGCGGCAGGATGCGGATGACATTCTCGCCTGCCGCGACCAGCAGCAGACCGTGATGGTCGCGGCAATGTGCCACGAAACGGCGGCTGTCGCTCTTCATCTTGAGGCCCTGCATCAGGCCGTGACCACGCACTTCCTCGAACAGATGGTCGAAGTTCGGAATCATCTGCTCCAGCGTCGAACGCAGGCGCTGGCCCATCGCCTCGACATGCTCGAGGAAGCCCGGCTCCTGGATCACGTCCAGCACCGCTTCACCGGCCGCCATGGCAAGCGGGTTGCCGCCATAGGTCGAGCCATGGGTGCCCGCGACCATGCCCTTGGCCGCTTCCTCGGTCGCCAGGCATGCGCCCAGCGGGAAGCCGCCGCCGATACCCTTGGCGACCGCCATGATGTCGGGCTTCACGCCGTACAACTCATGCGCGAAGAACTTGCCGGTGCGGCCGTAACCGCACTGCACCTCGTCGAGCACCAGCAGCAGGCCATGCTCGTCGCACGCTTTGCGCAGGCCCTGGAGGAACTCCATGCTGGCGGGACGCAGGCCGCCTTCGCCCTGGATCGGCTCGACCAGGAAACCGGCGGTGTTCTCATCGATCAGCGCCAGCGCCGCTTCCAGATCGTCGAACGGCGCATAGGCGAAGCCGGGCAGCAGCGGCTCGAACCCGTCACGCATCTTGGGCTGGTTGGTCGCCGAGATGGCGCCCAGCGTCCGGCCATGGAATGCGTTGTTGAACGTGATCAGCGTGTGACGCTGCGGCTGGCCATTGGCGAAGTGATAGCGGCGCGCGGTCTTGATCGCGCACTCGACGGCTTCCGCGCCCGAATTGGTGAAGAACACCGTGTCGGCAAAGGTCGAATCGACCAGCCGCTGGGCGAAATGCTCCCCCTGCGGGCTGCCGTACAGGTTCGACACATGCATCAGCGTCGCGGCCTGCTTGGCGATCGCCTCGACCAGCTTCGGATGGCCATGGCCCAGTGCGTTCACCGCGATCCCGGCGGCAAAGTCCAGATATTGCTGACCGTCCTCGCCGTACAGATAGACGCCCTCGCCTCGGACCGGACGCACCCCGCACCGTGGGTAAACGGGCATCAGGGCGGTGATGGTCACGGGACGTCTCCTTCAAACAGCAAAGGGCGGCACCAAGGGCCGCCCTTCGTCACGATAGCCGATCACCAAAAGCGAGACAACACCGCTCCCGTCATCGCGTCAGGCGTCGATCACCTCCTCATCCAGCCGCGCCGCATTTTCCTGGATGAAGGCGAAGCGGTGCGCCGGGTTGTTGCCCATCAGCCGGTCGACCAGATCCTTCACGCCCGCACGTTCCTCATATTCCTGGGGCAGGGTGATGCGGATCAGGCTTCGGGTCGACGGGTCCATCGTCGTTTCGCGCAACTGGCCGGGGTTCATCTCGCCCAGGCCCTTGAAGCGCGCGACGTCGACCTTCTTACCCTTGAACGCGGTGCGCTCCAGCTCGGCGCGGTGGGCGTCGTCGCGGGCGTAGAGCGACTTGGCGCCGACCGTCAGGCGATAGAGCGGCGGCTGGGCGAGGTAGAGATGTCCGCGCCGCACCAGATCGGGCATTTCCTGGAAGAAGAAGGTCATCAGCAGCGTGGCGATATGCGCGCCGTCGACGTCTGCGTCGGTCATGATGACGATCTTTTCGTAGCGCAATTGGGTCGGGTCGCAATCCTTGCGGGTGCCGCAGCCCATGGCCAGCGTCAGGTCGGCGATTTCCTGATTCTGCAGGATCTTGGTCGAGGTGGCGCTGGCGACGTTCAGGATCTTGCCGCGGATCGGCAGGATCGCCTGGGTCTTGCGGTCGCGTGCCTGCTTCGCCGAGCCGCCTGCCGAGTCGCCCTCGACGATGAACAGCTCGGTGCCCTCGGGGCTGTCCGCCGAACAGTCGGTCAGCTTGCCGGGCAGGCGCAGCTTGCGCGCGGAGGTGGCGGTCTTGCGCTTGACCTCGCGCTCGGCCTTGCGACGCAGGCGCTCGTCCATCCGATCGAGCACATAGCCGAGCAGCGCCTTGCCGCGGTCCATGTTTGCCGAGAGATAATGGTCGAAATGGTCGCGCACCGCCTTTTCGACCAAGCCAGCCGCCTCGGGGCTGGTGAGCCGGTCCTTGGTCTGGCTCTGGAATTGCGGCTCGCGGATGAAGACCGAGAGCATCAGTTCGGAGCCAACCATCACGTCGTCGGCGGTGATGTCCTTGGCCTTTTTCTGGTTCACCAGTTCGCCGAACGCGCGAAGCCCCCGGACTAGCGCCTGGCGCAGGCCCTGTTCGTGCGTGCCGCCGTCCGGCGTCGGGATGGTGTTGCAATACCAGCTATAGCTGCCGTCACTCCACAGCGGCCAAGCGACCGCCCATTCGACGCGCCCCTGCTCGCCCGGGAAGTCCTGGTTGCCTGAGAAGAAGTCGGCCGTCGCGCATTCGCGGCCGCCGATCTGCTCCTTCAGATGGTCGGCGAGGCCACCGGGGAACTGGAACACCGCATCGGCGGGCGTATCGTCGGTGATCAGCCCGGCTGCGCAGTGCCAGCGTATTTCGACGCCCGCGAACAGATACGCTTTGGACCGCACCAGCTTGTGCAGCCGGGCGGGCTTGAAGTGGAGTTCGGGCCCGAAAATCTCGGTATCCGGCGTGAAGGCAACGCTGGTGCCGCGCCGATTGGGTGCGGCTCCCACGGTTTCCAGCGGACCCAATGTTGCACCCTGGGCAAAGCGCTGGCGATAGAGGATACGCTCGCGCGCGACCTCGACCACCGTGTCCGACGACAGCGCGTTGACCACCGAGATGCCGACGCCGTGCAGACCGCCGGAGGTCGCATAGGCCTTGCCGGTGAACTTGCCGCCCGAGTGCAGCGTCGAGAGGATGACCTCCAGCGCCGACTTGTCGGGGAACTTCGGGTGCGGATCGACCGGAATGCCGCGTCCATTGTCGACGATGGTCAGGCGATTGCCCGGCTCCAGCTTTACCTCGATTCGGGTGGCGTGGCCCGCGACCGCCTCGTCCATCGCATTGTCGAGGACTTCGGCCGCCAGATGATGCAGCGCGCGCTCGTCGGTGCCGCCGATATACATGCCCGGGCGGCGGCGTACCGGCTCCAGCCCTTCCAGCACCTCGATCGAGGAGGCGTCATAGGCAGGCTGGGGGCGCGCACCGCCCGCGAACAGATCATTGGACATAACGGGAACTATAGGGCGTCCGGCGCGCTTGCGCCAGCTTCGTGGCGCGTGACCCAAATGCAACAAAACTTTGCCGAAATTCTAACGTGGGATATTTTCACGGGGCCGGTCCGTTAGCCCGTCACCTTTATGCCAAGGGTACGGGAGTGATCATGATGAAATTCTGGATGGCGGGGGCCATGGCCTCGGCGTTGGTCGCCACGCCGGTGATGGCGCAGGACAGTGCTTATGCCGGTGAGGACGACGCGTCCTTTTCGGGGGCCTATATCGGCGGCAGCTTCGGCTATGACGTGAAGCCCAACGATGTCGGCTCGCGCTTCCTGTTCGACCGCAATCTGGACGGACGGTTCGGCGATGTCGTGACGACCGCAGCCGGTGCCAACGCCTTCTCGCCGGGCTTCTGCAACGGCCGTGCGCATAGCGTCCTGTCGCCGCAGAATGCCGCGACCGGTTGCGACAACGACAAGGACGGCATCGCCTATTATGGCCGCGTCGGGCTCGACCATCAGGCGGGTAACATCGTGTACGGCGTAGTCGGCGAGTTCGGCAAGTCGGAGATCACCGACAGCGTCTCGGCCTTTTCGACGACGCCGGCCTGGTACACCTTTACCCGCAGCATCGACTGGGAAGCCTCGGCGCGCGGACGCCTGGGCTATGCGGCGAACAAGACGCTGTTCTACGGCACGTTCGGCGGCGGTTACGCCCGGATCAACCGTGAGTTCGCGACCTCGAATGGATCGAACGCCTTTGCCCTCAGCGGCAAGCGCAACCAGTTCGGCTTCCTCGGCGGCGGCGGTATCGAGCAGAAGATCGGGCGCAACTTCTCGATCGGCATGGAATATATGTACCACCAGTATCGCGACGACGACACGCGCGTTCGGGTGACGCAGGGTTCGGCACTGGCGACCAACCCGTTCGTGCTGGCACCGAATACGGCGGGAACGGATATCCGCCGGTCGGATGACAAGTTCCGCTGGCATAGCCTGCGCGCCACGGCGGCGTTCCGGTTCTGATGAAAGGGGGCGGTTCCTGGTAGAGCTGCCCTTTTTTAACCCAGGCCTGGCGAGTGGCTCCGGATGCGGCGTGAATCGTCGCGCACGCCATCGATCCTGTCGCCACTAGGCCCCGGCCTTCGCCGGGGTACAGGACAAGAAAAAGCCCGCCGGTCGCGAAACCGGCGGGCTTTTCCTATTCGACTCAAACTCAGCGGACGCGCGGGCCGCCAAAGGGCAAGGGCGGCGGCGGACGGCGGTCGCGGCGGGGCAGCTGTGCCTGATAGGCATGGCCGCAATGCGCGACGCAGTAGGGGAAGCCCGGATTCACCTTGTCGCCGCAGAAGTGGAAGTCGGGCTCGCCCGGATGGCCGATCGGCCATTTGCAGATGCGGTCGTTCAGATCGAGCAGCGAAGTCTTGCCCGCCATTTCTGGGCTCGGCTTGGCGGGCACCAAGCGGCGCGGCGGGGCGGGCGAGGGCGGGGGCTGCTGTTCGCCGGGCGACTGGCGGACGAAGCCGCCGGGGCCGACCGACCGCAGGATCGGCTGCGGCTCGCGGGCCTTGGCGGGTTCGGCTTCGATTTCGGTATCCGGCTCGTCCTCGGCCACGAAGGGTGAGGGCTCAGGCTCGGGTTCCGGCGCGGGAGGGGGCGGCGGAGGCGGGGGCGGGGGCGCGGCGACGACCTGCTCGGCCGCAGGCGCTGCGGCAGACTCATTGGCCTTCACCGGCGACGGACGTGCCTGCAGGCCCAGGCGATGCGCCTTGCCGATTACCGCGTTGCGGCTGACCCCGCCCAGTGCTTCGGCGATCTGGCTGGCGGTCTGTCCCGCCTCCCACATCGTCCTGAGCGTATCGATCCGCTCATCGGTCCACGACATTCGAAACCTTTCCTCACTTCATCATCGCAACCGCCAGTCATCGTACCGGGTTGCGGGCAGCCACGGCAACCGTTACGCGCTATGGCGATGAGCAGCCAGCCCCCCCTCGGTGAAATCCACTCGGCGGTGCGCGCCGCCCCCGGTGAGCCCGTCATTCGGAACATCAACTGGGGCGGCCTCAGAACCCTCTATATCAAGGAGGTGCGCCGTTTCTTCAAGGTGCAGCTCCAGACGATCTGGGCTCCGTCGGTCACGACACTCCTTTACCTCATCATTTTCACCACCGCTTTGGGTGGCCGCCACGCCGTGCCGGTCGCCGGAATGCAGGTGCCGTTCGCCGATTTCATCGCGCCGGGTCTGATCGTGATGGGCATGATGAACAATGCCTTTGCCAATGCCAGCTTCTCGCTGCTGGTCGGCAAGATCCAGGGGACGATCGTCGATTATCTGATGCCGCCGCTTTCGACCGCCGAGCTGCTGGCGGCGCTGGTCGGCGGCGCGGTGACGCGCGCGGTGCTGGTCGGGGTGACCGTCTGGGCGGCGATGGCGATCTGGCCGGGGGTGCATGTCACCCCGCACGCGCTCTTTGCGGTGCTGTGGTTCGGGCTGCTGGGTTCGATCTTCCTGGCGCTGCTGGGTGTGCTGACCTCGATCTGGGCGGAGAAGTTCGACCATGCCGCCGCCGTCACCAACTTCGTGGTGGTGCCGCTGTCGTTGCTGTCGGGCACCTTCTACTCGGTCGATGGCCTGGCACCCGCCTTCCGCGCTATCAGCCATGCCAACCCGTTCTTCTATGTCATTTCGGGCTTCCGTTATGGCTTTCTGGGGCTGGCCGACTCGCCGGTGACGCTGGGCGGGTTCGTCGTACTGGGCATCGATATCGCGATGGCGATTCTCTGCTACGTCCTGCTGCGCAAGGGCTGGAAGTTGAAGAACTGAAACGGATCAGCTTTTCCGTTTTTTAACCATCCTGTTGCTAAAAGAGGGCTCTGCTTCAGCAGCGGAATCTCCCTCGCCCGGGTCCAGCATGCCCGGTCAGGTCCTTGGCGGGATCGGCTTTGCCGTCCCGCCGCTTCTTCCCTCCATGATCCCCGGCATTGCAACCGCGCGCCAATCGGCGTAGCGCGGGCAGCATCATGACATCTTCTGCTCCCATGGCGGTCGTGCTCGTTTCGGGCGGGCTGGACTCGATGATTTCCGCCGCCTCGGCCAAGGCCGCAGGCTACCGCATCCTCGCCCTCTCGGTGGACTATAACCAGCGCCACCAGATCGAACTCGCCGCCGCCCGGCGAGTCGCGCACGAATTGGGCGCCGAACGGCACATCATCCTGCCGCTCGACCTGTCCGCCTTCGGCGGATCGGCGCTGACCGCCGATATCGAGGTTCCCAAAGACGGCGTGCAGCCGGGCATTCCGGTCACCTATGTCCCTGCGCGTAACACGATCTTCCTCAGCCTGGCGCTGGGCTGGGCCGAGGCGGCGGGCGCGCGCGACCTGTTCATCGGCGTGAACGCGCTCGACTATTCGGGCTATCCCGATTGCCGCCCCGAGTTCATTTCCGCCTTCGAGGGTCTGGCCGAGATCGCGACCAAGGCGGGTGTCGAGGGCCAGCCGTTCAAGATCCACGCGCCGCTCCAGCACATGACCAAGGCCGATATCGTGCGCGAGGGCACGCGGCTGGGCGTCGACATGGGGCTGAGCTGGTCCTGCTACGACCCTGCGCCGGGCGGACTGCATTGCGGCCGCTGCGATAGCTGCCGCCTGCGGTCCAAGGGTTTCGAGGAAGCGGGCATCCCCGATCCCACCGCCTATGCGGTCAAGCCGCAGGGCTGAGCCGATGAGCTATGCCGTCAAGGAAATGTTCCTGACGCTCCAGGGCGAGGGTGTGCAGGCCGGGCGGCGCGCGGTGTTCGTGCGCTTTGCGGGCTGCAACCTGTGGTCGGGCCGCGAGCAGGATCGGGCCAGCGCCATCTGCCGCTTCTGCGACACCGATTTCGTCGGGGTCGATGGCCTGGGCGGGGGACGCTTTGCCGATGCGGAGGCACTGGTCGCGGCGGTCGAGGGCTTCTGGGGCGAGTCGCGGAAGGAGCGTTTCGTCGTGCTGACCGGGGGCGAACCGATGCTCCATGTCGACGACGCCCTGGTCGATGCACTCCACGCGGCGGGGTTCTTCATCGCGATCGAGAGCAACGGCACCATCGCGGCACATCCGGGCATAGACTGGGTGTGCATCAGCCCGAAGGCGGGGTCGGAGGTCGTCCAGCGTTCGGGCAACGAGCTGAAGCTGGTCTGGCCGCAGGCGGGGATCGACCCGGCCGAAGTCGAGGGCTGGGATTTCGCCAACCATCTTCTCCAGCCGCTCGACGATCCGCGAGCGGACGAAAACCGCGAGGCTTGCATCGGAGTGGTGATGGAACGACCGCGCTGGCGGCTGACGCTCCAGACGCACAAGATGCTGGGGTTGCGGTAAATTCCATTCCTCCCCTGTAAGGGGAGGTGGCAGGCCGTTAGGCCTGACGGAGGGGTGTCACCCTCTCGATAGCGGGACACCCCTCCACCAGCTTCGCTGGTCCCCCTCCCCTTGCAGGGGAGGAGTATTCTCAATGAACGAACCGTGCCACCACGTCGCGGTAGCTGCGCGACACCTTCACCTGCGCGCCCGATTCGAGCAGCAGGAAGCATTCGCCATTGGTGTGCGGCTTCACCTGTTTCACCAGGTCCAGGTTCACGATCGTCGAGCGGTGCACCCGCTGGAAACGCCGCGGGTCCAGCCGCTTTTCCAGGTCCTTCATCGTCTCGCGCAGGACCAGCGAATTGTCGCCGGTGTTGATGACCATATAGTCGCCCGCCGCCTCGATCATCTCGATCGTATCGACATCGACGCGGAAAATCTGGCCGCGGTCCTTGATGTTGATGAGCTTCTCGAACCGGCTGGAGGAGACTTCGCCGCCCTCGTTCAGGTCGGTCACCGCATCGGGGGCATGTTCGGCCAGCACTTCCTTCAGCTTTTCGACCTCGCCGGCGCCGCGCTTCTCGTTCAGCCGCTGGCGCACGCGGTCGAGCGTATCGGCCAGGCGCGCTTCCTCGACCGGCTTCATCAGATAATCGACCGCCTGCGCCTCGAACGCGCGCAGGGCATGGTCGGAATAGGCGGTGACGAAGACGAAGAGCGGCGGCTCGACCTCCATCAGCCCTTGGATCACCGAAAAGCCGTCAAAGCCCGGCATCTGGATGTCGAGGAAGACGAGGTCGGGCTTGTGCGTCTTGATCGCGCGGATCGCCTCGCGCCCGTTCGAGCAGCGCTCGATAATCTCGACGTCTTCGTGCGCCTGGAGACGGATCTCCAGTCCCTGGATCGCCAGGGGCTCGTCGTCGACGAGGATGGTGCGGATGGTCATGCGGCCTCTCTGTTCACATTCTCAAGCTGGAAGGGGATCTCGATCTCGACCGAGAAGCCTCCAGCCGGCGCGGAGCGGGATTCGAACCGGTGGTCCGGGCCATAAGCCTGGGCCAGCCGTTCGCGGATATTGGACAGTCCAACGCCGGTCGAAACGCTTGAGGAATGGCGGATTTCGTGCAAGCCAGGGCCGGTATCGGATACGGCGATCCGCACCCGTTGCCCGACCAGTCGCACATCGACGCGGATTTCCGCGCCTTCCTCCTGCGGCGTGACGGCGTATTTGATGGCATTCTCGACCAGCGGTTGCAGCAGCAGCGAGGGCAGGCGCGCGCGCTCGGCCCGCGGGTCGATCTCGAAACTCGGGCGCAGGCGATCCTCGAAGCGCATCTTTTCGATTTCGAGATAGAGTTTCAGCGTTTCAACCTCTTGCGCCACGGTCACATGCGCCGTGGGCTCATTCGCCAGCGTGTAGCGGAGGAAGGCTGACAGCCGGCTTAACATCGCGTTCGCCCGCTCGGTCTGTTTCAGGAGCACCAGCGTCGAGATCGAGTTGAGCGTGTTGAACAGGAAATGCGGGTTCAGCTGATAGCGCAGCATCGCCAGCTGCGCGGTCGAAGCCTGCAACTCCAGCGCGCGCATCTCGTCGATCTGGCTCTCGACGATCAGATAATAGTTGATCGCGAAATACAGCGCCGACCAGCCCGCCAGCACCTCGAAGGTGATGAACAGATTGCCGAGCAGCAGCGAGACGGTGACACCCGGCTGGGTCGTGGTGATGAACGAGAAGGAAAAGGCGTTGAGCGCGGCATAGAGAAAGGTCGCCGCCGCCAGCGTCGCCAGCGTCAGGAACACGCCCATCAACCGCGGAATGCGCCGATAATAGCCGTAGAGCGTCGAGAGCAGCAGGGTGATGCAATAGCCCAGGATCGCCTCGATGATGATCGGGATGATCTTCTCGAGCGAAAAGCCGTTGGACACGCCCACGACCGATCGCTGGACCAGATAGCCTGACCAGCCGACCGCCTGCAGCGTCCAGAAGGCACGCGCCTTATTCTCGAAAAACGGCCGGACCGAGGGTTGATCGGTGGCGGCGGAGGACGCGGAAGCTGTCGCGACGGGCGAGTTCATGGCCATGGCCGGGTGACGTCTACACGGCCTGGGGGGCAAGGGCAAAGATTGGGGAAGGGACAAAAAAGAAGGGCCGCCCTTCCCGAAGGAGGGGCGGCCCGGAAGGTCGTCTCTGACGCCTCGGCTTAGAAGCCGAAGTGGATCGACCCGATGAAGGTGCGCGGCGCGCCGAAGGTGTAGCGCGTCGTGCTGGTGTTGGTGGTGCCGGTGCTGAGGTTGCCGAAGTAACGCTCCTTCAGCAGGTTCGACACGTTCAGCTGGAAGAAGGTGTCCTTCAGGCCCAGCGACGCCATGCTGAACCGCGCGTCCAGATCGACCAGGGTATAGCCCTTGCTGATCAGGTCGTTGACGTCGGTGACGAAGCGATCGCCGGTATGCTTGGCCTGGATGCCGAACGAGACCGGATCGAAGTTGAACTGGGCGCGACCGCCATATTGCCACTTCGGCGTCTCGACGACGAACTTGCCCTTGGTCGCGGCCAGCACCACACCGGTCTGCGGGTTGATCGCATCCTGGAGCAGTTCAGAGTCGAGGTACGACACGAAGCCGTAGATCGAGAAGTGCTTGCTGGGGTTGATGCCCAGGCTGGCGTCGATGCCCTTGGTCTTGGTCGCGCCGACGTTGCGGTCGATGCTCAGCGTGCCGCCGCCATCGAGCTGCACCAGCGACGAGATGATGCGGTTGTCATACTTGATGTACCAGCCGGCGACCTGCGCCTGGATCAGACGCGAGGTGTAGCGCAGGCCCAGATCGAACGAGTCGGTCTTTTCCGGCTTCACCGCCGCAACCGGCGAGATTTCTACGTCGTCGAACCCGTACAGGTTATCGGTGCGTGGCACCGAATAGCCCTTCGAGTAGCTGCCGAACATGCCCAGCGTGCTGGTGAAGTTGTAGGTGTAGCCGACGTTCGGCAGCACCGCGCTGTAGGTCTCGATACGGTTCTTGTACGGCGCCGCCAGCGTCAATTTCGATGCAGTGGCAAGTGCGCGGACCTGCGCTGCAGTCTGCGAGGTGCAATAGGCGTCGTTCGAGCTACCTGCGATCGTCCAGCAATTGTTGGTCAGATTGCGACGGAAGAACGGCGCGCGCAGGCCGACGGCCAGCTTGAAACGGTCCTCGAAGAACGATCCACGATACTCACCCGAAATCTGGTGAAGGATTGCATAGGACAGGCGGTTGCGCTTGTTCAGCACGTTGCCCGCCGCATCCTTGACCGCATAGGGGCCTTCGCCGTCGAGAGCGCTGAACGGCTCGCGGGGATCGCCCCACGGGGTGAGCAGGCTGGCTTCGCCGGTCTGACGGTGACGCGCGCGGTCCCAAGTATAGGCGATACGCACCAGGTTGTCGTCGTTGATCTGGTAGCGCAGGCCCGCAATCGCGGTGAAACGCTGCGTCCGGGTGTTGGACGGGAAGTAGACGCGGACATAATCCAGCGCATCGCCGTCGCCGTTCAGATCGGCACCCGCCGCGATGCCCGCACCGACACGGGTATACTGGTTGGTGTAGACGTTCTGCAGGAAGCCGTCACGCTCCGAGAACACCGCCGTGCCGCCGCCATTGGCGCGAGTGAACGAATAGGCACCGTCGAAGGTGAACAGCAGCTTGTCGCTGAGCGTCCAGCGCGAGTTCAGGCGGACGTTGCCGGTGTTCGACGGGTTTGCGTTGTAGCCGTAATAGTTGCCGCAGGTGCTGCGATCGTCCTGCGTGGTGTTGTTGCCGCGCGCTGCATTGCCCGAGGGCAGGGTGCAGGTGGCGTCGTAACGGTACAGCGACGAGGTGTTGTTGAACACCGTGTCATACTGATCGCGGTTCAGATCGAGCGTGTAGGGCGTGGCGGGCGAAATGCCGGTGGTCGGGACCACACCGGTGCCGAGCACGGTGCGGATGTTGCCCAGGCTGGGGTTGCTGTAGAAGTTGTTACGGTTTTCGTTGTAGTGCGCAGCCAGCGAGATGAAGTCGCCGTTGCTGCCGATCGGCTGATAAATCTTGCCGTTGAACTGGCTCTTGTGGATTTCGCCCGGACCGCGGAACTGGTTGTAGCGCTGGTTGCTGGCCGACACCCATGCCTTGGTGCCGAACGAGGTCAGCTGGCCGAGGTTCAACAGACCGAACACGCGGTTCATGTCGTTGGTGCCGTGCGAATAGACCGCAACGGCATGACGATCGTCGGTCGGGATCAGCGAGCGATAGTTGACCGTGCCGCCCGAGGCGCTGGCGGTCGGCGAGTCGACGTCGGTCGCGCCGAAGTTGACGTTGACCTGCTCGATCAGCTCGGGGTCGAGCTGCTGGTTCGAGTAGATGGCATAGTTGCCCGAATCGTTCAGCGGAATGCCGTCGAAGGTCAGCGAGATGCGGTTGCCGTCAAAGCCACGGATGCGGATCTGGCCGCCCGACGAGCCATAGGCATCCGAGTTGGTGAAGCTGACGCCCGGGATCTGGTTGATGGTGTCGAGGATCGACTGACCCGGCGCGCGGCGATCGATCAGCTCCTGGGTGATGACGGCCTTTGCCTTGGGCGTATCCGGGATCTGGATGCCGTTGACGCTGGCCGGTCCACGCTGGCCGGTGACGACGACGTCTTCGACTTCGGCCGAGCCGGTCGACTGGGCGAACGCGACCGAAGGAAAGGCGAGCGCGGCGACAGCCGTGCCCAGAAGCAGAGTAGTGCGCATAAATGGTCCCCTTTTCGCGCGCGAAGCGGCGCGGTCCGGCCGTCTTTCGGCTCGGTTGAGCGTGCCCCTGCGCTACGAACATTGCCATTATGTTACAAAGTTCACGCTGGCGACAGGGGGCGGTTCACTCCGTGTCGAGGCGTTGCAGTTTGGCAACGGTGATGGGAGCGGTAACGCGGCTATCCCGCTCTTCTGGCGGTGTAATTTTTAGCGCTTGAGGGTCGTTGCGCTCGTCGTGCCGCCCTTGTTGGTCCGGCCCGCCCCGGGGCCGGATCGTGATGGTGCGGTCACGATCCGGCCATGATCAGCTGGCGGTGACCAATGCGTTCCAGGCGGCTTCGTCGATCACCCGGATGCCCAGGTCCTGCGCCTTTTTCAGCTTCGATCCGGCGCCCGGTCCGGCGATCAGCAGATCGGTCTTGGCCGAGACCGATCCCGACACGCGCGCGCCCAGCGCCTCGGCCTGGGCCTTGGCCTCATCGCGCGACAGGGTTTCCAGCGTGCCGGTGAAGACCAGGGTCTTGCCGGTCACTTCCGATTCGCGGGTCTGGTGCACGGTGTCGGCGGGCGTGACCTCGCTGAGCAGGTCGTCGACGACCTCGCGGTTATGCGCCTCGGCGAAGAAATCGAGCAGCGCGTCGGCGACTTCGGGGCCGATCTGGGGCGTGTCGATCGCCGCGACGATCGCGCGCTGGCGGCGCAGCTCGAACTTGCGGTCGGGTTCGCCCAGGGCGGGGATGGTGTCGGCCCGGACCTGAAGCGCGGCGTCGATCATCGCGCGGAAGCCCGCCATCGATACGAAGCGGCGGGCCAGGTCGCGCGCGGTGATCTCGCCGACATGGCGGATGCCCAGCGCGAACAGGAAGCGGTCGAGCGCTACGTCGCGTCGCGCGTCGATCGCGGCGAGCAGCTTGTCGACCACCAGTTCGGACATGCGCTCGCGCTGGATCAACGCCTCGCGATGCTGGTGCAGACGGAAGATATCGGCGGGCGAGGCGATCAGGCCATCGCGGAAGAATTCCTCGACGCGGACAAGACCGAGACCCGTAATGTCGAAGGCGTGGCGCGAGACGAAATGGATCAGGCGTTCCACGCGCTGCGCCGGGCAGATCAGGCCGCCGGTGCAGCGGATGACGACCTCGCCCTCCTCGCGAGTCGCCAGGCTGCCGCATTCGGGGCAGTGGTCGGGGAAGACGAAGGGCTCTCTGGCGACGTCGCGGGTCAGGTTCTCGACGATCTGCGGGATGACGTCGCCCGCGCGTTGCAGGACCACGCGGTCGCCGGGGCGCACGCCCAGCCGTTCGATCTCATCGGCATTGTGCAGCGTGGCGTTGGTGACGACGACACCGCCGACCGTCACCGGCTCCAGCCGGGCGACGGGGGTGAGGGCACCGGTGCGGCCGACCTGGATGTCGATCTTCTCCAGCGTGGTCTGGGCGCGCTCCGCGGGGAATTTGTGCGCGATCGCCCAGCGCGGCGTACGTCCGACGATGCCGAGCCGGGCCTGCCAGTCGAGCCGGTCGACCTTGTAGACGACGCCGTCGATGTCGAAGGGCAGGTCGGCACGCTGCGCCTCGATGGTGCGATAGATGGCCAGTGCAGCGGCGGCATCGGGCACGCGGGCAAAGGCATCGGCGATGGGAAAGCCCCAGCGGCGCCACGCCTCGACCATGTCGAATTGGGTCTCGACCGGCACGTCGCTCGCCTCGCCCCAGCCATGCGCCAGGAAGCGCAAGGGACGCCCGGCGGTGATCGCCGGGTTCTTCTGGCGCAGCGATCCGGCGGCGGCGTTGCGCGGGTTGGCGAACTGGCGCGCCTCCTTGCCGGTTTCGGCCGCTTCCTGCGCCAGCCGGGCGTTGAGCGCGGCGAAATCGGCCTTGCCCATATAGACCTCGCAGCGCACCTCGAACACGTTCGGCGCGTCGGCGGGCAGGGTCTGGGGGATGTCGGCGATGGTGCGGACATTCTCGGTCACGTCCTCACCGATCGCGCCGTCACCGCGGGTCAGCGCCTGGACCAGCCGCTGGTCGACATAGCGCAGCGAACAGGACAGGCCGTCGATCTTGGGCTCGGCGGTCAGGGTGACGGGTTCGTCCTCCGGCAGCTTGAGATAGCGGCGGACGCGGCCGACGAATTCCTCGACTTCTTCGTCGGTAAAGGCATTGTCCAAGCTGGTCATCGGCCGGGCGTGCGACACCTTCGCCAGATGCGCGGCGGGGGCGGCGCCGACCTGGGTATTGGGCGAATCGGCGCGAATCAGATGCGGGAAGGCCGCCTCGATCGCGCTATTGCGGCGGACTAGCGCGTCATAGTCCGCATCCGAAATCTCGGGCGCATCCTCGGTGTGGTAGAGGCGGTTGTGATGGGCGATCTCGCGGGCGAGGCTGGTCAGCTCGGCGGCGGCTTCGAGATCGGTCTGGGGCAGGGGGGGCTGGGGCGTCACGCGGCCCGTGCTAGTCCAGCCCCGGTCACGGGATCAAGATGGCGGCGTGCAAAGGAGGTCAGGACGCGCGGCGATGCGCCGGCCCACACCGGGTCAGGATAGGGGAGCGGCGCCGGACGGCATGAAGGATTTCGGCGTCGCGCAGGGCAACTCACTGATGTCGTGGCCATTTTCGAGAAGCCAGCAGCGCGCCTCGTCGATATGGATCGCGACGCGGGACAGATCGAGCTTATCCGCCAGCGCAAGACAGGACTGAAGCCCCGCCAGCAACGCGGTCATATCGTTTGCGCTGGGCGGCATGGGAGAAGAAGTCAGTCGGCTCAGCATCGGCTACGTCCAATGGGATCACGAAAACATTCCGGCGTTTCCGTCCTACCACAAGCGCGTATCGTGTATAAAATAATTTTCCACTAATTGTCAGTGGGACTCCAACAGTCTGTCGGCCTGGGCGCGCGCTTCGTCGGTGATGGTCGCACCGGACAGCATGCGGGCGATCTCCTCGCGCTGCTCGGCCTCGCTCAGGCGGCGCACGCCGGTGCGGGTGACGGTGCCGTCATGGCTCTTGGCGATCAGCAGATGCGCGGCCCCGCGCGCCGCGACCTGCGGGCTGTGCGTGACGACAAGCAGCTGGGTCCGCTGCGCCAGGCGGTGCAGCCGGTCACCGATCGCCGAGGCGACGGCGCCGCCCACGCCGCGATCGATCTCGTCGAAGATCATGGTGGATGCGCCGCCTTCCTCGGCCAGCGCGACCTTCAGCGCCAGGATGAAGCGCGACAATTCGCCGCCGCTGGCGATCTTCATCAGGGGCGCGAAGGGGGCGCCGGGATTGGTCGAAATCTCGAATTCCACCCGGTCCTTGCCCGCCGCCGACCAGCCGACTGACTCGACCGGCGCGACGACGGTGCGGAAGCGCGCGGCGTCGAGCTTCAGGGGCGCGAGTTCGTTCTTCACCGCCTGGTCCAGCCGTTTGGCGGCGGCGGCCCGGGCGGTCGAGACTTGCGCGGCGACCTTGTCATAGGCGGCGCGGGCGGTGGCGACCGCCGCCTCCAGCCGTCCGATGCCTTCCTCGCCCGCATCGAGCCGCTCCAGCCGCCCCTGCAGCTGTTCGGTCAGCGAGGCCAGATCGTCGGGCTGGACCCGGTGCTTGCGCGCCATGCCGCGCAGCTCGAACAGGCGCGCTTCGTCTTCCTCCAGTGCGCGGGGATCATAGGCGAGTTCGCGCTGCGCCTCGATCAGCCGCTCCTCGGCCAGCGATGCCTCGATCACCGCGCGGTCGATCGCGGCGAGTGCGTCGGCCAGCGCGGGATGGTCCTCACCGATCCGCTCCAGCACCCGGGCGGCCTGGCGCAGGCCCGCCAGGGCTCCGTCCGAGCCCTGTAAATGCTCGTCGATCGCGCCGAGTTCGCCCGCGATCTTCTCCGAACGCTGCATGGTGCGGCGGCGATCGGCCAGCGCCTCTTCCTCGCCGGGTTCGGGGGCTAGCTTGGTGAGTTCGGCGACCGCATGTTCCAGCCATTCGCGGTCGCGCGCCGCCGTCTCGATCTCGTCGCGTGCGGTCGCCAATGCGGTCTCCGCCTCGCGCAAGGCGGCCCAGGCGACTCCGACGGCATGGGTGTCGATCCGCCCGAAGCTGTCGAGCATCATCCGGTGGCCGCGCGGGTTCAGCAGGCCGCGATCGTCATGCTGGCCGTGGATCTCGACCAGGAAGGGCGCGATTTCGCGGAGCAGCGCGGCGGAGGCGGGCTGGCTGTTGACGAAGCCCCGGCTTCCGCCATCGGCTTTGACCTGGCGGCGCACGATCAGCGGCTCGCCGGGTTCGACCTCGATCCCCGCCTCGTCGAGGATCAGCGACAGGCGGCTGTCGGAGGCTGGGGGCTCGAAACTGGCGGTGACGATCGCCTGCCCCGCGCCGTGGCGGACCAGTCCGCTATCGCCACGCCCGCCCAGCGCCAAGCCCAAAGCGTCGAGCAGGATCGACTTGCCCGCCCCCGTCTCGCCCGTCAGGACGCCCAGGCCACGGCCGAAATCGAGGTCCAGCGCCTCGATCAGGACGACATCACGAATGGACAGCGCGGTCAGCATGGCGCGCGATATAAAGACAAACGCCGCGCGATGTTATCCCCCGCGGCGAAAATGATCCCGATTTGTTCGGGGGGCGGGCAGGGCATCTTCAATTCCTCCCCTGCAAGGGGAGGGGGACCAGCGAAGCTGGTGGAGGGGTGTCCCGCTCTCGATAGGGTGACACCCCTCCGTCAGGCTGCGCCTGCCACCTCCCCTTGCAGGGGAGGAACGATAGGTTGCTTACCCCGTCGGCGAGCTGTTGTTGCCCGTCGGCGTCGGACGGCCCGGCGCGGCCGCGCTGGGCGTCACGGTGCCGCCGCCGCCACCCGGCTGGCCGATATTGACCGAGCCCGGCGTGCCGGTCGGGACGATGGGCTGGCCCGGCTGGATCGCGGGGATCGGCTGCACCGGATATTCGCGCATCAGCTTATAGGCGCGGTTGTACCAGTCGCTGCCCGGATAATTGGCGCCCAGCACGGCGGCAGCACGCTCGGCCTCGGGGCGGACGCCCAGCGCCAGATAGGTCTCGGTCAGCCGCATCAGCGCCTCGGGCGTGTGGCTGGTGGTCTGGTACTTGTCGACGACGGTGCGGAAGCGCATCGACGCGGCCAGCCACTGGTGGCGGTCCTCGTAGAAGCGGCCGATCTCCATCTCCTTGCCCGCCAGGTGATCATTGACCAGATCGACCTTCAGCCGCGCATCGGCGGCATAGCGGGAATTGGGATAGCGGCGCATCAACTCGCCCAGCGCGTCCAGCGCCTGGCGGGTGATCTTCTGGTCGCGGGTCACGTCCTGGATCTGCTCGTAATAGCCGAGCGCGATCAGATAATAGGCATAGGGCGCGTCGCGATTACCGGGGTGCACCGACAGGAAGCGCTGCGCCGACTGGATCGACTGGGTATAATCGCGGCCGAGATAATAGCTGAACGCGCTCATCAACTGCGCGCGGCGGGCCCAGATCGAATAGGGGTGCTGGCGCTCCACCTCGTCGAACAGCAGCGCCGCTTCCTTGTAGCGGTGCTGGTCCAGCCGGTTCTTGGCGGCCGTGTACAGCGTGCCCACGTCGCGCGCGACATAAGGCAGGTCGGTGCGGGTACGGTTGCGGGCGCAACCCGCGATCGGAAGGGCCATGGCGGCGATGAGCGCCAGCGACAGCGCACGGGAACGGGGGTTACGCATCGCGCATGTCCTTAGCGCAGCATTGGGGCGGGGAACAGTCCTTCCGCGCACATGGCATCACGACGGATTCGGGGGCGGAACGGCTTGCCTTCGACTATCGGCTCGCGGCATGGGCGGGCGCGACGATGACCGGGCGGACAGCGGGGCGGAACGGCCCGGCGCACCGACGGTTTCACCGTTGCCCGATCGGAAGGATTGAACGACCCATGCCCGCCACGCTGCTCCACACCCACCGCGTCGAAAAGCCCTGGGGCCGCCACACGCTGTATCCCGGGTTCGAGGACGTCGCGCCGGGCGGCGCGCCGATCGGCGAAGTGTGGTTCCAGGAGCCGGGCGACACCTCGCCCGACCTGCTCATCAAATATCTGTTCACCAGCGAGAAACTGTCGGTGCAGGTCCATCCCGACGACGAACAGGCCAAGGCCCGCGGCCTGCCGCGCGGCAAGGACGAATGCTGGACGATCCTGACCGCCGAGCCCGATTCGACCATCGCGCTGGGCCCCAAGGCGCCGATGACCAAGGAACAGTTGTGCGCCGATGCGCGGGACGGCTCAGTCGAGGCCGATCTGGACTGGGTGCCGGTGAAGGAAGGCGACTTCTATTACGCGCCCTCGGGCACGATCCATGCGATCGGCGCGGGGCTGACCGTGATCGAGGTGCAGCAGAACAGCGAAACCACCTATCGTCTCTATGATTATGGCAGCGACCGCGAACTGCATCTGGAGGACGGCGTCGATGTCGCGCATCTGACCCCGTATCAGCCGATCGTCTCGCCGGGACCGGCAGGCGAGGGACGCGATATCCTGGTCGAGGGGCCGAAATTCGTGCTCGAGCGCTGGGCGGCGGGCGAGCATGCCGTGTCGCTGCCCGAGGGGCGGACGGCGTGGCTGATCCCGATCACCGGATCGGGCGAAGTCGCGGGCGTTACGTTCCAGGCCGGCCAGTGCCTGACGGTCACGGGTGCGGAGACGGTCACGCTGTCGGCTGATGGCGATGCGCTGTTCGCCTATGCGGGCACGCAGCGGCTGTAAAATTTAGGTGCCTCCCTCTCCCAGTGGGAGAGGGAAGCGGCCCAGCCGCGCTGGCGGGTGGGAAGGGTGAGAGTGGTTCGTCGGCTAAGACTGCGGGCTTAGAACAGTCCGGGCACGTCGCGCTGCGCTGGCGAGGGGTTGTTTGGCTGAACCAGCTTGCGCGGGCCGTCGCTGATTGACAGTGCGCGGAACGACGATGTGCTGATCGGCGTACAGCTCTTGCCCTGCAGAAAGTTGAGCGCGGCGCGGGTCGAGCTTTCCTGCGGATCGCCCATGCGGCGGGTCAGATCGTCCCCCGCCTGGCAAGTAGCGCTCATTCGGCTGGCCAGCCCGTCATAGTAATCGCCCTGGCGATTGGCGTTTTGGGAGGCAAAGGCGATGACGCGCAGCCGGTCGTCGCAAGCCGCATTGTCGAGCCCGATCTGTCCCACCGGCTTGCCATAGGTGTTGGCGCCGATCAGGCCGCTGTTCGATCCCATATAGGGCAGGCTGCGATTGATGACCAATTCGCTGGCCGAGGCGGTGCCGCCGGTGCCGATAAAGGCAATGCGGGTCGGCGCGATCGATTCGGGCTGCGGCGCGAAATAGTCGGTCTCGTTCTGGGCCGACTTGCTGGGGCGCAGCGTCACATAACCCAGCACGTCCGTCTTCTGACGCGCGCCGCCGAGCAAGTTGTTGAACAGGTCGGCAATATTGACTGCGCCGCCACCATTATAGCGCAAGTCGACGATCACTTGGGTGATCCCCTGCTGCTTGAAGGTCGCGAAGGCGGCGCGCAGCTGTGGATCGGCGGTGCTAATGAAGGTGCGCAGGTTTATGTAACCGTAACGCTGGCCGTTTTCGACGATCACCTGCGTGCCGTAATTGGGCGAGACCGGCTGGATGGTATAGCTGGCCTTGGTCAGCGTGACGTTGCGGACACTGCCCGACGGATCGGCGACGCGCAGCACGCGGGTGGTCCCCGCCGTATCGGGGCCCAGCGCGTTTTCGATCCCGTTATTCTGGTCGGCGCGCACGATGTCCGAGATCGAGCGAATGGTCGAGCTGGAGGTGCCGATCCCCTGAATCTCGGTTCCGCGATCGATCCCGGCGGCCAGTGCGACGCCGCTTTCGAAGGATTCGGCGACCATCAGCTTGGTCTGGGTCGAGTCGACGGTCAGGCGAAAGCCGAACCCGGCGTCCGAGCCGGAGTTGTAATAGGCATCCTCCTCCTTGATGGACGTGATGTGCGTGAAATAGCGGTCCTTGCGCTGGGCGCGGGCCGTGGCGGTCAGCGCGTCGATATAGTCGCTGATATTGGTATATTGGCTGGGGTCGAGGCTGGTCGGCAGCGTCTCCGGGAAGAGATACCATTCGTTCATCTGGGCTAGCACCCAGTTCTGGCGGTCTCGCAGCGAACATCCCGCGACCGCCGTCGATCCGCCACCGCCGCCGGATACGATCTGGCCGCCACCACCGCTGCCGCCGCCGCCATCGCCGCAACCTGCCAGCATGGCCGTCAAAGCCAAAAGCGCGCCGAACCTTCCCATCTGCTTCATGAAAACCCCCTCGAACGGGATGACTCCATCCCGCCGTGTCAATGTGTCCGTGTCGAACTGTCCGGCGCATGAACGATTCGAGCGGGTTTCGATCATCGATCGACAATCTTACGCTGCCATGACGTATCCCGTGCTGACAAGACGATGCTGACGCGCAAACATCGTGGCGATCATCGCCCGGGGCGGTTACGAACAAAGCTCGGCCAAGCTGGTCGAAGGCGGTGATGGGGATCGGAAGAGCGGATGATGCATGTCCTGACCCTGTCGAGTCTGTTCCCCGATGCGACGCGGCCCAATTTCGGCATCTTTGTCGAACGTCAGACCGCGGCACTGGCGTCGCGGCCCGGCGTGGCGGTGCGAGTGGTCGCGCCGATCGGCCTGCCGGTCTGGCCGCTGGCGGGATCGGCGCGATTCCGGGCACAGGCGGCCTTGCCGACCCGGGAGAGCTGGGCCGGGCTCGACGTGTCGCGGCCGCGCTTCACCACCCTGCCGGGGACGGGCGGCCGATTCCATGTCGCGGCGCTACGCCGGGCGCTGATCCCCGTGCTCGACCGGTTGCGCGACGAGCAGCGATTCGACGTGATCGACGCCTCCTTCTTCTTTCCCGATGGTCCGGCGGCGGTGGCATTGGGGCGGCGCTATGGCGTGCCCGTCTCGATCAAGGCGCGCGGGGCGGATATCCATTACTGGGGCCACATGCCCGCCACGCGGCGCCAGGTCGCGCGCGCGGCGGCGCAGGCGGATGGCCTGCTGGCGGTCAGCGATGCGATGGCCGAGGATGTGGCGGCGCTCGGCGTCTCGCGGCATCGCATCCGGGTGCATCATACCGGGGTCGACCAGGCGCGGTTCCAGCCGGTCGAGCGTCTCGCGGCCAAGCAGGCCTTGGGCATCGCGGGGCCACTGGTCGTGGCGCTGGGCGCGCTGATCCCGCGCAAGGGACATGGCGTGGTGATTGATGCCGTCGCGCGCCTGCCCGGCGTCACGCTGGTCGTCATCGGCGAGGGGGGCGAGCGCGCGGCGCTGACTGTACGGGCGGAGCGGGCGGGCGTGGCGGACCGGGTGCGGCTGATCGGCGGTGTGCCCCATGCCGCGCTGCCGGAGTGGCTGGCGGCGGCGGACGTGATGGCGCTGGCGTCGGTATCCGAAGGGCTCGCCAATGCCTGGGTCGAGTCGCTGGCCTGCGGCACGCCGGTCGTCATCACCCCGGCGGGCGGCGCGGCCGATGTCGTGACCAGCCGCGCAGCGGGCCGGATCGCGCAAGCGGACCCGGACTCCTTTGCGACCGCGATTCGTGAGTTGCTCGATCAACCGCCCGAGCCGTGGGCGACGCGCGCAGCGGTGCGCGACTTTACCTGGACGGCCAATGCAGCGGCACTGCACTCGCATTTAGCAGAATTGGTGGCGGTAAGAAGTCAGGCGTCGAGCGGGTAGAGGGCGGCGACGATCTTGCGACCTTCGCCCCGCAGCACGCCCCAGGAGCGGGCGGCGGCACGGCTGTCCATCACCTCGACGCCCAGACCACGCGCTTCCAGCGCGGCGACGAAGGCGGCGGGCGCGCGGCGCAAGCTCGCACCGGTGCCGAGCAGCAGGAATTCGGGTGCCTCGTCGACCAGCGCGGCGACCGCCTCGGCGGTCAGCGAGTCGAAGGGCGGGGGGCTCCAGGGCTCATGCCAGTCGGGCGCGAGGAGCAGCGCCGGATAGGCGATCTCGCCGACCCGATAGCCCGTGGCGGCAAAGCCACGGACGATCGGGCCGGGCGCGGTCGGATCGCGCGTGATGCGGATCGAGTCGCTCATGATGGGCGACTCAGCCCTCGCGCGGGGTGATGCGCTCGGCGTCGGACACCTTGCGCTTGTCGGTCGTGCCCGGCTTCTCGCGGTTCGGCTCGGCGCGCAGGCCCAGCGTGATGAGCAGCGAGGACGAGACGTAGATCGACGAATAGGTGCCGACCACGATGCCCAGGATCATCGCGGCAGTGAAGCCGCGCAGCACATGGCCACCCAGCAGCAGCAGCGCGATCAGCGCCAGCAGGATCGTGACCGAGGTCATGACCGTGCGCGGCAGCGTCTCGTTCACCGACAGGTTGATGATCTCGCGCATGTCCATCTTGCGATAGCGGCGCATATTCTCGCGGATGCGGTCGTCGATGACGATCTTGTCGTTGATCGAATAGCCGATGATGGTCAGGAACGCCGCGATGATCGTCAGGTCGACCTCAAAACGGGTGACCGCGAAGAAGCCCAGCGTCACCAGAAGATCGTGCACGATGGCGACGATCGTCGACACGCCGAACTGCCATTCGAAGCGGAAGATGGCGAACAGGCCGATGCCCAGCACCGCCAGCACCACCGCCAGCACGCCGTGCTTGATCAGCTCGCCCGAAACCTTGCCCGACACCGTGTCGTAACGGCTGAAGGTCGCGCCGGGGAATTGCTGGCCCAGAACGGCCTCGACCTTGCGGACGACGGCATTGGTCGCGCCGTCGTCGTTCGAGGTGGGGGCGGGCAGGCGGATGCTGATGGTCCGGCCGTCGCCGACCGTCTGGATATTGGCTTCACCGACGCCCAGCCCGTCGATGACCGAACGGACCCGGTCGACCGACGGCGGATTGGGGAATTTTTCTTCGATCATCAGGCCGCCGACGAAGTCGACGCCCAGATTGAGGCCCTTGGCGAACGTGACCCCGACCGCCAGCAGGGTGAGCGCGAGCGTCAGCCCGAACGCCCAGCCGCGCAGGCGGACAAAGTCGATGTTCGTGTTGTCGGGGACGAGTTTCAGGAGGCGCATGATCTGTTCTCCTGCCTCAAATGTTGATGGTCTTGGGCTTTTCGCGGCGCAACCATAGCGCCACGAGCATCCGGGTGAAGGTGACGGCGGTGAACACGCTGGTCACGATGCCGATCAGCAGCACGACCGCGAAACCCTTTACCGGGCCCGAGCCGAGCACGAGCATGATGATGCCCGAGATCGCATGGGTGACGTTCGCCTCGAAGATCGTGCGGCTGGCTTCCTTATAGCCCAGCTCGACCGACTGGACGACGCTTCGTCCCCGCCTGCGTTCCTCGCGGATACGCTCGTTGATCAGCACGTTGGCGTCGACCGCGGTGCCGATGGTCAGGATGAAGCCCGCGATGCCGGGCAGGGTCAGTGTCGCCTTGATCATCGCCATGACGGCCAGGATCACCAGCACGTTGATGACCACCGCCAGGTTCGCATACATGCCGAACCGGCCATAGGTGACGGCCATGAACACGATGACCGCGACCGCCGCTATCGCCGAGGCCAGGATGCCCGCGCGGATCGAGTCGGCGCCCAGGTCGGGGCCGACGGTGCGTTCCTCGATGACCTTCAGATCGATCGGCAGCTTGCCCGAGCGCAGCGCGATGGCGAGTTCGTTGGCCGACTGGGCAGTGAAGTTGCCGTTGATGACGCCGCGACCGCCCAGGATCGGGGTTTCGATGTTCGGGGCCGAGATCACCTTGTTGTCGAGGATGATCGCGAACGGCTTGCCGACATTCTCCTGGGTGATGCGCGCGAACTTGCGGCCGCCCTGTCCGTCGAAGGTGAAGGCGACCTGTGCCGCGTTGGTCTGCTGGTCGAAGGTCTGCTGCGCGTCGATCAGCTGATCGCCCGAGATAACGACCGGACGCTTCACCGCGATCACCGGAATGCCCAGCGGATTGCCCGGATAGGGCAGGACCTGGCTACCGGCCGGGGCATTGCCCTTCAGCAGGTCGGCGGGGTTCGCGGTCGTGTCGACCAGCTTGAATTCCAGCTTGGCGGTCTTGCCGAGCAGATCCTTCAGCGCCTGTGGGTTCTGGAGGCCGGGCACCTGCACGACGATGCGGTTGGTGCCCTGCTGCAGGATGGTGGGCTCCTTGGTGCCCAGTTCGTCGATACGGCGACGCACGACCTCGGTCGCGGTCTTCATCGCGGTGTCGATCGCCTGGGTCAGGCCCGCCTGGGTCGGCTTCAGCACGAAGCGCGAGGTGTCGACGACCGAGATGTCCCATTCGCGCTGGCCGGTCAGGCCCGCACCGCCGCCGGTGATCGACAGCAGCCGCTCGCGCGCCGCATCGACCTGCGACGGGTCGCGCAGCATGAAGCTGAGCTGGCCGCCCCGGACCGAGATGTCACCGATGTCGATGCGCGGATTGCCGCGCCGCATCTCGGCCGCCACCTGGTCGCGCATCGTCTCCAGCCGCGAATTGGCAAGATCGTCGGTATCCGCCTCCAGCAACAGATAGCTGCCGCCCGCCAGGTCCAGGCCCTTGCTGATGCGCGGATGGGGGATCGCCCCCCATGTGTCCGTCATGCTCTCGGGCAGGAAGCTCGGGATCGCCAGCAGGCACAGGGCCGCCAGGAACGCGACGATGGAAGCGACCTTCCAGCGGGGGAAATCCAGCATGGGATCAGTCGTTCGCGGGCTTGGCGGTGGGGTCGATGACGTCGGTCAGCGTCGCCTTGACCACGCGAACGCGGACGTTCGGGGCGATCTCGACCTCGACCAGCTGGTCCTCGACGCGGGTCACCTTGCCGACGATGCCGCCCGCCGTGGTGACCTGATCGCCCTTCTTGACCGCCTCGATCGACGCCTGCAGCGTCTTCATGCGGCGCTGTTGCGGGCGGATCATCAGGAAATAGAAGACGACGAAAACGAGGAGCAGCGGCGCGAGGCTCAGGAACGAGGCCGCTCCGCTGGATGCGGCCCCGGAAGCGGCCTGGGCGGTGAAGGGAATGAACATTCGGACCCGTCTATGCTGAATGGGCACGGGCACCGGTCGACCGATGACGATCGACAAGCCCCCATGTCGGATAGCCTGCCCGCTACCATCGCAGGCGGACAGGCGCAATGGAGACGCCGATGTGGGGTGCCGACTATCTGCACATCAAGGCTTGCATGTCCCGAACAACCCGCCTAAAGGCCGCCGCTCGGTCGGGGCGTAGCGCAGCCTGGTAGCGCATCACACTGGGGGTGTGGGGGTCGCAGGTTCGAATCCTGTCGCCCCGACCAATCTTCTACTGACATCGGTGGTAAGACGACGAAGCGGGCGAAAGCCCGCTTTTTTCGTTTTTGGCGTATCCGGTTTTCCCGCCGCCATCGCGGATCGCATTGGCGCAGGTTCAATGTCTACTTTGGGTGGTTAGCGGACATTCCTCCGCAACCAGCGCGGCACCATCTGTCGTGGTTCACCCACATGGTCTAGCCGCACGCTAGGCCTGCCAAACGCGGTTCCCTCCACTTCTCCGTCGACTTGAGCCTCATAGAACAGGCGCTCGGGAGGAACGCTCAAGTCCGCACCTCCATAGCCGGGAAGAACCACACCGTCTGGCAGGTCGACCGTGACACCACCGTCGCATGCGACCGGAAAAATCATTGGCCTTTGATCGTAACCAGCAAAGATTAGGACTGCGCCACGGAAGCGCTCGCGTTGCTGCAAATCGGCCGCGCGCCAGCACGGTGACAACGTCGTCGGGGTCGACCCGCATGCAGCAAGCGCTGCAAGCGTGAGAACAGCTTGCAGTAGACAGGTGAGCCGCATGGCCGAACTATACGTGAGGCCCGAATGTCTGCAATTGGGCGAAACGCGTCGTTCTACCGCACCGTCATCCCCGCCGTCGCGATCTGCGACAGCAGGTTCGCCCGGACCGCATCCGAAACCGGCGGCAAAGGCCGTGCCGCCTTGCCGTGGCGCAGGCGTTCGCGGTCCTTTTCGTCCGGCTCGACGACGCGTACCCGCACCGCCGCCTTGCCGACCGCGCGCAGGCCCAGTTGCTCCGCGGCACCGCGCGACAGGTCGATGATCCGCGACGATCCCGCAAAAGGCCCGCGATCGTTGACACGCACGATGATCCGCCGCCCGGTGTCGAGCGCCGTCACCTCGACATAGCTGGGCAGGGGCAGGGTGGTGTGCGCCGCCGTCGCCCAGCCGGGGCGGAAGCGTTCGCCGTTCGCGGTGCGCTTGCCCGATTCGCTGCCATACCAGCTGGCATAGCCGAGCATGTCGTAGGTCGCGTCCTCGGCGGGGACATAGGTGATGCCCCGCACCGTATACGGCTTGCCGATCCGCACCGGATAGTCGCTGACCGGCCGGTAATTCCCGCCCGAACAGGCGGCGAGCAGGGCCGCCGCCGCCGGAGTCCATCGGCGCATCGCTTTCCAAACCATGGCGCCCGATTAGGCCGCGCGGTGCGCGCGATAAAGCGGTTTGCGCCTCGATTGGCCGCATAGTAGCGTGCGGGCAGGGCGGGCTTTCAGCCGGTCCGATCAATCGCATCGGTGCCCCCTTGGGGCTGAAAACGGGAATGGGGTGCAAGGCCCCGGCTGTCCCTGCAACTGTGAGCGGTGAGCGAGCGATGCTGGTCCATCAGGACGGCCACTGGAGACATGCTCCGGGAAGGCTGCATCGCATTCGCCTCGACCCGCGAGCCAGGAGACCTGCCGAAGCGAGTCGCTCTTGCCGCGATCCAGGGGATGGTCATGGCTAGGATATATTGTATCATGCGAGCGACGCCATAGGGCGACCTGAATCGGAACCCGGCCCGGCGTGCGCCCGCCGAAGCTGGGGAACCGCCGCGACAGCGGAAAGGTCTGCCCGAGTCGCAACGGCGCCCTAAAAGCGTGATTCGTCCATGTCCGAAGTTTCCGCCCGACCATCGTTGAAGCGCCGCGTCACCCTGCTGATGGGCGCGCTGGTCGTTATCAATATCGTTGTCTGGGGTTGGGCGCTGAGCGTCTTTGCGGGCAACAGCCTGATGCTGGGCACCGCGCTGCTCGCCTATAGCCTGGGGCTGCGTCATGCGGTCGATGCCGATCACATCGCCGCCATCGACAATGTCACCCGCAAGCTGATGCAGGACGGCCAGCGGCCGATCGCGGTCGGCCTGTGGTTTGCCATCGGCCATTCCGCCATCGTCCTGATCGCGGCGACCACGGTCGCGCTCGCCGCCAGCACCCTGTCCGACTTCGAGGCGTTCGGGCAGAGCGGCGGGACGATCGCAACCATCGTCTCGGCCAGCTTCCTGTTTGCCATCGCGATCATGAATCTGATCATCCTGCGCGACGTCTGGACCCGTTTCCGCCGTGTCGCGCGTGGCGAGCCGATGGCCGAGGCGGATGCCGACATGCTGTTTTCGGGGCAGGGGCCTTTGTCGCGGTTGTTCCGGCCGCTCTTCCGGCTGATCCGGCGCAGCTGGCATATGGCGCCGCTCGGGTTCCTGTTCGGGCTGGGCTTCGACACCGCGACCGAGGTGGCGATCCTTGGCCTGTCGGGTTCGCATGCGGCGGACGGCGTGTCGCTCGCGACGATCCTGGTGTTCCCGGTGCTGTTCGCGGTCGGCATGGCGTTGATCGACACCGCCGACGGGCTGGTGATGCTGGGCGCCTATGAGTGGGCGTTCGTCCATCCGCTGCGCAAGCTTTACTACAATATGACGATCACATTGGTCTCCGCGCTGGTCGCGCTGGTGATCGGCGGCATCCAGGCGACCGCGCTGCTCGCCGAGCGGTTCGGCTGGACGGCGGGGCCGTTCCGCTATGCGGCGGCGCTGTCCGAGCATTTCAATGTGCTGGGCTTTGCCATCGTCGGGCTGTTCGTGGTCTGCTGGGGCGCGAGTTTCCTCCTCTATCGCTGGCGCGGGTTCGCGGCGATGGAGGCGCGAATTGCCAAGCCCGGCGCGGCGGGATAAATGCCGCTGATCGGGGGGTGATAAGCCTTCCGAAGATCGCGCCGGTGCCCGCAAGGGCTTTAACGGGAATGGGGTGCAAATCCCCGGCTGTCCCTGCAACTGTATGCGGTGAGCGAGCGATGCTGGTGCTCCTATGAGGGCACGGCCACTGGAGTGATCCGGGAAGGCGCATCCCTTCGCTTTGACCCGCGAGCCAGGAGACCTGCCGGCGTCATGGTCGCTCTTGCCTGGACCCAGGGGTTGGTCGGGGCACGGTTCTCCGTCGGGGAGCGACGAAGCCATGCGGCCGGGGCCGCATCGGTCGCCGGTTCAGCGGGGTGGACGCAATGTCGCGCGCCCGTCCGTCACCGCTCCGGCGATAGGCCCCGTCCGCGCTCGCTCGTCCGGCGCGTCGGAGAATTACCATGCGTGACCTCAGCAAGGTCCCCGTCACCATCGTCACCGGCTTTCTGGGCGCGGGCAAGACCACGCTCATCAGCCATCTGATCCGCCATGCGGGCGGCCGTCGCCTGGCGGTGGTGGTCAACGAATTCGGTACCTTGGGCGTCGACGGTGACATCCTGCAATCCTGCGCCATCCCCGACTGCCCGGCGGAGAATATCGTCGAGCTGGCCAATGGCTGCATCTGCTGCACCGTCGCCGACGACTTCATCCCCACGGTCGAGAAGCTCTTGGCGATGGAGCCGCGCCCCGATCACATCCTGATCGAGACCTCGGGGCTGGCGCTGCCCAAGCCGCTGTTGAAGGCCTTCGACTGGCCCGCCATCCGCTCGCGCATCACCGTCGATGGCGTGGTGGCGCTGGCCGATGCGGAGGCGGTGGCTGCGGGCCGCTTCGCCCCCGATCTCGATGCGGTCGAGGCGCAGCGCGCCGCCGACCCTAGCCTCGACCATGAAACCCCATTGTCGGAAGTGTTCGAGGACCAGCTGGCCTGCGCCGACATCGTCCTGCTGACCAAGGCGGACCTCGCCGGGCCGGAGGGTGTCGCCAAGGCGCGGGAAATCATCGCCGCCGAGGCGCCGCGCCCGCTGCCGATGGTCGAGGCGGTCGACGGTATCGTCTCCGCCGAGATCGTGCTGGGGTTGGAGGCCGCCGCCGAGGACGACATCGCCGCGCGTCCCTCGCACCATGACGGCGCGGACGATCACGAGCATGACGATTTCGACAGCATTTCGGTGATGCTGGGCGAGGTGGACAGCCCCGAGGCGATCACGGCACGCATCGTGAGGCTGGCCGAGCAGCAGGACATCCTGCGCGTAAAGGGCTATGCGGCGGTCGCGGGCAAGCCGATGCGGCTGCTGGTCCAGGCGGTCGGTCGCCGGGTGCGCACCAGCTATGACCGCCCCTGGGGTGCGGGCGAGCCGCGCGGCACGCAACTGGTCGTCATCGCCGAGCATGACCGCATCGACCGGCCTTCGATCGAGGCCGTGCTGAAGGGCTGAACACGTGCATCTCGTCTTTCGCGAGAGCCATGGGCTGGAGGAACAGGCGGTTCCACAAGATCTGGGGCAGCGCCCCGGTGACGTGGTCGTGCTGTCCTTCTCCGACAGTGACCTCAGCGCTTTTGCGGCGGGCTGGCGGGCTGGGAATTTTCCTTGGTCGCTGCGGCTCGCCAATCTGGCGGCGCTGGTCCATCCGCTGTCGGTCGACACCTATGTCGAGCAGACTTTGGTGCACGCGAAGGCGATCCTGATCCGGTTGATCGGTGGGGCGGCGTATTGGGATTACGGCCTGCGTGAGGTCGAACGGCTGGCGCGCGAGCGGGGGCTTGCGCTGGTGGTGCTGGCGGCGGACGGGCGCGAGGATCGGCGGTTGATGGCGGCGTCGACCGTGAGTGAGGCGGTGGTGCGGCGGTTGGGGGCGCTGTGCGATGCGGGCGGGGCGCAGGCGGTGGCTTTGGCGTTGGAAGAGCTTGCCATGCGCACGCCCCTCCCGCAGGCGGGAGGGGATGGGGGAGGGCCGTCTCCACAAGCGACGTCGCCCGTGGCCTTGCCCCTCCCCAACCCCTCCCCCTGCCGGGAGAGGGGCTTTCAAGTGGCGCCCGTCGGAGGCTGGTCACCGGAAGGCCTGTACTGCCCAGCCGCGACCCTGCTGACCGCAACCCGCCCCCGCATCCTAATCGCCTTCTACCGCGCCTATCTCACCGCCGCTGATCTCGAACCCATCGCAGCCCTCCACACGGCCCTGTCCGAACGCGGTTTCGACCCCGTCGCCCTGTTCGTCCCCTCGCTGAAGGCCGAGGGCGCAGGCCCCTGGATCGCGCGCTGGGTGAAAGCCCTCACCCCCGCCGCGATCGTTAACGCCACCGCCTTCTCCGCACGCAGCGAGGACGACACCACCCCGCTCGACGGGGCGGGCGTACCGGTGTTTCAGGTCGCGCTCGCCACCAGCGACCGGGCGGGTTGGGAGGGCGCGGCGCGGGGCCTGTCGCCCGCCGACCTCGCCATGCATGTCGTCCTGCCCGAGATCGACGGACGCCTGTTTGCAGGCGTGGTCAGCTTCAAGCAGCCCGGGGAGCGCGACCCCGACTTCGACATCGCCCTGCGTCTCCACCGTGCCGAGCCCGAGCGGATCGCGGCGGTGGCGGATAAGGTGGCGGGCTGGGCGAGGCTGGCGACGACCCCGGCGGTGGAGCGGCGGATGGCGATCCTGCTGTCGACCTATCCGGGCAAGGACTGGCAGGCCGCGCACGCGGTCGGGCTGGACGGCTTTGCCTCGACGGCGGCGATCCTCGCCGATCTGGGCGAGGCGGGTTATGACGTGGCGTGCCCGGCCGACCTGCCCGAAGCGTTGCTGGAGAGTCGCATCGCTTGGCCGGCGGCGGCGTACCATGAGGCGCTGGCCGCGCTGTCTGAAGCCTTGCGCGCCGATCTTCTGGACAGCTGGGGCGCGGTCGAGGACGATCCACTGGTGGAGGGTGACACCTTTCACTTCCCCGCCCTGGCGTTGGGGAAAGCGATCGTCGCGCTGCAACCCGAGCGCGGGCGGCGAGATGTGCGGGCGGAGGAGTATCACGACCTCTCGCGCTGCCCGCGTCACGGTTACGTCGCCTTCTATCTCTGGCTCCGCGCGCAAGGGATCGATGCGCTGATCCATGTCGGCGCACATGGCACGCTGGAGTGGCTGCCCGGCAAGGCGGTCGCACTGTCCGATGCCTGCTGGCCCGAAGCGCTGACCAAGGACTGGCCGGTGCTCTATCCTTTCATCGTCAACGATCCGGGTGAGGCGGCGCAGGCCAAAAGGCGGCTGGGCGCGGTGACGATCGGGCATGTCCCTCCCGCGCTGGTGCAGGCGGGGACGGGCGCGGGGTTGGGGCGGCTGGAGGCGCTGCTCGACGAATATGCCAATGCCGATGGCCTCGACCCCGCCCGCCGCGACCGGTTGCGCGCGAGCATTGCTGAGGAGGCGGGCAGCGTCGGCCTGGGCGAGACGCTGGGGCTGGCGGGGGCAGAGGACCCGCTCGCCCGGATCGACGCCTTTGTCTGCGACGTGAAGGACAGCCAGTTCGGCGAAGGCCTGCACGTCTTCGGACGCGGGGAACAGGGCGCGGCGGAGCGGGCGGGGTTGCTCGCCGGGCTGGACGGCAAGCGCGTTCCGGCGGGGCCTTCGGGTTCGCCCTATCGCGGGCGCGCCGATGTGCTGCCTACCGGGCGCAACCTCTACGCCATCGATCCGCGCGCGGTTCCGAGCCGTGCGGCGCAAGAACAAGGCGTGAAGCTCGCCGAGGAACTGCTCCGCCGCCATATGCAGGAGGAGGGCGATTACCTGCGCACCCTGATCGTCGATCTCTGGGGATCGGCGACGATGCGCACGGCGGGCGAGGAGTTCGCCATGGCGCTGCACCTGATCGGGGTCGAGCCGGTCTGGGACCACCGTTCCGAGCGGGTGACGGGGTTCGAGGTGATGCCGCTGATGCGCTTCGACCGGCCGCGCGTCGATGTGACGTTGCGCGTGTCGGGGCTGTTCCGCGACGCCTTCCCGCATCTGGTCGCACTGTTCGGGCAGGCGGTGCGGGCGCTCGGCCAGCGGGACGAAGAGCCGGACTGGAATCCCTATGTCGGGCAGGCGACCCCGCGCGTCTATGGCCCCGCGCCGGGGCGCTATGGCATCGGGCTGGACCCGAATGCGGGTTACGACGAAGCGGCGCGGATCGAGGCGGGGCAGAGCTGGCTCGCCGCCTCGGCCACCGCGCTGGACGATGGCGACCGGCGCGATGCGGCAGGGATCGCGGCGCGGGTGGCGGGGGCGCAGGCGTTCGTCCATCTCCACGACCTGCCCGAAAGCGATTTGCTGCTCGCCGCTGACTATGCCGCGCATCAGGCGGGGTTCGCGGCGGCGCGGGCGGCCTTGGGGGAGGGCGCGGCGGCGCTCTATCATCTCGACACGCGCGACCCCGCGATGCCGAAGGCCCGGACCTTGGCCGAGGAGATCGCGCGCACCGTCCATGCCCGTGCCGCCAACCCGCGCTGGGTGCAGGGAATGATGCGCCATGGCTTCCGAGGCGCGGCGGAGATCGCCGCGACGCTCGACCATCTGGGCAGCTTCGCGCATCTGGCGGACGCGGTGCCCGCCGCGTTGATCGATTTATATTGGGATGCCACGCTGGCACAGGACGCGGTGCGCGACTTCATGGCGCAGGCGAACCCGGCGGCGTTGAAGGCGATGGAGGCGCGCTTTGCGGCGCTTCATGCGGCGGGGCTGTGGCCGACGCGGCGCAATTCGGTGCTCGCAATGCTGGACGGCGCGGCATGAGCGGCTTCGTGGTCAAGGGCTGGTGCCCCGATGCGTGGCGGCCGATGATGGCGGGCGACGGGTTGCTGGTGCGCGTCCGCCCTCCCTTGGCCCGGCTGACCGCACAGCAGGCGGAGGGGCTGTGCGACGCGGCGAAAGCCCATGGCAATGGCCAGATCGACCTGACGGCTCGTGCGAACCTGCAACTACGCGGGGTGGCGGAGGCGACCTGGCCCGCGCTGCTCGAAGAATTGCAGGCGCTGGGGCTGGTCGATCCCGATCCGGTGACGGAGGGGCGGGGGGCGATCCTCATCAACCCGGATTGGCATGAGGGCGACGATACCCATGCCATCGCCCGCGAATTGCGGACGCGACTGGTCGAATTGCCCGAGCTGCCGGGCAAGGTGGGCTTCGTGGTCGATGCGGGGCCTGCGCCGGTGCTGATGCCAGCGTCCGGCGATTTTCGAGTCGAGCGGGCTGCCGATGGCGGCTTGCTGCTACGTGCTGACGCGCGCGCGCGCGGCGTGACCGTCACGCCCGCGACCGCTGTCGATGCCCTGATCCGGCTGGCGCACTGGTTCGTCGAAAGCGGCGGCCGCACGGCGGGGCGGATGGCGCGCCATGAGGCGGTCTTGCCCGACTGGGCCCAAGGCGACGCCAGGCCCGCAGCATCCGGCCCAGTGATGCAGCCCGGCGCACATCCGATCGGTGTGGTATATGGCCTGCCCTTCGGCCGCATCGCGGCCGCGTCGCTGGCCGCCCTTGTCCGCACACATGGTTGCGCCGTCCGCCTGACCCCTTGGCGGTTGCTGATCGCGGAAGGCATCGCATCGGCCCCCGCCGCCGACATGCTCCTCGCCGACAACCCGATCCTTCACGTCGATGCCTGTGTCGGCGCGCCCGCCTGTCCACAGGCGAGCGTCGAAACCCGTGGGTTGGCCGCCCGCCTCGCACCGCTGATCGACGGCCATTTGCACGTCTCGGGTTGCGCGAAGGGCTGCGCACGGGCACGGGCGGCGGACTGGGTGCTGACCGGGCGGGAGGGGGTTTTCGATCTGGCCCGCAACGCCCGCGCCGGGGCCGCGCCCCTTCACACCGGATTGACGCCCGAGCGGGCGGTCGCGCTTCTCGGAGCCTGTTGATGCCGTACACTTACGAAACCGATGGCGCGGCGATCTATCGCCAGTCCTTCGCCATTATCCGCGCCGAGGCGGAGTTGGCCCGCTTCGACGCGGAGGCAGAGCCGGTCGCGGTGCGCATGATTCACGCCGCCGGGCTGGTCGAGCTGGCGCCGTCGATCCACTTCTCGGCCGGTTTCGCGGTGGCGGGGCGGCAGGCGCTGGCGAACGGCGCGGCGATCCTGTGCGACGCGCATATGGTCAGCGAGGGGGTTACGCGGGCTCGACTGCCCGCCGACAATCCGGTGATCTGTACGCTGCGCGACCCCGCCGTACCCGAACTGGCCCGGCAGATGGGCACGACCCGTTCCGCTGCCGCGCTGGAGCTGTGGCGGCCGCATCTGGCAGGCGCGCTGGTGGCGATCGGCAATGCGCCGACCGCGCTCTTCCATCTGCTGACCATGCTGGAAGACCCCGACTGCCCGCGCCCGGCGGCGATCATCGGCTGTCCGGTCGGTTTCGTCGGCGCGATGGAGTCGAAGGACGCGCTCTGGGACGCTCAGCCGGTTCCTTGCGCCATCGTGAAGGGCCGTCCAGGCGGCAGCGCGATCACGGTGGCGGCGATCAATGCGCTGGCGAGCCGCGCCGAATGACCGGGACCGTTCACGGGGTTGGGCTGGGGCCGGGGGCAGCGGACCTGATGAGCGTTCGTGCCGACCGGCTCGTGCGCGGTGCACGGCATGTCGCGTATTTCCGTAAAAGCGGACGGCGCGGCCATGCGCGGACCATCGTCGACGGAATGCTGCGGGCCGACGTGGTCGAATATCCGATGGACTATCCGGTCACGACCGAGATCCTGTTCACCGACCCGCGTTATAACGAGTGCCTGGCGGCCTTCTATGGGGAGTGCACTGCGCACATCCTGTCGCTGGTAGGGCAAGGCGAGGACGTGGTGGTGCTGTGCGAAGGCGATCCATTCTTCTACGGCTCGTTCATGCACCTGCACAGCCGATTGAAGGACCATGCGCGGGTCGCAGTCGTGCCCGGCATCACCGGCATGTCGGGTGCCTGGACGGCGAGCGGCGCGCCGATCACTTGGGGCGACGATGTGCTGACGGTGGCGATGGCGACCCTGCCTGAGGCGGAGCTTACTCGTCGTATCGCCGAGACCGATGCGCTGGTCGTCATGAAGATCGGCCGCCATTTGCCCAAGCTGCGCCGCGCCATCGCGGCGGCGGGACGGACCGAGCAGGCCTGGCTGGTCGAGCATGCCGCCCAGGCCGGGGAGCGCGTGCGCCGACTGGCAGAGGTGGAGGATGCTCCCGCCCCCTATTTCTCGATCGCGCTGATCCACGGACAGGGGCGGCGGCCATGAGCGGCTGGCTGATCGTCGTCGGGCTCGGGCCGGGCGCAGACGCGATGGTCACGCCCGAGGTATCGGCGGCGCTGGCCGAGGCGACCGATGTCGTCGGCTATATCCCCTATGTCGCGCGTGTGCCCGAGCGGCCCGGCCTGACCCGTCATGCCAGCGACAACCGGGTCGAGCGTACCCGCGCGCTCCACGCGCTGGAGATGGCGGAAGCTGGACGGCGCGTCGTCGTCGTATCCTCGGGCGATCCGGGCGTGTTCGCGATGGCGGCGGCGATCTTCGAGCGGGTCGAGGAAGATGCGAGCCGCTGGCACGATCTCGACATCCGCGTCCTGCCCGGCATCACCGCGATGCTGGCGGCGAGCGCGCGGGCGGGGGCACCGCTGGGCCATGATTTCTGCGCGATCAATCTGTCAGATAACCTCAAGCCGCAGGCGCTGATCGAGCGGCGGCTGGCGCTGGCGGCAGAGGCGGATTTTGCCATCGCGCTCTACAATCCCCGGTCCAAGGCGCGGCCCGAGGCGCTGGATGCGGCCTTTGCGCTGCTCCGCGAGACATGCGGCGACGAGCGTCCGGTGCTGTTCGCCCGCGCGGTTTCCACGCCGGAGGAGCATTTGCGCATCGTGCCGCTTCCGCAAGCACGCGGCGAGATGGCCGACATGCGCACCGTCGTCATCATCGGCTCCAGCCGTACGCGGATGATTCCGCACGCTGGCCAGCCGATCCTCTACACACCCCGGACGACGCCGTGATCCAGCCAGTCCAGCACGGCTGCGACGCTACCGACCTGCGGGCGGGGCGGGATGAAGGGCCGGTCGATCATCACGACCGGCAGCCCGAGTTCGCGCGCCGCGTCGAGCTTCGCCCGTGCGCCGGAGCCTCCGGCATTCTTGGCGACTACCATCTGAATCCGGTGCTCGCGCAACAGGGCCAGTTCCCCCGCCAACGTGAAGGGGCCGCGATCGACGACCAATCGGTGGTGCGGAAATTCGGCGGGCTCCGCCGCATCGACGAAGCGCAACAGGTAGAAATGCTGCGCAGCATGCGTGAAGTCGCCGATGGTCTGGCGTCCAAGCGCCAGGAAGACACGCGCCGGTTCGGTGTCGAGCCTGGCCACCGCTTCGCCGGTATCGCCCACGCGCGTCCAGCGGTCGCCGGGACCCTCCACCCATTCGGGTCGGGTCAGCGCGAGAAGGGGCACGCCCGCCAACTCCGCCGCCGCGATCGCATTGGCGCTGATCCGCGCGGCGAAGGGATGGGTGGCGTCGACCAGATGGGTGACGCCCTCCCGCGTTATATAGTCCGCCAGCCCTGCGACACCGCCGAACCCGCCGACCCGCGTTGGGATCGCCTGCGCACGCGGAGCTTCGGTGCGGCCCGCATAACTCAGCACCGCGCGCTCGCCGCGCGTCGCCAGCGCGGTGGCCAGGGCGCTCGCCTCGGTCGTGCCGCCGAGCAGAAGGATGTGGCGCATGGCTGACTCCGAACCCTGGCTGACGATCGTGGGCATCGGCGAGGATGGCTGGGACGGCCTGACCGCCCCCGCGCGCGCCGCGATCCTGGCCGCCGATAGCGTGATGGGCGCGCCGCGTCACCTGTCGCTGCTGGCCGAGCAGGGCCGGGCGGAGCGGATCGTCTGGCCCGTTCCCTTTGCCGATGGCGTTCCCATGCTGCTCGAACGGAAGGCTGAGCGGGTGGTGATGCTCGCCTCGGGTGATCCCTTCTGGTTCGGGGCGGGATCGGTGGTGACCCGTCATCTCGAACCCGGCGAGTGGATTGCCTATCCGGCACCGTCCACCCTGTCGCTGGCAGCGGCGCGGCTGGGCTGGCCGGTCGAGACCATCCAGAGCGTCGGCCTTCATGCCCGTCCGCTGGAGACGCTGCGCCCGCATCTGGCCCCGGGGCGGCGGGTGCTGGCGCTGATGCGCGACGGAGCGTCGGTGACCGGCTTGGCCGCATGGCTGGCGGAACAGGGTTTCGGCGACAGCGCGTTGACCGTGCTGGAGGCGCTGGGCGGCCCGCGCGAGCGGGTGCGGGCCTGCACGGCGAACGCGCTCGACTGGACCGACATCGCCCACCCGGTCGCGGTGGCGATCGAACCTGCGGGAACCGGCCGCGTGCTGCCGCGTGCGAGTGGCCTGGACGATGACTGGTTCGCGCATGACGGACAGATCACCAAGCGCCCCGTCCGCGCGCTGGCGCTCTCGGCGCTCGCCCCGCGACCGGGCGAGTTGCTGTGGGACATCGGCACGGGCTCGGGATCGGTGGCGATCGAATGGCTGCTGAGCGACCCGACCACCCGCGCTATCGGCTTCGAGCGCGATCCCGATCGGCTCGCCCGCGCCGCCGTGAACGCCGCGCGTATGGGTGTCGAGCGACTGGAACTGGTCGAGGGCCATGCGATCGCAGGGCTCGCCGACCGTCCTTCCCCGGATGCGGTGTTTGTCGGTGGAGGCCTGTCGTCGCAGCTTGTCGAGGCGTTGCGCACGCTGCCGCACTGTCGATTGGTCGCCCATGCGGTGACGCTGGAGACCGAGGCGCTGTTGACCCAATGCAATTCGCTGTATGGCGGCGAATTGCTGCGTATCGAACTGGCCCGCGCACGACCGCTCGGCACCAAGCGCGGCTGGAAATCGAGCTATCCCATAGTGCAATGGCGGGTCGCATGGTGATCGCCGGGTTCGGATGCCGGGCGGAGGCGACCTCCGAGTCCTTCCGCAGCGCGCTGGCCGCGACCGGCATGCGTCCCGATGCGCTGGCCGTGCCCGCTGACCGGGCGGGGGTGATCGCCCCCTTTGCCGAGGCGGAGGGGCTGGCCGTCCACCCCGTCGCCGCCGATCTGCTGTCAGGCATCGACACCCCGACCCGCTCGACCGTCAGTCTGGCTGCACGCGGGGTCGGCAGCGTCGCCGAAGCCGTCGCGCTTGCCGCTGCCGGGCCGGGCGCGCGGATCGTCGGCCTGCGTGTAATTTCCTCCGACCGCATGGCGACCTGCGCCATTGCTCAAGGACTTGAAGAATGACCGTCCATTTCATCGGCGCCGGACCCGGTGCCCCCGACCTGCTGACCCTGCGGGGCCGCGATCTGATCGCCGCCTGCCCGGTCTGCCTCTATGCCGGATCGCTGGTGCCCGAGGCGGTGCTGGCGCATTGCCCGCCGGGTGCGAAAATCGTGAACACCGCGCCGATGACGCTCGACGAGATCATGGCCGAGATTGCGGACTCCCATGCCAAGGGCCAGGACGTGGCGCGGCTCCATTCGGGCGATCTGTCGGTCTGGTCGGCGATGGGCGAGCAGGTCAGGCGCTTGCGCGAACTCGGCATCCCCGTGTCGGTGACGCCCGGTGTGCCGTCCTTCGCAGCCGCCGCGGCGGTGCTGGAGAGCGAGCTGACGCTGCCCGGCATCGCGCAATCGGTGATCCTGACGCGCACCCCCGGCCGCGCGAGCGCCATGCCGGAGGGCGAGTCGCTGACCGCCTTCGCCGCGACCGGCGCGACGCTGGCCATCCATCTGTCGATCCACAATCTGGCCAAGGTCGTTGCCGACCTGACCCTGCATTACGGCGCGGACTGCCCGGTCGCGATCGTCTGGCGTGCGAGCTGGCCCGAGCAGCGGATCGTTCGCGCGACGCTGGCCACGATCGAGGCCGCCGCCGCCGATGGCCCCGAGCGGACCGCGCTGATCCTGGTCGGCCGGGTGCTTGCCCCCAGCAATTTCGCCGAGAGTCGTTTGTACGCGGAGGGCTATGACCGCCGCTATCGTCCCGGGAACAGCCTCGTATGACACCAGGTCTGATGATCGCCGCGCCCGCCTCGGGCACGGGCAAGACGACGGTGATGCTGGGCCTGCTGCGCGCGTTCCGCGATGCGGGCGTGGCGGTGCAGCCGTTCAAGAGCGGCCCCGATTATATCGACCCCGCCTTCCACCGCGCGGCGTGCGGGCGTGCCTCGTTCAACCTCGACGGCTGGGCGATGCCCGCCGCGCTGCTCGACACGCTGGGGCAGCGGGGAGCGGATGCCGAGCTGGTGCTGGCCGAAGGCTCGATGGGCCTGTTCGACGGCGTCGCCAAACCCGGCGCGACCGGCATGGGCAGCAGTGCCGAGACGGCCAGGCGCATGGGCTGGCCGGTGATCTTGGTCATCGACGTATCGGGACAGGCACAGTCGGCGGCGGCGACCGCGCTGGGCTTTGCGCGCTACGACCCCGAGTTGCGGGTGGCGGGCGTCATTCTCAACCGGGTGGCGAGCCCGCGTCACGAGCGGCTGGCCAAGCTGGGTTTCGAGGAGATCGGCCTGCCGGTCTTCGGCGCGCTGCCCCGGCGCGGCGATCTGGTCCTGCCCGAACGGCATCTGGGGCTGGTGCAGGCAGTCGAACATCCTGAACTCGATCGGCTGATCGGCGACTATGCGGCGTTCCTAGCGGCGCATGTCGATCTGGCGGCGGTCCGCGCGGCGGCCTATGCCAAGCCCGTCACGCCCGTGTCCGGTACGCTCCCCCCGCCGCCTGCGCAGCGGATCGCGCTGGCGCAGGATGCGGCCTTTTCCTTTGTCTACCCGCATATGCTGGAGGGCTGGCGCGCGGGCGGTGCGGAGATATTGCCCTTCTCGCCGCTCGCCGATGAGGCCCCCGACGCCTCGGCCGATCTGGTCTGGCTTCCGGGCGGCTATCCCGAGCTTCATGCCAGGCGACTGGCGGCGGCGGAGACATTCCGCGCGGGTCTCGCCGCCCATGCCGCGACCAAGCCGATCCATGGCGAATGCGGTGGCTATATGGCGCTCGGCGAGGCGCTGATCGATGCGGAGGGGGTGAGCCACCGGATGGCCGGTCTGCTCGGCCTCGTCACCAGCTATGCCAAGCGCAAGATGCATCTCGGCTATCGCCGCGCGACCCTGCTCGGCGAGGTGGCGGGAATGCCCGAGGGCGCGGTGCTGGGCGGGCATGAGTTCCATTACTCGACCGTTCTCGAACAGCCCGATGCAGCCCTTGCCCATGTCGTAGACGCGCAGGGCGAGGCGGTGCCAGAAACCGGATCGCGGCGAGGCCAGGTGACCGGTACTTTCTTCCATCTGGTGGCGCGTTGGTGGTGAAGGGTTTCGTCCATCTGGTCGGCGCCGGCCCGGGCGATCCGGAGCTGCTGACGCTGAAGGCGGTGCGTTGTCTGGGCGTGGCCGATGTCGTGCTGTTCGACGACCTCGCCGCCGGGCCGATGCTGAGCCATTGCCGCGCTGACGCCGAGCTGATCGCGGTCGGCAAGCGGGCGGGCCGTGCCTCGCCCAAGCAGGGCGAGATCGACCGGCTGCTGGTCGACCATGCGCTGAGCGGCAAGCGCGTCGTGCGGTTGAAGTCGGGCGATCCGGGTATCTTCGGGCGGCTGGAGGAAGAGATCATCGCCCTGAAGGCCGCCGCCATCCCCTTCGAGATCGTGCCCGGCGTCAGCACGGCGAGCGCGGCGGCGGCGGCGGCGGGCCTGCCGCTGACCCGGCGGTCTGAGGCGCGGCGGGTGCAGTTTGTGACCGGCCATGACGTCACCGGCGCGCTGCCCGCCGACCGCAACATGGCGGCGCTGGCGGATGCGAGCGCGACGACCGTGGTGTTCATGCCCAAGCGGACATTCCCCGCGCTGGTCGAGGCGCTGGTCGCGCATGGCCTGTCGCCGGAAACCCCCGCGCTGATGGCCGAGCATGTTGGCTGCTCCGACCAGCGGCTGACCCGTGCGACGATCGGTGCGCTGGCCGCGCAACTGGCGGAAGCCATGTCGGACAAGGCCGCGCTGATCCTCTACGGCCCGCTGATGGAGGATTTGTGATCCATCTCGACCTGATCGGCATCGGCACGGGCAATCCCGATCACCTGACCCGCGCGGCGGAGACGGCGATGCGCAGCGCCGACCTGATCCTGCTGCCGCGCAAGGAAGACAAGGCGGAGCTGATCGACCTGCGCCGCGACATCTGTGCGCAGGTGCTGGCGGGGACGGCGGTGCGGGTGGTCGAGTTCGACCTGCCGGTCCGCGCGGCCGAGGGGGCGTATCTCGATACGGTCGAGCATTGGCACGATGCGATCGCCGCATGCTGGGCGGCGGAGATCGCGGCGCACTTGCCGGACGGCGGGCGGGTGGCGTTGCTCGTCTGGGGCGATCCGTCGCTTTACGACAGCACGATCCGCATCGCGCGGCGGCTGGTGGCGGTGGAGCGGGTCACGGTGGTGCCGGGGATCACCAGCTTGCAACTGCTCTGCGCGGCGCACGCCATTCCGTTCAATGCCGTGGGCGCGCCAGTGATGGTGACGACCGGGCGGCGTCTGCGCGAGGGCGGCTGGCCCGAGGGGGCGGACAGCGTCGCGGTGATGCTCGACGGCGGATGCGCGTTCACGACGCTGGACCAGCGGGATGCGGGGATCTGGTGGGGGGCGTATCTGGGCATGGCGCAAGCGGCGATCGAGGCCGGGCGGCTGGCGGATGTGGCGGATCGGATCGTCGCGCGCCGGGCGGAGTTGCGGCGGGTCCATGGGTGGGGGATGGACGTGTATCTGCTGCGGCGGGGTGGGGATTTGGTGGGGGAGGGGTTGTGATGAATCTCCTCAACTCGCCTCTAGCCGCTCCCCTCCCGCAGGCGGGAGGGGTTGGGGGAGGGCCTCACCCCAAGCCGTGTCGCCCGTGGCTTAGCCCCCACCCCAAACCCCTCCCCCCTGCCGGGAGGAGGGGCTTAAAACTCGATCCCCTTTTGCGCCTTCACGCCCTGTTCGCGGAAGGGATGCTTCACCTGCGTCATGTCGGTCACCAGGTCCGCCGCTTCGATCAGCGCGTCCGGGGCATTCCGCCCGGTAATAACCACATGCGTCATCGCGCCCTTGGTGCCGAGCACCTCCAGCACCTCGTCCACCGGCAGATAGTCATAGCGCAGCACGATGTTCAGCTCGTCCGCGACGATCAGGTCGTAGGACGGGTCGGCGATCATCCGCTTGACCTCTTCCCACGCGGTGCGCGCGGTGGCGATGTCGCGGCTGCGGTCCTGGGTGTTCCAGGTAAAGCCTTCGCCCATCGCGCGGAAATCGACCTCGGGAAAGCGGGCCAGCACCGCCGCCTCGCCGGTGGTCATCGCGCCCTTCACGAACTGGACCATGCCGACGCGCATGCCGTGGCCGACCGCGCGCATCACCATGCCGAGCGCGGCGGTGGTCTTGCCCTTGCCCTTGCCGGTATGGACGATGATCAGGCCCTTTTTGGCGTCGCGCGCGGCGACCTTGCTGTCCTGCGCGGCCTTTTTCTTGGCCATGCGCTCGGCATGTTCGGCGTCGGTTCGCATCATTTCTCTCCTGAAAGCCGCAAGGGAAGCCCAGCCACCACCAGATCGGTCGCGTCGCACACCCGCGCCAGCCGCTGGTTGAGCGTGCCTTGCGCATCGCGAAAGCGCCGGGCGAGCGCATTGTCGGGGACGATGCCGAAGCCGACCTCGTTGCTGACCAGCACCACCGGGCCGGGCGCGTGTGCCAGCGCCGCGACCAGCGCATCGCCCGCCGCCGTCAGATCGGCCTCCCCCAGTAACAGGTTGGTCAGCCACAGCGTCAGACAGTCGACCAGCAGCACCCGGTCGGCCTGGCTATGCTCTGCGACAGCTTCCGGCAGGGCCATGGGCGCTTCGACGGTCGTCCAGCGTTCGTCGCGATCGGCCTGGTGCCGCGCGATACGGTCGCGCATCTCATCGTCCCAGGCCTGCGCGGTCGCGATGAAGCAGCCGGTGGGCGTCATCGCCTCGGCCAGCGCCTGCGCATGGCGGCTCTTGCCCGACCGGGCGCCGCCGAGGACCAATAGGGTGCGGGGCTTCGTCATGCCGGTCGGCATCGCGGGAGCGGGGCTGTGACGCAAGCGGAAATGGGTGCGCTGACCCATCATGGCGGGCGGATCGACGCGGCCAAGGCGCTGTTTCCTGACGCGCCGACGCCGTGGCTCGACCTGTCGACGGGGATCAACCCGGTGCCTTGGACTCCTCCCACCGGCTTGACGGTGGATGCCGCGCCCTTGCCCGATCGCAGCGCGCTCGCGCGGCTGGAGGCGTTGGCGGCGGCGCATTTCGGTGTGCCCGCCGAGCGCGTGGCGGCGGTGCCGGGCAGCGAAATGGCGCTCCGGCTGTTGCCGCTGCTGGGCGTAGGCGTGCCTATCGTCGCCGTGCAGCCAAGCTATGGTACGCATGGCGCGGTCGCGGGCCTGCGGGTCGATCATGCGGCGTTGGAGCACTGGACGGGGCAGGCGGGGAGCCTGTTGCTCGCCAACCCTAACAACCCCGATGGCGTCCATCGCTCGGCCGACCGGCTGGCGGCGCTGGGCGAGGTGCAGGCGCGGGTGGGCGGCTGGCTGATCGTGGATCAGGCCTTTGCCGATGCGATGCCGGACGAGGATGCCACTGGAGGGAAAAGGGTCGTGGCGTTGCGCTCGTTTGGTAAGTTCTTCGGGCTGGCGGGTGTGCGGCTGGGCTTCGTGATCGCTGCCCCGGACATCCTGTCGCGGCTGCGTGACTGGCTCGGCGACTGGCCGGTGTCCGCCCATGCCATCGCCTGGGGGAGCGCGGCCTATGCGGATCGTGCCTGGATCGCCGCGACGCGGATCGCCCTGGTCGAGCGGGCGGCCGCGCTGGACGCGGTTCTGGCGCGGCATGGCCTGATCGCGACCGGCGCCTGCCCGCTGTTCCGCATGGTCGAGACACACGGAGCCCCAGCCATCTTCCAGCGCCTGGGGGCGAAGGGGATTCTGGTCCGTCCCTTCGCCAATGCACCGGAGCGGTTGCGCTTCGGGGTGCCGGTGGCGGAGGATCTTCCGCGCTTGGAGGAGGCGTTGCGACATGGCTGACCCCGTGGCGCTGGTCGCGCTGGCGCTCGATGCCGCGATCGGCTGGCCGGACCGGCTTTATGCGCGGGTTGGGCATCCGGTGGGGGCGTTTGCGCGGTTCCTGAATTTTGCCGAGCGGTGGGGCAATCGCCCCGAGCGATCCGAAGGCGTGCGGCGCGGGCTGGGTGTCGTGACCATGCTGACGCTGATCGTGCTGACGGGCGCGGTAGCGTGGTGGCTCGACCGAGAGTCGCACCTTCTGCTTGGCCACCGGGGTTGGATCGCCAGTGCGGTGCTGGCCTGGCCCGCCCTGGCGCAGCGCAGCCTCTACGTGCATGTTCGGCCCGTGGCCGACGCCCTGTTGCGCGGTGACCTGCCCGCCGCCCGAGCGCTGGTCGCGCGCGTCGTCGGCCGCGACACCGAGCGGCTGGATCAGGCGGGCGTGTCGCGCGCGGCGATCGAGACGCTGGCGGAGAGTTTCTGCGACGGCATCGTCGCGCCGCTCTTCTGGCTGCTGTTGCTCGGCCTGCCGGGGGTGTGGGTCTATAAGGCGATCAACACCGCTGACAGCATCATCGGGCATAAGGAACCACGCTGGCGGGCGTTCGGCTGGGCGGCGGCGCGGATCGATGACGGGGCGAACTGGGTGCCTGCGCGGATCGCGGGTGTGTTCGTGTGCGTGGCAGGTGCGGGTGGCGGGGCGGTGATGACGCGCGATGCGCACGCCCATGCCTCGCCCAATGCCGGTTGGCCCGAGGCGGCCATGGCGGGGGCGCTGGGCGTCGCGCTGGCGGGACCGGTCGCCTATGACGGTGTGACCCAGATCAAGCCATGGATTGGGCGGGGGGGGCGGGCGGCGGCTCCCGCCGATATCGTCACCGCGCTGCAAATCTATGCGCGCGCCTGCCTGTTGCTGTGGGTGATCGCGGGGAGTGTCGCATGGCTGGCGTGATGATCCAGGGCACCGGCTCGGATGTCGGCAAGTCGGTGCTGGTGGCGGGGCTGTGTCGCCTCTTCGCCAATCGTGGCCTGACCGTCCGCCCGTTCAAGCCACAGAATATGAGCAACAACGCCGCCGCCACCCCCGATGGCGGTGAGATCGGCCGGGCACAGGCGACCCAGGCGATGGCGGCGCGAGTGCTCCCGCATGTCGACATGAACCCGGTGCTGCTGAAGCCGCAGGGCGACCGCACCTCGCAACTGATCGTGCGCGGGCAGGTGCGGGGGATGTTGCCCGCGTCGAAATGGCGCGAGGGGCGGATCGGGCTGCTGCCTGAGGTGGTCGAATGCTATCGCCGCCTGGAGGCGGAGTGCGATCTGGTGATCGTCGAGGGCGCGGGCTCCCCCGCCGAGGTCAATTTGCGCAGCGGCGACATCGCCAATATGGGCTTTGCCCGCGCGGCGGGAGTGCCGGTGGTGCTGGCGGGGGATATCGATCGCGGCGGGGTGATCGCTTCACTGGTCGGCACGAAAGCGGTGATCGCGCCCGAGGATGCGGCCATGATCCGGGGCTTTTTGGTCAACAAGTTTCGCGGCGACCCGGCGTTGTTCGCCGATGGCATGGACCTGATCGCGGAGCATACTGGCTGGCGCTCGCTGGGGTTGATTCCCTGGCTGGCGGATGCCGCGCGGTTGCCCAGCGAGGATGCGGTGGTGCTGGAGCGCGCGACGGCGGGGGCAGGTGGGCGGGTGGTTATCGCCTGCCCGATCACGCCGCGCATCGCCAATTTCGACGATCTCGATCCGCTTCGCCTGGAGCCGCAGGTCGATCTGGTCATGGTCCGCCCCGGCGAGCCCATTCCCGATGCCGCAATGATCGTGCTGGCGGGATCGAAGGCGACCATCGCCGATCTGGCCTTTGTCCGTGCGCAAGGCTGGGACATCGACATCGCCGCCCATGTCCGGCGGGGTCGGCTCGTGCTGGGCCTGTGCGGGGGCTATCAGATGCTGGGGCGCGTCGTGGCGGATCCGGACGGTTTGGAGGGCCCGGCGGGCAGCGTCGCCGGGCTGGGGCTGCTCGACGTCGAGACGGTGCTGACCGGCGAAAAGACGGTGCGGCCGGTCACGGGCGAGGCGCTGGGGGCCAGCTTCTCGGGCTACGAGATCCACCTCGGCCGCACCGATGGCCCGGATACCGCGCGCCCTGTCGGCCATCTCGCCGATGGTCGCGCGGAGGGCGCGATGCGTGCCGACGGGCTGGTCGCGGGCAGCTATATCCATGGCCTGTTGGGCGAGGCAGGGCAGCGCGCGGCGTGGTTGACGCGGATCGGCTTGGCGGGGCAGGGGCCCGATCACCGCGCCGATGTCGATGCCGCGCTCGACGCCATCGCCGCCGTGCTGGAGGCGCATATCGATGGCGACGCGCTGCTGCGGATCGCTCAGGGCGCCAGGTAGGCGAGGGCGGCGATCAGCAGCCCGGTCTCGGTCAGTTCGATCCCCGCGCCATGCACGTCGCCGGTCATGCCGCCCAGCTTGCGCCGAAACCAGCCGAGCAGGCCGAGCGTCAGCATCGGCGCCATGGCCAGCGGGGGAAAGACGCATCCCACCGCCAGCACGGCGACGATCCAGCCGATCAGGTCGAACGGGCGCACCGCGCGTGTGACCAGGGCGCCCAGCCCGCCGGGGCGCAGCGGTGGCAGGAAATGGGCCCAGACCAAGGGCCCGATTCGCGCCGCCGCCGGGATCAGCGCCAGCACCGACCACGCTCCGGCAGGCAGGCCATGGAGCAGCACCAGCTTGGCCAGAAGCTGAGTCACCAGCGCCACCACGCCGAAACTGCCGATATGCGGGTCGGCCATCACCGACAGCAACCGCGACCGGTCGCCATGCGCCGCGCCCAGCCCGTCGGAGAGGTCCGCCAGTCCATCGAGATGCAGTGCCCCCGTCACCCAGACCCAGGCGACCAGCGCGGCCAGCGCTCCGGCCCAAGGATCGATCCGCGCGCCCAGCCACAGGGCGCCCGCGACGATGGCCCCGATGACCAGCCCGGCGACCGGATAAAGCCGGATCGCCCGCGCGAAATCGGCTTCGTCCGCCTGGACACGCGGCATGGGCAGGCGGGTGAGAAAGCTCAGGGCGAGGATCAGCTCCTTCATCCCGTCACCAGTCCCGTCACCTGTGCCGAGCGAGGGCTGCCGTCCCAGACCTGCAGCGTCACCAGGCTGGCATAGGGCAGGGCAAAGGCCCAGATCGTGCGGGTATCGAACCCGCACAGCACATGCAGCGCCGCCCGCATCGCGCCGCCATGGGTCACGACCAGCGTCGGCTCGGGCGGCAAATCGTCCAGCGCCGCCCGCACCCGCGCGACCAGCTCGGACCAGCGTTCGCCGCCGGGGGGCGGGGCGGTGTCGGGGGCATCCCAGAACCGACCCAGCGCCTGCGGATTGATCTCCGCGGCCGCCAGCCCGTCCCAGGCCCCGAAATCCAGCTCCCGCCATCGCGGATCGACCTCGGCCGGGCCAATCGCTTCGGCACAGGCGCGCGCGCGCGACAGGTCGGAGGTGATGCGGCGCGCGACATCCAGTCCGCCCGCGCGCGCGGCGCAGGCGGCGATGCCCTGCGCGGTCGCCGGGCTGTCGGTGCGCCCGAGCATCCGCCCCACCAGCTCGGGCTCGCCATGCCGGAGCAGGTGGAGGCGAAAGCCGGTCACGCCGTCGCCACGCCCGCTTCGGCAAAGGTCGCCATGCCGTCATGCGCGGCCAGGGCCGAGCGGATGACCTGCACCGCCACCGCCGCGCCGCTGCCTTCGCCCAGCCGCATCTTCAGCGACAGGATCGGCTCCAGCCCCAGACGCGCGAGCAGCAGCGTATGGCCCGGTTCGGCCGAGCAATGGCCCGACAGGCAATGGGCGGAGATGTTGGGATTGGCCGAGGCGAGCGGCGCGACGGCCGCCGTGCCGATAAAGCCGTCGAGCACGACCGGAATCCGCTTGATCCGCGCCGCCAGCACCGCGCCTGCCATGGCGGCGATCTCGCGTCCGCCCAGGCGACGAAGGATCTCGAACGCGCTGGTCAGCTGGGCGCGGTGGAGCGTCAGGCCCTCGGTCACCGCCATCGCCTTGCGCGACAGTCCTTGCGCATCGACGCCGGTGCCGGGGCCGACCCACAGAGCCGCATCACCCCCGAAACTCGCGGCGGCGAGCGCGGCGGCGGGGGTGGTGTTGCCGATCCCCATCTCGCCCAGCACCAGCAGGTCGGCATCGCCCACCGCCTCGGCCCCGGCAGTTAGCGCGGTCAGGCACTCCGCTTCGCTCATCGCCGGACCGGTGGTGAAGTCGACGGTCGGCCGGTCGAGATCGAGCGGGACGACGCTCAGCTCCAAGCCCGCCGCCGTTGCCAGTGCATTGATCGCGGCCCCTCCGGCGGTGAAATTGGCGACCATCTGCGCCGTCACTTCCGCCGGAAAGGCGCTGACCCCGCGCGCGACCACGCCGTGATTGCCCGCAAAGATAACGGCGCGGCCGCGCGTGATCCGCGGGCGCTCCACCCCCTGCCATCCGGCGAAGAAGACCGCGATATCCTCCAGGCGGCCGAGCGAACCGGGGGGCTTGGTCAACTGCCCCTGGCGGTGGGCGGCGGCGTCGCGGGCGGCCATGTCGGGCTGGCTCAGGCTGTCCAGCGCCGCCTCGAAGGCGGCGACGGTCGGGAACAGGGTCATTCGACGACAAATCCTTCCGGTGGCGTGCGGGTGAGGAAATGGCCCTTCACCCCTTGCGGCCATTGCTTGTACGGCACCTGTCCCCACTCGCTGTCGGCATAGGCGCGGGCATAGTCCAGAATGGCGCGGGCGGCCTCGTCATCGGGGGCGAATTTGCCCATGACATAGCCGACCTTGCCGGGGCAGCGCAGGTGGACGGTGCAATAGGACTGGCAGGCGAAGAGGCAGGGCATCTCCTCGACCGCCACGTCCGCATAAGCGGGGTTGGACGCCTGGACCCGGCGCAACGCCTCGACCAGCAGCGCGCCGCCACGCTTGCCCTCGTCATTCTCGCGGATCTCGTCGGACAGGCGACAGGTGTTGCAGGCGACCACGGCGGGGCCGTTCGCGGCGGGTTTCAGCATCGGACAGGCTTGGTCATTCGGGGCATATCTCCACAGGCGCTGTCGTCGCGCGCGGGGAAAAGCCCCGTTCCGCCCGGCACACCTTGACCGGTCGAAGGACGACCGCGACGGGCAGGTCTCCTGGCTCGCGGGTCGGGGCCGGTCCGCCGCCTTCTCGGGGACGGACCCCAATGGCGTGATGGCGGACGGCTCGCCGCTTACAGTTGCAGGGGCAGCCGGGGCGTCACACCCCATTCCCTTTTGATCCCCGAGGGGAACCTGTCGCGGGGGGAGCGATAGGCGCGTGGGAGAAGGGAGGCAACACCGCTATTCCCTTCCCATCTCCTGCCGTCCGCCCCGGCGGAGGCCGGGGCCCAGTTGCCGTGACGTTTCTGGCGCTTCATGGGACGCCGAAACTGGACCCCGGCCTTCGCCGGGGTGGCACTATTGTTGTTGGGGGGAAGAGCGTTACTCCTCCCCGCGCAGGGCCTTCAGGAAAAACGCATATTGCCGCCGCATCGCATATGCCACCGGGCCGGTGCTGCGCCCCGCCGTGTGCTCGCCGCCGGGGATGACCAGCAGGTCGAAATCCTTGTCGGCCTTGATGAGCGCATCGACGACCTGGGTCGTGCTGGCGGGATCGACATTGGAATCCTGCTCGCCGACGACTAGCATCAGCTTGCCCTGCAACTGGTGCGCATGGACCACGCCCGAGGCGTCGAGATAACTCTGGTCGACCGGATAGCCGAGCCATTGTTCGTTCCAGTCGATCTTGTCCATCCGGTTGTCGAAACACCCGGCATAGGCGACCCCAGCCTTGTAGAATTCGGGGTGGAAGAGCAGCGCGTTCAGCGTGCTCTGCCCACCCGCCGAGCCACCATAGATGCCGACGCGGCTGATGTCGGCGGCGGGGTCTTTCACGTTCAGCGCCTTCATCCAGGCGATGCGGTCGGGAAAGCCGCTATCGGCCAGATTCTTCCAGGCGACGTCGTGGAAGGCCTTGGACCGATTGGCGGTGCCCATGCCGTCGATCATCACGACGATGAAGCCCAGGTCGGCGAGCTGCTGCATCCCCATGACCTTGTCGCCGCCGGAGAACACGCCGAAGGGCCAGAAGGCCTTGGGCACGAAACTGTCATGCGGCCCGGCATAGATATTCTCGATCACGGGATAACGCTTGGCCGGATCGTAATCGCGCGGGCGCACGACCAGGCCGTAGATATCGGTTCTGCCGTCGCGGCCCTTGGCGGTGAAGCGCTCGGGCGGGCGAAATCCGGCGGCGGTCAGCGGGGTGATGTCGCCCTTTTCCAGCGTCTGGATCAGGCGGCCGTCGCGCGCATCGTGTAGTTCCATCGTTTCGGGCAGGTCGGTGCGTGAATAGACGTCGACATAGGTCGTCATGTCTGGGGAGAAGCGCACCTCGTGAGTCGCATTCTCCCGGGTCAGCCGCGTCAGGTTGCGGCCATCGAAATCGACCCGGAACCAGTGTTTGTAATAGGGGTCCTCGCCGGGCACGAAGCCGCTGGCAGAGAACCAGATTTGCCGCTTGTCGTCATCGACCTTGGCAATGTCGCGGACCAGCCAGGGGCCCTTGGTAATCTGGCGCACGATCCGGCCGGTCGCGCCGTCGACCAGATAGAGATGCCGCCAGCCGTCGCGCTCCGACGCCCAGAGGATCTCGCGGCCCAGCCCCTTCACGTCATGCGACCAGATACGGTCGCGGAAGACGAAGGTCTTCGCCGTCTCGGTCACGGCGGCGTGCGCCCGACCGGTATCGGCATCGACGGCGATGATCTTCGCTTCGCCGAAACCGCGTTTCAGGTCGTTGAAGGCAAAGCTCTTGCTGTCGGCCCGCCACTCGGGGGCGGACAGGGTATAGGCGTTCGCGAACAGGCTTGGGGCGATCTCGGTCCGCTGGCCGTCCGACAGCCGGAACAGAACGGGCTCTTCCTGATCCACCGCGTCGCCGGGCTTGGGATAGAGTTGCTGGACGACCTCGGGCTGGACCTTGTCCGGTGGCGCGGCGAGGACGCGGGTGACCATGCGAGGATAGCCGGGGCGGACGCGCTGGAGCGCGATGTGCTGCCCATCGGGGCTCCAGGCGATGCTCTCGGGGTCGTAGAAATGGGCGGGGCTGCCATCCTGGGAGCGCCAGACTTCCTTGCCGCCCCTGGCCTCGCGCACGACCAGATTGTCGTCGAGCACCAGCGCTTCGAGTTTGCCGTCGGGCGACAGGCGGGGGTGGTTGTCGGCTGCCACGCGCAGGTCGCGCACCACGCCGAAGCCACGCGGGCGGGCGGGGTTCTCGGGCGGCACGATGCGGCACACCGGCTGGGCGAGAACGCAGGAATAGCTCACGCCGTCGTCATAGCCGATGGTGAAACGGATCGCCGACCGGTCCGGCGTATAGTCGAAATGCTCGAAGGGCAGGCGCAGGGGCGCGACCGGCTGGTCCATGACCTTCGCCAGCGCCGGGGCCAGCGCGGCGGCGTCGAAGGCGGGCGCCTTGGCGCGGGTGGCGGCGTCGACATCGACGAACGCAAAGCCGCCCGCCACCGTCTTGCGATAATGGAAATGCCGTCCGTCCGCATCCCACTCGGCGGGCGAGGCGATATCGCGGGTCAGCCATTGCCATTGGTCGCGTAAGCCCAGCGATGCGCCGATGCGCTGGGGCACGGTCTGTGCCGCCAGCGGTGCCGTCGTCAGGAGGAGCGAGAGGGCCAGCCAATGTCTCACTGCGCCCCCCCGATGGTGAAGCTGTAGGTCAGCGGCTGGAGCGCGATGCGATACGGCATGTGCGCCCGGCCATCCAGATTCCAGCCGGTGTCGCCGCCCACGCCTGCCTGCGCCGCGTCGATCAACAGCGTGCCGTCGCCATGCGGATAGATGTCCGAGCTGTGCGCCTTGGTGGGCGGCTTCAGCGCGAGGTCGCTATACGGGAAGGGCAGGGCGTTGACCGACAACGGCTGCGCCCCCGTCACGCGAAGTCCGACGCCGGTGCCGGTCAGCTGGACCCAGCGGACATCGGTCTTGTTGCCGCTCTCCTGTGGCCGGGCATAGTCGTGATACTGGTCGGCCAGCTTGCCGTCCCAGCGCGCGATGATCGCGCCGGTCTTGCGATCGGCATAGCTTTCCCAAGGGCCCCGCCCGAACCAGCTGACTTTGCTGAACTGCTGCCCTGGTGTCGCGAAGGCCAAGCCGACACGCAACGGATCGGGCAGGGTCGCGCGGAGCGGCGTGAAGCGCACCGTTGCGGTCGCGGCGCCGTCCGGGGCCATGGTCCAGCGGGTCTGCATCTTGACCGATCCGACGCCCATGTCCTGATCGACCACGATCGCATTCCCGTCGCGGTGAATATCGTCCAGCCGGCGATGCTCGGAGAAATAGCGCCACATCGCATGGCTCTTGGGCACGTCCGACCCGACGTCATTGTCGGTCGGCGCGCGATAGAAATTGGGCGCGCCGCCGGTCAATAGGGTCTTGCCGCCACGGGCATAGCGGCGGACGAGGCCGGTCGTGCGGTCGATCTCCAGCACCGCGTTCCCGGCTTTCAGTGTCATCGCATCGGCGCTTTCCTCCGGCGCGACCGATCCGGCGGGCGCGGCGGCGAAGACGGGGGCGGAGAGGGCGAACTGCTCCCAGCCGATGACCTGGCCTGCGGGCAGTGGCGGGATCGCGCCCGCCTTGGTCCGCGCGCGCAGGACCAGCGAGCGTTCGGCCGAGGCGTCCTTGGGCGCGGGCAGGGGGAAGGCAATCGGCGCGCTCTGGCCGGGCAGGACCTGCGGCGTCGCGATGCTGCCGTGCGCGGTCTCGATCCCATTCTCCAGCACCGTCCAGTCCAGCGTGAAGCGCGACAGGTCGATATGGTCGTGGCGGTTGACCACCTGCCAGCCGCCGTCCTCATGGGTGAAGTGGATCGGCGACTGGACATGCGCCATCTCGTAATATTCGGGGTCGGGGGTGCGGTCCGACTGGATCACGCCGTCGCCCACGGGGCTGTCGTCGCCGTGCAGCCCGGCATCCTTGGGGTCGGGATCGTAATCCAGGCCCTGACCCCAATAGGGGCGGCCCTGCTTGTCCTTCAGGATCATGGTCTGGTCGACCCAGTCCCAGACGAAGCCGCCCTGAAGCTTGGGATATTTGCGGAAGGTATCCCAATAGCCCTGGAAGTCGCCCAGGCTGTTGCCCATCGAATGGGCATATTCGCACAGGATCAGCGGCTGGGTGAATTCGGGCCGCTGGGCATAGTCGGCCAGCTTTTCGACATCGTCATACATGGGCGCGAAGATGTCGACATAGTCGTTGGTCGGGTGCCGCCAACCGCTCATGCTATAGCCGAGGAAGTTGATGAGCCGCGTCTTGTCATGCGCGCGAACCCACTTCGCCGCCGCCTCGAAATTCGGGCCGACGCCGCTTTCATTGCCCAGCGACCAGAAGATGACCGAGGGGTGGTTGCGGTCGCGCTCGACCATGCGCTGCACCCGGTCGAGATGCGCGGCGGCCCATGCGGGATCATGGCCCAGGTTCAGCGTCGGGTCGTTCTTTTCCTGGGTGAGGCTGAGGTAGCCGTGGCTCTCGATATTGGCCTCGTCCATCACATACAGGCCATATTCGTCGGCCAAATCGTACCAGCGCGGATCATTGGGATAGTGCGAGGTGCGGACCGCGTTGATGTTGGCGGCCTTCATCAGCTCGATATCCTTGCGCATCGTCTCCTCGGACACGATCCGGAAGGTGTGGGGATCATGTTCGTGCCGGTTGACGCCACGGATCATGATCCGCTTGCCGTTCACCCGGACTTCGCCGCCCGCCACCTCGACGGTGCGGAAGCCGATGCGGCGGCTGGTCGCCTCGATCAGCTTGCCCTTCGCATCGAGCAGTTCGACCAGCAGCGTATAGAGGTTCGGGTCCTCGGCGCTCCAGGTCTTCACGCCCGGCACCTCGGCGGTGATCGTCGCGGTGGTGCCGGTCGGGGTCGCGGTGCGGGTCAGCACCGTGCGCTTCCCGTCGAGCAATGTCGCGCGCACGGTCGTCGCCTCGGCCGCGCCCGCCAGGTCGATCGCCGCCGACAGCGTGCCGTCGCGATAGTCATGGTTCAGCCCGGCATCGATGCCCAGATCACGGATATGAGTCTGCGGCGCGGCATAGAGGGTGATCGATCGCTCGATTCCGTTGACCCGCCAGAAATCCTGATCCTCCAGATAGCTGCCGTCCGAATGGCGATAGAGTTCGATCGCGACCGTGTTCCGGCCCGGCTTGGCCGCGCGGCTGATGTCGAATTCGGTGGGGAGCTTGGAGTCTTCCGAATAGCCGATCTTCTGGCCGTTGACCCACAGATAATAGGCCGCCCCCGCCGCGCCGACGGTCAGCAACAGGCGACGCCCGGCGAAATGGGCGGGCACGACGAAATCGCGGCGATAGGAGGCGACCTCGTTCAGCCGATGCTCGATGAAGGGCGCGTTGCGGGGGAAGGGATAGCCGCTGCCCACGAAGATCGCGCGGCTCAGCCCCTCGGCCTGCAATATGCCGGGGACCTTCACGTCGCGCCAGCTCGATACGTCGCGGGCGGGGTCCTCGAACCCGACCGGCCGCGCCTCGGGATTGGGGGACATGTGAACCTTCCACGTCCCGTCGAGCGACAGGTGATAGCGCGACTTGGCGACATCGCCCGACAGCGCGGCGGCGCGCGTCTCGAACCCGGCGAAGCTGCTGTGCATCGGTTCGGCGCCGATATGGTTGACGGCGGGATTTTCCCAATCCGGGCGGGCCCCGTCCTGGGCTGGTGCCGGGGCCGCGGTTGGGGGCGCCTGGGGCACCGTCTGTGCCGAAGCGGTCCCCACGATCAGGGCGGACAGGCTCGCGCATATCAACAGCCGGGTGCTGGCCATTCCATCTTCCTCATTCTGATTTGAGGACAGCCTATATTATACGGAATACCGATTAAAGGGCCGTAATTATGGTGGGTTGATTTTGATGATATAATATTACATGGGCGCGCCAAGGTCATTGGCAAGGCGATAAAGCATGATTCACAGCACGACCGTCGAACAGGGGCCAGAGCGCGTGGCGCCGGAATCGGTCGAAAATTCGGGGCACCGCCCCGGAGCGTCGGCAGAGCGGCTCGATGGCCTGGCGATTGGTGCGTCCGCTCTATGCCTGATCCATTGTCTCGCCTTGCCAGTCGTCATCGCTTTCCTCCCTGCGCTGGCGGCCTGGGCGGATGGTGGCGAACTGTTCCATATCGTGATGCTCGCCATCGCTGTCCCGCTGAGCACCTGGACGCTGATCGCGGGGTGGCGGCGGCACGGCGCGATCGCCCCGCTGGTCATCGGTAGCCTCGGGCTGACCCTGCTGGTCGCCGGTTTGGGCTTCGAGGGGCTGACGCTGGGCACCGTTTTGACCGTCGCGGGCGGCGTCACGCTGGCGATGGCGCATGTCGGCAATCTGCGCGCGACTCGTCTTTTCTATCTTACCTCGCTTTGAACCGGAGTTTCAGGGGCATGTTCAAACACACCATCGGCTGCCTGGGGGCGGCACTGCTCGCCTTGACCTGCACGGCGGCGGTCGCCGACATCCGCGAGGGCGACGAGCCGGCCCATTATCTGGCGAAGGGCAGCTTCGATCTGCTCGCCGTCCTGCCGCCGGCACCCCGGCCAGACGACATACGCGGCCGGGCCGATCGCGCCATCTTCCGCCAGACGCGCAAGCTGATCGGCACGCCGCGCTGGGACCTGGCGACCAACGACGTGCAACTGGACGATGGGCACATGGCGCAGGACTTCTCCTGCGCGCTGGGCGTGACGCTGACCCCGCAAGCCGCGCCCGCGACGATGCGGCTGATCCACAATGCGGGCTCCGACACCGCGCGCGCGACCGGCATCGCCAAGAATTTCTACAAGCGCCAGCGCCCCTATCTGATCGATAAGGGCCCGACCTGCCAGCCCGCCGCCGAATTGAAGGGCAGCTACGACTATCCCTCGGGCCACACGACGGCGGGGTGGACCTGGGCGACGCTGCTGGCCGAACTGGCCCCCGATCGGGCGACCCAGATCCTGGCACGTGGTCGGGCGTTCGGGGAAAGCCGCATCGTGTGCGGTGCGCATAATGCCAGCGCGGTGGAAGGCGGGCGGCTGTCGGCCACCGCGACGCTGACCGCCTTGTCGCAAAGCCCGGATTTCCAGCATGACTTGGCGGCGGCCCGGGCCGAGATCGATGCGCTGCGCCGCGATCCCGCCGCGCCGCGCCCCGATGCTGCCCAGTGCCAGCGTGAGGCTGCGCTGGTCGCCCAGCCCATTTTCTAAGTCCTCTCGCCCGCCTGTGCGTCCCCGCCCCCGGCTGTGGGGCGGGGACGATCGTGCTGGAATCTTGCCTGCCACCCGGCGAAACCGCGCGACACCCTTGACCCGGGCACGCGGTTTCGCGCAGTCGCGACGCGCAAGAAACCCCATAATGACGGGCAGGAGACTGGAATGGCCGAGGCGGATGATCGGATCGTGGCGGGCGTTGAACTCGGCGGTACGAAATCGATTGTATTGATCGGCCGTGGGCGCGACATTCTGGTGTCCGAACGGCTGCCGACGACCAGCCCGGCGGTGACGCTCGCCGCGCTGCGCCAGCGTCTGGCCGAGTGGCGCGACCAATATGCTCCCGAGGCGCTGGGCATCGGCAGCTTCGGCCCGATCGCGCTCGACAAGAGCGGCATGGACTTCGGGCATATGCTGGCGACGCCCAAGCCCGGCTGGGCGGGCGCGGACGTGGTCGGCGCGCTGGGCGAAGGCTTTGGCGAGCGGGTCGCGATCCACACCGATGTGACCGGCGCGGCGCTGGCCGAGGGGCAGTGGGGCGCGGCGCGCGGGCTGGCCGATCATGTCTATGTCACGGTCGGCACCGGCGTCGGCATGGGCATCATCGTCAACGGCCAGCCGGTGTCGGGACGGATGCACCCGGAGGCGGGCCATGTCCGCGTCCGCCGTATCGCCGGGGACGACTTTGCGGGCGCCTGTCCCTTTCACGGCGACTGCCTGGAAGGCCTGGTCGCCGGACCCGCCATCGCGGCGCGGGCGGGCAAGCCCGCGCAGGAGCTGGCGGCCGACGATCCCGTCTGGGCCTATGTCGCGGATGCGCTGGCGGAGAGCTTTGCCGGGTTGTTCCTGACCCTAGCCTGCGGTCGCATCGTGATCGGCGGTGGCGTGGGCGTCGGCCAACCGCAACTGCTCGACATGATCCGCGCGGGCGTGGTCGAGAAGCTGTCGGGCTATCTCCCCTTCATCAACCAGGCCGAGATCGCCAACCGCATCGTCCATGCGCAGCTGGGCGACCAGGCCGGGCCGCTCGGCACGCTGGCGCTGGCGCGGACGGTGCTGGACTGACGGCATATGCCCTTCCTCCCCTCGTAGGGGAGGAAGGGCAGAATCCTCTGTCCTACAGCGAACCGATATGGTTCGTATTTTCCTCCAACGGGGGAGAGCATCATGGGACAGGGGGACGAGACCGGGGTGGACACCCTGATCGCGCAGGTGATCGCGCGGGAGGGGGATTATAGCGACCACCCCGCCGATCGCGGGGGCGCGACGCGGTTCGGGATCAGCGAGGCGGTGGCGCGGGCGGACGGCTATGCCGGGCCGATGCGCCGCCTGCCGCTGGCGCGGGCGGAGGCGATCTATCGCCGTCTCTACTGGGTGGCACCGGGCTTCGATCGGGTGGCGGAGCGTGCACCGCGCTTGGCGGCGGAGCTGTTCGACACCGGGGTGAATATGGGCACCGGCGTGGCGGCGACGTTCCTGCAACGCGCGCTGAACGCGCTCAATCGCGGAGAGCGCGACTATCCCGATCTGGTGGCCGATGGTCGGATCGGTGCGGCGACGCTGGACGCACTCGACGCGTTTCTGCGCCATCGCGGGACGGCGGGCGAGACGGTCCTGCTGAAGGCGGTCGAGGCGCTCCAGGGCGAGCGCTATTTGCGGCTGGCCGAGCGGCGTCCGGCCAATGAGGCGTTCCTCTATGGCTGGCTGGCGGACCGGCTATCATGAGCGGCGATACCGACCTGTGGGCCCGGCGGGCGCGGCCGAGTTTCCTCTACGTCATGTATGCGCTGCTGCTCTGGAGCATTCCGATGGGCCTGCTGGCGGGCATCCGGCCCGCCATGGCAGCGGCGATGATCCGGGGTATGGCGGCGTATCTGGCCGCCATCCCGGAGCCGCTCTACGCGCTCTTCGGCACCGGCTATCTGGGCTATACCGCCGCGCGCGAATGGGGAAAGCGGCGTCAGTAGAAGCGGGCGAGCGTCAGCTTGCGGTCCTGTCCGTCGCAGGTGCGCAGGGTCACGGTCGTACCTGGCTTGCCGATGGTCCAGCGGGCGATCGGGCTGTCGACATAGTCGCGGGGGATCGCCTGTCCGTCGATGGCGCAGATCGTGTCCCCCTCGCGCCAGCCGCTCGCCGCCGCCGGGCCGCCGCGCATGACGTGGAGGACGCGCAGCCGGTCGCTCGCCACCCCCAGCAACAGTCCAGCGGTGGAGCGCTGGGCGGGGGCATCGGCATGGGGGCCGGGCTTCAGGATCATCCGCCCCGCGCCGGGGTCGAGCAGCACGCGGTAACGTTGCAGGAAGCCCGATCCGATCCTCCCCGCCGCGCCGACCGATTCGCTAAAGCCCTGGGGCGGCTCGACCCGCACCTCGATGTCGTGCGCGGTCAGGTTGCCCAGCCGGACCGTCGGCACGATCGCCAGGTCGTTGACCGTTGGCCCCGCCAGGCCGAAGCCGATCGCGGTCGTGGTCGGCAGGGTGGTGAGCTTGGCCGTCCGCCACCCCGCCTGGGTGACGGTCAACGCCGAGCCGTCACCGGTATCGACGATGATCGGCGACAGCTTCGCCGCACCCAGCCCGACCGCGCTTTCATAGACCCGCCGCTCGGGCGAGACGGTCAGCGGCGCGGTCGATCCGGTAAACGGCATCCGCCCCGACGGGATCAGGCGGAACCGCTTGGCGGCATAATCGATGTCGAGCGCATGCGGGGCGAGCAGGTCACGCCCGACCAGCAGGTCGACCGCCGTCGCATCGCCCGTCGCCAGCGCGGGCAGCGGCGCTACCACTACCCCGCCGCCCGTGCGGGTCAGGCCGCCCAGTTCCAGCCTCCGGGTCGGCATCCACCCGATCGCGACCGCACCACCGATGGCGCTTGCCTCGCCACCGGGTCGGACCTTGGCCTTCGCGGCCAGCGGGGAGGATTGCGACAACAGGGTGAAGCTGACCCCGGTATCGAGGATCGCGGTCACGCTCCGCCCGTCGATGGTCATGGCAAAGCGGATCTGGTTGCCGGGTGTCAGTTCAAAGGGAATCCAGCGTTGCTCGGCGTCGGGAGCCAGCGTGGCCACCCCCGGATCGCGCGCGGCCGCCGCGACGACATCCTCCTGTACGGGCGCGGCGGCGGCGGGCCTGGCTTGCCGTCCCGCATGGGGCAGCGCCATCGCGGCGATCAGGAGCAGGGGGAGGGGCAGCAAATAGAGCGGTCGGGGCATCACGCCTCAACGCGTAGCGGATCGGGAAGCTGCGCGCGCGGCAATTCGTGGCGACGACGGTGCGCGGTGCGTCGGGTGTCGGTCAGGCCGCGTCGGCGAGGCGCAGTGTGCCCTTGCCCGCGCGCTTGGCGGCATAAAGCATCGTATCCGCGACATGCAGGGTGTGGCGAACATCGGATGAGGGTGCCAGTGCGACGCCGCCGATGCTGACGCCGATGGTGATGGGCGGGCGGTCTTCCAGGTGGAACGGGGCGCGGGCGGCGGCGATCAGGCTCTCGCCGACCGCCGCTGCCTGGGCGGCGTTCGTATCGCGTAGGATCACGGCGAACTCGTCCCCGCCCAGCCGCCCTAACAGATCGCCGGGGCGCAGCGGGGCGGAGAGGCGTTCCGCCACCGCCCGCAACAGGTCGTCGCCGGTCGTATGGCCATAGGTGTCGTTGACCGGCTTGAACCCGTCGAGATCGAGATAGAGCACATAGCTCGTACGCCCCCCGGGACGCGCCACGCGGGTGCATTCGTTGGACAGTTGATTCATGAACTGCGCCCGATTGGGCAGACTCGTCAGACTGTCGTGAAAAGCGAGGTGCTGGGCCTTGTTCTCGGCGCGGATCAGCTGGGCGTGGGTCCGGTGCATATTGAAGATCATCATCACGATGCCGATCAGCCAAAGCGGCAGCTGAAGCAGGATGACCGGCATCCCCGGCATGCCCGAGAGTCCCGCGAAAAGGGTATAGGGCGTGATGAACAGGATCGTCTGCAGCGTGGCGAAGCGCGGTGCCCCGGCGTTGTTATAGGCCCCGCCAAAGCCAACCGCGACGATGACCAGCCCGCTCAGAATCATCAGCAGCGGTTCGCCGGTCCGCGCGCCCTCGCCACAGATCGCGCCGACGATGATCGACCAGTACAGGCTTGCCGCCAGCAATCTGGTGGGAGAGTCGACCCGCTCGGCATAACCGATCATCCGATAGCGCAACACGGCGGCGGGGATGAACAGGGTGACCAGCACGACGGGAACGCGCCAGTCGAAATAGAAGCCGTAACAGCCCAGGACCATCAACAGGCATAGGGTCGCGAACAGCACGCTCGACCGATTGGTATAGAGCAGCCGGGTTAACTCGGGTCGGATGGCCTCGTTCTCGGGATCGGCCGGGCGGGTCAGCCAGCGGACCCACGCCGGATCGACGGGGCAAGCGGCATCGCCGGGATTCTCTCGGTCGATCCGTATCGGTGACGCAGATGCCACAGGTTCGATCTCTCTCCGCGGTCGCTCTCCGGACGTGCGGCACGTGAAAGCGAGAGACCTAATGATAGGCTATAATGGTAAATATTGGATAAACGGGACCTGCATCGTCGCATGGCCCGGACTTGCCGAACCGCCGTTACAGGCAGACCTCCAGCAACGGTTTGTCGAAGCCGAACTGCTTGGCCTTGTCCAGCGTATAGGGGCGCAGGCCCGCCGAGCGATACTCGCCGATGATCTTGCCGTCGGTGCCTTCATCCAGATACTCGAAGCTGAACAGCTCCTGCGTGACGATCACCGGGCCTTCCATGCCGATCACCTCGGTGATGTTGGTCACGCGGCGGCTGCCGTCGCGCAGGCGCTTCACCTGGATGACCAGATCGACCGAGTCGGCGATCTGGCGGCTGATCGCTTCCTTGGGCACCTTGATGTCGGACATCATCACCATATTCTCCATGCGGGCCAGCGCCTCGCGCGGGGAATTGGAGTGGAGCGTGCACATCGAGCCGTCATGGCCGGTGTTCATCGCCGCCAGCATGTCGAAACATTCCGCGCCGCGAATTTCGCCCAGGATGATCCGGTCGGGGCGCATACGCAGCGCGTTCTTCACGAGGTCGCGGATGCTGATCTCGCCCTGGCCCTCCAGATTGGCGGGACGGGTTTCGAGCGGCAGCCAGTGCGGCTGCTGCAGGCGGAGTTCGGCCGCGTCCTCGATGGTCAGCACGCGCTCGCCCGGGTCGATCATCTTGGACAGCGCGTTCAGCATCGTCGTTTTGCCCGAGCCGGTGCCGCCCGAGATGACGATGTTGAACCGGGACGCGCCCGCGATCTTCAGGAAGGTCGCCATGTCCTGGCTCATCGATCCGCCGTTCGCCATCATGTCGAGCGTGATTGGCTTCGCCGAGAATTTGCGGATCGAGATGGCGGTGCCGCGCAAGGACAGCGGCGGGACGATCACGTTGACGCGGCTGCCGTCCTTCAGCCGGGCGTCGGCCAGCGGCGTGGTCTGGTCGACGCGGCGGCCGACCGAGTTGACGATGCGCTGCGCGACCTGGAACAGATGCTCCTCGTCGCGGAAACGGATATTGGCGAGCTCCAGCTTGCCCTTGCGCTCGACATAGGTCTGTTCGGGGCCGTTGACCATGATGTCGGTGATGTCGGTATCGGCCAGCAGTTCCTCGAGCGGCCCCAGGCCGAGCAGCTCGTCGACCAGCACCTTTTCCAGCGCGAACTGCTCGCGCCGGTTCAGCGTCAGCTTCAGCTCGGCCAGCACCTCGCCGATGATCGGGCGGAATTCCTCGGCCAACTCGTCCTTGCCCAGCGTCGCGGCGGCCTCGGGGTCGACGCGTTCGAGCAGGCGGGGGAGGACCTGTTCCTTGATCCGGTGGATCGACGCCTCGAACCCCTCGCCGCGCGCGGGCGTGGGCTCGGCCGGGGCGGCCTGGCGTTCGGCGAGGCGCTGCATCGCGTCGGGGACGGGGCCCGCATTCTCGGCTAGCGTCGACAGCGGCGGGAATTGGTCGCCGCCGGGCGCGGGCGATTCGGGTTCGGGGCGGATGGCCGGGCCCGGCCCGTGCATCGGACGCGCGACACCGAAGGCCGGGCGCCCTCCCGGCGCACTACCCAAACCCTGACGGCGACCAAACGCGTTCATGCCCATCTTTCCCATGACATGGGGTCCGTTCGTAATTGGCAAGATTTACCATATGCCTAACCGATCGCGGTTGCGGCGGATGGAGCGGGCGGGATATGGCCCGCACCTGATGCTGAGCCGGTTCGTCCTTGCCCCCCTGTTATCGGCCCTGCTGATGGTCGCCGGACTGTGGCCCGTCGCGGCGGGCGCCGACGATATCGCCGCGACCGCGCGCGGCGTGGTGCGGGTCGTCACCATCGCGATGGTCGACGATGAAGTGGCGGGCTTCGGCCATGGTTCGGGCTTCGCCGTCGCGCCCAATCGCATCGTCACCAACGCGCATGTCGTCGAACTCGCCGAGCGCTATCCCGACAATGTGGTGATCGGCGTGGTCCCGTCGGAGGGCAGCAAATCCTATCAGGGCCGTGTCATCGCCTATGATTCGCGTCGCGACCTGGCATTGATCGAGGTGAGCGAGGCCAAGCTGCCGCCCGCCGCCCTGTTCACCGGCCCGGTCACCGAGGGGGATCAGGTGATCGCGCTGGGCTATCCCGGCAATGTCGACCTGGCGACGGCGCAGTCGGCGGCGGACTATATCCGCCCGCTGTCGCCCGTTCGGTCGCAGGGCGTGGCGTCCGGCCGCCGCGCGCTGACCGGGATCGAAGTGCTGCTCCACACCGCCAGCATCGCGCGCGGCAATTCGGGCGGGCCGCTGCTCGATCCGTGCGGGCGGGTGATAGGGGTCAATTCGGCGCTGACGCGGGCCGATGATGGTGATTCGACCTTCGGCTTCGCCATCGCCGATACCGAGCTGATGGCGTTCCTGCGCGCCGCGAAACAGCCTTATGCCTCGGTCGGCGTGCCCTGCACCTCGATCGAGGAGCGGCTGCGCGAGGACAGCGCCGCGGATGCCAAGGCGGTCGCCGATGCCGCCGCCGCCAAGCGCGAAGAGGCCAATGCCGCCGCCTTCCGCCGCGAGGAGGCGCTGAACACCGCGCGCGCGCAGGCCGAGCGGTCCCGCGAGAATGCCATGGCGGTGGCAGCGCTGCTGCTGGTCGCGGGCGCGCTGGTGATCGGCGGGGCCGGGTTGTTGGAGACGCGGGGCAAGCGGCGCCATGCGATCATCGCCGCCTCGGTCGGGGGCGTGACGATCGTCGTGGCGGTGGCCGTCTTCCTGCTGCGCCCCTCGGCCGAGATCAGCCTGCCGCGCGAGAGTATCGCGACGGCGACCGGCCAGACCCCGCCGGACGCGGCGATCGGCCCGCTGCTGTGCACGCTCCAGCCCGATCGCAGCCGGATCACCGTTTCCTCGACCGCCGAGACCCGGCTCGATTGGGGCGCCAAAGGCTGTGTCGACGGCAAGACCCAGTTTCTGGAAGGCGAGGGCGGATGGCAGCGGATCATCGTGCCCGACGAGGAGCCGACGGTGACCGTCGCCCGCTTCGACCCCGTGACGCGGACCTATACCCAGACCCGCTACATGCTGCCCGCCGCGACGATGGAGTCGATCCGCAAGCTGCAACAGCCGACGACACCGCGCGGCTGTGTGAAGACCGACACCGCGCTCCAGAATCTGGAAGGCGTGCAGGCGCAGATTCGCCAGCAGTTGCCGCCGCTGCCCAATGAGAAGCTGGTCTATAGCTGTCGCGCGGGCCGCTGACGCGAATAGGGCTTGCCCCCGTGTCCTTGATCCGGTGAGATAGCGGTCCGATGGGGGAACGGCTTGGGAGGGCCGGGGGGCACATGAAAAGGACGGGAGCGCGTGTGCGCGGCTGGGTGATGGCCGCGTTGACGATGATGGGCATCGGGCTGTCGGTGGCACCGGCCCAGGCCGAATGGCGCGAGGCGCGGGCGAAGCACTTCGTCCTGTACGGCAACATGTCGGACGGCGATATCCGCGCCATGGCGACGCGGCTGGAGCAGTTCGACGCCGTGCTGCGCTATTTTTACCAGCTGCCCGAAGTCGAGGGGCAGGAAAGCAACCCCGTCACCGTCTATGTCGTGCCCAATGTCGCGGCGATCCGGCGGCTCTATGGCAAGGGCGGCGATCACGTCGCGGGCTTTTACCAGCCGCGCGTCTCGGGATCGGTCGCCTTCACCCCGCTCCGGGGCGAGGGTGAGGGGCCCAACGCGTTGCAGCCGCAATATGTGCTGTTCCACGAATATGCCCATCACTTCCTGTTCGGCAATTCGGGGGCGGCCTATCCGGCCTGGTTCTCCGAGGGCTTTGCCGAATTCGCCAGCACCGCCCGTTTCGATCGCAACGGCGTGATGGTCGGCGTCGCGGCGCAGCACCGGGCGTTCGGGCTGCTGGACAGCAGCAAGCTGTCGATCGACACGCTGTTCGATTCGTCGCGGCGCAAGCTCGACCCGCAACAGCTCGACCAGCTTTATGGTCGCGGCTGGCTGCTGACCCATTACACCATGTTCGACCCGGACCATCGGGCCCGGTTCGGCCGCTATCTGGATTTGCTCAATACCGGCACGCCGAGCCTGGCGGCGGGCAACGAGGCCCATGGTTCGCTCAAGCAGCTCGACCGCGATCTCGACAAATATCTGGGACGCAGCACGATTCCGGGGATGATGGTGCCGTTCGACCGCCTGCCCCAGGTGGCGGTGACGGTCCGCGCGCTCTCGCCGGGCGAACAGGCGCTGATCGCCTATCGCATGTAATCGGATCGTGGTGTCGATCAGAAGACCGGGCGTGATCTCTATACCCGCGTGGCGTCGGTCGCGGCGGCCTATCCGCAGGATTCAGCCGCGCAGGGCTGGTTCGCCGAAATGGCCTATGACGCGGCCGAGGATGTGGTGGCCGAGGCGGCGGCGGACCGGGCGCTGGCGGTCGATCCCAAGTCGCAACAGGCCTTGCTCTACAAGGGGCTGATCCATCTGCGCCGGGCGCAGGCGGCGCACAGCCAGGACAAGGCGGTGTGGGACGAGGCGCGCGGCTGGATCGTCAAGGCCAACCGCGCGTACCCGAATGCCGCCGAGCCGCTGGCGGTCTTCTACCGCAGTTTCGCGATGGCCGGGGAGAAGCCGCGCCCATCGGCGATACGCGGGCTCGAGCGCGCCTTTCAGCTGGTGCCGCAGGACAAGGGGCTGCGCTTCACCCTGGCGGCGCAGCAGATCGAGGCGGGGGATATCGACATGGCGAAGGCGTTGCTGCGCCCGCTGGCTTTCGATCCGCACATGCCGCCCGACAATCCGGCGGCGCAGTTGCTCGCCTTGCTGGAAAAGGGTGATCGCGATGCGGTGCGGAAGGGGCTCGCGGCCATGTCGGGTCCGGCGGCCGACGACTGAGCGTCACGCGACCGACAGCCACGCGCGGGACAGCGCCTCGCTAAAGGCGGTGCGGCGGGCCGGTTCGGCCAGCAGCGGATCGGGCAGGGCGGTGGCGGCGATCAGCCGGGCCATGCGGGCATGGGCCTCCGGCTCGGCGGGATGAAGCGTGGCGGCCGGGAACAGCGCGCGCAGGCGGCCGTCATCCCCCTCGAACGCGATCCGGGCCAGTCCGCGCTTGGTGGCGGCGATCAGCAGCTCTCCCAGCGGCGTGGGCAGGATCGCCCATTCGATCGTCACCCCTTCGCCGCCGCGCCGCCACTGGCCCGGCGCCATGCCAAGGCGCTGCTCGCTGTCGGCATAGAAGCGGCTGGGCCCGGCATAGCCCGCCTCGTAGAGCGCGCGGGTCACGCTTTCCTCGGTCGCCAGCGCTTCGGTGGCCCGGACGCCGCGTAGCGCACGGGCATAGGCGGCGGGCGTCACCCCGGTCGCCCGCTTGAACAGCCGGTGGAAATGATGCGGGGTATAGCCGACCTGCTCCGCCAGCGAGGCGAGCGGGGGCATCGCGTCGGCGGCCTCCAGAATCGCAATGGCCACCGCGACCGCCTGGCGATCACGGGTCACCGCATCGGGCAAGCAGCGCAGGCAGGCGCGATAGCCCGCCGCCCTCGCCGTATCGGGGCTGTCCATGAATCGGACATGCTCGCGCCGGGGCCGCCGGGCGGCGCAGCTGGGGCGGCAATAGATGCCCGTGGTTCGCACCGCGACAACGAAGCGGCCATCCGCCGCCCGATCCCGGCGCGCAAAGGCATCCCAGGCGGCGTCTTCGTCGATCGGGCAGGGGGTATGAGCGGTCATGGCGACGATCTTGCCAGAAGCCGCTGTGGCATTCATCCCACGGCTTGCGCGCAAACACGTTACAATGGCGTCACCGACCTGTCACAAGTTGCGCCACGCACCTTGCATAGAAATGTTCCCGATGCTAACCGCCCGCCAACCCATCGGAGGCGCGTTTTTCGCGCCCCGTTCCCCATGGGGCCAACCCGTTCGTTGTTCGAGGAATTCGCATCCGTGGAGATGTCCGGCGGTACTATAAGCGGCACAGGCGGCATCCAGGCGAGCCTGGGTGGTCGTTATGCGCTCGCGCTGTTTGAAACGGCCGAACAGGGCCGTTCGATCGACACGATCGAGGCGAGCCTCGTGACCCTTCGCGACGCGCTGGCCGCCGATAAGGATCTGGTCGCGCTGACCAAGAGCCCGGTCGTGGCGCGCGGGCAGGCGGTCAAGGCGATCCTGGCGGTCGCCGACACGCTGGGCCTGGACGGGGTGACCAAGAATTTCCTCGGCGTCCTCGCCGAGAATCGGCGCCTCTCGGCGCTGCCGCAGATCATCCGTGCCTTCCGCCAGCTGGCCAGCCGCCATCGCGGCGAGGTCGCGGCCGAAGTGACGAGCGCCCACCCGCTGACGGAAGGACAGGTCGCCGAGCTGAAGCAGCAGCTGCGCACCCGCGTCGGCCGCGAGGTGTCGGTCGACCTGTCGGTCGATCCCGACCTGCTCGGCGGGCTTGTCGTCCGCATCGGTTCCCAGATGATCGATAGCTCGATCCGCACCCGTTTGAATGCGCTCGCCAGCGCGATGAAAGGCTGACGTTCCCATGGATATCCGCGCCGCAGAAATCTCCAAGGTCATCAAGGACCAGATCGCCAATTTCGGCACCGAGGCCCAGGTCAGCGAGACCGGCCAGGTGCTGAGCGTCGGTGACGGCATCGCGCGCATCTACGGCCTCGACAATGTCCAGGCGGGCGAGATGGTCGAGTTCGCCAATGGCGTGCAGGGCATGGCCCTTAACCTCGAAGCCGACAATGTCGGCGTCGTGATCTTCGGCTCGGACGCCGAGATCAAGGAAGGCGACACCGTCAAGCGCACCGGCACCATCGTCGACGTGCCGGTCGGCCGTGGCCTGCTGGGCCGCGTCGTGGACGGTCTGGGCAACCCGATCGACGGCAAGGGCCCGATCGAGGCGACCGAGCGTCGCCGCGTCGAGGTGAAGGCACCGGGCATCATCCCGCGCAAGGGCGTGCATGAGCCGGTGCAGACTGGCCTGAAGGCGATCGACGCGCTGGTTCCCGTCGGCCGTGGCCAGCGCGAGCTGATCATCGGCGACCGCCAGACCGGCAAGTCGGCCGTCGCGATCGACGCCTTCATCAACCAGAAGACGGTCAACGCCGGCACCGATGAGTCGAAGAAGCTCTACTGCATCTACGTCGCCGTGGGTCAGAAGCGCTCGACCGTGGCGCAGCTGGTCAAGACGCTCGAAGAGAATGGCGCGATGGAGTACTCCATCGTCGTCGCCGCGACCGCGTCGGAGCCCGCCCCGCTTCAGTTCCTCGCGCCGTACACCGGCACCGCGATGGGCGAGTATTTCCGCGACAACGCGATGCACGCGCTGATCGTGTTCGACGATCTGTCGAAGCAGGCCGTCGCGTACCGCCAGATGTCGCTGCTGCTGCGCCGTCCGCCGGGTCGTGAGGCGTATCCTGGCGACGTCTTCTATCTGCACAGCCGTCTGCTGGAGCGTGCGGCCAAGATGAACGACGCCAACGGCGCCGGTTCGCTGACCGCGCTGCCGATCATCGAGACCCAGGCGGGCGACGTGTCGGCCTACATCCCGACCAACGTGATCTCGATCACCGACGGCCAGATCTTCCTCGAAACCGACCTGTTCTTCGCGGGCATCCGCCCGGCGATCAACGTCGGCCTGTCGGTCAGCCGCGTCGGCTCGGCCGCGCAGACCAAGGCGATGAAGAAGGTGTCGGGCTCGATCAAGCTGGAGCTCGCCCAGTACCGCGAAATGGCGGCCTTCGCGCAGTTCGGTTCGGACCTCGACGCCTCGACGCAGAAGCTGCTGAACCGCGGTGCGCGCCTGACCGAGCTGCTCAAGCAGCCGCAGTTCTCGCCGCTGCCCTTCGAGGAGCAGACCGCGTCGATCTTCGCGGGCACCAACGGCTATATCGACAACGTGCCGGTGGCGCAGGTCGTCCGCTACGAAGCGGCGATGCTCGCCTATCTGCGCAACGACCATGCCGATGTGCTGGCGATGATCCGCGACACCAAGGATCTGGGTGACGAGGCCAAGGGCAAGCTCAAGGCCGCGCTCGACCAGTTCGCGAAGATCTTCGCGTAAACGAAACATAGCCCTCTCCCCTCGGGGGAGAGGGTTGGGTGAGGGGACGCCCCAAGCGACCCCGCCCGTGGCAACCCCTCACCCCGGCCCTCTCCCCCGAGGGGAGAGGGAGGCAGAAGGACGAAGATGGCGAGCCTCAAGGCCCTCAAGATCCGGATCAACTCGGTCAAGTCGACCCAGAAGATCACCAAGGCGATGAAGATGGTCGCCGCCGCCAAGCTGCGCCGGGCGCAGGACGCGGCGCAGAACGGCCGTCCCTATGCCGAGCGTCTCGAAGCGGTGATGGCCGGTATGGCCGCGCGCGTTGGTGGCGTCGGTGCGTCGCCGCTGCTGGCGGGCACCGGCAAGGACGATGTCCAGCTGCTGGTCGTCGCCACCTCGGAGCGTGGTCTGGCGGGTGCGTTCAACACCAACATCGTCCGCGCCGCGCGCCGCAAGGCCGAAGAGCTGACCGCGCAGGGCAAGACGGTGAAGTTCTACATCGCGGGCAAGAAGGGGCGCGTGCTGAAGCGCTTCTTCCCGAACGCGATCCTCGCCGATCATGACATGAGCGCGATCAAGGCGCCCAAGTTCGACGACGCCCGCACTATCGCCGACGACCTGATCGCGCGGTTCGAGCGTGGCGAGTTCGACGTGGCGCACCTGTTCTACTCGAAGTTCGTCTCGGCGCTGGTGCAGGACCCCGTCTCGCAGCAGCTGATCCCCGTGCCGATGCCCGCGCCCAGCAAGGGCGAAGCATCGATCGAGGCGGTCGCCGAGTTCGAGCCGAGCGAGGAAGACATTCTCGACGCACTGCTGCCGCGCAACGTCGCGGTGCAGATCTTCCGCGCGCTGCTGGAAAACCAGGCCGGTTTCTACGGTTCGCAGATGAACGCGATGGACAATGCCACGCGCAACGCGGGTGACATGATCCGCCGCCTGTCGATCCAGTATAACCGTACGCGTCAGGCCGCGATCACCACCGAACTGGTCGAGATCATCTCGGGCGCCGAGGCGCTCTGATGCGTCTGACGCTCCTTCTGGGCCTGACGGTCGCTCTGGCCGGATGCGGCCAGGCGTCCGACCAGCCGAAGGACGCGCCCAAGGCTTCGCCGACGCCGTTCGTGACGGGCGGCTGGGCGACCGTGTTCGGCCATGCGCCCGAGACGGTTAGCCTGCTCGACCGGATGGGCTTTCGCATGAGCGGTTACGCGCCCGTCCAGGGCCAGTACCGTGCGATCGCGCAGGCCACGCCAATGGCCGATCCGTCGGTGACGCCGGTCAACATGGCCAATCTAATCGTCGAGGGTGATGCGCAGCAGCTGAACACGCTTCGCTTCTCGCTCGACATCGTCAATCTCGACACCAGCCCGTTCGCCAAGACGCAGTTCATCCGCTGGGTCACCAAGCCGATGGATCAGCTGGGTCTGGACGGCAAGGATGCGGTTACCGCCGCGATCCAGACTGAAAGCGCCACCACCGGCCACCTGACCGGCGCCGATTATCGTGTTACCCGTGACAAGATCGACGGTGGCCGCCGTCTGGTCGTAACCTTTACCCGCCCCGAAGCCCGCCCCGAAGCTATGTCGGGCTCTACCGAACCAAGGAAGCAATGATGGCAACCGCCGCTGAGGACATCCGGCCGACCACGGCCACCAACAATGTCGGCACGATCGCCCAGGTCATCGGCGCGGTCGTCGACGTTCACTTCCCCGATCACCTGCCCGCGATTCTGTCGGCGCTGGAGACGGACAATAACGGCACCCGTCTGGTGCTCGAAGTCGCGCAGCATCTGGGCGAGAACACCGTCCGCACGATCGCGATGGACACGACCGAGGGTCTGACCCGCGGCCAGACCGTGACCGACACCGGCGCGCAGATCCGCGTGCCCGTCGGCCCGGCTACGCTCGGCCGCATCCTGAACGTGGTCGGCGAGCCGATCGACGAGCGCGGCCCGGTCGCCACCGACCTGCGCGCACCGATCCACGCCAAGGCGCCCGAGTTCATCGAGCAGTCGACCGAGAGCGCGATCCTGGTCACCGGCATCAAGGTCATCGACCTTCTCGCTCCCTACGCCAAGGGCGGCAAGATCGGCCTGTTCGGTGGTGCTGGCGTCGGCAAGACGGTTCTGATTCAGGAACTGATCAACAACATCGCCAAGGGCCATGGTGGCACCTCGGTGTTCGCGGGCGTCGGTGAGCGGACCCGCGAGGGCAACGATCTGTATCACGAATTCCTCGACGCGGGCGTGATCGCCAAAGACGCCGAGGGCAACGCGATCAGCGAGGGCTCGAAGGTCGCGCTGGTTTACGGCCAGATGAACGAGCCGCCGGGCGCTCGCGCCCGCGTCGCGCTGTCGGGTCTGACCATCGCGGAATATTTCCGCGACCAGGAAGGCCAGGACGTGCTGTTCTTCGTCGACAACATCTTCCGCTTCACCCAGGCGGGCGCGGAAGTGTCGGCGCTGCTGGGCCGCATTCCGTCGGCCGTGGGCTATCAGCCGACCCTGTCGACCGACATGGGCGCGCTGCAGGAGCGCATCACCTCGACGAACAAGGGTTCGATCACTTCGGTGCAGGCCGTGTACGTGCCCGCCGACGACTTGACCGATCCGGCGCCGGCCACCTCGTTCGCCCATTTGGACGCGACGACCGTGCTTAACCGCGCCATCTCGGAGCTGGGCATCTACCCGGCCGTCGATCCGCTCGACTCGACCAGCCGCGTGCTGGAGCCGCGCATCGTCGGCCAGGAGCATTATGAGACGGCCCGTGCGGTCCAGTCGCTGCTCCAGCGCTACAAGGCGCTGCAGGACATCATTGCGATCCTGGGCATGGACGAGCTGTCCGAAGAGGACAAGCTGACCGTCCAGCGTGCCCGCAAGATCCAGCGCTTCCTGTCGCAGCCCTTCCACGTCGCGGAAGTCTTCACCGGCATCTCGGGCAAGTTCGTCCAGATCGAAGACACGATCCGCTCGTTCAAGGCGGTGGTCGACGGCGAGTATGACCATCTGCCGGAAGCGGCCTTCTACATGGTCGGTGGCATCGATGAAGCCGTCGCCAAGGCCGAGAAGATGGCGCAGGACGCCTGATGTCCGCGCCGCGCCGCGAGGACGCGGTCAACGATGTCTGTCCCTGGTCGGGTAAGCCGATCAGCGACGACGGGTTGACGGTCTATCGCGGCGCGGTGGTCGGCTTCTGCAATCCTGGTTGCCGGGACAAGTTCGACGCGGCCATCGCCGCGTTCGACCGCGCGATTGAAACGAGACCCTGACATGCTGCACTTCGAACTCGTGACCCCCGAAAAGCTCCTCCGTTCGGAGGAAGTGCACATGGTGGTCGTCCCCGGCACCGAGGGCGATTTCGGCGTGCTGGAGGGCCATGCGCCCTTCATGTCGACCATCCGCGATGGCGCGATCCAGGTCTACCGCACCGACAAGGGCGAGCCGGAAGCGATCCAGATCCGTGGCGGCTTCGCCGAGGTGGGGCCGAAGGGCCTGACCGTGCTGGCGGAGCATGCGGGGTAAGGCTTTTCCTTGCCTGGGTTTTGAAACGGTCGTGGCGAAAGCTGCGGCCGTTTTGGTTTGTGGGGTTGGCGTGGGGGCGTGGCCTTCGACTGCGCTCAGGCTGAACGGAGCATGGGAGAGCTGGCTTATCCCGACCGCCGTTCAGCCTGAGCGCAGTCGAAGGCCAAGGGAAACGCTTAGCCCCAAGCACGCCCCTCCCGCAGGCGGGAGGGGATGGGGGAGGGAAAGCCGCGAGTGATGGACTCGGTGAGACACCATACCCTCCCCCGACCCCTCCCGCCTGCGGGAGGGGAGAAGAAGGGGGGCGTCCTTGGCGGTGATCGGTGATGCCTACAAGAAGCTATACGGGTCCACATCCACCGCGACGCGCACCTTCGCGGACCATTCCAACCCGCCCAGCCACTCGCGGATCACATCCTGCACCGCCAGCGCCCGCCGGGCATGGACCAGCAGCCGAAACCGATGCCGTCCGCGCAGCATTGACAGCGGCGCGGGCGCGGGGCCGAACACGTGCATCCCGTCCACCTTCGGTGCCGCGCGCGCGATGGCGTTGGCGGTGGATTGGGCCGCGCCTTGATCCTCCGATGACACGATGATCGCAGCGTAGCGGCCGAAGGGCGGCGCATCCGCATCGCGGCGCGCCTCGGTCTCGGCGGTGTAGAAGGCCTCTGCATCGCCCGTTACCAGCGCCTGCATCACCTGCGCCTTGGGACTGTGTGTCTGGATGAAGACATGGCCCGGCTTGGCCCCGCGCCCGGCGCGCCCCGACACCTGCCGGATCTGCTGGAAGGTCCGTTCCGCCGCGCGCAGGTCGCCGCCGTCCAGCCCCAGGTCGGCGTCGATCACCCCGACCAGGGTCAGGTTGGGGAAGTGATAGCCCTTGGTGATCAGCTGCGTGCCGACGACGATATCGATATCGCCTGCCTCCATCCGCCCGACGAACTCCGCCGCCTTAGCGGGGGACCAGATGGTGTCGGAGGTGACGACGGCGATCTTCGCTTCGGGGAACAGGGCGGTGGCCTCGTCGGCGATCCGCTCGACGCCGGGACCGCAGGCGACCAGCGTGTCCTCGCCGTCGCATTCGGGGCAGGCGCGGGGCGTCGGCAGGACATGGCCGCAATGATGGCAGGCCAGCCGCCGGACCAGCCGGTGTTCGACCATCCAGGCGGTGCAGTTGGGGCACTGAAACCGATGCCCACAGGTCCGGCACAGCGTCAGCGGCGCATAGCCACGCCGGTTGAGATAGAGCAGCGACTGTTCGCGCTTCTCCAACGTGTCCTTCATCGCGGCGACCAGCTTGGGTGCGATCCAGCGGCCGCGCTCGGGCGGGTTCTGGATCAGGTCGATCGCCTCGATCGTCGGCATCTGCGCCGGGCCGAAGCGGCCGGGCAGCTTCACCTCGGTATAGCGGCCCAGCGCGACCTGCTGCCGCGTCTCGATGGCGGGGGTGGCCGACGCGAGAATGACGGGGCACGGCTCGAACTTGCCGCGCATCACCTCGACGTCGCGGGCATGATAATGAACGCCGTCTTCCTGCTTGAAGCTGGTCTCATGCGCCTCGTCGACGACGATCAGGCCGAGATTGCGATAGGGCAGGAACAGCGCCGAGCGCGCGCCGACCGTCACCAGCCCCTGGCCGCTGGCAATGGCCCGCCAGGCGCGGCGTCGCTGCGACGAGCGCAGGCCCGAATGCCACGCCACCGGCTCACAGCCGAAACGGTCGTGGAACCGCTTGAGGAACGGCTCGGTCAGCGCGATTTCGGGGAGCAGGACCAGCACCTGTCGCCCCTCGGCGATCGCCTGTGCCACCGCCTCGAAATACACTTCGGTCTTGCCCGATCCGGTCACGCCATCGAGCAGCACCGGCTGGAAACTGTGTGAAGTCACGCCCGCGACCAATATGTCCGCCGCCGCGCGCTGGTCCTCAGACAGGGCCGGGCGATGATGGTCGGGGTCGGGTAGGGGGAAGGGGCTGTCGATATCGACCTCGATGCCTTCGATTGCGCCGTTCTTCACGAGCCCCCGGATGACCGCGTCGGAGACGTCCGCCATCGTCGCCAATTCGCGGATCAAACCCTGGCGGTCGCCGATCCGCTCCAGCGCCTGCGCCCGCTGTGGGGTCAGGCGGTCGGGGATATGGCCGGTCACGCGGTACTCGGTCACGGTCCGCGCGCATTCCAGCGCGGAGATAGAGGACAGCGCCATCCGCACCACCGCGGCGGGCGGGGCGAGATAATAGTCGGCCGTCCACTCGATCAGCCGCCGCAGCGCATCGGGCAAGGGCGGCGCATCGGCCACGCCCAGCAGCGGGCGCAGGCGATTGTCGCCGACCTCGGCATCGGAGGGCATCCGCTCCGGCTCCCACACCACGCCGAGCAACTGGCGGGGACCCAGCGGCGCGACGACGATCGACCCCGGCTCGACCGTCATCCCGTGCGGCACACGATAGTCGAGCGGGCCGAGCGCGGAGTTCAGGACAAGGACGCGGGCGCGCGAAGACATGGACCCGCTATATGGGGCGATATGGCCCGGAGGGAAGGGCCGCTGGCCTTGCGCGCGGATGCGTTAGCGGAACGGATTGTTCCGGGGCGCGGGCTTCTTGCCGTTCAGCATGCGGAATAGTGTCCATTCCTCGACGATCTTCTTGCCCGGCAGATAGCACAGGCCGATTGCCCCGCCATCGGCCAGCGTCGCCGAAACGGATCGGCCGCCCATCGTCGCGCAGAAGGTCGAGGCGGGGTTGGCGATGGTCGCGGCGGTGGCGGGCATGGCGGTCGGTAGAATGACGGCCGCAGCACCGAAGGCGAAGATGGCGAAAGTCTTCATGCTGGCGATCTCCTTGGGAGGGATCGCGATAGGGTGGCGGGGGTGAATACCGGATGACGATCCAGCCCCCGCTCGCCGCTATCCCGCCTGTCGCCGGTCGCCACGTCGGCGCTCGCCGACCCGGTCGCGCTTGGCGGCGTAGAGGCGGCTGTCGGCATGATGCATGAAATCGCGCACCGTCCCGCTTTCCGGGGGGCGCAGGGTGACACAGACGGTGCCCGCGCAACTCATCGTCAGGCCGTCGATGGTGACCGAGATGGCCAGCAGCGCCTCGATCCGCGCCCGCAGCGACTCGGGTTCGGCGAGCAGGGCCGGGTCATGGACGATCACCCCGAATTCGTCCCCGCCCAGCCGCGCGACGAAGCTGTCCTTCAGCCAATCGGCGCGCAGCCGGTCGCCGACGATGCGCAGCACCTCGTCCCCCGCCAGATGCCCCATCGTGTCGTTGATCAGCTTGAACCCGTCGAGATCGATCAGCACCAGGCCGAGCGGCGTCGCATCCTCGATCGACCGGGCGATCGCCGCCTCCAGCGCGCGGTCATAGGCGGCGCGGTTCGACAGCGCGGTCAGCGCATCGGTGTCGGCGTTGCGGCGCAGCTGGGTTTCCAGCGCGTGGCGCTCGGTCACGTCCTGAAACAGTCCGACCAGCCCGTGCGGCTGGCCGTCCAGCATCTCGCGCTCGCCCATCACCCGGACGCGACGCTGGCGGCCGAGCGCGGTCACGAAATCCAGTTCGATGTCGAACGGGTCGCCGGTGCGCACCGTATGATCGATCGTCGCGCGCAGGACGGCCCGCGCCTCGGGCGGATAATAGGACAGACCTTGTTCGACCGTGAAGGTCTGGCCCGGCCGCAATTCGTGGATGCGATAGACGCCGTCCGACCAGCTCGCCTGTCCGGTCCCCAGGATGGTGTGCCACGATCCGATCATGGCCAGTCGCTCGACCTTGCGCACCGTCCGGTCCTTGGTGCGCAGATCCTCCGCCTGACGCTCGCTCAGCTCCGCCATGGCATTGGCGCGCCGGGCGATGGCGCGCGCGGCGATCAGTGCCTCGGCCAGCCGGGCGAGGTGGCGCAGCGTCTGCTCTCCCGCCGGGCTCAGCGAACGCGGCATGGCATCCATGACGCAGAGCGAACCGATCGCCTGGGGCGCGCCGTCCAGGTCGGGCACGCGGATCGGCATACCGGCATAGAAGCGGGTATGCGCATCGCCGGTGACGAAGGGATTGACGGCGAAGCGTGGGTCCTCGGTCAGGTCGGGGACCATCATCAGGTCGGGCGACTGGATGGTCTTGTCGCAAAAGGCGACCTCGCGCGGCATCTGGCTGGGCAGGGGGCCGACGCCCGACTTGATCCAGAAACGGTCGCGATCGGCCAGGGTCAGCGCCGCGACCGGACAGCCCAGCATATCGGCCGCGAGCGAGACGAGCGCGTCGAACTCCGCCTCCGGTTCGCTGTCGAGCAGGGCGTGCGCCTGCAGGGTGGCGAGGCGGCGTTCTTCATCGAACGGCGCTGGAACAAGGAAGGGAGCAGCCATCATGATCGACCCACAATAGCCCAAATTATCCTGAAAAGCTTGAGAATTTGCTGAAAAGTCCGTTGGTTATGAAACGGGTCGTCGGATGAAACGGGATGTTGGGCGATATTGCAGGACGCATGACGTATTTGTCACATTATGGTCACCCCGAGGTAGCCCGTCCGGGGGTAGCTCTTGGCCCACAGAGTTCAAAGAGCTCGGCGCCCGACACTCCCGGGGGTGCCGTCGGGGCCGGCGGAGAGCGCGCTTTCCGCCGGCCTTTTCGTGACGGTCGGGGGCCGGACGTGGAGCCCTTTGGACCGACGCAGACACTGTGAAAGTCGCCCTATGCCGGAGCAGACGAGCCGATGAGCCGCAAGATCCTGATCGTCGAAGATGACGCCTCCACCGCCGCCTATGTCGCCAAGGGCCTGGCTGAGGCGGGTTATGCCGTGGAACAATGCGGGGACGGTCGTGACGGCCTGTTCCTGGCGAGCGAGGGCATATTCGACCTGATCATCGCCGACCGGATGCTGCCGCGTCTCGACGGGCTGGCGATGGTCAGCGCGATCCGGGCGGCGGGCATCTCGACGCCGGTCCTCGTCCTGTCGGCGCTCGCTACGGTCGATGACCGGGTCGATGGGCTGAAGGCGGGCGCGGACGATTATCTGTGCAAGCCCTTCTCCTTTGCCGAACTGTCGGCGCGGATCGAGGCGCTGGTTCGCCGTTCCGACCGGGCGGCATCCGAGCCGACCCGCACCAAGCTGTCGGTCGGTGACCTGGAGATCGACCTGCTGGCGCGCACCGTCACCCGCGCGGGCAAGATCATCCCGGTCGGCGCGCGTGAGTTCAACCTGCTGGAATTCCTGGCGCGCCATGCCGGCCAGGTCGTCACCCGCACGATGATGCTGGAGAAGATCTGGAATTACCATTTCGACCCGGGCTCCAACGTGGTCGACGTCCATATCGGGCGGCTGCGGCGCAAGCTGGAGGAAGGGTTCGGCACGCCGATCCTGCACACCGTTCGCGGCGCGGGTTACAGGCTGGCCGTCGAAGGGTGAAGCTTCGCCTGACGATTTCGGCGCGGATCGCGCTGCTGTCGATCGCGCTGGCGCTGGTGTCCAATCTGGCACTGGTCGGCTTCATCTGGAAGCAGACCAGTGCGGACGCGGTGGCGGCGCTCCACCGCGAGATCGTCGAACAGGCCGATGCGCTGCGTGCCGTGTGGCGCACGGGTGCTCTGCCTGCGCTGGCCGATGCGATCAAGGAAGCGCGCGAGCCCGGTGACGTGTCGCTGGTCCTCGCCATCTTCGATCCGCAGGGGCACCGGGTGGCGGGCTATGCGCCGCGTCATCTGGCGGTGCCGCTGGCCGATACGCCGTTCCGGGTCGCGGTGCTGGGCCGCGACGGCGTATGGGCCTCGCGCGAGGCGGGCTATACGCTACATCCCATCGGTGGCGACTGGTTGCTGGTCGGGCGGCCGCTCGACCTGATCGAGGCGCAGCAGGTCGCGATCGAGCGGGCGCTGGCGCTGGCGGTGTTCCTGTCGCTGATGCTCGGGGTCGGCACCGGGCTGGTGCTGGCGCGCTATGTCGCGGGACGCCTGAACACCATCGTTGCGGTGATCGACGCGGCGGGCGAGGGCGACCTGACGCGGCGCGTGTCGCAGGTGCGGGCGGGCGACGATGAAGGCGACGCCTTCGACCGGCTGGCCGAGCGGCTGAACGCGATGCTAGGCAAGATCGAGCAACTGATGGCGGAACTGCGCGTCGTCACCGACAGCCTGGCGCACGACCTGCGCTCGCCGCTCGCCCGGCTGCGCACCAAGACCGAGCAGGCGGTGCTGATCGCCGACCCCGCGCAGCGCGAGGCGGCGCTGGGCGGGCTGCTGGTCGAAACCGACCTGATCATGCGGATGCTGACGATGGTGATCGAGATCAGCCGGTCCGAGTCGGTGACGCGCGACCGCTTCACCCTGGCCTCGCCGGTCGAGCTGGTCGAGGAAATCGGCGAACTCTATGCGCCGGTCGCCGAGGATGCGGGGCTTCGCTTCCTGATCGAGGTCGAGGCGCGGCCCGCACCCTTGCCGTTGCACCGCGAACTGATGAGTCAGGCGCTGTCCAACCTGATTGACAACGCGCTGAAACACGGCGCCTCGGGCGGGCAGGTGACCCTTCGGCTGAGTGACGGAGCGGAGGGCATCGTCTTCCAGGTCGAGGATCATGGCCCGGGTATCGCGGAGGCGGACCGCGCCCAGGCGCTGAAGCGGTTCGGCCGACTCGACACGGCGCGCACGACGCCGGGGGCGGGGCTGGGCATGGCGCTGATCGAGGCGGTGGCGCGGTTGCATGGCGGGCGATTCGAGCTGGGCGATAATGCGCCGGGGCTCGTGGCGCGGCTGGTGGTTCCTTAAGCTATTCCTCCCCTGGAAGGGGAGGTGGCGCGCATCGCGCGTCGGAGGGGTGTCCCCCTCTCGATAGCGGGACACCCCTCCGTCAGGCCTTCGGCCTGCCACCTCCCCTGCAAGGGGAGGAATGACAAAGACTTGCCCCGCCGCCTCAGCGCTTTACACCCCGAGCCATGGATTCGCTTTCCCTGTTCGGCTTGGCCGCCGTCTCCTTCACCCTGGTCTGTTACGCGATGGAAGCAGGGAAGCACTGGTGGACATTGGGCTTCGTGCTCGGCTGTGTCGCGGGATCGGCCTATGGCTTTCTCCAGGGGGCTTGGCCGTTCGGGGTGGTCGAGATCGTCTGGGCGATCGTGTCCTTCCGCCGCTGGCTGACGCTCCGGCGGCTGCAATCGACGAAGTTTGCGGAACCGATCGCTTGACAGGGTGTTGCGCGGGCCGTAACTGACCGTCCTTCCAACACTCCCGATGGACGACGTGCGATTTGCGTGCGTCGCTATCGTGCGTGGGGGAACCATCGCGTTGAGATGGAGCATGTGCGGCCATGCCATGCTCCGTGGAGCTAGGAGAACAAGTTTCATGGCACGTATTGCGGGTGTCAACCTCCCGACCAACAAGCGCGTATTGATCGCGCTGACCTATATCCACGGCATCGGTCCGGCCAAGGCGAAGCAGATCGCCACCAAGCTGAACATCGCCGCCGATCGTCGCGTCCAGGACCTGTCGGATCAGGAAGTGCTCCAGATCCGTGAGACCATCGACGCCGATCACACGGTGGAAGGCGATCTCCGTCGCGAGACCGCGATGAACATCAAGCGCCTGATGGACCTGGCCTGCTATCGCGGCCTGCGTCACCGCAAGGGCCTGCCGGTCCGCGGCCAGCGCACGCACACCAACGCGCGCACCCGCAAGGGCAAGGCGAAGCCGATCGCGGGCAAGAAGAAGTAAGAATTTCGCCTAGGAGGCGAAATTCACTTCTTCTCCGCCGGAGGGCGGCGCGAGGCAGACTGCTTCCCGCTCTCCGCATCAGAGATACAGGTCAGGATAGAATTCAATGGCACGTGAACCGCAGCGCATTCGCCGTCGCGAGCGCAAGAACATCACCGCCGGCGTCGCCCATGTGAACGCCAGCTTCAACAACACCATGATCACCATCACCGACGCGCAGGGCAACGCCATTTCGTGGTCGTCGGCCGGCATGATGGGCTTCAAGGGCTCGCGCAAGTCGACCCCGTATGCGGCGCAGGTCGCAGCGGAAGACGCGGGCAAGAAGGCCGCCGAGCATGGCGTCCGTACCCTGGAAGTCGAAGTGAAGGGCCCGGGTTCGGGCCGCGAGTCGGCGCTGCGCGCGCTGCAGGCGGTCGGTTTCCAGATCTCCTCGATCCGCGACGTCACCTCGATCCCGCACAACGGCGTGCGGCCTTCCAAGCGTCGCCGCGTCTGATGCTTCCCATGGCCGGCTGACGAGTCGGCCATGCCTCTCTCCATGGCTGGAACCGTCCCCGTTCCGGCCCACAACTCAGGGGAACCACGTGTCTGTCAACGCAAAGAACTGGCAGGAACTGAAGAAGCCCAACGCGCTCGAGAAAAAGGGTGGCGATGGCAAGCGGAAGGCGACGTTCGTGGCCGAACCGCTGGAGCGTGGCTTCGGCCTGACGCTGGGCAACGCGCTTCGCCGCGTGCTCCTGTCGTCGCTCCAGGGCGCGGCGGTCACCTCGATCAAGATCGAGAACGTGCTGCACGAATTCTCGTCGCTGGCCGGTGTGCGTGAAGACGTCACCGACATCGTCCTGAACGTCAAGCAGCTCGCCATCCGCATGCAGGGCGAAGGCCCCAAGCGGCTTCAGCTCTCGGCGACCGGTCCTGCCACCGTCAAGGCCGGCGACATCGCCGTGTCGGGCGACATCGAGGTCATGAACAAGGACCTGGTGATCTGCCATCTCGACGAAGGCGCGACGTTCAACATGGAACTGACCGCGGACATCGGGAAGGGCTATGTCCCCGCCGCCGCGAACCGTCCGGCCGATGCGCCGATCGGTCTGATCCCCGTCGACGCGCTCTACTCGCCCGTTCGCCAAGTGTCGTACAAGGTCGACCCGACCCGCGTCGGTCAGGACCTGGACTATGACAAGCTGACGCTCTCGGTCGAGACCGACGGCACCGTCACCCCGGAAGACGCCGTGGCCTATGCCGCGCGCATCCTTCAGGACCAGCTGGCGCTGTTCGTGCACTTCGACGACTCGGCGCTCACCCGCGCGGCCCCTGTGGGCCAGGCGGCGATCCCCGCCGCCGGTGGCGAGCCGCAGAGCGACGCGCAGCAGATCAACCGTTACCTTCTCAAGAAGGTCGACGAGCTGGAACTGTCGGTGCGTTCGGCGAACTGCCTCAAGAACGACAACATCATCTATATCGGCGATCTGGTCGGCAAGACCGAAGCCGAGATGCTGCGCACTCCCAATTTCGGTCGCAAGTCGCTGAACGAGATCAAGGAAGTGCTGTCGTCCATGGGTCTGCGCCTGGGCATGGAAATCCCCGGCTGGCCGCCCGAGAATATCGAGGAAATGGCCAAGAAGCTGGAACAGGAGATCATGGGCTGAGCCGCCCGCGGATAGCCATGCTATCCGCGAGACGGCGCAAGTCCGGCCGGCGGGTCGCCCCAGGGCGACCCGTTCGACGTCAGGATCGCGGCTCCGCCGTGATCCGGTCCGGCCACTCCGGCGGCTTTGCTGACCCGCTCCCCGGCAAACGCCGGAGGGCAACAAGACAGGCGAAGGTGACGGCCTTGACGGTCACCGGCTCTGGGGTTCCGTGACACGGCCCCTTAACGAACGAAGGAATATCCCATGCGTCATCGCGTCGGCGGCCGTAAGCTGCAGCGTACCTCGGCTCATCGTACCGCGCTTTTCCGCAACATGTCGGCCGCGCTCATCAAGCACGAGCAGATCACCACCACCGTCGCCAAGGCGAAGGAACTGCGTCCCTACGTCGAAAAGCTGGTGACCCTGGCGAAGAAGGGCGGTCTCTCGAACCGTCGTCTGGCCCATGCCCGCCTGCTCGACGACGCGCAGTTGGTGAAGCTGTTCGACGTTCTGGCGTCGCGCTATGCCGATCGTAACGGCGGCTATACCCGCATCATCAAGGCCGGCATCCGCGCGTCGGACGCCTCGCCGATGGCGATCATCGAGTTCGTCGACCGCGACGTCTCGGCGAAGGGCCAGGATTCGGGTCCGGTCATGAACGAGGAAGATTTCGACGAAGCCGCGTAATTTCGCAGCCTCGAAGACCTTCGAGAGAGGGCCGCTCCAGCGATGGGGCGGCCTTCTTTGTATTTTCACCCGGCTCACACCTAGCGCACCCCCTCCCGCAGGCGGGAGGGGGCCGGGGGAAGGGCAGGATGTCTCACCGAGTGAATGGCTCGTGGCTTGCCCTTCCCCATCCCAGTTTCAGGTAAACGATGCCCCGCATCGTTTAGGTCATGCCGGGGGCATGATCGACCTGAAACTCGCCTGCGGGAGGGGCGTGCCAAGTCGCATTGTTCAGCATCCCGAAAGCACGACGGGCTTCTTTTCTGCCGAACAGGGGGAGAGAAACATGGGTAAAGGCTGCATCGCGTTGAGCTTGGCCACGATCGCGTCGCTGTCCGGCTGCTCCACGCCGGATAGGGACTGGAACAAGGGCATCGCCACGCCCAGCGCCACCCAGCTTCATTATCAACGCGAACAGGCCAAAGCGAACGCGGGGGGCGTGGCGGCGGTCGTCGCGGCCGCCATCGGGTTCCAGGCCGCAGGCTACGACCCGAACCGCCCCAGACCCGCCAAGTCGCCCGCCACCGATCCGCTCGCCCCGGTGCGCGGGGGCGAAACGCCAACGGTCGTTCGGGCCGATATCGATCAGGAGGCGGCGACCCGTGCCTGTACATTGGCGACCGAGCAGGAAGCACGGCGACTTCACCCTCACGCGTTGCTCGAAGCCATCGAGTCGGTTGATCCACTCGGTGACGGACTGCTGGTACGCGGGACGGTCCGAATCCGCGAGAAAAAGACCGATCCCGGCGAGCTGCGCGGCTTTCGCTGCCGGGTCGATGCGCAGGCGGTGCGGATGGTCGCGATCGACCCGATGGAAACGCGTCCGCCCCGGTAGCTTTTCGCAAAAGACCTCGCTATCGGACCGCCATGGAGCACCCCGACAGCATCCTCATCGTCGATTTCGGCAGCCAGGTCACCCAGCTTATCGCGCGCCGTGTGCGCGAAGCGGGGGTCTATAGCGAGATCGTGCCTTTCCAATCGGCCGAAGCGGCGTTCGCGCGGATCAATCCCGCCGCCGTCATCCTTTCGGGTGGCCCCGCCTCCGTCGTCGACGAAAACTCCCCGCGTATCCCGCAGGCGATCCTCGACAGCGGCCTGCCGATGCTGGGCATCTGCTATGGCCAGCAGGCGTTGACCCAGCAGCTGGGCGGCAAGGTGGAGAAGGGCGACAGCGGCGAGTTCGGCGAGGCCTTCATCACGGTCGAGGGCGACTGCACCCTGTTCGACGGCCTGTGGAAGACCGGCGAGCGGCACCAGGTCTGGATGAGCCATGGCGACAAGGTGACCGCGCTGGCACCGGGCTTCCAGGTCGTCGCGACCAGCCCCGGGGCGCCCTACGCCATCATCGCCAATGAGGAACGCCGCATCTATGCGATGCAGTTCCACCCGGAGGTGGTGCATACGCCCGACGGCGCCAAGCTGATCGCCAATTTCGTGCGTCACGTTGCGGGGCTTTCGGGCGACTGGACGATGGCCGAGTTTCGCGCCGCCAAGATCGCCGAGATTCGCGAGCAGGTGGGCACGGGCAAGGTCATTTGCGGCCTGTCGGGCGGGGTCGACTCGTCGGTCGCCGCCCTGCTGATCCACGAGGCGATCGGCGACCAGCTGACCTGCGTCTTCGTTGACGGCGGCATCCTGCGCCAGGGCGAGGCCGAGCAGGTCGTCAGCCTGTTCCGCGGCCATTACAACATTCCGCTCGTCCATGTGGACGCGCAGGACCTGTTCATGGACGGCCTGGCGGGCGTCACCGACCCGGAGGCCAAGCGCAAGTTCATCGGCAAGACCTTCATCGACGTCTTCGAGGCCGAGGCCAAGAAGATCGGCGGCGCGGAGTTCCTGGCCCAGGGCACGCTCTACCCGGATGTGATCGAAAGCGTCAGCTTCACCGGCGGCCCCTCGGTCACGATCAAGAGCCACCACAATGTCGGCGGCCTGCCCGAACGCATGAACATGAAGCTGGTCGAACCCTTGCGCGAACTGTTCAAGGACGAGGTGCGCGAACTGGGCCGCGAACTGGGCCTGCCCGAGATTTTCGTCGGGCGGCATCCCTTCCCCGGCCCGGGCCTTGCGATCCGCATTCCCGGCGAAGTCACCAAGGAGCGCTGCGACATCCTGCGCAAGGCCGATGCGATCTACCTCGAGGAAATCCGCAACGCGGGCCTCTACGACGCGATCTGGCAGGCCTTCGCCGTGCTGCTGCCGGTCAAGACCGTTGGCGTGATGGGCGATAGCCGCACCTATGACAGCGTCTGCGGCCTGCGCGCGGTGACCAGCACCGATGGCATGACGGCCGATGTCTATCCCTTCGACAGCGCCTTCCTCAGCCGGGTGGCCACGCGCATCATCAACGAAGTGCAGGGCATCAACCGCGTGGTCTACGACTACACGTCGAAGCCCCCCGGTACGATCGAGTGGGAATAGCCTCCCTGCAGGCCGGGCCCCGGCCTGCGCAGCCGAGACGTTTCGGACCCGGCGCGATCGTGCTGCTGGCCGGCATCGCGATCCTCGCCTTTGCCGGCAATTCAGTAATCGCACGCTATGCACTCGCCGCCGGCGGGATCGACGCCGCAACCTTCTCGCTCGTGCGGCTGGGCGCCGGCGCGATCGTGCTGGCGCCGCTATTGCTGCGCGGCACCGGCCGCTGGAGCCTGTCGGGCGGAATCAGCCTGTTCGTTTACGTGGCGATGTTCTCCTTCGCCTATGTCGATCTGCCGACCGCCACCGGTGCGCTGATCCTGTTCACCGTGGTGCAGGCGAGCGTCGTACTGGCGGGCATGCTGCGCGGCGAACCGATGCGGCTGCTGGGCTGGGCTGGGCTGCTGCTGTCGCTCGGGGGGCTCGCCGTGCTGCTGGTCCCGCAGGTCGAAAGTGGCCGGGTGCTGCCGACCGTATTCATGGCGATCTCGGGTATGGCCTGGGGCGCCTATACGATGATCGGCCGCGCGGTTGCCGTGGGTGCGGGTGTCCATACCGCGCGCAGCTTCGCCATCGGCGCAGTGCTGGCGTTACCGTTGCTTGCCTTTGCCGGCGGCGTGCCCAGCGTCACCGGGGCGCTGCTGGCCGTCCTCTCGGGCGCGCTCACCTCGGGGCTCGGCTATGTCGTGTGGAACCGCGTGTCGCCCTCGCTGGGGCTCGCGACGCTGGCGACCGTCCAACTGGCGACACCGCTGGTCGCCGCCATGGGCGGGGCGGCGCTGCTCGGCGAACTTGTCACGCGCGAATTGCTCGTGGCCGGCGCGTTGATCCTGTCCGGCATCGCCATGACGCTGAAACGGTGAGCCGCTGAGCGATGGAACTGCCGCTCGGCCCCGATCCGCGCACGGCAACCATCCGCCGCCTGCAGGCGCTGCTGGTCCAGCGGTTCGGCCATATCGAGCGCGCGGCGGCCGAATGGCGCCAGCCCGAATGGGTGCTGGTGCAGGGCGTGATCGGGGCGCGGACCAAGTCCGAGATCTCGAACGCGGCGACCGATCGCTTGCTTCGCCGCTGGGGCTGCTGGGAGGCGGTGGCCACCGCGCCGCTGGCCGATGTGCAGGCCGAGCTGGCGACGCAGACCTATCCCAATGTCGCTGCGGAGCGATTGCAGGCGAGCCTGGCCGCGCTCATTGACCTTCGCGGCGGCGTCGATCTGGCGCATTTGGCCGACATGGGCACCGAAGCGGCGATGGACTGGCTCGAACAGCTGCCCGGCGTGGGCCGCAAGATCGCCGCCGGGGTGATGAATGCCAGCACGCTCGACCGCCGCGCGATCGTGCTCGACGGACACCACACGCGCATTCTCCAACGCATGGGGCTGGTGCCGCCCAAGGCGAGCACGGCGCGGGCTTTCGCCGCGATCATGCCGGCGATGCCGGCCGATTGGTCGGGGGCGGATTACGATGAGCATCACCTGCTGATGAAAAAGCTCGGCCAGACCTGGTGCCGCCCGGCGGCGCCCGCCTGCCTCGAATGCCCGGCGCAGGCGCTGTGCGAAACCGGGCGGCACCGCGCCTAATTGCAGCGCGCGCCCGCTTGCGCCACAAGCGCTGCGCATGAAACGTCTCGGCTCGATCCTCCTGTGGTCCGCGATCGCGGCTGCGTTCATCGGTCCCGGCACGGTGACCGTCGCGGCCAGCACGGGCGCCTCGCTTGGCCTGGCGCTGCTGTGGGCCATCCTGTTCTCGGGCATTGCAACCTTCACGCTGCAGGAATTCGCCGGACGGCTCGCGGTGACCACAGGCGACGATCTGGCGACGGTGTTGCAGCGCCGCTACCCGACCGGTTTCGCGCGGGTGGCGACGGTGACGCTGGTCGGCGGCGCGATCCTGCTCGGCTGCGCGGCCTATGAAGCCGGGAATATCCTCGGCGGGGCAGGCGGGGCGATGCTGGCGCTCGACGCGCCGCGCGGCGCGGTGACGCTGGGCCTCGCGCTCGCTGCAGGCGCGCTGCTGCTGGCGGGTTCGCCGCAATTCGTAGCGCGCCTGATGGCCGCATTCGTGGCTCTGATGGGGGCGGGTTTCCTGCTCGTCGCAGTGTCGCTGGCCCCGGCCATCGGACCCTTGGTCGGCGGCCTGGTGCCGGAACCGGGTTTCGCCGACGACCCCGCTGCGCTGCTGGCAGTGCTCGCGCTCGTCGGGACGACTGTCGTCCCCTACAACCTGTTCCTGGGCGCGGCCCTCGCGCGCGGCCAGGGGCTGGGCGACATGCGCTTCGGCCTGGCAGTCGCAGTGGCGATCGGGGTGCTCATCACCGCTGCCGTGCTGGCCGTGGGCACGGCGCTCGTGGGCGAATTCTCCTTCCCGGCGCTGGGCGACGTGCTGGCCGACCGGCTGGGCCCGTGGGCGCGGACCGGCGTGGGCATCGGCTTGCTTGCCGCGGGCGTATCCTCTGCGGTGACGGCGCCGCTGGCCGCGGCGCTGACCGCGCGCGGCCTGTTCGGCGCGCCCGGTGATCCGCAGTGGCAGGCGGACAGCTGGCGCTTCCGCGCGGTTTGGGCGGGCATCTTGCTCGTGGGGCTCGGTTTGGGGCTAGCCGACATCCGGCCGGCCCCCGCGATCCTCGCGGCGCAGGCGTTCAATGGCGCACTGCTTCCGCTGGTGGCGCTGTTCCTGCTGGCAGCGATGAATGACGCGGCTGCACTGGGCGGGCATGCCAACGGCCTGCTCGCCAATGCTTTCGGGATGCTGGTCGTCGGGGTGGCGACCATGCTCGGACTGACCGCGCTGACCCGCGCGGCGGGCACGCTGTTCGGGTTCGGCCTGCCCGCGCCGGGGATCATCCTGCCGGCCTTCGCCGTCATCGGCGTGTTTGCCGCGCGCGCGGTCACCCGGCGCGAGATGCGGTGAAGGAAGTGCTGGCCCCGGACGAGGTGGCGCAAGTCTATCGCCGTCTCAGCCGTGCCATGCCGGGGCGCACCCCCGGCGCGAAAGGCCCCAAGGGGCAGCCCGACGCGTTCCGGTCGTGTGTTTCCTGCATGCTGTCGGCCCAGTCGCGCGATCGCAACACCGCCGCCGCCACGCGCGCGCTCTTCGCGCTTGCCAGGACCCCGCAAGCGATGCTCGCGCTGGACGATGAAACAATCGCGCGCGCGATCAAGCCCTGCGGGCTCTACAATATGAAGACCCGCAATATCCGCGCCTTCTGCACCGCGCTGCTGGCCGAGCAAGGCGGTGCGGTGCCCGACACGCGCGAGGGGCTGATGGCGCTGCCGGGGATCGGGCGCAAATGTGCGGACATCGTGCTGAGCTTTACCTTCGGGCGGGACGTGATCGCAGTCGACACCCATGTCCACCGCGTGTGCAACCGCATCGGCCTCGCTCAGGCACGGGCGGCGGACAAGACAGCGGCGCAGCTCGAGGAACGCTCGCCGGGATGGGCGCTGCGCGACGGGCACTTCTGGCTGATCCAGTTGGGCAAGCGCATCTGCACGGCCCGCGCGCCCAAATGCGAGCGGTGCCCGGTGGCCGACCTGTGCCTCTTCTACCGCGCTACGCGGGGAAGCTGACGCCGGTCATCGCTTCGGACTTGGTCCACAGCTTCCCGGCGAGGTCCTCGTCGCGGATATGCGGGTAATAGCCGCCCGCGCGCGGTTTCTCGGGATCGGCGGCAACCGCCACCTCGCAATCCTCGCAATAGACGCCGCCCTTGCCTTCGAGCAGCGGCGAAACCGCGCACCACACGGTGGTCGCGGCGCCTTCCTCGGTCGATTTGAAGGCCTCGTGGACGTTGCCGTCCTCGTCGTACCAGCCCATCGCGCGCTGTTCTTCCATCGTCAGGTGCCGCTGGAGCGGCGTAGCGATACCGCCCGGGTGCACCGCGAAGGCGCGCACGCCCCGGCTTTCGCCGAGCTTGTCGAGTTGCAGCGCGAACAGGGCGTTGGCCGACTTGGCCTGTCCGTAAGCAAGCCACTTGTCGTAGTCGCGGCGCTCGAAATTGGGATCGTCGAGATCGAGCCCGTGGAGCCGGTGCCCGATCGAGGACAACGCCACGACGCGGGCCCCGCCGCCGGTCAGCAGCAGCGGCCACAGCCGTGCGGTCAGCTGGAAATGGCCCAGGTGATTGGTGGCGAACTGCATTTCATAGCCGCGCGCGTCGCGACTAAGCGGGCTGGCCATGATCGCGGCATTGTTGATCAGGATGTCGATCGTGTCGGTGCGGCCCGCGACCGCTTCGGCGAAGGCATCGATCGAAGCCGGATCGGCCAAGTCGAGCGGAAGGATCGCGATATCGCCGTCCAGCGCGTCGAGCACGTCATGCGCCTGGCCGGTCCGCCGCGCGCCGACGATGACCTGCGCACCGGCCGCGGCAATCGCGCGGACGGTTTCGGTGCCGATCCCCGAATAGCCGCCGGTTACGACGACGCAGCGGCCCGACAGGTCTATCCCGTCGATGACTTCCCCGGCAGTCGAGCGATATCCGAAGGGCGAATTGACCGGTTCCTGGTGGCTGGGCATGGTTGTGTCCTCTCCTCTGCCCAACTATGCGTTGCCCGCATTGCCATGGCCAGCCCCCAGTTCAGCGGCCGGCGCGCAGCGGGGCCGGTTGCGGCTCAGCCTTCGGTGTCGGGCATTGTATAGGGCACGAAATCGTCCAGCATCAGCACATCGGACAGAAAGCCCACTGTCCGGTCGACCAGATGGACCTGGTCGCTGCGGCACAGCCGCGATCCGCTGAACCGCTTGATCACCATGATGTCGCTGTCGTCGATGCTTTGCGGGTTGCGCGTGTAGTTGACCCAGACCGTATCGCCCGAGCGATAGGTCAGCGCGGTGCCGTCGATCTGCTTGAGGCTGCGGCTGCCGGTGGTGCTGATGCAGTTCTGCGGTTCGCCGGCAACGCGGCCGTCGAGCAGCTTGGCGAGCTTCGCTTCGCCGCGAGTGGGTTCGGCTTCGTCCGCCTGGGCGGGAACGGCCATCAGGCCGGCAGCGGCAGCGGCGAAAATCAGTGGCTTGAGCATGACAGGTCTCCTCAGGAAAAGGGACAGTGTATCACGCAGGCTGAACCTGCGCTGAGTCATGCGGTTCCGCCCACCGTGATCCCGTCGACCAGCAGGGTCGGCTGGCCGACTCCCGCGGGCACGCTCTGCCCACCCTTGCCGCACATGCCCACGCCCTCGTCGAGCGCCATGTCGTTGCCGATGCCGCGCACCTTGGTCAGCACGGTCGGGCCGTCGCCGATCAGCGTCGCGCCCTTGATCGGTGCCACGACCTTGCCCTTCTCGACCTTGTAGGCCTCGGTGCAGGCAAACACGAACTTGCCGCTGACGATATCGACCTGCCCCCCGCCGAAGCTGGTGGCATAGATGCCGTCGTCCATCCGGCTTAGCAGTTCCGCCGGATCGTCGCTGCCGCCCCGCATGAAGGTGTTGGTCATGCGCGGCATCGGCGCGTGCTGGTAGGACTGGCGGCGACCGTTGCCGGTCGCCTCGACCCCCATCAGCCGCGCATTGAGGCGGTCCTGCATGTAGCCCCTGAGAATGCCGTCCTCGATCAGCACGGTTTCGCGGGTCGGCGTGCCTTCGTCGTCGATGCTCAGCGAACCGCGGCGATCGGCCATGCTGCCATCGTCGATCACGGTGACGCCGGGGGCTGCCACGCGTTCGCCGATGCGGCCCGCAAAGGCGCTGGTGCCCTTGCGGTTGAAATCGCCCTCGAGCCCGTGCCCGACCGCTTCGTGCAGCAAGATGCCGGGCCAGCCGGGGCCGAGCAGGACGCTCGTCTCGCCCGCCGGGGCCTCGACGCTTTCCAGGTTCACCATGGCCTGGCGGACCGCTTCGTCGACCGCGCGCATCCAGCGTCCCTCGTCGAACAGATCGTCGTAGAGATAGCGGCCGCCGAGGCCGAAGCTGCCGGTTTCGCGGCGGCCGTTGGCTTGGGCTACGATGCTGACGTTCAGCCGCACCAGCGGGCGGATGTCGCGCGCGGTGAAGCCATCGGCACGGATGATGTCGATCGCGCTCCAGCTGCCCGACAGGCTGGCGCTGACCTGCGCCACGCGCGGGTCCTTGGCGCGGGCCACGGCGTCGATCTTCTCCAGCAGCGCGACCTTCTCGGCAAAGGGCACGAGATCGAGCGGGCTGGCATCGGTGTAGAGATGCCGGTTGGTGCGCTCGGGCGGGGCGGCTTTGGCGGCCTTGGCGGGATCGAGCAGGCGCAGCGTTTCGCCCGCGCGCGCGATTGCCCTGGCGCTGATTTCATTGGCATGCGCAAAGCCGGTGGTCTCGCCCGATACGCCGCGCAGGCCGAACCCCGAATCGCGGCTGTAATCGGCGGTTTTCAAGCGCCCGTCATCGAAGGCGAAGCTCTCGCTCGCCATGAATTGCAGATAGAGCTCGCCATCGTCGCAGGGCGCGAGCAGCCGCGTGGTCAGCGCCTTGGCTTCCTCGGGATCGAGCTGGGTGTAGAGCAGGGCGTGCGGATCGTTTGCTGGCGTCATGCCCTGCTATGTAGGGGCTGCGCCGTCCCAGCGAAAGCCGCGATCGCCTGCGCCGCCGCGCCCGCCGCGGCGGATTCCGGCGGCGGCCGGAACGGCAGCTACCGGTGGCCCGGGTCGGCGCCTTCGGAAATGTCCATCAGCTGCGACTGGTCGACCCCGTCGGCCGGGCCACCTTCGAGCACGAAACGGCGATCGCAATAGCCGCAGTCGACATAGCCGTGCTCGTCGATTTCGAGATAGATCTTGGGATGCCCCAGCGCGGCGGAACGATAGTTCTTGCCGGTGCGGATATCGGTCGCGCCATCGCACCACACGCGCCGCGTGGTGACCTTGGAGACTTCGGGAGGAGGCAGGCTCATGCGACAGGCCGATAATATGTGCTTTGCCTTGGTGCAAGCATTCGCCGCTTGTCGCGCCATGGCCGCACCCCTAGGTCACCCATCATGCAGACACCCCCAGCCATCCGTATCGACAATCTGGTCAAGGAATACGCCTCGCCCGGCCCGGGCGAACCGCCCAAGCTGGCGCTCAAGCGGGTGAGCTTCGACGTGCCGCAGGGCGGGATCTTCGGCCTGCTCGGCCCCAATGGCGCGGGCAAGTCGACGCTGATCAACATCCTTGCGGGGCTGGTGCGCAAGACGGGCGGCAATGCCGAGATCTGGGGATTCGATACCGACGACAATCCGCGCAATGCCAAGCGTTCGATCGGCATCGTGCCGCAGGAAATCGTCTTCGATCCGTTCTTCACCCCGTTCGAAGTGCTGGAGAACCAGGCCGGGTTCTACGGCATCCCCAAGGCCGAGCGGCGAAGCGAGGAACTGCTCAAGGCGGTCCATCTGTGGGACAAGCGCGATGCCTATGCGCGCACGCTGTCGGGCGGGATGAAACGGCGCCTGCTGATTGCCAAGGCGATGGTCCATTCACCGCCGATCCTGGTGCTCGACGAGCCGACCGCCGGGGTCGATGTCGAACTGCGCCGCCAGCTGTGGGAACTGGTGACCGAACTCAACCGCGAGGGCGTGACCGTGGTGCTGACCACGCATTATCTCGAGGAAGCCGAGCAGCTGTGCGACCGCATTGCGATCATCAACCACGGCGAGCTGATCGCCGACAAGCCGACCCGCGAACTGGTCGACATGGCGCGCGAAAAGATCGTCTCGATCACCGTCGACAAGGACTTGGGCGGCCCGATCATGGAGCCCGCCTTCACCAAGGCCGAAGTGATCGAACCGCGGCGGCTGGAGATTACCTATGATCGCGACCGGACGAGCGCGGGGCAGGTGCTCGCGCTCGTCCAGTCGCACGGCTATGCGATCGAGGATGTCACCACCCGCGAAGCCGACCTGGAAGATGTCTTCGTCCAGCTGACCGGCGCGGGGTGATCGCCCCGATTACATGAACGCGCGTGGGCCCAGGCCCGCATCGCGGACCTTCTGTACCGCCCACGAATGCGGTTCGACTTCTTCCATCGGTGCCTTGCAATTGCGGCAGCGCCCGACCTGCTGCCCGCTGACGCGCGTGATCTTCTCGCGGTCGATGCTGTGCCGGCCCAGGGCACAGCCGATACGTCCCATAGTCATGATGTCGCGACCCTCCAGTCCCGTTATGTATGTCCCCTGTTGCCGCGCCCCCTAGGCCGAAGATCGGCCGACAATAAGCTTGCTGCGCCGAATCGTTCCTTGCTTGCCGCGTAGTGATTGGATCGGCATGACGCGCGCATGACAGACACCCCGCACGACGTCCTCGTGATCGGTTCGGGCGCCGCCGGTCTCACCGCCGCGCTCGCGCTGGCCGAAACCAAGAAGGTCCTGGTCCTCGCCAAGGGCCGGCTCGACAGTGGCTCCACCGCATGGGCGCAGGGCGGCATCGCCGCGGTGCTCGATGCGGGCGATACGTTCGACAACCACATCCGCGACACGATGGTTGCCGGCGCGGGGCTCAACGACCGCGAAACGGTCGAATTCGTGATCGAGCGCGCTCCCGCCTCGATCGACCGCCTGTGCGAACTGGGGGTCCCGTTCAACCGCGAAGAGGATGACCTGCACCTCACCCGTGAAGGCGGGCATTCGCATCGCCGGATCGTCCATGTGAACGATGCGACCGGCTGGGCGGTGCAGGCCGCGCTGCTCAAGGCGGCGGAGGAAAACCCCAATATCACGCTGCTGCCGGGGCAAAGCTGCGTCGATCTGATCACCGGCCGCAACCAGGTCGCCTATTCGGGATCGGGCCGGGTCTGGGGCGCCTATGCGCTGGACGAAGGCAGCGGCAAGGTCGTCGCGCATGTCGCGCGCGCCACGGTCATGGCAGCGGGCGGCGCAGGGCGCGTCTATCTCTTTTCCACCGCGCCGCGCGGTGCCACGGGCGACGGGATCGCGATGGCCTGGCGGGCGGGGGCGCGGGTGTCGAACATGGAAATGATGCAGTTCCACCCGACCTGCCTCTACAATCTCGAGGTCAAGAATTTCCTCATCACCGAGGCGGTGCGCGGCGAGGGCGGCCGGCTGGTCAATCCCGATACCGGTAAGCGGTATATGGAAAAATACGATCCCGAGCGGATGGAACTGGCGCCGCGCGACATCGTCGCACGCGCCAATGACGACCAGATCAAGCGCTTCGGGCTCGATTACGTCCATCTCGACATCAGCCACCAGCCGCCCGAATTCGTGCGCCAGCACTTCCCGACGATCCACGAGAAACTGCTCGGGCTGGGCATCGACATGTCCAAGGGTCCGATCCCGGTCGTCCCGGCGCAGCACTACACCTGCGGCGGGATCAAGATCGGACTCGATGCGAAGACCGACCTGCCGGGCCTGTGGGCGGCGGGCGAATGCACCGAAAGCGGCCTGCACGGCGCCAACCGGCTCGCGTCGAACAGCCTGCTTGAATGCTTTGTCTTCGGCGAGGCGGCGGCAAAGGACATCCTCGAATGCTGGGACACGCTCGATGATCCGCCCGCAATCCTTGCCTGGGACGAAAGCCGGGTGACCGATTCGGACGAGGAGGTGGTGATCAAGCAGAACTGGACCGAGATCCGCCGCTTCATGTGGAATTACGTCGGCATCGTGCGGACCACCAAGCGGCTGGAGCGCGCGGCGCACCGCATCCGCCTGCTGCGCGAGGAGGTCGAGGATTATTACGGCCACTTCCGCGTCACCACCGACCTGATCGAACTGCGCAACCTGCTCGAATGCGCCAATCTGATCGTGCAGAGCGCGCTTAGCCGGAAGGAAAGCCGCGGGCTGCATTTCATCACCGATTACCCCGTGACCGATCCGGTGGCCCGCGACACCGTGCTCATCCCCTAGCACGCGCGCTGCGCCGCGATCCCGGCACGGCACGGAACCGCGCTCGCCGGTACGGATTACCGTGCTGGAACAACGACAAACATACGGCACGAGGGCCAGCAGCTTCATGCGTTTCTACCGAGCGACCTCCTTTATCTTCCCCCGCCACTACACTGCCCGTATCTTCACCATCAGCTTCGGGGCGGTGCATATCCCGCTGATCACCTATCTCGTACTCGAAGCGATCCGGGGGCATTGGGACTGGCCGACCTTCACCGTGCTGCTGATTTCGACGGTGATCGGCAGCGGCTTTGCCATCGCCGGACTGGCCGGGCTGCTCCGCCCGGTTTCGGTCGCGACCCGCGGCATGCGCGCGCTGCGTGACGGAACCCCGGTGCAGGACATTCCCGCGGGCGGGCCCGACATGGCGGGCGAATTGCTCGAATCCGTAGCGCACGCGCTGCGCTCGACCAGCGAGCGGTTCGATGAACTCAAGGATATGGCGGTAACCGACCCGCTTACAGGCCTGTTCAACCGGCGCGGTTTCGCCGAACTGCTCGAACAGGACCCCTCGGCGCGCGGCACGCTCGCGCTGCTCGACGGCGACCGGTTCAAGCAGGTCAACGACCAGTTGGGCCATGCCGAGGGCGACCGCTTGCTGCGCTCGATCGCCGATCGGCTCAAGGACCGCACACGGTCCCAAGATGTCGCTGCCCGCTGGGGCGGCGATGAATTCGTGGTGTTCCTCAAGGACATGTCGATCGAAGAAGCGCGGCGGGTGCTGAAACGCGTCCAGCTATCGCTCCGCCGCCGCCCGATCGCCCGGCTAGACGGCATACCGGTCACTTTCAGCGCGGGCTATGCGGAAATATCTGCGATGTCGGCGGAAGCGATCGAGGCCGCAGTGAAGGAAGCCGACCGCGAAATGTACAGCCGCAAGCGGGAAGAGCGCATGGCCGGCGCGTAAGCGCGCGCCGCGTCAGTCGGAAGCCGATCGCCAGGTCGCCATCGACCAGTCGCTGCGCAGCATCCAGTCGTCCATGGCATAGTGGCGCACGACTCGCTGGCTGATGGGTTCGAGGAAGAAGATCCCGATGCTCTCGCCCAGCTGCCAGGCGACTTCCCCCGCCGCCACCTGGCCGGGCAGCAGCACGACTTCGACCGGGGTGCCCACTTCGGCCACGATATCCTGGCATTCGACCATGCAGCCAGAGGGGGACAGATTGCGCATGGCGCAGCGCAGCCCGTGACCGCCGATGGTGATGCGCAGGTCGTCCAGCGTGCCGCTGCGATCCTCTCCGCGTCGCTCCATCGTCCTCTCACTCATCCCGCAGGCCCTCCATCCTCACGCCGCCCGCGCGGCACCCGATCGAGCGCGAGGCCTGCACGGTCTGCTGCACCGGCGGCCTCGCGCGCTTTCCCGGCCTGCAGGGAGGGATGCCACTTTCCGGCGGTTTCCGATTGTATGCACACGCCATTGCCGGTGCCTTCGCGCGGCTAGCCGCGCCGCCCGATTGCGCTGGACAAGCGTGGGTCAATGCGGTGAGGTCGGCCCTGCAACCATCGGACGGGGAGACGGCATTGCCTAAAGCGACAGCGAACGGGATCGAAATTCACTACGAAGAGCGGGGCGATGCGGCCAATCCGCCGATGCTTTTGATCATGGGCTTCGGCGCGCAATTGACACTGTGGCCCGAAGAACTGGTGGACGCCCTGGTCGAACGCGGATTTCGCGTCATCCGCTACGACAATCGCGATGTCGGGCTGAGCCAGAAATTCGACGGGGTCAAAGCGCCCGGGATCGTCAAGATGACGTTGCTGTCGAAGATCGGCATGAAGCCCAAAGTGCCCTACACGCTGGCCGACATGGCGGATGATGGTGCCGGGCTGCTCGACGCGCTGGGGATCGACAAAGCGCATATCGTCGGTGCCAGCATGGGCGGGATGATCGCGCAGCATTTCGCCGCGCGCCATGCGGACAAATGCCTCTCGCTCACCTCGATCTTCTCGACCACGGGCAATCCCAAGCTGCCCGCTGCCAAGCCCGAGGCGATGAAAGCGCTGATCACGCGGCCCGCCAGCAGCGACGAGGACGCATTGGTCGACCACGGGATGATGCTCGCGCGCACGATCGGCTCGCCGGGCTATCCCGCTGCCGAAGACCACTTGCGCGAGCGCACCCGCGCCAGCGTTCAGCGCAGCTTCTATCCCGAAGGGCCAACGCGGCATCTCTCGGCGATCGTCGCCGATGGCGACCGGCGCGAAATGCTCAAGCAGATCGCAGTGCCCACGCTGGTGCTGCATGGCGAAGACGATCCGCTGGTCCCGTGCGAAGGCGGGCGCGACACGGCCGCCACCATCCCCGGTGCCCGGATCAGGACGATTCCCGGATGGGGCCACGACCTCCCGCTCGAACTCGTCGACGACATCGCCGATGCGGTGGCCACCCACGCCCGTTCGGCTGCGGAATAGCGCCAGCGGGCCGGAACTCCGGTTTGGGCGTGGGGGTCTCACCCCGCGCCCCCGATCCGCCTGCCGCTGCAGGGCCTTCGCGGGCCTGACACGGCGCGTTCGGCGGCGGCGTGGGGGGAGCTG
>PVBE011399748.1_pt1 | contig 177028 bp, 158 predicted proteins | sample 1631181 | NCBI WGS metagenome assembly PVBE01 (sample SAMN08397723, study PRJNA350692) | Marine metagenome, whole genome shotgun sequencing project. | isolation source: water | place: Pacific Ocean | collected 2012-04 | reverse complement strand
GTCTCCACCACGAGGGCGTCACCCTCCCAATGACCCCGCGACGATCCATCCCACAGGGCGATGGATTCGTCAAGGGGCGGTTGGCCGTCAATGGGTATCAAGCGCCTGTGTGGGCCCCACTCACTGAGGATGGCCACGTGATCTCGAGTCTGGTAGATCTGGTGGAGGCTGGCGTAGAACGGGTTGGTCCAGTAGATAATGCCGTTGTTCAGGCATCGATCGCCGAGGTAAAGGTCCTCGTACGATGCGGCCATCGCGCCGGTCATCCGCTTGCTTATCTCTTGCATATAGCGCATTCGGCCCTCCGGGGTGTACGGAATCTTGCCGTCGGGCGGATCGACGATGAGCGACGTGCGGCGGCTGCGCACCACCTCGGTGCCGGGTTCGAGCCAGGTCTCGCTCAGCTCGCCCGTGAGCGTTCCCTCGATTGAGCGCCCGATGCCATTCAAGATCGCGTCGAGGCCGGTGCCTTTCATCGCCTCGGCTTCCTCTTCGGTGAAGTGAGTCTTGTCTCCCAGGGCGGTGGGCCGTTCGACAGGGGTGACGGTGGCGTTGCTCCAGAGGCCGCGAAGGTCCGGATCGCCCCATTCCGTGCGAAACTCGGTCTGCGCCTGGGCGGCGTGCGCGGCGCACACCGCCATCGCCATAGTGAAGAACACTGGGTAGACGGAAGTTGTTCGCTGATTCATTGGGTCGCTCCTGTTAATGGTGGTCGAATCTTGTGGTTCGGCGTCTCTTTTGACCAGCACTCAAGGCCGCGTCTCTCTGGGATCGGCCCCATCGCTCGGCGCCCCTGTGCCAGACGTGCCCACGAAGAGCTTGGTTCCGTCGGGAAGAAACAAGTCCCGACCGTTCGCCTTCAAGGATCCGTTCTTGGCCTGATAGCCGTCGATGATGATCACGGTCCCGGTCTCTAGTGAGTCCCGATTGACGCCGCGCCGGGCGAGTGTATTCGGAGTACCACCTTCGACCATCCAGTCCTCGGTCGAGCCGTCCTCCTTGGTGACTCGCAGGTGGATCCAGGCGTGAGGGTTGATCCACTCGACCTTGATCACCGGTCCCTCCAGGTGAACGGGTCGATTGGCGTCGAACTCTGCCGTGAAAGCGTGATGGGCTGGTACCGGGGTGCTGCCCACCGCCAGGACAAGGACGACGATGCTCGCTGATAATTCTCTTCGTAGGTGCATGTGGGCTACCTCCTCTCCTCTGACGAATCCTCTTCGTCGGTTAAATCCGCCCCCCTGCTCAGGTGACCGTACATGAGCTCCTCAACGAACTCGATGCACTTGAACTCGAGGAGCTCCATGTTCTCGTCGAGGCGCCGGTAGAGCGGCAGACGAATCGTCCACGGCTCGGTGAAGACTTCGGGATCCTCGATTCTCGCTTCGTAGAGGAGCGCGTCCGGGCTGATCGGGGTGTAGCGCTCGACGACATGGAGGGCTCCGCTGTGGAAGTTGCCGGAACTGTCGAACCATGTGTCCGGGAGCTGGCGGGTCACTTCGACCACCAGTGTCTCCTCCTCCCAGTGCCCTCTGGAATGGCCCATCCAGGCATCAAAGGGAATGTCGGAATCAGGGCTGGACATGTGAACCACACGGGTCGCATGGGCAAACTCGTAGGCGATGATGATAAAGTCGGTGTCCTGGACGATCTGAAACGGAAAGGGCATATAGGTCGCGCGGGGCACACCTGGCAGGTAGCACTTCACCGCGGGGTCGCGCTCCAGCCAATTCTCCCGATTCTCGTCTCTCTGGCGTGCGGCTTCGGGTCGATAGGGGATCTTGCCCCCGAGCACCACGCTGAGTCCTGCGGGAACAGCACCGAGGGCGCCGAGTTCGACAATCGGGCCGGGTCTTGCCGCATGACCCTCCAGATCCCAGTGTGCGGTGCCGAGCGCTTGCCAGATGCCGTTGAGATCGGCTGGCTCTTCCTGGGCTCTCAGGGGAGTCGCAAAAATGGTCAACACTAAGAGCGCTGCTGCGACGGCTCTCACCCAGTGGTCCTTGGAGCGCTCGCGAAGGAATGGCATTTAGTTCTCCTTTTGCTCGCCATGGAGGTTTTCTCCATACTGGATGAGTATCACATACTCTATGCACATTGAGAAACCCATTATGTGAACTTCTTCCCAGCCACTTCCCGCTCTCGCGGTTCGCACAGACAGCGCCTGACACAGGCACAGCGGCAAGCGTGCGCCGCGATGATTCTCGCTATCGCCGTAGTGTATGTCACACGACTGCGGGGTGGCATCTGGCGGGACCCGGAACGGCTCAAGATGGTGATGGCAGAATAACGGGTTTTTCTGTTAGCCTCTCTTGATTCCCGCTGGCACAGCATCTGGCGTGAGATCACTAAAGCAAACCCTGACTGGAAACCATCAAATCAAACGAGACCATCATGCGACAACTATTAATGATTATTCTGGCGGCTGCTTGCTCTGCTTCAGTCTCCGCCCAATCGCAGAATGCCTTCGGTATTCCCACCGAAGAATCCCCGACTCCGGCGGCAAATGTCGTGGCGGCACCGGGTTCTCGAGCGCAAGGTTGGCCAGCCCAGGGCCGTTCTGAGGTGATCGCCCGGCACAGCGTGGTGGCCACCAGCGATACGCTGGCCGCCCAGGCGGGACTGGAAATTTTGCAGCAGGGCGGCAACGCCATCGATGCGGCGGTGGCTGCCGGAGCCGTGCTGGATGTCACCTCCCAGAATGACACCGGTATTGCCGGCGACCTGTTTGCGCTGGTCTATGTTGCCGAAGAAAAGAAACTCTATGCGCTAAATTCTGCAGGATGGGCACCGGCTGCCTGGACGCCGGAATACTTCAAAGAAGAACTCGGAGTAGAGCGTGTCCCCGGTCTCGGCGTGAATGCCGCAACTGTACCGGGTGCTATTTCCGGTTATGACGCCATGCTGAGCCGCTTCGGTACCCTGGGTTTTAAAGAAACCTTCGAGCGTGCAGCCCAACTGGCCGAAGAAGGATGGGGTCAGGGAGAACGCCGTCACCGTGACCTGATGAGCGTCGAGCGCAAGCTGCGTCAGGATGATTACTCGGCCGAAGTTTTTCTCGACGCAGATGGCAATGCGCCGGATCTTTACAGCATCGTCCGCAACCCGGACCTTGCCGATGCGCTGCGGCTGATCCAGGCGCAGGGGCGAGATGCTTTTTATAAAGGTGCAATCGCCGATGCCATCGTGGCAAAGATGCAGGCCGATGGCGGGGTAATGACCCACGCCGACCTGGCGGAATTCGAATCTGAATGGGTGGAGCCGATTACCACCAATTACCATGGCTACGATGTGTACCAGTTACCACCCCCGGGGCAGGGTTTGGCCGCGCTTCAGATGCTGAACATACTGGAAGTCTGTGCCCCGGTGCACGAGGTAAACCTGACAGCCCTGGGCCCCTCCAATGCCGATTATTGGCACTTCATGGTGGAAGCCAAGAAGCTGGCCTACTCTGACCTATATGCCTACAACGGCGACCCGCTGTTCAGCGACATACCGGTAGGTAGCCTGCTGGATAAATCCTACGCCGCGAGCCTGTGTGATCGTATCGATATGGATAGCGCTGCAGAGCCTTCCATAAAGGGTGGGCTTGGTGGAGGCACTATCTATCTCACTACCGCCGATCGCTGGGGGAATATGGTGTCTCTTATTCACAGTGTGTACTCAGTCTACGGCAGTGGGGCGACGGTGGCTCCCTATGGCATGGTTCTGCATAATCGCGGCACCGGCTTTGTCCTCGATGCAGACAGCCCGAACGTAGTCGCACCACGCAAGCGCCCCTTTCACTCCATCATAGCCGGCTTCGTAATGCACAATGGTGCGCCACTCATGACCTTTGGTAACATGGGGGGAGCCGTACAACCGGAGACCCACGCGCAGCACATGGTGAATGTTATTGATCACGGCATGAATATTCAGATGACCACCGACGCGGCGCGCTTTACCCACAACCAGACTGCCAACGTGCTCTCACTGGAGCATAACCTGTACAACCTGGTGGGCAGGGCGCTAGAAGCCAAGGGTCATTCGGTAAGGCCGGTGAACGGTGGCGCCGTTGGGGGGTATCAGGGCATCCTGTTCACCCGAGATTCGTCACTTCCTGAACCGGTGTACTCGCAACAGAGCATTACGGATGACCATCCTGTTAACGGTGTCTATCGAGCAGGATCGGATCACCGTAAAGATGGTCAGGCGGTGGGCTGGTAAATTTTCTCGCTTATGCGATGACTGCGTTAGTATTACCAGGGAATAGCTGTTATGGAAATGATTTCTGAACAACGTATCGACGCGAGCCGAGGAAAAATTTGGGAGGCGCTCAACGATACTGAAATACTGAAGAACTCTATGCCGGGCTGCGAGAGTTTTGAATCCACGGGAGAGAACAGCTTCGAAGCAAAGATCACCGTGAAAGTTGGCCCGGTCAAGGCCAAATTCAAATTCAATGTCAATCTCACCGATATCGACCCACCCAACGGCTACACAATTAATGGCGAGGGTCAGGGTGGTGCCGCTGGCTTCGCGAAAGGGTCTGCCTCGGTAAATCTTACCGAGGATGGCAGTGCCACCATTCTCGCCTACAACGTCAAAGCCAATGTCGGTGGCAAGCTGGCACAGCTCGGCGCGCGCCTGATTGACGGCGCGGCCAGGAAGATGGCAGATGAGTTTTTCGGTAACTTCATCGGCATCATGTCAGGCGACTCCTCAGCTTCCGAGCCTGCTCCCAGTGACACAGCGGCGACACAGCAACCGGCTTCCGTCCCCAAGTGGGTATGGATTACCGCGGCAGTTCTGGCTCTGGCTATTATCTTTCGCGCATTCGCTTGACGGGGCTAGCGCAATCTCTGAAACTGATAAATCCGATTCGCGACGGCCTGCGAACCTGGCAACAACAAAGCATTAAGAAGTGGGAGAAAGACCATGCTGACCGTTAATATGAACGTCAACGGCAATCCTGTCAGCGGTGAAGTGGAAGACCGCACACTGCTAGTTCAATTCCTCAGGGAAAACCTTCGCCTTACCGGCACCCATATCGGTTGTGATACCAGTCAATGTGGTGCCTGCGTAGTGCTCGTCAACGGTGCCTCTATAAAGTCCTGCACGATGCTGGCAGTCCAGGCCGACGCTGCTGACGTGACGACCATCGAGGGCCTGGCCAGCAATGGTGAGCTACACCCGATGCAACAAGCCTTCATGGATAACCATGGATTACAGTGCGGATTCTGTACGCCCGGCATGGTGATAAGCGCGCTAGACATCGTCAACCGGAATGGCGGTGATGTCGATGAAGCAACAATTCGCGAAGAGCTGGAAGGCAACATCTGTCGTTGTACCGGCTATCACAATATTGTTAAGGCCGTGCAGGCTGGCGCCAAGGGCATGGGAGATTAGCATGACAGAGAATGGTATCGGCGTCAGTGTGCGCCGCAAAGAAGACAGCCGTTTCCTGATAGGTAAGGGCAATTACACCGACGATATCAATGTCGTTGGTCAAACTCATGCGGTGTTCGTGAGATCTCCCCACGCCCACGCCACCCTTAATGGCATCGATACATCTGCCGCGGCCGCTGCATCGGGCGTAGTCGCGATCTTCACCGGCGATGATCTGGCAGCAGATGGTATTGGCCCCCTGATCTGTGGCGTCACCGTCACCAGTGATGATGGCGAGCCTCATAGAGCCCCGGTACACGCGGCGCTGGCACAGGACAAGGTTAACTATGTGGGGGATCACATTGCCGTGGTCATCGCCGAATCGCTTGCCGAAGCGCGCGATGCGGCAGAGCTGGTCGAGGTGGATTATGGTGTATTGCCTGCCGTAACTGATACGGCAACCGCAGCAGACGATGGCCAACAACAGATCCACGAAGTGGCACCGAACAATATGTGTTTTAACTGGCCCTTTGGCGACAAGGCGGCCGTCGACGCGGTATTCGAAACTGCGCACAAGACGTCAACTCTGGATCTGTTGAACAATCGCATGATCACCAACCCGATGGAGCCCCGTGCCGCCATCGGTGAATACAATACCGGTACTGAAGAAATTACCCTGCACCTGACAACCCAGAATCCCCACGTGCATCGTCTGGTCTTGTCGGCGTTCAATCAATTGGCGCCGGAGCACAAACTGCGAGTTGTCGGACCCGATGTGGGCGGCGGCTTTGGGGCTAAGATCTTTGTCTATGCCGAGGAGCTGGTCGTAGGCTGGGCCTGCCGCAAGGTGAATCGACCGATCAAATGGACGGCTGACCGCACTGAGGCGTTTTTGTCCGATGCCCACGGCCGCGACCATGTTTCCACCGCCGAGATGGCGATGGACGAGAACGGCAAGTTTCTGGCGATGCGAGTGCACACCAATGCCAATCTCGGTGCGTACCTATCCACGTTTAGCACTATGGTTCCCAGCTACTTGTATGCATTCCTGTTGGCAGGCCAATACACCACACCGCTCATCTATTCCGAGGTCAAGGCGGTGTTCACTAATACCGCGCCAGTCGATGCCAGTCGTGGTGCCGGCAGACCCGAAGCCACATTTTTACTCGAGCGACTGGTGGACGTTTGTGCCGAAGACATGGACCTGGATGCGGCAGAGATCCGCCGCCGCAACTTTATTCCTGTCGACGCCTTTCCCTACCAGACACCCGTTGTCCAGTGTTATGACAGCGGCGACTACAATGCCGCGCTGGAAAAGGCACTGCTGCTAGCGGATTACGAAGGCTTCCCCGACCGTGCCGATGAAGCGGTATCGCGTGGCAAGCTACGCGGCATTGGAATCTCATCCTACGTAGAAGCCTGTGGAATTGCGCCTTCGGCCGCCGTTGGGCAACTCGGCGCTGGTGTTGGCCTATGGGAGAGTGCCCAGGTGCGCTTCAACCCGACCGGCAATGTGCAGGTCTTCACCGGCACCCATTCCCACGGGCAGGGTCACGAGACTACCTTCGCCCAGCTAGTTACTGAGAAGCTCGGGGTCCCATTTGAAAATATCGAAGTCATCCACGGCGACACCGCTAAGACTCAGTTCGGTATGGGCACCTACGGTTCTCGTTCGCTCGCGGTAGGTGGCGTGGCTATCGCCAACGCCTGCGAAAAACTCATCGCCAAGGGCAAGAAGATTGCCGCCCATGCGCTGGAGGCAGCCGAAGACGATATGGAATTCAGCGATGGAAATTTTACGGTAGCTGGAACCGACAAGGCCATGTCGATCGGTGAAGTGGCATTCAATGCCTACGTGCCGCACAGTTATCCGGAAGGATTGGAGCCGGGCTTCGATGAAAACGCCTTCTTCGATCCACTCAATTTTTCATTTCCAGCCGGCTCTCACATCTGTGAGGTGGAGGTCGATCCAGAAACCGGCGTAGTGGAAATCGTCAAATATTCCGCTGTGGATGATTTCGGCAAACTGATCAACCCGATGATCGTGGCAGGCCAGGTCCACGGTGGTATTGCACATGGTGTTGGACAGGCACTCCTGGAAGGCTGCCAGTATGACAGCGAAGGCCAGTTGATTACTGCCTCTTTTATGGATTACGCCATGCCGCGGGCGGACAACCTGCCCAGCTTCGATGTGGATTACGCGCCCACCGATCCGCCACACAACCCCCTGGGGGTCAAAGGCTGTGGCGAGGCGGGCGCCATCGGCGCGCCGCCGGCGGTGATCAATGCCATCACCAATGCATTAGGAGTGAAACACATCGATATGCCAGCCACTCCAGAAAATGTCTGGCGTGCCGCCCGGTCGGCCGCGTAAACAGTGCTTGGAATATAGAGGAAAGGAACAATGTACGAATTTGTTTATCAAAAAGTTAGCAGTGTAGACGACGCCGTCGCGGCCATGCAGAAGGCCGAAGAAGGCAAATTCGTCGCCGGTGGCCAGACTATGTTGCCAACTATGAAGCACCGGCTCGCCAGTCCGTCAGATTTAATCGACTTGGGTGGTATCGATGCGCTAAGTAGCATCAGTATCGATGGTGATACTGTGACAATTGGCGCCATGACAACGCATGCGGTGGTGGCTGCCTCGGTGGATGTGCAGGGAGCGATTCCGGCACTGGCACAGCTGGCGGCTAACATTGGCGATCCTGCAGTTCGTAATCGGGGTACTATCGGAGGTTCTATCGCCAACAACGATCCGGCCGCGGACTACCCGGCGGCGGTTATTGCACTTGGCGCCACAGTCACCACAAACAAACGGGAAATTTCTAGCGATGAATTCTTCACCGGCATGTTTGAAACCGCGTTAGAAGAAGACGAAGTGATAACTTCTGTGAGTTTTCCCAAGGCCGATGCAGCGGCCTACATGAAGATCGAAAATCCCGCCTCCCGATATGCGATTGTCGGTGTGTTCCTCGCCAAAACCGGTGATTCAGTAAGAATCGGCGTAACCGGCGCAACTCCCTGTGCCCACCGCGGCATGCGGCTGGAAGAATCCCTGAACGGCAATTTCTCGGCCGATGCAGTAGAGGGTGTGGAAATTCCAGTGGAGAAGATGAATGCGGATATTCATGCCAGCGCCGAATACCGGGCGCATTTGGTGAAGGTTATGACCAAGCGTGCGGTCCTCGCCTGCTCCTGAACCCTGTTTATTTATGAGTCCAGCTCTACCCAGCTCTATCGATGAAACCCTGGCTCTGCTGAATCAGGGTGACTACATCGCAGACCGCGCCCTGGCGACAACGCTGTTCCTGTCATTAAGCATGGGCAAACCCCTGTTTCTGGAAGGTGAAGCTGGCGTCGGTAAGACCGAGATTGCCAAGGTGCTGTCCCAGGCACTGGGGCGCAGACTGGTTCGACTGCAGTGCTATGAAGGTCTCGATGTTTCTTCGGCAGTCTATGAGTGGAACTATTCCCGGCAGATGATCGAGATTCGGTTAGCCGAAGCCTCCGGGTCGGTGAATAAGCAGGATCTGTCCACCGATGTCTTCTCCAATGACTTTCTTATCGAGCGACCACTACTGCAAGCACTGCACAGTGATGAGAATGGGCCGCCGGTGCTGCTGATCGACGAACTGGATCGCACCGACGAACCCTTCGAAGCCTACCTGCTGGAAATTCTGTCGGACTTTCAGATTACTATCCCAGAAATTGGCACCATCAAGGCAGAGGAGCCGCCCATCGTCATCATCACTTCCAATCGCACGCGAGAGATTCATGACGCCCTCAAGCGTCGCTGTCTCTACCATTGGATCGATTACCCCAACTCGGAGCGTGAGTTGCAGATTGTGACTGCGAAACTGCCGGGCATCGATGTCCAACTCTCTCAGCAGCTGGTGGCTTTCGTGCAACGCTTGCGAGATGAGGATCTGTTCAAGTCTCCTGGTGTCGCAGAAACTCTCGACTGGGCCGATGCACTCACCCAACTGGACAAAGTAGCACTGGACAGCGAGGCCATCGACAACACCCTCGGGACTCTGTTGAAGTACCAGGATGATATTGCGCGCATCCGCGGTAGCGAAGCCGCGCAGTTGCTGGAACAGATCAAGACCGAGCTGGCAGCAACCGTTGGCAGCTAAGCCTATGCAATCCCCGCACAGTACCGAAGGCCGAATCGCTGAGAACATCATGTATTTCGCTCGCCTGCTGCGATCCGCTGGATTGCCGGTGGGCCCTGGTAAAGTACTCGATGCGATCAGCGCCGTTAAGCTAGTTGGTATCGGGGCTCAGGAAGACCTGTACTGGTGCCTGTTTTCCTTGTTCGTCAATCGCTATGACCAGCAACAGCTGTTCAATCAGGCATTTCATATCTTCTGGCGCAATCCACACATCATGGATCGGATGATGGGTGCCGTGTTGCCCACAATACGTGTCGAGAAGGAAGCAGAGCTGGAGGGAATGAGCCGCCGCTTGAGCGAGGCAATGAGCGGAGGCGATATAAGCAGTATTGTAGACTCCGAGTCGGAAAGGATTGAGTTCGATGCCAGCTTCACATATTCCGACAAGGAGGTTTTGCAGGATAAGGATTTCGAAGACATGTCAACGGAAGAAATCGCCGAGGCGAAGCAGGCAATTTCCAGGCTTAGGCTGCCGATTGTAGAAGTACCCACGCGGCGCTTTAAGTGCAACGCCCTGGGGAGTCAGATCGATATGCGGGCTACCCTGCGTGCTGCGCTGCGCTCACCGGATGCGATCCCATTAAAGTTCAAGAAGCCGGGGCACCGTCATCCACCGCTGGTCATGTTATGCGACATCTCCGGTTCGATGAGTCAGTACTCACGCATGTTCCTGCATTTCATGCACGCCATTACCAACGATCGGGACCGGGTGCATTCATTTTTGTTCGGCACGCGGCTGACCAATGTCTCCCGCTACCTGCGTCATCGTGATGTGGATGTGGCGTTGGACAAGGCGGCCGAGGCAGTCAAGGACTGGTCTGGAGGCACGCGCATCGGTGCCTGTTTGAAAGAATTCAATAACTACTGGTCGCGGCGCGTGCTGGCGCAGGGTGCTATTACACTCATCATATCCGATGGACTGGATCGTGATGAGGGAGAAGGCTTGCAAAAGGAGATGGATCGTCTGTCGAAGTCATCCCGGCGCTTGATTTGGTTGAATCCGCTGCTGCGTTATGATGGTTTTGAGCCGAAGGCCAAGGGCATTCGAACCATGCTGCCATTTGTGGATGACTTTAAGTCCGTGCACAGTCTGCGTAGCCTGATCGAATTGTCGGATGTATTGAGCAAGCAGCAGTCCCCTGGTTACGATAGTAAATTTGATGTAATGAAACTAAGCGCGTGAAGAACAGCAAACCATAGGTAGGTTCAATGTCGGCAATCTGCAGGGCTAAAAAATTGCAATTCGTAGGCTTAGTTGCTGTCGTACTGTGCTTTACGCCATTTCTTGCGGTGTCTCAAAGTGGCTCCCGAGTCCAGAAATTGGCGGACATCGAATTCGACGCTATCGCTGAAATGAGCGGGCTCGCCGTGAGTCGCCGTTACGAGGATGTGATATGGATGCATAACGACAGCGGCGATGAGCCACGCCTGTTCGCAACCAATTTCCAGGGACGCGTCATCATTCCTTCATTTTTACGTAACTTCTATCATGGGGAAGAAGCCGAATCCGGCAAGCAACCCTGGCCAGGTCTAAGCATTGCAACGGCAGCCAACATTGACTGGGAAGACATCGCTGTCGATGACGACTTTATTTATATCGCTGACATGGGGAATAACGGCAACGCCAGGCGAGACCTGGGTGTGTATTTGCTTGCTGAGCCCAATCCGCGTTCGAGGCCAATAGCCAGGCCGTTCAAGTTCATTCCGGTGCGCTACCCGGAGCAAGAATCATACCCGCCCAGTCCTCCGGCAAATTGGCAGTTCGACAGTGAAGCGGTATTTGTACAACAGGGTAGGCTGTACTTTCTCACCAAGCATCGTGGGCTTTCCATCAATGAACCCGCCGCGGGAACCCACTTGTACCGCCTGGACACCACGGATAGCGATCGGATCAATGATCTTACCCGAATCGATAGCTTCGATGATGCCTTCTTCATTACCGCCGCCGAACTCTCACCGGATGGACTGCAATTGGCTGCCGTGGGCTACACCGAGTTGTGGTTGTTCGAGAATCCGTTGGGTGTAGACGGTTGGTTGTCGGGCCAGGCGAGGCGACTGGAACTGGATATCGATTTTACCGGGTTCATTGAATCGCTAACCTGGCTGGAGAGCGATAGCCTACTGATTGGCAACGAAGACGAAGAATGGTTTACGGTGAAAGTGAGTGATTTGCCACTGCATGACGATGTCTCACGCACCGAGCAGGGGCTGCGCGAGTTCAGGGACTACGTGATTCGCAGGCGGTAACGAGCAACAACTCTGTTCCATTCACTATCAACTTGTACAAAATAGATCTCGTGCTGCGATACATCACCTCATTCTCCGAGGCGCTGATGGGATGGCAGTGCGGAAATCGATGCCGAATCCTTAACGACAGCGCCGCCATCCTCTGCGGATCCAGCAGACAGTGTCAGCAGGAGTGTAACTCCGAATAGAGACAGATAGTAAAATACCAGAAAGCCGAGTTTTGTATTCTTTTTCATTGTTCTCTTGCCTGAATTAAAAAAACCGATAATCCAATTGAAAAAGGCCAAATCTTAAGCAGTTTGCTTATCCTTGCTCCTTGTCGATTAGCAGCTTGAATTTACTGAGCTATTGAGTAGCTAGTACAGACACCTTCGTTGCTTTTTCCACTGAGAGCACTTTATTGAATTACTAGTCAGATTACTATGGTGGGAGGAAACCATGTACATATTTACAGTACTTCAGGCTACGCAACATCAACTGCCTAGTCCGGAAGAGCATAGGCAATCAGCTGGGGCGCGGGATTGGTCAGCACCGCCACCACGATATACTGCTTGCCATCCTGGCTATAGGTCATCGGTGCGGCTCTAGCAGAAGCTGGCATCTCAACTGAGGCCAGTTCGGCACCGCTGGCCTTGTCTCTCGCGATCAGCCGTGCCCCATCGCTGTAGTTCTGCGCATGAATTAACATATTTGGAGTTACCAGAATCGGATTGCGACCGCCACCGCCCAGTGGGGGCAGGTCGATTCCTTCTAACGCCGGATGATTGTTGACGTTGGGTGAGCGGTCGCCGTTTGCTACTCGCCACAGGATATCGCCCGTGTTCATGTCGATGGCGGTAATCGTGGCATAGGGAGGTTTCAGTAACGGCAGGCCTTGCGGACCGCGTGCACCACCATAGGAGAATCGGCGGAAGCGCAGCGTCGATTCGTCCGGATCGGTTTCTCTTACTATGGGAACCGATATTGAATCGGAAGACGGCACATAGAGCATACCGGTTTCAGGATCGACCGCTGCACCCATCCAGTTGGCACCGCCACCAGCGGACGGCCTCAGGATCGTGCCCCGATTGCCACCCACTTCGGACAGGGTGATCGGTGTAAACAGGGGTCCGTAGGTGTACTCGCTGATGATTTCTTCGGCTTCGGCGCGCAGTTCAGGTGTGAAGTCGATCAGGTCATCGACAGTGAGCCCCTGGGCTTCGAAGGGTGGTGGTTTGCTGGGGAAGGGTTGTGTGGGGGATAGCCGATCGCCTGGCAACACGGGTGTCAGGGGAACTTCTCTCTCTTCTATAGTCCAGATTGGCTCGCCAGTTTCCCGATCGAAGGCGAATACGAAACCCTGCTTGGTGACCTGTGCAAGGGCTTTGATCCGTCTGCCCTCTACCGTGACATCCAACAGATTAGGTGCGGCCGGCGGGTCGTAATCCCAGATGCCATGGTGCACCATCTGAAAATGCCAGCGGCGTTCGCCAGTCTGGGCATCGACGGCCACAACGGACTGGCTGAACAGGTTATCGCCAGGGCGGTTGCCGCCGTAGAAGTCGTCGGTCGGTGCATCGATCGGCAAGTACACCAATCCCAGTTCAGGATCGGCGCTCATCATCGACCACACGCCGCTGTTGCCGGTGCGACGCCAGGATTCTTCTTCCCAGGTATCCACGCCGTACTCGCCGGCCAGTGGGATGGTATGAAAGGTCCACACGGTCTCGCCGGTATGCACATCGAAACCACGCACCCACATGGGCGGGCGCTCTCTCAACAAGGGTCGCGCCTGAGTTATTGTAGAAGTGACTACAATATCGCCGATTACAATAGGCGGTGAGACGACCGCTACCGGTTGTGCGCCCTGCCAGTCCAGCACGTCTCGGGTTGCGCGAGGCAGGCCGACGGAGAGGTCGACCCTGCCACCATTAAAATTGGCATCGGGAATGCCAGTCTCGGCATCCACTGAAACGAGATAGCCGTCATTGGTGCCAACAATGATTCTGGCTTCAATGCCATCGGACCAGTAGCTGACACCCCGCGTATGGAAACCGATGTTGTTGACCGGCGAGCCAGACAGGTAGACTTCGGTATCATGAGTCCACAGAGTCTCACCGGTGGTGGCATCGAGAGCTGCAATCAGGTTCATCGCCGTGATGATGTAAAGCCTGTCACCAATCTTGAGTGGGGTTCCCTGGAAGTTGTTGATGTTTACATAACCGTTCACTTCCTCCAGTGCTTCGATGTCGAGCTCGGTATCTACGGAGGTCCAAGTCCAGGCAACTTCCAGGTCTTCGAAGTTCGCGGCATTAATCTGGTCCAGAGGTGAGTACTTGGTGGAGCCCGTATCGCCGCCATAGCTTGGCCAGTCGCCAGATTGGGTGCCGTACTGCGCGAGGGCGCTGCAAGACAGTATTGTTGACACAAAAGCTACTGCGAATTGTTTCGTGGGTTGCTGGCTGAATTTGAAGCTAAGCATTAACAATTCCCTATAAGCAAAGTTAGGGCAGGCTATAAGCCACCAGGGTGTCGGAGGCGACAATAACCAGGTACTGCTTGCCGTCGTCGCCAAGATAGGTCATTGGGTTGGCATTGCCGCGCCTCTCCATTACATCTTCCCAGATGATGTCACCGCTGGTCGCATCCAGCGCTCGGAAACGGTTGTCATCGGTGGCAGCGATGAATAACAAGTTTGATGCAGTGATCAGCGCAGCGGCACGGCCGGGTCTGCCAGTGTTCTGTTTGTCCACCGTCAGTCCTTCGGTAATTCCGAGAGGAATCTGCCAGGCGATATCACCCGTGCTGGTGTCTACCGCGGTGAGCTTGCCCCAGGGCGGTTTCTGACAGGGCATACTGCGGCCATTGAGGCGCACATCAAAACCAGCCGGTTGTGGTCCGCGGCGCACATAGGCGGGATTACTTCCCGGCTCGGCGTCTTCTATCCAGCCGAACGTACCGATGTCGGCAGCGAAGATGTATACGTAGCCGTTGTTGGGATTGTGCGCCACACCGCCCCAGTTGGGACCACCGGCAAGGCCGGGAAACAGCAGTGTAGTCTGCCCACCAGCACCATCCGGACGGTAGGCCCAGGGTGTAAAGGCGCCGACGTTGTAAATATCACCCACAGCCTCTACCAGTTCCGCACAGGCAGCCGCATGTTGGGCGTTGGTATCCGCCGCAGTCACTAAATCGGAGGAATCGTAACTCACTCGAGCCATCGGTCCAGGCTTAATCGGAATCGGTTGGGTGGGAAAAGTCTCCTCACCCGGCACGCCGCTCTGGGTAACAGGACGTTCTTCGACGGCATACACTGGCTCGCCGGTTTCCCGATTCAATACATAGAGATACCCGGATTTGGTGGTCACACCCAGCGCAGGAATCCTGTTGCCGTTCTGTTCTATGTCAAACAAAGCCGGAGGCGCAGGTGGATCATGATCCCATAGATCGTGATGAATGGTCTGGAAGTGCCAGGCATACTCGCCGCTGTGGATGTCCACGGCAACCAGCGAATTGGCATAGAGATTGGAGCCGGCTCTATCACCGCCATACCCGAAAGGAATAGGCGAGGCTAAGGGAAGGTAAAGCTGATCGCGTTCCGCATCGATGGTGAAATAGAATGGCCAGGCATTGGCGCCCAGTGCTCCCACCCAGCTATCGCCTTCCCATGTGTCATTACCGGGACTACCGGCCTGCGGCACGGAACTGAATGCCCATAAACTTGTTCCGTTAATCGCACTGAACGCGCGTGCATTGCCGATGCCACCGATGGCACCACGCGGCGTATTCGCGCCGACGATGATGACGTTTTCATACACCATGGGAACCGAGATATAGGGCACGCCCAACTCGATCATGCCGGACTCGCCAAACTCCCGATCCAACTCGCCAGTTTCGGCATCAAGTGCTACCAGACGATCGAAGGCGGTATAGAAAATGCGGGCAGACTGGCCGCCCTGACCGGGCCAGTAAGAAACGCCGCGTCTCGAGGGCGCGTTCAACGGAACCGGATGACGCCACAGTTCCTCACCAGTGACTGGATTCAATGCCACGACGCTGTCAACAGTAGGCAGGTACATCACATCGTCTACCACTATCGGGGTAGCCTGGGAATTGGGTTCCCGCGGATTCTGGGCGTCATCGTTGCGCAGGGAGAAGCGCCAGCTTTCCGCCAGGGAATTCACATTGCCGGCATTAATCTGATCGAGTAAAGAGTATCCGGTACCGGCTACATTACCGCGGTACATGGGCCAGTCAGTGGAGCCGGTCCCGAGAGATTCGGCTGCCTCACCGGTGTCCTGAGAGCATGCGCCCAGTGCGATCAGGCTCAAGAACAGCGCGCGCGTCTTCAGCGAACAAGATAGGTCCTTCATGTCATCCCCTTTTTCTTCTTCGTTTTTTTAGTCCAGTAAAGAGCAGACTAGGATTGACGAGTGTACGTGAAAGCCGCTAATTTGTATTCAGGGCCGTGCGATTATCATGGCGAAGTGCGGCAGCAAACCACCACTCGCCACCAGGGTGTCTTCGATGTCGAAGATCAACTGTAGGATCTGCATGGATTCGGCATCGCTCTCTTTAAAATTGCCGGCAATATCCAACAACATGAATTGCATTAAGGTGCCACCGGTGTAGTTGAACTCTTCTATTTTGAAATGACGCTTCAGCGAGTCGACAATTTCTTCAGAATGAATCGCTTCTGATGGGTCCACCCGTTCGACTTCGGCGGGATCCGGGTAGTGCACCTGCTTGCGAATCTGTCCACGGTCGTGCTCAGCATGGGAGACACGGTATTTTTCTGGAATCAGGTGGAACACCGACTGCATCACTTCCTTTTCCCGGTCGCTGAAGGTGAACCGATTCGGCCCGATGTACTCATTGACGAACAGGTAGCCGTCCTGCTTCAGCGCGGCGCAACGCTTGATTAAAATAGCGTCCAGATCAGACATGTGATGTAGCGATGAATTGAAATAGATGGCATCGTAGTCGCTTAAAGGAAAGGGGTTCGTTTCCACGTTGCAGACACTGTAGTGAATGGTGTCCTGCATACCGGCATTAACGGCCTCCTCGCGGGCAATCTCGATGCGTTTCGGCGCCAGATCGATGCCGTCGATGTGCCTGGCCGTATTGATACTGGCCAGATGGCGCTCCAGCGCGCCGTCGCCACTACCAATGCTTAGCACCCGCTCCACTGGACACTGTTCGGCGAGGAAGTGCTTTACACTGAAGTTAACCCAGCTCTCATAGTCCCTGCCACCGGCCGCCTTCGACTGGTGATGGCGGTTGATCACGGGATTGGCAAGCCAGTAAGTCTCACCGAAATAGGTCTCGTCTGTGTGCTCGTCCCAGTAATCGGCTACTTTGCGGTCGGTACTTCGCCGTTCTTGTTCTACCACTCTTACTTCCTACGTTGTGGAAGTTTCTGCGGTTATTGTAGCGGTAAACACGCTAAATGGAAGTTGCCGGTTGGACATGATGGCGCTAGAGTTGTAGCAATAAATCCCCAACAGAGGGATTACACCAGAAGGAGCGTGCGCCATGAAAACCACACTAACCGCTATTTGCCTCAGTCTGTTGATTTCACCGTCTGTGCTAGCACAGCGGGGCACACCCCCTGAGCTCCCCGATGGTCGGGGTAAGGCGCTGGTGCAGACGGTTTGCTCGACCTGTCATAGCACGGCGACCATTAGTCGCTCGGTTGGCTATAGTAGTGCCACCGAATGGCGCCGGGTGTTCTCCACCATGATCGACCTGAATGGTGCTCAGGCAAACACCGTTGCCAGATATCTCGCTGCAAATTTTCCAGAAGACCTATCACGACGCCCGAATCTGATCGCAGGCGATGTGGAGATCGAGATCATCGAATGGACCGTGCCAACCCTCGGTCAACGTGCCCGAGATCCTGTTGAGGCACCGGATGGTTCCATCTGGTGGACCGGCATGTGGGCCAGCCTCACCGGTCGACTCGATCCTGAAACCGGTTTGATGGAAGAGTATCAACTTCCCGCCAGTGCCCGTCCCCATACCATCGTGCCGGATGAAGACGGTAACATCTGGTACACCGGCAACAGCAATGCCACGGTTGGTATGCTGGACCCTGCTACCGGCATCGTTACCGAGTATAAGACCGAGGCTCGCGATCCCCATTCCGCCACGTTTCATCCCAATGGCAATCTCTATTTCACTGCTCAGGGTGCCGCCATGCTGGGACGCCTGAACCCGGTCACCGGTGACCTGAAAGAGATCGATACCGAACCTCGGCCCTATGGTATTCAGGCCGGCTCCGACGGGACCCTGTGGATAGCCTACAACGGCACGAATAAAATCGGTGCCATGCACCCGGATACCATGGAAGTAAAATACTATGAAGTACCCGATACTCGCACCCGGGTGCGTCGCCTGGGGCTGGACAGCGAAGGTATCGTCTGGTTCGTTAATTCCACCATGGGCAAGATTGGCCGATTGGATCCTGCCACGGGGGATATCAAGCAGTGGGATTCCCCCAGCGGTCCCAATTCCCATCCCTATGCGATTGCAGTTATAGACGACGTTATATGGTACAACGAATCCGGTATGCGTCCCGATGCGCTGGTGAGATTCAACCCGCGCACCGAATCATTCCAGAGCTGGGCGATTCCCTCCGGTGTCGGCATCGTGAGAAATGTCTGGGTAACGGAAGAGGGCAATCTGCTGATTCACCAGAGCAGTACCAATCAGGTGGGTCTGGTCAAAATAGACTGAAGCAGATCGCGAATTCAGGGAGAAGTAGAGGACACTAACAATTTAACAACTTAGCTTTGTATTCGGCTATTAGATTTTTATATAACTCGGTCACTTATGTTGTCAAATTGTTAGTGTCCCCATTTATTTTTTCCCACGGCCCTTTTGCGGGCAATATTAATTCACTTGTTAGATTTATTGCTCTGATAATGGACGTTTTTTAATATAAACCCATCCTTCTCGCCCGTCAGCGAGAGTAAACCCTCTGGCTTTGACTTCGATTAATAGCTTCCTACATTCGTCGGGCTGGGCACCGGTAACCTTAGATAAAGTATCTAAAGATCTTCCGTCTTTAAACCTTGAGTCACTTAGCATTTTATTTAAAAGCTCTATCCTGGCAGGCTCACCTACACCAGTTAAAAATGGGGTCAGAGTAAATATACAGTACTGTATATTTACTCTGACCCCATTTTCTCGCAGATTATCGGGTTAGCGACGGATCGGCGTGCATCAACGCCAGCGCGGCGAATCCCGTGGCTGCGTCGGCCATCATGAGACCTCTGTCCGACGTCGGATCCCTCTCTCTATTGAGTGAGGAGGAAGGCCAAAGACCGGTGGTCGGGTCCTGATTCTGCACCAACCACGTGAGGGCCCGACTCAGGTTCTCTTGCTCGGGGGAAACACCGGTCCGCTGAAGCGCGAATGCGATCAACCCGGTGGCGTATCCATCGCTCCCGGGATTGGGATTGAGCTCATCCGGCCGCTCCCAGGACCCGAGTGAAGGGAGACTCCAACCGCCGTCGTCGTTTTGCAGGCGCCCCAGGGCAACTATGATGGATCGCTGTTGATCCTGAGTCAGAAGATCCGAGAGTTCGCCTGAAGCCCAAAGCAACATGACTCGGTCCAGTGCTGACCGGTCTTCCCAGTCCTCCTGAAGATAGCCCCTGAGCGATGCCACGTTATCCTGGAATTTGGTCGAGCTCGCGTACTGGTCCGGTGCGATTCCAACTGCAACGGCGGCAAGTGCGGCTCCAAAATATGCCGCACCCTCCGACTCCCAAGGGGCCAGGTTGAAGTATAGCCAAGCCCAGCCACCGGACCCCTTTCCGCGTTTGAACTGAAGCTTCCAGAGATGCTCGAACGCCTGTCGTGTTTCGCTGCTCAGGCGTCCCTCCTCGGCGTCACGGTTGGCCAAGATCAGCGCGTTCAAAATGGCCTCCACCCCTCTCGACTCACTGGCCTTGGGGAGGCCGAATGTCTGATCGGGGTAGAATGGGTCCACTTCGTTCCACAACGCCACTCGCTTCTCGACGCCTTCCAGCAGGTCTACTTCGGGAGCGGCGAGTTTGGTCTCTCCAAGAACCGCGCGAAGTGCTGGACGAGCCAGCGCGTACGGCAGCGATGTGTGACAGGAGACGCAAGACGTATTCTGGTCGCGGGCCGCCGTGGACCAAGTCATCCACCAGGCCAGTCGTCCATCGAGGTAGTCGGCTGCCGCCGCTTGATCCCACTCAGCCGACAACGCGGGCTGTGCCTGTGACTCGACCTCCCCAGGTCCAAGCACGAGGAACATACTCACTACACATAGCAGGGTAGTCTGCGGGATAGTCTTCACACTCGTCACCTCCGTTAGGGCTGGTTTTCGGCCGACCGCCTGTCCTCGGAACGTGCACTCCGATGGATGTTCGACATAGAGTAGCTCCCCTCGTGACACGCATTTTCGTAGAGCACGTCATCGAACTTCCGGAAATCCATCTCACAGCCGTGTGTAGGGAGAATAGAAGCTATCTCCATTTAAGTCCACGTCTTCATAGTCAGAAAATCCCATCCGTCCTGTTTGTGGTCTGGCCCCGGTTTTACGGACCACCTCATTATGAGGCCGTAGACAAAGTAGGTAACTATCGCGTAGCAGTTAATGCCAGGATGATGGACTCTTCAGATATCGAAGGGATAGAGTTACGTATGTTCAACGGCACGGACATGTAATACAGCAATTGCAGGTGACACTAATAGTTTAATAGCTTTAGGCTTGGAGCTGTATCGTCGTTAAGCTATTAAACTATTAGTGTCCCCTACTTTTCCAGAAAGGAAGTAACAACATGCTAAAAAAACTAGTAATTGGACTATCCCTGGTGAGCTTAGCCACCTTCGTTATCGGACAAACAGCGCTACCACCTGCGCTTTATGTGAGAGCCACCGATATGGCCACCGTGCTGGAAGCCTCGACCGAGGAACGGCAGTCGATGGGGGTATCGAATATCTCCAATGGTGATGACTACCGTATTAACGTCATTCATCGCACGGTCGCGGCCGGTCCGATTGTGCATGATGTCGGTACCGAGCTGCATTTCATAACCGGCGGTGCCGGTACTCTGCATACCGGAGGCTACGTAGTCCGCCCCGAAAACGGCCCTGCCTATATCGAAGCGGGGCTGGCGCGTCGTGTCAGCGAAGGAGATGCGATTCTTATTCCGGAAGGTACGCCGCATCAATACACGGCAGTTGAGGGATCGGTTACCTACCTCGAAGTGCGATTCTAGGGCGCCTGAACGAGAAGGAGGCTACTCTTGCTTATATCAAAAGCATCAAGCGAATTACAATTGTGGAGCGACTCATGAGACAAGTTTCCCTGTTTACTCTGTGTGTGTTCTTTGCACCCCTGTTGTTAACCGCGTGCGGTGCACCGGAAGATAGTTCGGTAGCGATTCAGCCGCCGTCTGCCACCGCTGAGAGTGATGGGTCGGCGGAGATGTTTAGTACGGATGATCCGTTCATCTGGTTGGAAGAAGTCGAGGGCTCGGAAGCGCTGGCCTGGGCGGCGGCGCAGAATGAATTGTCAATTCCGCGGCTGCAGGGTGATGCCCGGTTTACCGAAATTAGAGCTGAGATCGAGGCGATTCTGACTTCCGACGACCGCATCCCTTCCGGTTCCCTGGTAGATGGTTATGTCTACAATTTCTGGCAGGACAATGACCATGTGCGCGGCGTCTTAAGACGCTCCAGCCTGGCGAGCTATGCCGGCCAGGACGTCGAGTGGGAGACGGTGCTGGATGTCGATGCATTGGCGAGCATCGAGAATGCGAACTGGGTCTACAAAGGACGCACCTGCCTGCCCACCGATCACAGCCGCTGTCTGATCCATCTGAGCGACGGCGGCAAGGATGCCGTGGTGGTGCGTGAGTTCGATCTGCAGGCGAAGAATTTTGTCGACGGTGGTTTCTTCGTAGCGGAGGCGAAGACCAATATCGATTGGGTGGATGCTAATACCTTGCTGGTGGGAACAGATTTTGGTGAGGGCTCTCTCACTACCTCCGGTTATGCACGCACGCTGCGGCTATGGCGGCGCGGCACCGATCTGGAGACCGCCGAACAAATTATTGAGATCGATTCTGCAGACATGAGTGTGGACGTCAGAACACTAAGCGCGGATGAGTCAGATCTGAGCATTATTACTCGTCGACCCGATTTCTTCACCGAGGAAAATTGGCTTCTCACAGAGCAGGGTACTCTCGCCGACATTCCTCTTCCTATCGATGCCAGTTCCCAAGGCATGCTGGGCAAGCAGATACTGGTGTTACTACGCTCGGATTGGTCGATCGATGGCGATGCAATCTATAAAGCCGGCAGCCTGGTGTCGATGAACCTATTGGAGAGCATTCGGTCACAGGCACCGGTAGAGCTGACCACGGTTCTCGATCCCAGTAGCAATGATCAGCTTGACGCCATCGACGCTGTATCGATTACCAGTACCTCGGTTTATGTCTCAGGATTAAAAGACGTCGCCGGCATCCTGTTGCGAGCACGTCCGGATGAGCAGGGCTGGACGACTACACCGATTGATTTGCCTGACAACGGCGCTATTCAAGTGGTCTCGGCAGATGACTATACGGATACGGTGCTGGTTAATTACGAGAGTTTTCTGATACCCGACACGCTGTACCTGATTGAGGGTGATGCTGAGCCGAGGCAAATTAAGGCCTTATCCCCACGCTTCGATGCCAGCGACTATGTCACAGAGCAATACTTCGCAAACAGCGCAGATGGCACCGCTATCCCTTACTTCGTAGTACGTCCCGCTGGAATTGAAATGAATGGGTCGACGCCCACCGAGCTCACTGCCTACGGTGGATTCGAAATATCCCGAACCCCCGCTTATATCAGCGCCATCGATCAGGCGTGGATCAGCCGCGGTGGGGCCTATGTGCTAGCCAATATTCGAGGCGGTGGTGAATACGGCCCAAGCTGGCACCAGTCGGCGTTGTTGGAAAACCGACAGCGGGTGTTCGATGACTTCATCGCCGTCGCTGAAGATGTCATCGATTCCGGGCTGACCAGCTCAACGCTTCTGGGCATACGCGGTGGTAGCAATGGCGGCTTGCTGGTTACCGCAGTGATGGTGCAACGCCCTGAGCTGTACAAGGCCATCATCAGCGCGGTACCGCTCATCGACATGCTGCGTTATCACAAGCTTCTAGCAGGCGCGAGCTGGATGGCGGAGTATGGCAATCCCGATATTCCGGAACACCATGCCTTTATCTCTGAATATTCTCCGTACCAACTTGTTTCACCAGATGAGGATTATCCGGAGATTTTTCTCTGGACTAATCCCAAGGATGATCGCGTGCATCCCGGCCATGCCCGCAAGATGGCGGCGCGTATGATAGATCAGGGCCATGACATCATCTACTTCGAGAATTCCGAAGGAGGGCACGGCGGTGGCGCCAACCTGAATCAACTCGCTACCAGCAACGCCATGCAGATCGTCTATTTCCTGCAACAGTTGACCGACAGATAAACATCGAAATCGAACTTTCATGTGAGAAAAACAGCGTGAATCATTTTGCTTATAACGAGTCACCCTATCCAATACGAGAAGAAATTAGAACGGCTTATCGAAGCTATTGGCAGCAGCTAGCCAGCGCCGGTTCCTGGTGGTCCGGCGCGGAACGCGTAGCAATAGCACAGGAAGTACGCAATGCTACTAATTGTGAATTCTGCAGTGAGCGTAAACAGGAGTTGTCTCCCTACGCCTTGAAGGGAGTGCATAACAGTAGTACTACGATACCAGAACTAGCGATCGATGCAGTGCATAGAATCGTTACCGACCAGACCCGGATTACCAAGCGCTGGGTAGAGGAATTAGCCGAGAATGACTTGAGCAATGAGGCCTATGTAGAACTGGCGGGCATCGTCGTCGCCGTGTTCAGCATCGATGAGTTTAACAGGGCTCTTGGCTTGGCACTGGAGACACTGCCTGAGTCTGAATCGGGTGAACTCTCGCACTACCGGCCCCAGCAGGCAGTGGAAGGCACTGGTTTCGTTGCCATGTTGCCAGTGGATGGTGACGCCGGTAATGAAGCAGGTATCTGGCCGGGAGGAAGGTCTGCCAATGTCTTGAGAGCGCTTACGCTGGTGCCCAATGCATTTCGTGAATGGCTGGCACTATCCGCTGTCCAGTACATCCCGATACAGGACATGGTGAACATGGTCCAGCCGGAAGGGCGGGTAATCGACCGCATGCAGATCGAACTGGTCGCCGGGCGGGTATCGGCCATTAACCAGTGTTTCTACTGAACCAGTGCCCATGCCTCGATGCTCCGTGCGAGCGCGATGACCAATCAGACCGATGTCAATCTACAGGCGGTGAACGGTGAGGTGTCTGGAGCCGATATCGGCATTACCTACGGAATGGAATTGATGAACTTTGCGCAAAGCGTGGCAAGCCGCAATGAATCCGACCTGGTTGCAGCAAGACAGACTTTGCTCGACGTGGCTGGCCCTGCTGTTCTGGTGGACGCGGCCGGGGTTGCAGCCAATTTTCAACGCATGGTGCGTATCGCCGACTCGATGGGCATACCTGTAGACGACATGCAGACTGAACTCGGCCAACAGGTTCGGCAAGAGTTGAATCTCGGTCGTTTCACAACAGCGCAAAATTCAATGGCAACACAATAGACGCGGTAATGCCCTGGACTGATCACCAGCAGCGTTGTCAGACTCAGTTATTGGGCGTGAAGGTACTACCCGACGATGATCAGGCCATGGCCGTCGCGACGGACTGATCCAGGCGCCGCAGGGTCGAACTACCCAGGTAGAAAAGACTCACCAGGACCACCAATATCACTGACGCGCCGAGGATGGCATTGGCGGCGCCGATATTATCGGCGACGATCGCCATGGGAAACACGCCGATGGGGGTTAATCCGTAACTCAACATCATGAAACTGCTCATGCGACCGCGTAACTTGTCTACAACCAATAATTGCATGGAGGCATTGTTGACAGTCTGGCTGGCACTGGCACAGAGGTTGGCGGCAAGCAGGGGGAGCAGGGCAACATAAAAATTACTGGTCTGAGCGAACAGTCCCAGAAATGTGCCGAAGGCGATGGTGCAGCCGAGCATGAGCTTGAGGCGGCTGGCATTTTCGCCACGCCTGACGATCCAGATTGCGCCGAGTACCCCACCGACGCCACCGGTTCCCATCAAGATACCGACACCACTCTCACCGGCCTGCCAGGCCTGTTCGGCCAACATCACCAGAATGTTCTGGAAGGGCATAGCCAGGAACATCGGCAGCAATCCGAATAGCAGGCAGATAAGTACCGGACGGTTCTGCCGCATATAACTGAGACCCTGGACAATGTCTGCCAGCAGGGGTTTTTTTTCGTCCCCGGGTTCCGATGACCGGCTTTTCTCAATACCGAACATGCATAGCACCGCACTTCCGTAGAGGATAACTGAAAGTGCATAGGCGGTGGTAAACGAGGACTGGGCGATGATGATGCCCATCACCGCCGGGCCCATCACCCGGTTCAGGTTCATGGCGCCACTCTGAAACGCCATGGCACTCTGCAGGCGTTGTGGTCCGACCACCTTCATGGTAATCGCCATGCGGGCCGGCATGATAAAGGGGAAGGCGCAGCCCGCTACGAAGGCGGTACACAGCAGGTGCCAGAACTCCAGGCGCCCCGCTATCAGCAAGGCAAGGATGAACACTTCATTGGCGACAATCAGACTTTGACCGACTATGACTAGCCGTCGTCGCTCCACGCGATCGGTGATGGCACCGCCTAATAGTGAGGCAAAGATCATAGGTATTGCCACCACCAGATTAATGTAAGCCAATGAGGTAGCTTCGCCGGTAAGCTCCCAGGCGATCAGCGTACGCGTGAGCATCTGCCCCTGCATGGCGAAGAAGAAGGCGACGTTACCGGCGAACAACCAGCGAAACTGATGCACAGAAAATACGTCAAAAGCGCCGGAGCGCGCTGGCTCCAAGTCTGCTGCTGAAGTGGAAATGGTGCTGCTCTCAAAAAATCAGGGCGCAGTATAACCTAGCGACCCTCTGATTAATCAATTATGAGCAGCGGAGCGTACTTGCAAACATTCTATGGATCATGAAACACTCAGCTGAATTTCCAGACCCGAGCCTACGCCCAAGCGGGATAATTTGATTTGTCTTCTCTACAAGCCCTGTTAGGAATCACTGTCTTTATCGCGCTCGCTGTTGTGTTCAGTGAACAACGCCGCTTGCCGCATTGGAAATTGCTGCTGGCAGGGCTGGGATTGCAATTCCTTTTTGCCCTCCTGGTGTTCCGATTCAGTCTATTGCAGGCAGTCCTCAATGTGCTTAATCGTGGAGTGGCTGCTATCGCCGATGCAACCGAAGCGGGCACTCTGTTTATTTTTGGTTACCTCGGTGGCGATCCGGCCAATGTGGACTACCCATTTTCCATCGGCGACCCTGCCGCTACCATAATACTGGCATTTCGCATCTTGCCCCTGATACTCATCTTCACCGTTCTATCAGCCATTCTATGGCATTACCGCATTCTGCCCTGGATTGTGCATGGCTTCTCATTCGTGTTGCGGCGGTCCATGGGAGTCAGCGGGGCTGTGGGGGTCAGTGCTGCCGCGAATATTTTCATCGGCATGGTGGAATCCCCAGCACTGATTCGGCCTTATATAAAGCGCTTAACCCGCAGTGAATTGTTCGTGGTCATGTCCTGTGGCATGGCGACCATAGCCGGTACCGTGATGGTGTTCTATTCGGTCATACTGGAAGGGGTGATCGATAACGCACTGGGGCATATTCTCACGGCTTCAGTAATTAGTGCGCCGGCTGCCATCATGCTGGCGCTGATTATGGTACCGGCACAGCAGAGCCAGGAGGCAGGCGAATCAGCGGTGGATGCCGTTGATATCGGTACCGACTACCACAATGTGATGGATGCCATCGCGCGAGGCACTTCCGATGGCTTGAAGCTGATGGCCAATGTCGGTGCCATGTTGCTGGTACTAGTGGCGTTGGTAGCCTTGCTGAATAGTGCGCTGTCCCTGATCCCGATACCCGGCGGCGAAGCGCTTACTCTACAGGCGATGTTCGGATGGGTGTTCGCACCACTGACATGGCTGATGGGGATACCCTGGCAGGAAGCTCCCCTTGCCGGTAGTCTGATGGGGACTAAGACGGTGTTGAATGAATTGCTGGCGTTCCTGGCGCTTGCCGAACTGCCTACGGGCGCGCTGTCCGAAAAGTCCACTATCATCATGACTTATGCGATCTGTGGCTTCGCTAATTTTGGCAGCCTCGGCATCATGATTGCCGGGCTCACGGGGATGTGTTCCGAGCGTGCCCAGGAAATTGTAGCGCTGGCACCGAAGTCTTTGATCTCAGGTACGCTGGCCACCTGCATGACAGGTGCAATTGCCGGGCTGCTAACTTTCTAAGAGCTTTAAGTTTGCGGCGCTTTGTAATACCTTCAGTTTCCCTATTTACAGAATTACAGGAAACTCGCCATGAGTCTCAACCGTCGTACCTTCTTGCAACACACCTTAAAGACCACGGCATTCGCTGGTCTGGGAGCTGCTTATCCACTGTCTTCCTTAGCTCAGAATAATGGTGTAAGGCCGGCCCCGATGATGCCGGACCCCAGTTTCGTGGAGACTAACGGCATCTCCATGGCCGTTTATGAAAAAGGCTCCGGCCCGGCCGTGGTGTTCTGCCACGGATTTCCCGAGCTGGCCTTTAGCTGGCGCGGCCAGCTCGACGCGGTAGCGGCTGCCGGCTATCACGCCATCGCGCCGGACCAGCGTGGTTATGGGCTCACCGGCGGACCGGAAGATCCCATGCAATACGACATGGGAATTTTCTGCGATGACCTGATCGGCATGCTGGATGCAAAGGGCATCGACAAGGCTGTGTTTGTCGGTCATGACTGGGGCGGTGCCCTGGTGTGGGCCATGCCGCGTCTGCATCCCGATCGTTGCCTGGGAATCATTGGTCTCAATACTACCGCTGGACGCCCGGCCGATCTGCCCCCGGTTACCGGCAGTGAACCATCGTTAATCGTAATGACACCCGACTATTATTTCGCCAAGTTCATTCCGACGGGTCAGGCCGAACCGATACTGGAGGCAGATGTCAGGAAGACATTCGATTTTTTCCTCTCTCGCGGTGGTATCTGGGACAGGGAGGCGTTCGCCAGATTGCCTGAAGATTCGGCCGAACGGAAGATGGATCTGCTGACAATGCTGCAGCGCGAGAATCCTCCCGGTGAGCCGTTCATGTCTGAAGAAGTCATGTCCTACTTCACTGACACCTTTGAGGCTACTGGATTTACCGGCGGACTGAACTGGTATCGGGGCAGTGCGCGTATGGGTGCCATACTGGCCGATACGCCGACCCGCATCGAGGTACCCAGTCTCTATATTGGCGCAGAGAACGATGTAATTCTGCCACCATCTTCAGCCGACGGCATGGAAGACTTTATCAGTGACCTGGAAAAACACACGGTAATGGACAGTGGTCACTGGACACAGCAGGAAAAACCGGAGGAGGTAAACCGGGTAATAGTCGATTGGCTGAATCGAAAGATCGGCTGATAAATGGATGGCAGGACAGCGCGGGGACTGCGAATTGATTAGTCAGACCCAAGTAAGCTTAGAATGAATTCTTATGGCAGCAACAGATGAAACAGGCGGGGTGAGCAAATCGGCTGTTAGCTATGCACTCCCGCTCGTTGTTGCCGTAACGGGGCATCGCGAACTTGTTGCAGATGAAGTTCCGCAAATTCGTGCTCGAGTGAAGAGTCTGTTCGAGGAGCTCTGCGAAAAATACCCCTACAGCAGCTTGACAGTTCTTTCGCCGCTTGCCGAAGGTGCAGACATGCTCGTAGCAGAAGTAGCACTGGAGCTCGATCTGGATTTAGTGGTACCTCTGCCAAAGCCAAAGCAAGACTATCTTGATGACTTCAAATCGAAGCAAGGCAGAGAGCATTTTGAACAGCTACTAAGCAGGGCCACTGATGTATTCGAGTTGGCAGACAATTTTCCAGCAAAATCTGATGATATCGGCCAGGACGAATGGGAAGCTGCTTTTCCCTACGCTCAACTCGGAGCGTTTCTTTGTGCTCATTGCCACATTTTATTGGCCATCTGGGATGGCAATGAATCAGACAAGATGGGCGGTACGGCTCAGGTCGTGAAGTTTCATCATGACGACGTGATGCGGGGATTGACGCCAAAAACAGGGGCTTCTCAGCAGATGTTGGTAGATGACGAGAGCGACCTTGTGTTTCACATTCCCTGCTCAAGAGATAAAGAAGGATTTGAGCCACATCCTGAGATTGAACCTTTAGATTGGTGTTGGTACACCAAAGACGAAAAATCGCCGCGCTCTAAGAAACTGCCGGCACAGCACGAACTGATATTTCAGAGAAGTTCGGAATTCAGCACCGATGCGATAAAATTTGCGGATAGTATTGAAACGGGAAAATGGTCGCTACTCACCGACGAAGAGCCAACGGATTTACCTCTAGGAATTGCCAGTGTCAATCACCTCTACTGCATCGCCGACTGACTGGCCATTTACTACCAGAAAAAAACATTGCGTACCTTGCGGATTACCCATTGGATGGCGTTTCTAATGGGACTTATGTTTATTCTCTATTCGGATGTAACGTCCGTACAATTGTTGCTATTTGCCTTTCTGGGATTTTTTGCAATTGCAGTGGCAACTCAGTATCTGGCAAAGAAGAACGCCTGGCAGAGGAAGTATCTAGATTACCGGACTCTGGCTGAGGGATTAAGAGTACAGTTCTATTGGGCGGCGTCCGGCGTTACTGCCGAGAATAAATGGAAATTTGCTCATGATAGTTTTCTGCAGAGTCAAAACCCTGAGTTTGGCTGGATAAGAAATGTAATGAGGGTGGCAGGCATACGCTGTGATGCCGTGCCCTATCTGGATCCCGCTGGAGTGGAATACACTCTCCGAGAATGGGTAGGAGGGCCTGATCAGGGTCAGCTCGGTTACTTTCGGGTCAAGGCTCATGAACGTATACGACATCATGCAAATACTGAGAAGTTGGGCCGGCTAAGTCTTCTGACCAGTGTATCAACGGTATTCATTTTCCTGTTTTTCGGATCAACGCTAACTGATCTATGGGAAAACGTCCTAATATTTGTCATGGGATCAACACTTCTGGTTTATGCGGTACGGGAAGGGTATAGCTACGCCACCGCTACCAAGGAGCTTATCAAGCAATATGAGTTCATGTTGCGGATCTTCGACAATGCCCATAGGAGGCTGTCGGCAGTCACCAGTGTCGATGAACAGCGCCAGATTCTGTCCGCGCTCGGTCAATCGGCACTCGATGAGCATTCCGACTGGATTTTGATGCACAGAGAACGTTCGCTTGACGAAAGTGAAATCTGGCGGATGGGAGCTTGAGGGTACCAGCAGGCTCCCTTGACTATGCGGAAAGTTTAAAGCGCTTCCCTTGACAACTCTCGAATATTCTTAAACTCATTTCCCTCGAACCACTCAGGGAACGAGGTTTCCCCGCTGAGTTTTTGTGCGATATCGAAATACAACAGGATATCCTGAGCAGCACCGCCGAGATTCCATTCGGGATCGTATTCATCAGAAGGTGCGTGATAACGATTGTCGGTATAGTCCTGTGCTTGCAGCGCACCATACTCTTTGCCAAACTCGACATTATCTTCGCCCGATTCTGCATAAAGCGCCGGGACGCCTACCCTGGCAAAATTGAAATGATCAGATCGGTAGTAAGAACCGCGTTCCGGATTCGGTTCAGCTTCCAAATACCTTCCCTGTGCGGTAGCGGCTTCCTCGAGGTAGATCTCCAATTCACTGCTGTTGGCTCCCACTACTACCACATCATACGTGCGGCCTACTGTATTCAAGTTGTCCATGTTGATATTTGCAACCGTGCCAGGAATGGGATAAATGGGATGTTCGGCATACCACTGCGAGCCGAGTAGTCCGGATTCTTCGGCAGTCACCGCCAGGAAAACGATGCTGCGCTCCGCTGGAGCGGCTTGGGAATGTAAGCTCGCAAGCGCCAGCAAGCCCGCTGTGCCGGTGGCATTATCGGCGGCGCCATTGTAGATGTTGTCGCCTGGCACCTCCGGGTTCACACCCAGGTGATCCCAGTGTGCGGTATAGATGATAGTTTCATCGGGTCGTGCCGTGCCGGGTATGGCGGCGATGACGTTCTGTGAAACGGAAGTGCGCACTGAGTTCTTGATGCTTACGCTGGCTTTTATGTCGGCCAGAGGGACTGCTGTAAATCCGGGTATCGCGGCGGATGCTTTCAGTTGCACATAATCGAGCCCGGCGCCGTCAAACAGGGCCTCGGCAGAATCCAGGGTTAACCAACCTTCAATCTCTGTGCGACTGCCATTGAGGTCCGCTGCCTGTAGACCAATTTGTGGGCCAGACCAACTATTGCTCACCACGTCCCAGCCATAACCGGCCGGACCGGTTTCATGCACTATCAATGCGGCAGCGGCTCCCTGCCGTGCTGCTTCTTCGTATTTATAGGTCCAGCGCCCGTAGTAGGTCATGGCGTTGCCATTAAACAGGGAGGCATCCTGGGTGGCATAACCCGGGTCATTCACCAGAATGACCACCGTCTTGTCTGTCACGTCGATACCGGCATAGTCGTTCCAGTTACGTTCCGGCGCCACGATGCCGTAGCCGACAAACACGACGTCGCTGCCCTGTACGGTGATAAAAGGAAGCTGCTGTTGGCTGCCCATCATCATTTGTTCGCCGTAGTTGAGAGTAGCCGCATAGTCGCTGCCTTGCAGATAGAGCAACGCATCGCTCGAGGTTGTCAGTTCGGTCACTGCCACGGCTTGAAAATAGGAATCACCATTTCCAGGGCCGACGCCCAGTTTCTCGAATTCTGCCTGTAGATAGGCAATGGTTTTTTCTTCACCGGGAGTGGCGGGTGCGCGCCCCTCGTAGGCATCGGATGCCAGCACTTCGATGTGTCTGTGTAGAATCGCCTCTATTTCAGCGGTTGAAGAGGCAGCGGTGTCGGCAGGCAGGCGCGCCATGCCGGAGGGTTCAACACCTTCCTGGCTACAGGAAGCAAGCCCTAGCGTGAGCAGGGTTAGTAAAGTTTTAAAACCGGTAGTCATGATGTTCTCGGCAGCCAATTATGCGTTTATGCAGGACGCAGCATAAACGCTAACAACTTTAGGGGACTCCCACAACTTAACATTGGCCAGGTAATCGCAGATTAATGCCGCAGAAGTTAAGTTGTTAAGTTGTGAGTGTCCCCAGGCTCCTCTCACCGATCCGGATCACCTGGTGGTGGGGGAATCGGCTCTGCTGAGTCAGGGGGATACGGGGGGCGCCCGGGGCTGCCGGGAGGTCCACCACGACCACCCGGGCCACCAAAACCAGGTCGGCCATCCCGTCCACGCGGTCCACGGCGTTGCACAAATTCCTGTGCCATCTGGCGTTCAGCCTCGGTCAGCTCAGCTAACAGGCTGATGGTCTGTTGATGGGATAGTGTCTGATAACGCTCATTGAGTGCTCGAAGCTCGGTGAACGCCTGTTCCAGCGCGGTGCTATCGAAATCTGTCGAAGCCATCAATTCATTGACGCGTCGTTGAGCCTCAAACATCTCCCGCCGCATCGGTAGAATCTCCTGGTAGCTCTGCTGCAACAGGGGTTCTAGTTCAGCACGCCGTTCCTCGCTGAGGTCGCGTACTACCCAGCCTACATTCGGGGGAAAAGGTCGCGGCCCCATCTCACGAAAGCTTGTCGCGCGATAACCGATGCCACCGACAAACACCAGGTTAATCGCAATCGAGGCGAGCAGGGCGATGAGTATCAGCCTTTCTCTACTCATGATCAGAAAATACTCTCTGAGTAGTCGCTTAGCGAGAGCATGGCTAGTTCGTCTTCCCAGTATTCAACTTCACTGGACTGAAGGCCAACACCGAAGCTGTAATAATTGCCTAACACGATTCCGAACACCAGCGGCAGGCAGGCTACCATGGCGGGTCGCCACAGCTGAATTGTAAATCCCCCAGCTGGAATTAACCAATCCAACAACTTGTCCAGCAGGGGGTCGTTTCGAGGCGGTAGCTGTTGGTTCAGGATTCTGGCTTGCAAACCGGCGAACTCGGGAACTGTAATCTGATCCAGTTGCTGCTCCAGGCGTCGTTGCTCTGAAATCAGAGCCCTGGCCCGATCACTGCTCTCTAAAAATGTTTTGCTGTCCTTGCGCAGTGCAGATGGCCAATTCTCGATGTTCGAGCCATGGACATCCACCAGCGTGGAAAATTCTTCTAGTGTCATCGTTGTCGTCATTGTCAGTGCCACACTCTTGATTGCGCTTGCTTGCTACTGCGCATTGTCGCTTTCACTCAATTCCGTTCGCAGGGAGCGTTTTGCTCTGGCTATCGATGATTCCAGTGCCTTGACGGACATGTTCATGATAGCAGCGGCTTCCTTGTTAGAGAATCCGGAGTAGTAACAAAGCATCAGCGCACTACGTTGATTTTCCGGAAGTCTCCCTATTGCCTGTTCTAATTGCGTTGTTTGTTGTTGTGTTGCATCGTCCCGGTCGGCGCCCTCTTTTTCGATCAGCGCGGCATCGACTTCATTTTCAATGTTTTCCTGTGTCTGCATCTTGCTGTGTTTGCGCAGATAATCGATGCACAGGTTGTGGGTTATGCGATGTAGCCACGTGGAGAGTTTTGATTTCTCCGGCTGCCACTTTCCGGCGTTGATCCACAGCTTTAAGAAAGTCTCCTGGGTAATGTCCTCGGTATCCTTCTGGTTGCCGAGCATTCTGTAAGCGTAATGACTAATGGACTTCAGCTGCTGTTTAACAATGATCTGATAAGCGGATTGATCACCATCGCATACTGCCAGCATCAACTCTTCATCAGTCATTACGCTCTTTAATCAATCCTTTCGATCGCTAGATTTGCTGCGATTGTCCTCCACTGTCTCTGTCAGGTCTACCTCCGCCAGGACCGCGGCGTCCTCCCGGTCCACCTCGACGTCCTCCTGGACCACCAAAGCCAGGGCCACCACGACGTGGTCTGCGTAGTTCATCCCCGCTCAATACGCCGTCGCCATCACCATCCATCATCTCGAAGTTGGCTTCCTGATATTCAGTCAGTGTAACAATCTCATCCCCGTCGACATCCATTTCATTGAAGCGTTCGGTGGCGCGTTGCGTCATCATTTCACGCATCTGGGCACGGCGTTCGTCGATCTCGCTCGGATCGCCCTTGTCATCAGTCTGATTACTCTGCTGCCCTGGTTGTCCGCCGCGAGTGCCACGGCGTGGACCTGGGGCTGGCCGGGCATTCAAAAATTCGTCAATCGTCAATACGCCATTCTGGTCGGTATCGATCTGAGACAACATATCGTCCCGGTCGCTCTGCTGGAATTCCACGAAGCTGATTACGCCATCTCCGTTTGTATCCAGGGTCTCCAATCTATTTGGGCTGGCGCCATCATCATCGGCGGCCAGTAAAGACGTTGAGATTCCGAGGATTCCCAGGCCGGCAACAAAGGTTAGTTTTTGCATGTTATTTCTCCTGCATATCAAGATAGTTCATTTACTTATACGCAGCGGGTGCCGGTTACCTTCGCATTCTTTTTTCTCTATATGGTGTCTGCTTCGAAGCGGTTGATTCACCCGAATTTCCATGTAAGCATAGAATTTCCTGATAATTACAGCGATGGTTCTCCAACATGATTAACCGAGCACGAAGATTCGCGAGTAGGTTCACCCTCGTCATAATGGCAAGTTTTCTATTGCTAACCCCTGGCTTCGGGCAAGAGTACGTAATGGATCCGGACTGGCCAAAACCGTTACCGGATGGTATCGGGTGGGGGCAGGTGCCCAATATCACAATTGACCAGCAGGGTTACATCTACGCTTTTCACCGGGCAGATCCACCGGTATTGAAGTTCGACAAGGAAGGAAACCTGGTTGACTCTTTCGGCGGTACTGACTGGGTAGCCACCCCACACGGTTTCCGAGTGACTCCGGAGGGCAGCATCTGGGGCACTGACTATAATAGACAGACTGGACACACCATCACCAAGATCGATACCGACGGCAGGATTCTATTACGTCTGGGCGCGCGTGGTTTTATCGGCACCGGCCCAAACACCTTCAATGGACCCACCGATGTTGCCCAGGCAACCGACGGCACCTTCTTCGTTGCCGACGGTCACTGGAATAATCGCATCGTCAAATTTGACAAGAACGGCCGCTACCTCATGGAGTGGGGTACCAAGGGTGCCGGACAGGGAGAGCTGAATGTGCCCCACACCATTGTCATCGATAGTCGAGGCCGTGTAATGGTAGGCGATCGCTCCAATGAACGTATTCAGATCTTTAACCAGGACGGCGAGTATCTGGATGAGTGGGATCAGTTCGGTCGGCCCAGTGGTATGTTTATCGACCAGAATGACATGCTCTTTGTTGCCGATTATGAAAAGCTGCGCCGCGTAACCTTTGGCAGTGCTGCCAGCGGAGAAGTCATGGGTTTCATCGAAGGATCGGAGCCGGAGGGTGTGGTTGTCGATGACGATGGCAATGTCTATACCAGTGAAGTGACCGGTGGCCAGGGTGGCGAAGGTCAGATCATCCGCAAGTTCATCAGGCAGTAGCCCAAATCAGCGGGTCCTTAATAGGACCCGACCCCCTATATCTGGTAGAATCCGGCTCCTTCTAACCCGCTGGCAGGTACACCTACAAGAAGCGGGTGTTTTGCATAACTAATGTTTTAATTACTGACTATGGAACTGGCCGAAGAAAAACTGGACGAACATCACCTCGACAAGAAAGAAGTAGTCGATGTGGTGGTGCGTTTCGCCGGCGATTCCGGTGACGGCATGCAGTTAACCGGTGCCAATTTCACCCAGGCCACAGCGCTGTATGGCAATGACCTGTCCACCTTTCCGGATTTTCCCGCCGAGATACGTGCGCCGGTAGGTGCCACCTTCGGGGTCTCAGCCTTCCAGATCTACTTCGGCGCCGAAGATGTCACCACTGCGGGCGATGCCCTGGATGTACTGGTGGCAATGAACCCGGCAGCGCTGGTGACCAATAGAGCTAACCTCATCGACGGTGGGTTGATCGTCGTCGATAGCGGCGCCTTCACTGCCAAGAACCTCAGCAAGGCGAAGTACAAAAATAATCCGTTGGAAGACGGATCATTGGATGCCTTTCGCATTCTGGCAATCAACATTTCCAAGCAGGTTCTAGCTGCCGTAGAGCCATTCGGTCTCAGCCATAAGGCGGCACTGCGGTGCAAGAACATGTGGACGCTGGGTCTGGTGATGTGGTTGTTCGATCGCGACCGCATGCCCACCATCGAGAATTTGAAGACTAAATTTGCCGTCACGCCGGAGATAGCCGATGCCAATGTCGCCGCGTTAAATGCCGGGCATGCCTATGGTGAGACTGCCGAGTTGCCGGTCGGAATTCATCTGTATAAAGTTCCCAAGGCGAAAGTGGCACCTGGCACCTATAGAAACATCACGGGTACGACGGCACTGGCCTGGGGCTTGATAGCAGGATCGGAGTTAGCAGATATCAATCTGCTGTTTGCATCCTATCCAATTACACCGGCTTCCAATCTATTGCATGAATTGGTCACCCGTAAGCAGTTTCGTGTCAATACGTTTCAAGCCGAAGACGAAATCGCCGCCGTGTGTGCGGCTATGGGCGCGTCATTTGCCGGGTCGCTTGGAGTGACTTCCAGTTCGGGACCGGGAATCGCGTTGAAACTGGAAGGCATCGCGCTGGCTGCTGCTACGGAATTGCCGCTGGTCATTGTGAACTCGCAGCGCGGCGGTCCTTCCACCGGCCTGCCAACCAAGACCGAGCAATCCGATTTCAACATGGCACTGTATGGCAGACACGGCGATACACCCATGCCAGTCATCGCCTCTGCTACTTCCATCGATTGTTTCGAAGTGGCCATAGAAGCGGTGAGAATTGCCACTAAATACATGACGCCGGTGATGTTGCTGTCCGATGGATATTTGGCTAACGCCGCCGAGCCCTGGCAGATACCCGATGTCGATTCCCTGCAGCCATTTCCGGTCAGTCACCATACTGATGCCAAAGACTTCAAACCTTCTTTGCGAGATGACAAGACGCTGGCCCGGGTATGGGCCAAGCCGGGGACAGCAGGAACCGAACACCGTATAGGTGGCATAGAACGCAGCTTTGAGACTGGTGATATTTCCTATGACCCGGCCAATCATCAGAAGATGACGGAACTGCGGGCAGCCAAAGTAGCCGGCATTGCGGATGACATTCCCTTGCAGGAGGTCTGCTACGGCAACGACTCCGGCAAGCTGGCAGTAGTAGGTTGGGGCTCGACCTTCGGCGCCATTCATCAGGCTGTAAAACGCGCCTGTGGGGAGGGGCTGGACGTGTCCCACATTCAGGTCAGGTATCTCTCGCCACTGCCGAGTAATCTGGGTGAATTGCTGCGGAGCTTCGAGGCAGTACTGATTCCAGAGATGAATACTGGCCAGTTCATCCGGCTTATTCGTTCCGAATTCCTCATCGATGCCGAGGGCGTCAACAAGGTAGCGGGTCAGCCCTTCAAGATTGGTGAAATCCTCGCCGCGATTCACAAGAAGCTTGCCGAGCTCGAAGCTGACGATTCCGGGAGCGCTTCATGAACGAGCCGCTGCCCGTACTCACGCTGAAAGACTTTGCCTCCGATCAGGAAGTGCGCTGGTGTCCCGGCTGTGGAGACTATGCGATTCTCAAAACCATTCAGAAGCTGATGCCACAGCTGCAGCGACCACGAGAAAATCAGGTGTTCGTCTCCGGTATCGGTTGCGCCTCGCGCTTTCCGTACTACATGAATACCTATGGATTTCACTCCATACACGGGCGAGCGCCGGCGATCGCAACTGGCATCAAGCTGGCTAACCCAGAACTCGATGTATGGGTTGTCACCGGCGACGGCGACGGCTTCAGTATTGGTGGAAACCACATGCTGCATGTGATTCGACGTAATGTGAACCTGCAGATTCTGCTGTTCAATAATGGAATTTATGGTCTGACCAAGGGCCAATATTCACCCACTTCCCCGCCAGGCACACGCTCCCCCTCTTCGCCGGAAGGTTCCATCGATTCGCCTCTGTCTCCCTGCGCGGTCGCTTTAGGGTCAGGTGGCACATTTATAGCTAGATCTATTGATACCGAGGCGAAGCACTTGTCTGCCATAGCAGCCCGTGGATACGCCCACAACGGAGCCGCTTTTATAGAAATTCTGCAGAACTGTCCAATCTATAACGATGGTATCTTCGAACAGGTCAAAGACAAGAAGCAGGCACCGGATTTCCGTGTCGAGCTGGAACATGGACAACCAATCCTGTTTGGCCAGGAGAATGAGATAGGAATACACCTCAACCGCGAGAGCCTATCATTAGAAGTGATCGAGGTAGCCGGTAATGAGGACAGGATTCTGGTGCACGATGAAACCAACAAGGTGCAGGCCCAGTTACTCGCGGTGATGGCGGGGCCGAAATTTCCAGTTGCGGTCGGTGTGCTGTACCGCGAAGATAAGACTTGCTTTACCGAAGATAACCGCGAGCGAATCGATACGGCTCGCAGCAAGCCCGGCTCACTTAAGCAGCTGTTACACAGCGGTCATGCCTGGGAAGTAAGCTAGGGCCCCTAGTTCCCAATCCGCACGCCAGGAGTTCAAGTCAATGCGCCACAAGTTGCTTTTCACAGCCATCCTGTCCCTGGTTGTCCACTCGGTATCTGCCCAGACACTCGAAGATGAGTCAGTGGCCTGGCTGCAAGATCTGATTCGCATAGACACCATAAATCCTCCCGGCAACGAGAGCCGGGCAGTGGATTATTATGCACGCATCTTCGAAGCAGAGGGTATCGAATTTGAAACCGCCGAGAGCGCTCCCGGCAGAGGCAATATCTGGGCGCGCCTCGAGGGAGGCGATGAGCCAGCCTTGATCCTATTGCAGCATACCGACGTGGTGCCCGCCGAAGAAGAATTCTGGACCATTGATCCGCTGTCAGGAGATATTCGCGACGGTTATATACTGGGCCGCGGTGCTAGAGACATGAAAGGTCTGGGTATTCTTCAGCTCGCTACGTTTCTCAGCCTGCATCGTTCTGGCGTAGAACTGAACCGCGACATTATCTTTCTGGCGACTGCCGATGAAGAAGCCGGTGGTTACTTCGGGGTGGGTTGGCTGATTGACAATCGTCCGGACATTTTTGATGGTGCCGGCATCTTGCTCAACGAAGGCGGAGGCGGCAGCCGCAACGCTGACGGTGACATCGTGTTCGGTGTCGAAGTCACCCAGAAGGTGCCAGTCTGGTTGCGTCTCAATGCCATCGACACGCCGGGCCATGGCTCCTCTCCGCGCACCACCAGTTCCGTCACAAGAATCGTGCAGGCACTGAATACGCTGCTGGAGAATCCGTTTCCGCCCCGCATTATTGGCCCGGTCGCAGAGTATTTTTCTGAGCTGTCTGTGGATATGGGTGAAGAGTGGGGACCTGCCTATGCCGATATCGCTGCTGCCATTCGTGATCCTGCCTTCGTGCAGAAGTTGCATGAAGCGCGACCTGGCCACAACTCGCTGGTGCGAGATACCTGCTCTATGACGCGCCTCAGTGGTTCCACCAAGATCAATGTGATTCCCCCGAAAGCCTGGGCAGAACTGGACTGCCGCGTTCTTCCTGATAAACCGTCGGAGGTGTTTATCGCGGAATTACAGGAATTGATCGCCGGCACTGGCGTGGAAATTGAAACCATCATGGCGTTCACGCCAGCCATCTCCGAGACCAGCACTCGTCTGTTCGCGGCAATCGCAAGCGTAACTCGGGAACTGTATCCCGGCTCCAGAGTATTGCCCTCGGTGAGCACTGGGTTTACCGACAGCCACTTCACCCGTGACTTCGGTATCGTCAGCTACGGTTTCAATCCGCTCATTACTAATAGCGGCGAACACACCGGTGTGCATGGCAACGATGAACAGGTTGGCGAGGCGGCTTTCAGGCGCGCGGTGGGTGACTTTTACGCCGTGGTCAGAAACGTGGTAAACGACTAGTGCATTGTCAAATTCAATCCACATAAACCGCCGTAAGTTTCTGCAGATGGGAGCCACCGGCGCAGTGCTGGGATCACCTATGAAATCAGCTACATCGGCTAAGCCAGCGGTGCGTATACAGTAAAACTGTTATTTGCTAAGTTGTCTCCTTATCTACGGAGAGCGACATGGCAAACAATCACGATCAGCCGGATAATCCTTCCCGGCGTAATTTGCTGAAGAGTGCTGGTATCGTCGGCGCAGCGGCGGTGGGTTCAACGGCTACACCCACAATAATTGCTCAGGATTCCCCATCTACCAGCCAGGCCACTAGCCCCATCGCGCGGGAAGCCCTGGAAGCCTTGACGGCTGCCGAGGCAGAGACCCTCGAAGCCATCTGCGATGCTTTGATTCCATCCGATGACAACGGTCCCGGAGCACGGGAAGCACGCGCCGTACACTACATCGATCGCTCCCTGGCCAGCCACAATTCCGCTGCGCGCCATAACTACATGGTCAGCCTAGCGGCCATCGACGAATACGCCCGGCAGACCCGCGGCGAATCGTTCTCTCGCTTGATACGGGATCATCAGGATTCAATTCTAAGGGGTGTGCAGGACAACAAGGTGCCGGGTTGTGAGCCAAGCGCCAGTGCTTTTTTCAACATGGTGCGCAGTCACACTATCGATGGCACGTTCTGCGATCCGTACTACGGGGGTAATCAGGACTTTGTGGGTTGGGACATGATTGCTTATCCCGGCATCCGACTGAGCGCTTCCGAGACTGATGTGGCCCAGGGTGCGGCGCTTCAGCCCAATCACCAGTCTGCCTATGACAACCAGACCTATACCAAGATGGCCGATAACATGGGGCTTGGTACCAACAACAGCGGAGGTAGGGACAATGCCTAAGCGACTACCGAAAACCGATGTTGTGATTGTCGGCATGGGCGCGGTGGGCGGAGTCGCCGCGCTGCCGTTGACCAATGCCGGGCTTAAAGTGATCGGCATCGAAGCCGGCGGTTGGTTGAGCCCGCGGGATTTCGCTCCCGATGAGCTGCGCAACGGTGCGCGTAACTGGCCGCAGTCCGTACAGAAAGCCGCTACTGAAGCACCCACGGTGCGAGCCAGTTCCGATGCCACCGCGGTGCAGGGTGGCCACCCGATGATGAATGCCGTCGGCGGTACCACCATGCACTACTGGGCGCAGAGCTGGCGCCTCAATCCCTGGGATTTCAAAGTGGTCAGTGCTACGCGCGAGCGCTACGGCCGCGACCGACTGCCAGCGGACACTACCGTGGAAGACTGGCCATTCGGATACGAAGAACTGGAACCCTATTACGACAAGGTCGAATACGCGGTAGGCATCTCCGGTCAGGCCGGTAATGTGCAGGGGCGTATCAACCGAGCTGGTAATATTTTCGAAGGTGAGCGCTCACGGGAATATCCTATGCGCCCGCTACGCTCTTCACCCTTCACCGTTTTGATGGGTGATGCGGCACGCCGCCTCGACTTGAATCCATTCCAGGGTCCGGCGGCAATAGCTAGCGAGCTCTATGATGGTCGCCCACCCTGCCAATACCATGGTTTCTGCAACAAGGGGGGTTGCCATGTGCAGGCGAAGAGTTCGACCGCGTTTACCACCATTCCTAAGGCCGTGGATTCGGGGAATCTTGAGGTAGTCACTTTTGCACGCGTGACCAATGTGGTTACCGATAACGATGGCAAGGTTACCGGCGTCGATTACATCAAAGGTAGTGAGACATTCTTCCAGCCGGCGGACGTGGTGCTGCTGGCCAGCTACACCTATGAAAATGTACGCATGTTACAGCTGTCCAAGTCACGAGCGTTCCCGAGTGGTTTGTCCAACAATGCCGGGCAGGTTGGCCAGCATTACCTGAGTCACCATCAGGGATCGCCTGTTTTGGCATTGTTTCCTGACGATCTGCACAACTGGTACGGCCTGCCTGCCCAGGGTGTGGCCGTCGATGACTGGGCCGATGACAATTTCGATCACGCCGACCTGGACTTCATCGGTGGCGCAAACCTGTGGGTACACACAGATCGCAAACCCATGGCTGCCGCCAAGATGAGCACCTTTGGTCAGGCGCGTAACTGGGGTTCGGATTGGAAGAAATTCATCAAGCAGAATGCCGATCGCAGTAACACCGCCTACATCCAGAAAACTACACTACCCTATGCAGGTAACTACCTGGACCTCGATCCGACGGTGAAAGACCCGATGGGTTATCCGGTAACCCGGATCACTGCTCGCTACCGTGACAATGAGAAGCGTATCGCGGCCTTCGTGGCAGACAAGATGGAGCAATGGTACCGGGAAGCGGGCGCGAGCAGCGTCATCAAGACCGGACCTGGCAATGCCATGGGCGCGTCTACTCATGCTTACGGCGGCACTCGAATGGGTAACAACAGCGAGACCAATGTCGTTAACCGTTGGGGCTTCTCCCATGAGGCACCTAATTTAGGGATACTTGGCGCTTCTGTGATGGGTAGCAGCGGGGCTCGCAATCCGACGCTCACCGCCCAGGCGCTGTCATGGAGAACGGCTGAATACCTGGCTAACAACTGGCGCTCTGTGGTTGGCTAGGCGTAGTCGTTACTAAGAAAACCACCAACGAAGGTAATCAGAAGCAGATGGATTCGAGTCGGCCAGCGGCATTGAACCGGTAGAAGATTCCGAACCTGGATGCGTTTCGTTTTATCGCCTCGGTGCTAGTGGTTTTCGTGCACTACGAAGTTATCTTCGGCCAGGCAGTAATCTATGGCAGCTTCGCCACAACGGCCGTGTCCTGGTTCTTCGTGGTGAGCGGCTTCATCCTCTCCTATACCTATCCAAGCCTCGATTCGGCTAAGGATTACCGGCGCTTCTACCACCACCGTTTAATTCGCATCTACCCGATTTACTGTCTGAGAATCATCGTCTCGTCACTGTTCGTGTCATTGAACTATGCCGCCATGGGGGAGGGCTTCTTTGCGGAGGTAAACCGCCCCTTCGAATTGATGCACGATCTACCCGAACAGAAAGATTCGGCATTTTCCTCATCAGTACCTTGCGCCACCTGGTCTTCGCGCAATCGGTGGGTGGCGTCGAAACACTGAAGCTCGTGTTTAATGGGCCACTATGGTCGATCGTGCTGGAGGTGTATTTCTATTTGGCGTTTCCATTGCTTTTGCTACTGATTAAGCCCCTCAACAGCTTAGGCAAGGTCATCGCCGCATTTATTGTCGGTTACATCCTGCAGTTTTTACTCATTCAGCTTTATCTGCCCGAAGCCGAGCGCTTTGATGTGATCAATCTAAACGTGCCTGTGTACACGAATCCGCTTATTCGGGGCATCGAGTTTCTATTCGGCATGTTGCTTTACCGGGCTTTCACCTTTACCGAGGTTTCCCGGAATGCCACTAAAACAAACTGGATTCCGACGCTCGTCAGCGTCGCGTTATACATACTCGTTGTCATGTACGTACATGACAATATCCCCTACCAGTACAGATCGTTCTTCCTGGTAGTGCCTTTCGTCACGCTGATGATCTTCACGCTATTGAAATTGCATTGGCATCCGGCGGAAAACATCGTGCGCTGCTGCACGATGCTGGGTGGGCTCAGCTACGTGCTCTACAGCTTTCACTGGCCGTTGATGGAGATCATCCAATTTTATAATCTACTGCCGGAATTGGATTCGCTGCCACTACAGCTGTCTCTATTGATGAGCGTGCTGTTGATAGTGTCATACCTTATCTATAAATTTCTCGAGACTCCGGTGCGGCGAGCCCTGTATCGTAAAGTGGACAGCTGAGAAGAACCGCCATGCCTGTGCAATGTTGATGTGGCCTTCCAGGGCGTTGTGTGCATCCCTTGAGCTAGAGTAACAGACCATCCCCAATTGCTTTGAAAGCCTGATTATTCGGCGCTATTGGCTTGACACACTCAGACCTAGATGGTTATATCGTTGCTCCTTACGGGGGAGAAAATTCCATAAAGCAAAAAGGTAGAACTATGAAGATTCAATGGCTGCTCTTGGCAATTGCCGCTCCAATAATAGGTTGTTCACCAGCCGAAAATACAACAACTGAGACCCAATCAACCCAAGTCGCTGCCGCCGCTGAAGCGCCGGGTAGTGATATTCCTCGCGGACCCAATGGTAAGCCCGATTTGAATGGGATCTGGCAGGTCCTGATGAATGCCAACGACAATCTGGAAGCTGCCCCTCCACAAGCAGCCTACCACCTCGTTCCAGGGGACTTTGTACCGGTACCCGGCCCCGAGGTCGTAGCGCTTGGAGCAGTCGGCGCGGTTCCAGCCAGTTTTGGTGTGGTAGAGGGTGGCACTATCCCTTACAAGCCTGAAGCAGTGGCGCGTCGCGATGAAAACCGTGCCAACTGGATCACTTCCGATCCTGAGATCAAGTGCTATATGCCGGGCGTTCCACGGGCGACTTATATGCCGCATCCGCTGCAGATATTCCAGAGTGAGAGTGCGTTTTTCATAGCCTATTCATTCGCAGGCGCGGTGCGTAACGTGTTCCTCGAAGATCCCGGTCCTGCTCCGCTGGATTCCTGGATGGGACAGTCCTGGGGCTATTGGGACGGCGATGTGTGGGTAGTCGAGGCTTCTGGCATGGACGACCGCACTTGGTTTGACCGGGCCGGCAACTATCACACGTATCAGCTCAAAGTAACCGAACGTTACGAGTTGGTGAGTGAAAATGTCATCATGTACTCAGCAACCATGGAAGATCCAGACCTCTTCGAACGTCCCTGGACTATCAACATGCCACTGTATCGTCGCCTCGAAGAGGGTTTCGAGCTACCACAATTCAAGTGTGTAGAGTTCGTGGAAGAATTGATGTACGGCAGATACCGCAAGGGCCGTGAATCGGAGCTGGGCTTCTAAATTTAGATTTGTATCAAAAAAAGGCTCGTTTTAACGTATTACTACTTGGAAAACAGGTGAGCCCCTGTATAGAATGCGGCATAGTGTCCGATTGACCGAACTTTCGAAGCATTCCAGGTGAGGGTAGAGTGATAACCTGCTATGGAATGCAACGATTTAAAGCAAATGATGGGGTGAAACTATATGAAAACTAAATTACTGGCTTTAGCAGCTGTTACCGCGATTGGTGTTGTTGCAATTAAGCCACCAGCGACTGCGCATCACGCGTTCTCAGCTGAATTTGATGCGAATCTGCCGGTTCGCCTGGGTGGCCCGATCACACGTGTTGAGTGGATTAACCCTCACACCTGGATCCACCTGGCCAATGATGACCCGGAATCGACTCGTGATCCAGGTCCCTGGATGGTAGAGGGCGGAACGCCAAATACGCTGTTGCGTCGTGGCATCAACCGTAACTCTCTGGAACTGGGTAGCGATATCATCGTAACTGGTTACCAGAGCAAAGACCGTCTGTGTGAGCCGACTTGCCGTGCCAATGGCCGTGACATCACCTTCCCGGATGGACGTAAGTTGTTCATGGGTTCATCGGGTACCGGTGCTCCGCGCGACGGCGCCGATGGCAACTAGCAATACCTGATTACTAGCTAGCTAGATTCAAAAAACCGGCCACTCTATTGAGTGGCCGGTTTTTTTTGTGCCCCGATTTACAGCCTGGCGTGCTGCCTGCTACTCGATGATCGGATCGATCACCCTGGGAAAATCACTGCCGTCTCTAAAGACGGTGGAGTCTACATAGAAGCCGGCGGTATAGAGTCGCACCTTAATGGTTCTCGATCCCCGGTTTTCCCAGAACCAGCCATGGATACCGGCGAACGGTGCGTGGAATGAGCCCATACGGCGGTCGGCATCGCCCTGTTCGAAACTCTCTGCATACTCCTCACCCAGGCCGGCGGGTTCGGCGTGCATGTCATAGTACACTTCGTCGTCGGCGATCCAGCTGAACACCATCGGTGCGTCTAGGTCTAGCGTGTACTTATATTCGACCGATTGGAACGGCCCGAGTTCGAACTCCACGTAGTCGGTGCGGTGGATTTGCAGCTGTTCCTCGAAGGGATTCTCATCGGCCGAGAGTGCAGTCAGGCCGAGCAATCTACCCGTACCGAGAGGGTCTGATCCGAATTCAGCCGGCAGTATGGCAGTCAGCAACACCAGCATGCCAACTACGAACGCAATGCCGGTTGCTATCAGAATATTTCTAGCTGAAGGGGTTTGGGTGGTATCGGGCTCTGCCACTTAACTTCTCCGTTTAAAAGGGGGGCGCCAGCAGAAAGGCACTCATCTGGTAGCCAGCCAAAAGAAAGCCGCCGGTCATTAATGCGGTATTGGTAACGAAGGCATGGCGCAGGTAGCTGGCATTGCTGCGCCACACACTGAGCACGATGAACACTGCCGATAGGGCCAGAATCTGGCCGATCTCGACGCCGACATTGAAGCTGATAATATTGGTAACCAGGCCATTGTCGGAGATGGTAAATTCCTGCAGCTTGGTCGCCAGCCCCAAGCCGTGAAACAGCCCGAAGACAAATACCGCTATTTTTGTATTGGGCTCGAATCCCAGCACGCGCTTGAAACCGTCGATGTTTTCGAAGGCCTTGTAGACGATCGACAGGCCGATGATTGCATCTATGATGTAGGCGTTTACCTGCAAGTTTGCGAGCACACCGAACAACAGGGTAATGCTGTGGCCGATGGCAAACAGGGTGACATACTGCACCACGTGCTTGGGGCGATACAGGAAGAAGATCACACCCACCAGAAAAAGCAGGTGATCATAGCCGGTCACCATGTGCTTGGCACCGAGGTATATAAAGGGAAACACGGCAGGGCCGTCGATCGCCTGGACAAAGTTTGCATCAGACCCTTCGATGCTGTGTCCAAATACACTAACGGCGAATAACGCCATAAAAGCGGCAGCGAGCGCAAGCACAGCGCTATGAAGCGAATGAGCAGGGCGAGACATCTTAATCAGTCGGCTTCTTCATCGAAGGCATTGAGGATGTCGGGATTGTAAGCCTGATGGCAGGCGGTACAGACGCTGTACAGCTGGGCGCCGGCCTGGAAAAAATCCTCCTTGTTCTGCTCGGCAGCCGCCTGCATTGCCAGTATACCGGCCTCGCTCAGGCCTTCGGAATAAATCATCCACGCGTCGTTGTCTTCCGCTCGGCCGGGCATTGCCAGCAGGTTGCCTGATTCGACCACGATAGCGGCCTGTGCTCTGACGTAGTCCCAGCCATCGTCGGTTGTCGGATAGAGTTCTTCATAGCCTGAGGCATCGACTACCCAACCACCAGAGTCCCACAGTATGTCAGAGGCGGGTTCCAATACCAGCACCATAAGATCCACCATATTTAGAGAAGTGTTGTAAGCGCTTTCGGTGGCTGTCGCTTCGCTGGTCTCTTCCGGAGCCGAACAGGCAGCGATAAGCAGTGCCATCAGCGCTATCGATGCAGTTCGAATGTTGATCGGTCTCAAAGTAATCATTGCTTCTTCCTGCCAATTGGCTGTTTCGGCGTATTTATCAGTTTCCGGCTTCAGTTTTCCGTCAGCCAGAGCTAACATGCTGAAACTACTGTACTTGCTTAGAATTGGGCCTAAAGTTAGCATTAATTCGAGGCTTTTAGCTATAACCCGCCCCAGAAATGGGGACTATGTCTGGAAATTCACAGGTTTCACCATGATTCGGATGAAACGATTACTTAGCACGATTCTGCTCCTCAGTGTGCTGCCGCTGAGTCTCGACTCAGCCCGGGCGGACGTCATTGTCCAACGTACCCCTGGCGAAGGACTGCAACCACGCATGGTGCAGGATGCCGATGGGATTATCCATCTGCTGTATTTCAAGAAACGGCTTAACCGGCCCGCGGCGCGAGAGGGCAATCTGTATTACCGGCAATATGATACCGAGCAGCAGCGCTTCGGCTCGCCGGTTAAGGTTTCCAGCCAGGCTTTCGCCATGCAGACATTTTCAATTGCCCGCGCCGCCGTGGATGTCGATGGCGAGGGACGCATCCATGTCATGTGGTATATGCCGCGCGAGTCTGAGTTTAACTACACGCGATCGAACCCGGAACGCAGCCAGTTCGAACCGCTACGCTCCATGGTGTCTCAATACGCTAAAGGTATCGATGCCGGCGGCGAGGTTGCCGCCAGGGGATCTGAGGTTGCCATCTTCTGGGGCGCTGGCGATTTGAGCCGCGAGTATGAACGCACCATGTTTGCCCGATTCTCTCACGATTGGGGAGCCACATTCGGTGACGAGATTATGATCAGTAATCCCGATCTTGGCGCCTGTGCCTGTTGCTCTATGGCGGCGGACTACATGGATGCTCAGAATATCTTGGTGGCTTACCGGTCTGCTATCGATGGTATTGGCAGGCATATGCAATTGCTAACCGTTAACGGTGTAGACGGCGAGATATCCGGCGCATCCTACGGTGACGTGCACGAACTACAACAATGGGAGCTTTCGGCCTGTCCGTTAAGCACAAACGACATTGGTACCGATCCGGCTGCCGAGAAATGGCTGGTGTTCGAGACCAAGGGTCGCATCATGCAGTTTAATCTATCTGTCGCTGGCGAACCTGCCGCAGTGGGAGAGCCTTTTTCTGAGACTCGCCAGAAGAATCCTGCAATAGCCTTCAATCAGAACAATAATCGCCTGATCGTGTGGGGGGAAGCAATCAGCCATGCGCGAGGTGGCCGTTTAAACCTCAAGATATTCGACGCGGCAGGCAATGATACGGGTTATGAGCTAGGCGAAGAAATTAGCATCGATAATTACAGTTTCCCCGCGGCCGCAGGACTGCCGAATGGCGATTTCCTGGTACTCTATTGATTGCGGGGAAACGCGGCGGACGGATTCCTGATCTGTTGCCGGATTAGCTCATTCTCCACTTCATTCCACTGTAGCTGGGTTTCCAGCTGGCTACGCAATTGCTGCTGTTGAATAGCGTCTTGCAGCAGACGACGTTGCTGATTTGTGATTGATTGAAAATTCAGTTCCGCCAGCCGTCGTGACAATGCCGCACTGGCACGCCGTTCTTGAATCTGACCCCCCTGCAACAAGGCGAAGGTATCCACAACGAACTGCGTGCGCTTCTGAAGGGCATTCTCACCACAGGCAAACTCGATGCCGACAAGTAGTTCTAAAGAATTTGTATTGTTCTGATCATTGCCCACAGCCTCGGCAACAAACTCATCGCGCCAGTTCTTCAGTGCGTCACAATGAGTGAGATAGGTGGCAAGCAGCTCACCGTCGATGGCCTGTAAAAATTCATCGCAGCGCTGTTGTGCCTCGCTGGTAGCGGCCTGGTCAAGACTGTTCAGACAGGATTGTGCCTTGCTATCGAGTTCGGTCAGCGCAGCCGCGGTTGCCTCGACCGAAGAATCCAGGCTGGATTCCTGGGCGATCAGAGTAGCTGGAAATGCCACCAGTAAAGCGAAGCAACGTAGCGCGTTCGAGATTAGCCGCCGCTTACACGTACAATTCGAAGCGGCGAGGCCATTTCTTAAAGCGCTTACGGCAGTACTTTTCCAGTTTCTTATGGGTAGAAAACCACAGCTCGCTGGCATCTTTGATAGATTCATCGAATTCGCAGAAATCATTGGTGTACTCCCGGCAAACCCAGGGTCGATTGTCATAAATACTACAAACACCACCGTCGAGCAAATGACTGCAGCGGGTATTTATGTAAAGGAACCATCCGTCTGCATCCTTAAAGACACTTATATCATCGTGGGACACCTGCCAGAGCAGATGGTCGAAGTCTTCCTTGCTTTTCGGTGTTGGGATTTTCTGATTGATTGAAACACAGCAGATTGACTGCGTACATTTGCGACACTTCTTGTCTAATTTTACTTTGCCAACCTGTTGTGCATCGGCCAGCTTAATCTTGTCCTTGGCATTCATATCCCATTCCGTTTAATACAAGTAGATGACCAGATTTGTACAGCGACGCCATTCTAACACTGCTTGTATAACAAGTTGAAAGACTGCTGTTGAACAAATCCATATCATTGTTCACTCAAGGGTTTAGCGCGGGCTGTATTTCGAATTTGTCCAAGCTGTTTACACCATCGATAATTTTGGCGTAGGCGCGGGCAATCTGTTCCAAGCCGACCGCTGGTACCCACTCGGCGGTGTCCTGCTCGGTGTGTTTTATTTCAGGTGAAGTGATTACCTGCAGGGAAGCGACGTCTCGAGCTACCGCACCCATCTCGCCCGACGCGCGTGGCTCCATGTCGGCAGTCACCCCAACGTTGAAGCGTTGAAAGGCATCCAGTACAACATCGAGCATCGGCTCACTACCCCAAACCCACCAGCGCATCGGTGACACTGCATTCATTTTACGTAAGCTGGGTCCCCAATATTTTGTTCTGACTACGGCGACGTGCTCCAGGTTGATCAGCAGTGCGGTGTCCGCCAGCGCAGTCTGCCGCTCATCGTGCAACCAGCGAGCGCCTGGTCCGCTATGATGTCCCAGCGAGGACATGAAAATGAGATTGCGGCGCCGTTCGGATTGCGGTCGCTGTGCGAAATGTTTTATCAGACCCATCATTACCGCCATGCCAGAGGCGTTATCGGATGCCGCATCGAAGTAACCGTCGACATGGGCCAGGATGAAGATGTTTTCATCTGAAGTACCAGGCAATCCACCGAGCACACTGTCACCGGTTTGATCCGGTATCAGTTCGCTCTGGTAATCAAGGTGCACGCTGACTGATTGGCCACCGCCCAGCAATTCGCGCAGGGCAACGCCGTCTTCATAACCCAGGTTAAATCCGGGCCGGCCACCGGTACGTTGCCATACCGCGAAGTTATTGGAAATACCGTAGACGATGCCGACCGCCGCTGCGCCGTGGGAATAGGCCCGCTCTATGGCATCTTCGGTGCGAATGGAATGGCGTAGGGTGCCTGGCCTGGGGATGTCCTGGATAAGCACCGCCTTACCGGCAACGTCGCGCTGCAGATAATCTGCTTCCGTGCCAGTGCCCAGCCACACGAGTTCGAATTCCAGGCCACCTGTGGTCGTCGAAGTCGCCTTCTCCGGTGGTCTTGCCGAGGCCAGTGTAAATTCTGCCTCACCGGCTTTAAAACTGATGTCCCAACTGGACATGCGCCACACTGGCTCCAAGTTGAAATTCGAGCGGATGATTTCCTCTAGTCCCAGTTGCCTGAAAGTTGCCTCGGCCCAATCCTGACTCAGGGCGTGGGCTTCGGTGCCCAGATTTCTACCCCAGAACAGATTGCCTGATTGTTTGTCCTGTTGAGAGAACTCGATCAACTCATTCATCACTGCCTTCATCCAGGCGCCATCGATGTCAGCATAGAGTCGGTCGTCTTCACGCAGTGGAATCTGGATAAAGGCGTCCTCGCGAATATTGCCAGTGGCATCCAGTAGCGGCTGCCCGAGAGGGTTTTCCTGCGCAATTCCTGGACTAAAAATGAACAGTGCAGCAAGCGTTACACAGATCAGCGAAAGGTTTGAAGTAGCTCTCATTGGCTGCACCTTATTGTTTGAGTTATGCGGTGGAATTACGGATTTGCGGGTGACATAAGCTGCCACCTCAAGGCAGGGGAAGAATAGCATAGCCTTTACATTAGTGTGTCGTGTCCCCAAAATGGCTTGTATCTTGATGTGCTGGAGAAATAAATTGAAAACAATACACTCTGGATTGGTTCTCATCACTGCGTGCATATTTCTGCTGACGAGTTGTTCGTCCGAAGAGACGATTTCCACCGCAGGTTCCCCCGTAACAGCACCCGCTTCATCGGGTTTGAGTATTCAGACCCTGTCCACCAAACCCTGGCTGATAAGCGGCGGTGATGTACTCGTCGAGGTGAGCCAGGATTCGCAGGCAAACACCGCACCGCTGAGTGTCAGCCTGAATGGCGAAGACATTAGCAACGCCTTCCGTTCGGTGTCGGCGCAACGCCTGCAGGCGCTGCTGACCGATTTGCCACTGGGAGAGAGCGAGTTGCGGGCTTCTGTCAGTGGTTCTAACGAGTCTGCGACCCTAACGCTTACCAATTACCCGCAAAGCGGGCCGCTATTATCCGGCCCCCATGAATCTCCTTTTTACTGTCAGTCCAGCGAATTTTTACTGGTCAATGGCGAGACCCTGGGGGCTGCGACGGACGGGCAATGTTCAGTAGCCACCCGGGTGGACTACGTTTACTGGTCAAACTCCGAGCAGGCATTCAAACCATTAACGGAGCAACAGCAGCAGTCACTAACAATCACAGCCGCGCAGGAGACTAGCGCTGATCCTATAGATGGACAGGATACAGACCCCTCGGTTGCTGTCTTATCCGACATCGCGGAGATAGTTGATTACCGTGGAGCCACAATTCCATTCATTGTGCGAGTGGAAACTGGCACGGTTAACCGCGCTATATACGAGATCGCCATGTTGCATGATCCCAATACGGGAAACGTCGATCCCTTCAATCCCAGTGACAACTGGAACCGTAAGCTGGTGTATACCCATGGTGGCGGTTGTCGTGGCGGATGGTATCAGCAGGGCAATCGGACTGGTGGGGTCATGCGTCAAGGGCTGTTCGAGCAGGGTTATGCCGTCGTGTCTTCGACGCTGAATGTGTTTGGCCAGAACTGTAATGACCTGTTGGCGTCCGAGACTCACATCATGGTGAAGGAACGGTTTATCGAACATTACGGCGCACCGATCTACACGATTGCAACCGGTGCCTCCGGGGGTTCCTATCAGTCGCACCAGACTGCTGATAACTATCCCGGTGTGTTTGACGGCATAATCGTTGCTGCCAGTTTTCCCGATGTCACTACTGCAACTATTTTCACGCTGGCCGACGCACGCCTGTTGAACTACTACTTCACCGAAACTAATGCCGAAACTTTCACCGTTGAACAACAACGAGCCGTCTCTGGCTTTGGCTCCTGGGCTTCTATTTCTAACCTGGCTCGTGGCGCGGCACGCCTGGACCCTAATTATCAGTTTGATACAACACTGGAAGAACAGGGCGGAGAAGTCAGTATTGCAGCCCTTGAATCGCAGCGTTATGAACCTACCAATCGCTTCGGTGTACGAGCCACCGTGTATGACCATACAGTGAATGTCTATGGCAATGTCGACGGGACATTTACTGCGCAACGACCTCTGGACAACGCCGGTGTGCAGTACGGGCTGGCGGCACTTAATGACGGCGCTATCTCGGTGCGGCAGTTTATCGATCTCAACCGGGACATCGGGGGATTCGATCGCGACATGAATCATGTGCCCGAGCGGCATCGGGCCGATACGCAGGCGCGCAAGCGCGCCATCGAATCCGGGCGGATTCTGTACGGGGGTGCAGGCCTGGCCAGCACACCGATAATCGACTACCGCAGCTATAGAGATCATGCCGAGAATGGTGACATACACATGATCGTGCACCAGTTCTCAACCCGGCAGCGTTTGCTCGATGCCAATGGCCATGCCGGCAATCATGTCATGCAGGTCGGGGGCCTGTGGGGATTTACCCAGGATCAGCCGGACCTCGGTGAGCTGTTTCGCCAGATGGATGTCTGGCTGATGGCTATCCTGACTGACAACGCCGCTACAGATCTTGCCACCAAGGTTGTAGATAATAAACCCTCTGGGCTGCGCGACGCCTGCTGGAATATCGAGGGGGATGCGCGGGAAAAGCTAGAACACACACAGACATTCCGAGGCGATAGCCCCTGTAACGAGTTATATCCGGCCTATTCTACTCCGCGTCAAGTGGCAGGCGCCCCTCTGGCTAATAATATCGTGAGTTGCCAGCTACGACCGCTAATGCAGGCAGATTACTCGGCCAGGTTTACATCTATCGAATATGCCGAGTTAAGCCGGGTATTTCCAGAAGGGGTCTGTGACTGGTCTCGCAGTGACAGTAGTGGGGCGCGGCATCAGGGAACCTGGGTCTCGTTCGGTCCATCACCGGTTAACAAACTGTATTAGTCACCTCAGTCAGGAATGAGAGGATTTGGATATGATGAGTAAAGGCAGCAGGTCTCTTTCTTTGGCGATGACTGTCATTATATGTTTGGTATACGCGCCACTAAGCAGTGGGCAATCCGCCAACGAGCAGCAGTTGGCAACCACGGTCGACGATGGTTTTACTATTGCGGTGGTGGGCGACATCATTATTTCCTATCCGCTGGATCACATGCTGAGCGATCCGGGATTTCGTGCTGTGGTTGAACTCACCCAGAGTGCCGATGCAACAACAGGCAACCTGGAAGGCAACATCATCGACGGTCGCACGTTTCGCGGTTCGGCTGGTGGAGGATTTGGCGGAGAACCAGAAGTCGCAGAATGGGTCAAGCAGATGGGCTTCGATATCGTATCGCGTCCCAACAACCACGCCGATGATTTTGGTCCGGAGGGGCTCGTCTCCACGAGTAGTCACCTGGATCGGGTTGGCGTGCAGTATGCCGGCTATGGCGATAGCTACTGGGCGGCTAAGGCGGCGCGTTTCTACAGTAGCCCGGGCGGCCGTGTTGGCATGGTGGCCGTGTCCGATCATGATCCGCGTGCCCAGCCCGCCCGAGGTGAATGGCCCGGTGTCGGTGGCCTGAGTCCGCTTAGAGTCACCCGTTACTTCATGGTGCCTGAAGAATCCTGGGAGGCGCTACAAACCATGCGAGACCATTTTCCGAATGGCAGTGGTTTCTACGCCCGCGGTGCCAATTCCTCGACGGAGATCGATTTCAATGGCAATCGCTATCGCCGGGCAGACCGAGGCATCAATGAGCCCTCTTACCACTACGAGATAAACCAACGGGACCTGACCGATACTCTGGCTGCAGTGCGCGAAGGCAAGATTCGCTCCGACTTCGTTACCGTGGCCATTCACGCCCATCATTTCCTGGAAACCACGGGCGGCTATCGCGGCGCTGGCATTCCCGAAGCGGAACACATCGACACCAACCCTTCCATTGCCGACTATCTCCCGGAATTCGCTCACGCGGCTATCGACAACGGCGCCGATCTGTTTCAGGGGACCGGAGTACATGCTTTGCGAGGCATAGAGATCTATAACAACCGCCCCATCTTCTACGGCCTGGGTGAATTCATCCGGCAGATGGACGTGATCGGCCTGGCTGGACGCGGCGATCCGCAACGCAGCATCGGACCTCCCAATGCAGAATTTCCAGTAAAGTTTGAGAGCATCATCGCGATTAATGAATACTCCGGCGGCACACTAAAGGAAGTGCGTATCCATCCAGTCGAACTGCGTTACGAGGAACAGAAGTTAGCGCAGCGGGGTATACCGCGCATCGCTCCAGCAGCGATTGCGCAGCGCATACTGCGACGTTTGCAGGACTTGTCAGCCCCGTTAGGGACAACCATCGAAATCGAGGGCAACATCGGCGTGATCCGGCCTAATGATTAGCACTTGACCCGGTTAATCGCGTTACCTGTTGGCTCAGAACGGACCCGACACCTAAATCAGGATTACTGACATGATCGACGTGCAAGATTTGTGCTACGCCTACCCCGGGTAGGATGAAGACACCATTCGTGGTATCAGTTTCTCAATCGCTGCCGGGGAAATCTTCGGTTTCCTGGGCCCGAGCGGTTCTGGTAAGAGCACTACTCAGAAACTGTTGATCGGACTGCTGCGTAACTACCAGGGCAAGCTGCAGATCATGGACCGGGATGCTCATACCTGGGATCATCGACTCTATCAGCACATCGGTGTTGGTTTCGAACTACCAAATCATTTCTCCAAGCTGACTAGACTGGAGAACTTGCAACTATTCGCGTCTTTCTATGGTGCAGGCGCTGAACTGCCGCACAGCCCATCCGAGTTGCTTGAACGGGTTGGCCTGCAGGATGCAGCTAAACAACGCGTTGGTGAATATTCCAAAGGTATGAAGATGCGGCTCAATTTTGCACGAGCGCTGCTCAACAATCCTTCCCTATTGTTTCTCGACGAGCCAACTGCCGGTCTTGATCCGGTTAACGCGAAGATCATCAAGGACATCATCAGGGACCAACAACAACAGGGTAAAACAGTTTTCCTCACCACTCACAACATGCACGATGCCGATGAGTTGTGTAACCGTGTGGCATTCATCGTCGAGGGTGAATTAAGCCTGATCGATGAACCCGCCGTATTGAAGCTGCGACACGGTCAGCAATCGGTAGAAGTGATTGCCAGACCCGGCGAGGAATATACGCAACCCGATGTGCATTGTTTCGAATTGGACCAACTTGGTAGTAACCAACAGTTTATCGTTCTTCTGAACTCTAACACGGTGGAATCCATTCATTCTCAGGAAGCGACGCTGGAAGAGGTGTTTATCAAGACTACCGGAGCGCGACTGACATGATGCAATCCATGGCTCAGGCCGCTCGCATTCTGTTGTGGGATTTCAGGCTCCAGTACCGCTACTATTTCTGGACAATTGCTCTGGTAGTCGGTGCCATGTGGTCGGGTGTGTTATTTGCCCTGCCGGAAGACATTATTTCAATCTGGCTGTCAATGGTGATTTTTGCTGATCTGAGCACCATTGGTGTTATGTTTATCACCGGCATTCTCTACCTGGAACGCCGCCAGGGTACGATCTATGCAACGGCAGTGATGCCAGCCTCTGCCGGCACTTGGCTGAGCACCAAACTGTTCAGCCTCAGCCTGTTGTGTCTGGTCTGCGTCATCATCATCGTCTTGTTCACCAGCAATTCGGTCAACTGGTTTCGCCTGATCCCTGCCGTGGTGCTCACTGCGGCCACGTTTGCCAGTGTTGGATTTCTGGTGGCTGTCCAATTCGACAAGTTATTGAATTACTTCTTCACCATAGCGCTGGTGTTTATCCCGCTGAATCTCCCAGCACTGGATTACTTCGGTATTTTCAGCAATGAAGCCATGTGGCTGATACCAAGCGAGGCGGCGATATGGGCACTGGCAGGCAGTTTTCAGGAGATGGAGACGTCCAGATTTCTCGGCTACCTTGTGTTGTTGATCCTCTGGCTTGCCGTAACACACTGGTTGGGGATCAGGGCTTTCCGAAAGTTTATCGCCACACGGCAACAACTCTGAGGACAGCAGAATGCAAGCAGCTCAGTGGCAGCAGGTAATCCTGACCGATCTTCGCAAGGTGTTGGCAGAACCCTTCTTCTGGCTGATTCTGTTGGCGCCGCTGCTATTGGCTTGGGGATTGCACTATCTATTGCCTTCACTCGCCGAGCGGTTTCAGAATTTTGATCTGACGGACTACTATCCAATCATCGTCGCGCTATTGATTCTTACGCCACCGTTGTACTACGGCGTTGTACTGGGCCTGTTATTGTTAGAAGAGAAGGACGAGAACGTGTTGCTGGCGGTGGCGGTGACTCCAATAACACTACGCAATTATCTGTTCGCACGCGTGGCCGTCTACACACTGGTCAGTCTGCCGCTAATCTTCGTGGTGCATGAATTGATCGGTGTTATTGAGATCGACCGGACACAGCTGGCTTTGATCGCTATAGTCACGTCGCTGAATACACCGCTGCTCGTCATGTTACTGGCGGCATTTTGCAAAAACCAGCTGGAAGGATTCGTCATCGGCAAGGGCATGAGTCCCTTGCTCCTGCTACCGCTGGCGATGTTTTTCGTACCTGACTACTGGCATGTTCTGTGCGGGATCTTGCCTACCTACTGGCCGATAATCGCCTATTTCACTGCTGTCAGTGAAGCGGGATCGGGGCTGTTTTTTGGCTTCGCCATCGTGATGGCTATCGTCATGCAAACTTTGGCAATAGTGTGGCTATACCGGTGTTTCGATAAGGGACTGACGACGGCTTGATTCAGATGAACGGCCTTGATTAATGGCATGATGTAGTTTACTTTCAGAGGGTTAGGGGAGGGGACACGCAGGAGAGAGATAGCGATATGAATACTTTGAAGCGATTGCTCGCCATAGCAGTAGTTATGCTTGCCAGCACAGCCCTGGCCCAGGATTACCTGCCTGCGCGCACGGCTTCCGGAAAGCCAGATCTGCAAGGATTCTGGACTAATGCCTCGCTCACTACCATGCAGCGATCAGCGAATTACAGAGAAGTGGGCCTTATCATTCCGGATGACCGTCTGGTTGAGCTGACCGCCGATCATCATCAAAACGTGCGGCAGGCTACCGACGACAATCAGGTGCAGGGTCAGGTACCCGATGGTAAGGATCTGGGCCGTGGTCGTGGTTACAACGCATTCTGGGTCGACCCGGGTTCTAAATTTGGCTCGGTGAAAGGCCAGGAGCGAACATCCTGGATAACCTACCCGGAAGATGGCCGTATTCCGTTTTCCGAAGAAGGCAGCCAGTTGCGTCGCCAGAATTTCAGCAAATTCTCCGGCAATGACGGCCCTGAGGGCAGGGCGCTGGGAGAACGTTGCATCATCGGATTTGGCAGCACCGGTGGTCCACCTATGAATAACGTGTTGTACAACAACATGTATCAGATAGTGCAAACCGATGACTACCTGGTGATTATGGTGGAGATGGTGCATGACGCGCGCATCATCCCCATCAACGGAGAGCATCGCCCGGACGCTCTGGAGCCCTGGCTTGGAGACTCGGTCGCCTACTGGGATGACGACACCCTGGTAGTGGAAACGGTAAATCTACATCCCCAGCAAGCTCCTCGTAATTCGGCCGCACTGACCAAGCAGGGTAAGGTCATCGAGCGATTCACACGCTACTCTGAAGAGCAGATTCTTTATGAGTTTGAAGTGACTGATCCGGTTTATTACACCGAAAGCTGGCGCGGCGAGATGAGCTTCAATGCGACCGACACTCAGCCTTACGAGTACGCCTGTCACGAAGGTAACTATGGACTGACTGGTATTCTGGCTGGCGCACGCAGACTAGAGCAATTGGAAGATTCCAATTAGTGCTTTAGCCTAGATGTCATAAAAAAGGGGCCAGTTGGCCCCTTTTTTTCGGTTGGCTCATTGTCTATTTATCATCTTTCCAGAACTGCGTCATCTCCATGAACATAAAGGAGGCAGACCACGTGATGAGGGATAGGCCAGTAATAGCTTCCAGCCCGGATAGAAACCTTAATTGACCAAATGGCTCGATGTCGCCGTAGCCTACTGTTGTGTAATTAGAGAATGAAAAATACACGCAGTCGATCAGACTGCCATCGAAATTGCCCGCCAGATGACCAAACCCACCATTTTGATTCATTAAGTAGAACGCTACGCCGAACATCCACACTTCCACGACATGCGCGCAGATCGTACCGAACACGCCAATAATCACTCTCAACCGATGTTTGATTCTTAGCTTGGGAATAATAATGGAGAGAAACCGTAGAATTTCATAATGCAGCACAACTGCTGCAGTCACCAGCAGCGTAATAATTAGGAATGCGCTGACCATCTAAAGATTCTATAGTAGAGAGAGAAACTAAGGGTAGAATGCCTTTCAACGAATAGCAACTCCAGGCTCAGGCGGTAGCACAAGATGAAGATTTGGAACTCAGTAATTCTACTGGCGATCATGCTGGCAACCATTACTGTCAGCGCACAACGGGATATACCGGCGGATGACCAACAGTTATTGGTTGAGATTTACAAGGAATTGGTCGAGTATAAGACCACGGCTTCCGAGCAGAACAACACACGCGCCGTGGAAGGGATGGCAGCCTGGCTGCAGGCTGCCGGATTTGCCGCCGAGGATATCTTTATTGGCGGCGCACTACCTCATAAAGGCAACCTGGTTGTGCGCTACCGCGGCACTGGCTCGCGTCAGCCAATCATCCTGATGGCTCATATCGATGTGGTGGAAGCGGAGCGAGATGATTGGAACCTCGATCCATTCGTGTTGAATGAAGACTAGGATTACTTCTATGGTCGGGGTACCCTCGATGACAAGGCAATGGCGGCGATCTTCACTGCCAATCTGGTGCGTTTCAAGCGGGAAGGGTATGTGCCGAACCGGGATATCGTGGTGGCGCTTACCTCTGATGAGGAAACCGGGGGCAGCAACGGCATCAATTGGCTGCTGGCTAATCAACCTGGATTGATTCGAGGAGACCTGGCGATTAACGAGGGTGGGTACGGGTTATTGCAGGACGGACAACCGCTTGCCACCACCATTCAGATAGCCGAAAAAATCTTCGCCACGTTCCAGGTAACTGCCCGCAATCCGGGTGGGCATTCCTCCCTGCCTAGGGATGACAATGCGATCTACGATCTGGCGGTAGCCCTGTTGAAAATAAGGGATTTCGATTTTCCAGTGCAGCTGAATGATGTGATGCGTGTCAGTTTTGAACGCCAGGCTGAGATAAATAGCGGCCAGCGAGCCGAAGATTTTCGCGCGTTACTACAAGAGCCGATTCCTCAAGATTCGTTGGGTCGGCTCAGTGCGGAAGCGGCGATTAATGCCCAGCTGCGCACGACCGCGGTGGCAACCCTGCTCGATGGAGGTCACGCGTCGAATGCGCTGGCCCAGACAGCCGTGGCGACGGTGAATGTTAGAATGCTGCCGGGCTCCGATCCCCAGGATGTGCTCCGGACCTTGACCCGGGTGGTAGACAACTCTGAACTTGAAGTCGTCTACCGTGGCGGTGGCAGGATGTCCGAACCTTCTCCCCTGACTGAAGAGATAATGAATGCCGTAGAGTCGGTAACCGAATCAATGTGGCCAGGTGTCACAGTTATGCCGACCATGTCTACAGGTGCTACCGATGGCGCCAAGATGCGCATTGCCGGTATCCCCACCTATGGCGTATCCGGAATATTCGTAGATCGTAACGACATGCGTATCCATGGGCAGGATGAACGCCTGCTCAAGAAATCACTTTATGAGGGCTATGATTTTCTATATCGCCTGGCACAAGAACTAAGTCAGTAGCCAATGATCATTTGGATTTGATACGGGAACGACCATGAAAAATTTCTATTTTTGTAAAATCCTATCACTACTCGTACTGATTGTGTGGTCCGGCCAACTGTATGCCGCTGATGCACCACTGAACACAACATTTGAACTGCCTGCGATGCTGCAGGGCCAGGAGATGCGCATCGTCGAAGTCAATCTGGCACCCGGCCAGGCGTCATCGCCGCATCGGCACAACGCACACGTCTATGTCTATGTGCTGCAGGGCGAAGTCGAGATGCAGGTCAGAGGCGGGCCGATTAGAAGGCTTAAGGTGGGAGACACATTCTATGAATTACCGGATGACATTCATCAGGTGAGCAGAAATGTCAGTACCTCGGCACCGGCAAAGTTCCTGGTGCACATGATTAAGAAAGCAGGAGAACCGGCAACTGTGCCAGTTCCGTAGCTTGCCTGACCAGCGCAACCGATGGCCGGGGTTTAATGGGTGAGTGAGTAGATCAGGTAGTTTATGCCGAGCTGGTAGGCCGAATTGGCATATTGGGTGGGATACCATTGATCGTAGGTATGTTCCCAGCCATCGCCCATGTCTGAATTCCAGTTAATCAGCACCATTATCCGGCCGGAGTCGTCCAGGATGGCATGGTTGCTGGCAACGTCTATACCTGCCTGACCGAAACCCTGTCGCCCTCGACGACCCGGTATCATCTGCGCCCCGTTAATATCGTAGAATGTATGGAAGATTTCGTGATTGGATTGCAGTTCTATTAATTCGCGGTCGGGAAACAACAGCGCAAAATCACGGTAGAAGGAATCCCACTGCCGCACACCCCAGAAGTCGTCGATCAGCAGAAAACCGCCACGCAGCAGATATTCCCGCAGATTCTCTATTTCCCTTGGTGTCAGAGAGAGGCCACCGCCGCGACCCATCTCCAGAGCATAGAGAAAGGGGTAGTCAAAAATCTCCTCATCATCGAAGCGCAGCACAATTGGCTGACTCATTACTCGCACATTAGTGAGTCTCGCCACGCCACGCAGGAAATTCTCATCGGCAGCTGGAAAGTCCGTGAGCCAGGGGCCGCCGTAATAGCCGCCGGAGAAATAGCTGTCGTATTGGATGCGAACGAAGGCGAATTCGCCGGCGATATCATAAAGATCTGGATTGTCCAGCTGCGCCTGGGATGGCTGGGCAATAGGTAGAATCAGTAGTGCCAGGGCGAAAACTTGTAGTCTCATAGGATTGAACGATCGTATTCACGGAATTGACCGCCGCTAGTTTGTATCGACAAGCTGCAGAGATCAAGTTATTGTCAGGAGTCAAACCCTGCGGCGGTCTTCATTACTATGAATCGTCTGTTCAACAGATGCCACTCTCTCTGTCTGTGTGTTTCTCTAGTGTTCCTGCCGTTGGCCGCTCTAAGCCAGGATCAGGCCACTGTAAGCAATGATGTGCTGCGAGATATTCAGCGCTACCAGGCTCAGTTGGAGGAACTGGAATCCGGATTCGGGCCCTTCGACAGCAGCTTATTGGAACCGCTTGGCGCCATCGCAGAATTGTTAACCCGAGCCGGTGCCTATCAGCAGGTCACCGAGATTCAGAATCGTCAACTGGCGCTACTGCGTACTTCCCTGGGGCTCGAGCATCCAGACCTGGTGCCCATGGTGCGTGCCATCATTGATAACCAGCGACGCCTGGGCAACTGGCAGGAAATTTCCGATCGCCTCGAATACATTCGATTTCTACAGGCGGCAAACCATGGCAATGAGTCCGATGAGATGTTCGCCGCTATCGAGAACCAGGCTCAGTGGTACCAGGCGCGAGTCGCTATCGATGGGTCGACCTCACCGACACGCAATTTCATGAAGGCACATGAGTTGTACGAAGAGTTGGAAGAGCTTGCCGAAGATCGCTTCGGTAGAGACAGCCCCGAATTGATTCCCTGGTACTACAAGCGTGCGACCAGTTTTTCACGCATGGTGTCGCTGTTGAACAGTGATCAAAGATGGTCCGGGCGCATGCTTCAGGAAGTAATCCGTGCCGATGGCACCATGCGGCTCGAGCAATACACGCCGCGTGGGCTATCGAGTAACAATTTTTTCTTTGGCAACGGGCGACGTACCCCGGCGCTCAATGGAGATCTGTTGATCGGGGAGGCTTACCTGCGCGACGGACTGAGCCTGATCAACAAAGTACGCGACATCGCAGAGCAATCTGCTAATCTCGAAATGGAAGCGATGGCCGACCTGTATCACGGCGATTTCTACGTGTTGCTCAATCGTGGTACTGGCTCCCGTGACTACCGCAAGGCCCATGCAAAATTTCTGCAGGCCGGCATAAGCCCACAACGGGTGGAGGCAGTGTTTAACCGCCCGATGCCAATACCAATGGCGGATTTCTTTAGCGGTTTCTCTGAGTTGGAAGCCTACCAGGCTGCGAATCTGGCACAGCTGCAATCGAATTCCACTGCGAGAACCCACGTAGGGTTATTTACTGCCTGGCATGAGGACGCGCGATCCATCCTCAAACCGGTTACTAACGATCCATTGCTGCGCATTGATTTACCTTATGAAATAGTCGAATTGAATTTTCGATTGAGTTCTCGAGGCAAGGCTTCTTCCATCAAATATGTTGTGGAGCGAGATGCAACAAGTGCCGATAGACAAGCCTATCGTGCCCTGCGCGACATACGCTTCAGACCCGCCATTATAGAAGGCAAGCCCAAGCGACTTCGAGAATTGCAGCTGCGTTATCTGTTGTTTGAGGGGTAGTCTGCCAGGACACAGCGACTATGTTGCGCGTGGCTCGCATGAAAGAGCAGGGGCCAGGAGTCTTTCTTTGGCATCTCTATAGTAATCTGCCAGCTCTTCTTATTCATGTTGAGTTGGGATATGCTCAGCCGCCATGAACCAAACAGATACCATCTGGCGTAGCCTGGAGTTTCGGCACTATCTTGGCTCCACAGCATTCTCCGGAATCGCCTTCGCCATGCAGCAATTGCTGCTGGCCTGGATACTGATTGGGATTCTGGAATTACCTGCCACTCAGGTAGGCATCATCCAGGCGGCGGTGGGTATCCCCGGCATCTTCCTCATGCTGCTGGGAGGTGCGAGGGCGGATGACATCGATCCGCGCAGCCTGCTCATCCAGGTGTATTCAGTTGCGCCGTTATTGCCGTTGTTCCTGATCGCCATCATCAATTTCGAACTGTTGAGTATCTGGTCCGTGCTGATCTGGGGTCTGGGAATGAGTGTGGTGGTCTCCTATTCGAGCCCGGCACAACAGGCCATCCTCAACCGGGTGGCGAGTAGTGAAGTTCAGAAGGCGGTGTCGGCAGCGACCGCAATCGGATTCATGGTGCAGATATTGGGGCTCGGTGTGGCAGGCACCATGGATGCCCTCGGGCTCATTCCAGTATTGAGTTTTCAGGCACTATGTGTGGGACTGGGCGCCTTCGCGGTGCGTCGCCTCAACCCACAGACACCCACCCAAACCAACACCGAGCCCGCTTTGAGAAATATCGTAGCCGGGCTTAATGCGGTGTATCGTCACAAGGTCATCCTGCAGACACTGGTGATTAATTTCGTGTCGAGCATCTTCAATGCCGGTGCCTTCATGACCGTGTTTCCATTTATCATCAAGCGTATCTACGAAGGTGATGCACTGCTGTTGTCGATGATGATGATCATCTTCTATGGCGGTGCCACGGCGTCGAATTTCATTATGATTCGCCTCATGCCTCTGTTGCGTCCCGGCAGAATCTATCTTCTCATGCAATTTTCACGCATGTTGATACTGGGACTAATGTGGATTCAACCCAATTTCTGGTTGTTTGCCGTCGCCACGGTGGGATGGGGATTGAACATGGGAGTCACGCTGACGCTGGCCCGTACCATCGTGCAGGAATCTGCCAGTGAAGAATACCGGGCACGGATTATGTCAGTCTACAGCCTGGGACTACTAGGCAGTGCGCCCATCGGCGCGCTGTTGCTAGGCTGGATCATCGAATCCTTCGGCACATTAAACGCACTGCTGCCGGCAATGTGTCTCTCGGTTATCCTGTTTGCCTACGGTGTTCTGTACAGCGATGTCTATAGTTACGAGTCGCCGCGCGATAAACACATTTAACTATTTTGAAACCACGTGAGTGTCAGAAAATTCGTTCCGACGCGCCAGGCTCTCTCCATAGCAGAAATCGGCATAATTTGCCTAGTTCAGGATCCGGCAAAACCCCCTTGATACCTGGCCTGCAACAAGAAAATATCTATAAATGTAACGGCTCGTCAGGAATTTGATCTAAATCAAAGATGGTAGGGGCTGGCAACCTAGTCTGCTCGAGTTTATGAGATAGTTTCAGCTCAAGAATAAGCAGGGATCTTAAGTCAACGCTTTGCTGGCATTGGCAGCTACAGGAAAGATTGAAACTGCGTTTGTGAAACTCAGTAAATCTATAGCATAGGAGCTAACCATGAAAAAAATTCTAGTGATATGTCTGTTCGCCCTGGCGTCAGTACAGCTTAACGCCGCCGATCGAGTAGGCGATTTCGTACTGCTGGATCAGGACGGCTATGCCCACCTGATGAGTTGGTATGACGATCATGCCGCCATCGCCCTGCTAGTGCAGGCTAATGGCAGTAGAGCCACCGTCAATTCGATAGCCAAGTTTGAGGAACTGCAAGCCCGCTATGAAGAGCAGGGCATCGAGTTTTTCATGCTCAATCCTACCGGCAGCCAGGACCGCCAGTCCGTGCAAGCTGAGATGGTCCGTCAAAATAGCGACATGAAAGTGTTGATGGATGATACCCAGTTTATTTCTGAAGTCCTGGGGGTGGAAAAAACCGGGGAAGTATTGATCTTCGATCCCAAGTCTTTCACCGTGGAATTTCGTGGCCCGGTAGGCGCCGAGTTTGAGAGAGCCCTGGATGCCACGCTGGCGGGTCAGCCCATTGCCAATCCGGTGGTGGCCAGCACCGGCGACACCGTGCTGTATCCGGCCAGGCTTGCCCATCAACGGAATGTGCCTTCCTATAGCGGAGAAATCGCTCCCATCATCATCGACAATTGCGCCACCTGCCACCGCGAAAACGGCATCGCGCCGTTTGCGATGAATAACCACGGCATGATGCAGGCCTGGTCACCGGTGATTCGTGAAGTGTTGATGACCAAGCGTATGCCACCAGGCCAGGTCGACCCGCACATTGGTGAGTTCACCAATGGCGGTGTAATAGCGAATGGCGATATTCAGAAACTGCTGCATTGGATAGATGCTGGTGCACCCAGAGACGGCGCGGAGGACCCCTTGGCCGACTTGACCTGGCCAGAAACCAAGTGGGCTTTCGGTGAGCCGGACGCCATTATCAAGGTTCCGCCACAGGAAATCCCCGCTACTGGGGCAATACCGTACAGATATGTAACGGCAGCTATTGATATTGATGAAGACAGGTGGGTACGCGCCAGCCAGTATATTGCCGGTGATCGTGGGGTGTTACACCATGCCCTGCATACGGTTATTCCCCCGGAAGCCGCCGGTCAGAATATGGGTTTTGGAGGGGGGCTTTTTCCTACTGGCGATGATCCCGACATTGTCGCCTACGTTCCCGGCGCCGAGCCGCGTATGCAGACACCCAATACCGGGGGTCTGTTAAAGAAAGGATCCGAATTAGCCCTGCAACTGCACTACACTGCAAATGGTAGACAAACTGTAGACGCCGGCGAGATTGGTCTCTGGTTTTATCCAAAAGGTGAAGTGCCAACGGAAAGAATGTCCGGGAATTGTGCCTGCATATTTACCCCTACCTGGACTACTATTCCGCCCCATGCCAAGGAATTCATTCAGGAAGCCAGCATCACCCTGACCCAGGATGCTGCGCTACACGGCTATCTCTCCCACATGCACTTCCGTGGCAAGTACATGCGTTTCTATGCCGACTATCCAGACGGTAATCGGGAAGAGCTACTCAACATTGCCAAGTATGACTACGCCTGGCAGTGGTTTTACGACTACGAATATCCGAAATTCATGCCGGCAGGTACCGTGTTGACGGCGGTCGGTGCTTTCGATAATTCCGCCCAGAACGCCGCTAATCCCGACCCAACTGTTGCCTTGGAATGGGGCGAGATGAGCTGGGATGAGATGTTCTTCGGCGCCTTCCGCTGGAAGTATCTTGACGAGGGTGACGATTAAAAATCGGCGCTACACCGATCCGTAGCAATACCGATCGGTGTAAGCTGTGTAACAAGACTTTACAGAACGCCCCGCTGTGTCGGGGCGTTCTGCTAGCTGCAATTGGCATTTTGAATGTCGACCTCAGAATGCCCGGTCAGTAGTCGAAGCGGTACGAATCTGCGTCGCTCACTATCTTCCCCGCCGTGGGTACAGCAAAATGGGTGCCGATCACCAGCGTAGTGGAGTCGGCCAACTCCTTGAGTACCCGATGACGGCAAAGTGCTGCCGCCTGCTGGTCTTCATCGAAACCCACGGTCCAATCGGGACGTGCGATCTGACAGGGGTGGTGCATCATGTCGCCGGTGATCATCGCCTTCTGATGCTTAGATTCGATGAGCACGCTAACATGCCCGGGCGTGTGCCCGGTGGTGGGTAGCAGACGCACCTCGTCGGAGATCTTGTGGTCGGTTTCCACCAGGTCCACCAATCCCGCCTCGAAGATTGGCTGGACTGAATCCTCCATGACCGGTATCTGGTCTTCTGCTTTACTCTTCGACCAGTACTCATACTCGTTTCGACCCAGCAGGTAGCGCGCATTGGGAAATGTGGGTTGCCAGCTATCTGCCACTTTCATGGTATTCCAACCCACGTGATCGACATGCAGGTGGGTGCACACCACGTAGTCGATCGTTTCGCGGTCACAGCCGGTCGCAGCGAGATCATGCAGAAACTCCGTGTGCAGTGCCTGATTGGAGGTAATCTTGCGCGGTTTGTCATTTCCCACACAGGTATCTACCAACAGATTGAATTCAGGGGTCTGTACCAGCAGGGCGTGAATGGAAATGAGGAGTTCACCCTCCGTAGACACGAAGTTGGGATAGAGCCAGGGAATTTCCTGCAGCGCCGCTGGTCTGGCCTCTCGCATGAATGGGTATTTTTCGTAGTACTCTACCGAGAGCACCAGTTCCAGTATGCGAGTGATGGTGACATCGCCTATTTTCCAGCGTAGTGTCTGGCCTTGTGCCATTGGATTACTTCCTGCCTGTGTGTTGATATCAGGGACTCGTGCGCGGGAATTGTAGCAATTGCAACTCTTAAGCACTTGCTATAAACCGGCGTCTCTGATGAAAATACACAAAAGCGCCAAAAAAATTCACTCAGCAAGGAATTCTTATGAGCAAGTCACAAATAACAACTCGATTCTGCAGTGCACTTATGGTGCTGTTCATCGCCGCCTGCACCAGCACTGGCGGACTGGACATGGACGCACTGAATGCCGCCGAGATCAATAATTTCAGAGCACCAGATTCCAGCCTGCTCTCCAGCGGCCAGCCTACCCAGGCACAGTTCCAGATAATAGCGCGCGCTGGTGTGCGCCACGTTATTAATTTGCGCACCCCTTCAGAAGAGGTCGATTTCGCAGAACAGGCCGCTGTCGAAGCGCTGGGTATGGAGTACTACTCGATTCCTGTGGCCGGCGGAGGAGGAATTAACAGTGCCAACGCAGCGTCTCTGGCAAGCATTCTGGAGGGTCTGGATGGCGAGCCGGCGCTGGTTCACTGTGCAAGCGGTAATCGCGTTGGGGGATTATTCGCCGTCAATGCCTTCGCCGGTGGTTCCAGTCTCGATGCGGCAATTTCCGAAGGTGCGCGCTGGGGCATGACATCGGAACGCCTACAGCAGACTGTGCGGCAGAATCTATCAGGGAATTGATTTATATCAGCAAGAAATCCATCTGCTATGGAAGAGTGGCAGATGGGTTCCTGAGATTCCAGTGCGCCCGTGGTTCTGGACAATGTGTAAATCGATCACCAGCTTACTCTTCATCGTAATCACCCTATTCAGCCTGCCTGTCTTGGCTCAGGACACTCAGGGTTGGACAGTGCCGCGAACTGAATTCGGCCGCCCCGATTTGCAGGGCAATTGGAGTAATCGAACTGTACCCCGTCAGCACCTATGGAACAGATATAGCACTTTTGTATAGTCCTCACAACAGTTGGACCAAGCTGACACAGTTTTGTTGCTAAACATTGTTATCGATTGATTCTGACTGAGAAATAAACATTGCCATTGAAAAAGTTTAGCCATTTAATCGATCAATCAGACCCACGAAAATCCCTTGAATGTTGGGGGCCTTCACCAGACAAGGGGAGCAGCTTTTGAAGCGCTTCTGTCCAGAACCATCGGGGTGCAGTTTAATGAAATTTGTACTTATTTCTGCAACCTGCTTGGCATTTCTAGCATGTCAAAGTAACAGAATCGCACAGTGGCCAGATGCGCTTCCTGATCGTGAATTATTTATCGCAGCCTACACTGAAGATATTGCCAACCAGGGTCGCCAAACCCAACGCGAATACCTTACATGGATACTGAGTTTTTATGAGGGTAATCTGATATATGCCAGTGGCTGGGTCGACGTGCAGGCAATGGTATTGGCCAACACTGCGCCATTGGATCGGAACGGCTTGCACGTCAGCTTGCAGGAGTTAGGTGCCAGTATTGCCGCAGAGTGGGCCAAGCACAACGATCTACGCGGCATCGATAGCAGGATGTTGTCTTTGTGGGGGTCTGTACTGCAGATTGCTTCCTCCAGTGAAGCCCGTCAGCATTCCATCGAAGTGATCAGTGCCGATGTCGATAGCTTGCTCAACGGATCCCTGTTGGCTGCGGAAATCCAGGATTCCCGTTACGAGCAGATCTTGGAATTGGACCTGTTCGGCGGTTTCTAAGGGCTGCCAGTCGCGCTTCCCGGTTCGCTTTGTCCGTAGAATCGGGCTTTTCAGCGCCAATATCCTTGACGTATGCAAATTTGGCCTTATATTTGGTCAGACCAAATTGGTCAGACCAAATTGGTCAGACCAAATTAGTGCAGTTTGCACGCTGTTCAGACAGCGTTATTAAAGGAAGTTGGAAGGTCCGGAATGCCCACCACTAGCTCCATTAGCCACGAGATCGCGGATACACTGCGCAGTGAAATATTGCGCCAGCAGTATCGTAGTGGAGAACGCTTGCCTTCCGAGCGCGACCTTGCCTCCCGGTTTGACGCCAACCGAGGCGCGGTACGAGAGGCACACTCCCAGCTTGAACAGGCTGGTCTAATCACCATTCAGCCAGGCGGGGCTCGTGTACAAGCTATCGAATCCGCCAGCATTGCGATACTCGGCCCATTAATTAATCTCGAAGAATTTCCCGACCCGGAGCTAGTTAGCCAGTTTCTGCGTACTTTTGGAGCGCTTGCTGCCGGCAGCGCCCGGGAAGCGCTGGAAAGAGCCAATGCGGATCAATTGGGCCGGATGCAGGCTATGGTCGTATCCCTCGCTAAGCATTCCAAGGAAATCGAAGTCGTGCAGCCTCTTTGGGTGGAATTTATTGAGTACATGGTGGAGGTTGCCGACAATCTGGTGGTTCGATTGATTGGTAATGACCTCAAGGCACAGTTTGTCGAGCAGATGGTGCAGTTTCGATTTAAACCAAAATTGAACAAAAAAATAATAGATGAAGTTTTAGATTCTCTGCAGCAGGGTTTGACCAGGCGCGATGGAGAGCGGGTGGGTGCAGCCATTCAAATATACTTCGATGAATTACGCTTCTCGATTGTGCAGGACATCGATTTAAGGCTAGATACATTACAGAAGTAGACAAGCTGATCCCTCACGGGAAAAGTGATAACCATAAACAGAATTCTTATGGGGACCTTAATAGTAGATGAGAGTACAAAGAATACAAAGAACTAGCCACAAGAATGGATCAGGAGTAGTTGAATGATGCGAGTAGTAATTCCAATCAGTTTACTGTTGGGTTGTATTCTGTTTGCAGGATACCTGATCAGGACGCCCAATGAGTTGGAAGAATCATCTCCTGAGATCATTCCTGTTGCTGTGCGCGTGGCTGAAGTGAGGCTTGAATCGGTTCTGCTCACGGTGGAATCCCAGGGCAAAGTACAGGCCGCGCAGACAGCCAGCCTTTCGGCGCCTGTTGCCGGACCTATCGCCTGGATATCTCCGGCAATGGAAGCAGGGGGATTTGTTGAGGAAGGTCAGACACTGCTGCGATTGGATACCAGCGACTTCGAAACTGCCCGGTTGCGCAGTAATGCTGCCTTGCAACAGGCCCAGGCTGAATCCCAGCATGCCAGCAGTGAACTGGAGCGTATCAAAGAATTAGCTAAAGACCGACTGGTCAGCGAATCTCAGTTACAGGACGCACGTCGCTCAGCGGAAGTAAATCGTGCTCGATTGACGGACGCCGAAGCCAGCTTTCGCCAAGCGGAACTGGATTTGGAAAGGACAGAGATCAAAGCACCTTTTACAGCCATCGTTGAAACCCGTGAAGTGGAACTTGGCCAGTACGTGAATCGCGCACAAAGCATCGCAATCCTCTATGGTGCTGACGAAGTAGAAGTTCGCGTGCCTCTGGCTATTCGACAATTAGGATTCCTGGATGTTCCGCTCGAAACCCGCGGAGAATTAATAGGCAATGAAGCGCCCGATGTCACTCTAACTGGCTTCTATGGTGGTGAAGAACATCACTGGCAAGGCAAATTGGTACGTACCGAGGCAACCATCGATCCGAATAGCAACACAGTGCAAACAATTATCCGTGTACAACAGCCAACGAACATAGACAAGCTCAGTCCGGTTGGTGCCCACAATATTCCACTTCCCATTGGATTATTCGTGCAGGCAAACATTGTCGGAAAACGCGTTAATGACATCATCGCATTACCCCGGTCAGTAATCCGCAACAACAATCAGGTTCTGGTCGTTGATAGAGAAAACAAGATGTATTTCCGTGATGTCGAGATCTATCGCCTTGAGGAAGAGCGCGTGCTGATCAATGCAGGGCTGCTTCCCGGAGAGGTGATTTGCATTTCGCCTATTCAGGCAGTGATAGATGGCATGTCTGTGCAGCCCATCCAGGAAATTATTTAGCGAGTGATAAGGGAACTGTAGTGCGTACCCCAATTACCTGGTTTGTTAAGAATCCTGTCGCTACCAATCTGATGATGTGGTTGTTCCTGGCGGGTGGATTTATCTCCTACCTTAACCTCAATCAGGAAGAGTTTCCCGATATAGATTTTGGGATGATACAGGTGAGTGTGGCTTATCTCGGTGCCACGCCGGCTGAGTCAGAGTCCGGTGTGTGCCTGCGCATTGAAGAAGCTTTGGAAGGCGCCGAAGATATCGAACAGATGACTACGACGGCCCGTGAAGGTGGTTGTGATGCGACGCTGCAGCTCACCACCGGTGCCGATCTGAATCGTGCGCTTAACGATATCAAAGGCAAGATTGACGCCATTACAACCTTCCCGACCGAAACTGAAAAACCCATTGTTCGCGCCTTCAGCAATAGTGGCAACGTGATGACCTTGGCGCTGGCTTCCGATTCTGATGATCACAACCTCAAAATTGTCGCCGAACAGGTACGCAATGACCTGCTGGATCTGGAGGGCATCTCCACGGTTAATATCGAATATATCCGACCCCTGGAAATTTCCATTGAAGTTTCAGAATTTAATCTGCGCCAGTACGGTCTGACACTGGATCAGGTTTCCCAAGCAATCTCCAGAGCCTCACTAGACCTGCCGGGTGGAACCATTCGTACCGATTCCGGTGAAATTCTGCTGCGGACCAAAGGTCAGGTTTACAGTGGTGAAGAATATTCAGATATTGTAGTGCAATCCTATCCGGATGGGACCCAACTACGCTTAAGTGATATTGCCACGGTCAAAGACGACTTCGAGGAGGGCTATCTCGATGCCCGGCTAAATGGTGTCAATGCCGCCATCATTGATGTGATGCGGATCGGCGATGAAGATATTGTTCGTTCGGCCCGTCAGGTGCATGCCTGGATGGAATCTACCGACATGAGTTTGCCAGAAGGCATGACGCTGCAGGTAATTTCCGACGCTGCCCTCGCGACCCAGGAACGTATCGGCACTGTGTCGAGAAATGCCTATACCGGTCTGATACTCGTGTTACTTATTCTCGCCTTGTTTCTGAGATTCAAACTTGCCATCTGGGTAGCGGCGGGGATTCCAATAGCCGTCGCTGGTGCCTTGAGCCTGTTTCCATCGATTGGCCTTACTATCAGCTCTCTCACGGTGATGGGATTTATCCTGGTACTGGGAATTATCGTCGATGATGCCATCGTGGTGGGGGAACGCATACACACTTATGAACAAAAGGGTTACAGCAAACAAGAGGCCGCCATTGAGGGCACCATGGAGGTCTCGGTGCCGGTGATTTTTGGTGTGGCCACCACAATTGCTGCGTTTCTTCCTATTTTGCTGCTTGCCGGTCAAATGGGCGCTTTCTTCAATGCCATTGGCGGAGTGGTCGTGCTTTGTCTGCTAGCCAGCCTGGTTGAGTCACAACTAGTCCTGCCAGGTCACATTGCGCACCGTAAGACCGAGAACTATTTCATGGAAAACAGTTTCCTGGTCAAAGGTTGGCAGCGTTTTCAGGGCAAAATTTCTAAAGGCATGGAATATTTTGCTGAACATGGTTATCACCGCGCACTTAAAAAAGTGCTCGCCTATCGCTACGCCTGTTGGGCGACTGCTACAGGTGTAATCGTGATTACAGTAGCGCTGTTTATTAGTGGTCGTGTCATCTTCCAATTCATGCCATCGGTAGAAGGCGATACTGTGTACGGGACTGTGCAGATGCCTCCAGGTGTGCCGGGTCACATTACTCGAAGTGCCATTGCAGTGCTGGAGGAGAAAGCGATTGAAGTTGCAGCTGAGTTGGATGAAGAGCTTATCGAATTAAAAGCCAGTGGCATGGTGCCGGAGTCTACTGAAAGAGCCGTGGACAGCATCTTAACAATTGTGGGTGGCCGCGCTCCTCGTGAAGGGCCAGGGCGAGCCGCCGGTGCAATGAGAAGTGCAGGCTCGAGCGATGTTGCTGAAGTTGTGTTGTACCTGACTCCTTTCTTTGATCGCGGTAAGCTAAGCTCTGCTATAATAAGAGATCGCTGGCGAGAAAAAGTTGGCACCATAACAGATGCTCTCGAATTGACATTTAATTCCGACGCATTCTCAGCGGGAGAAGCTATTAACTTTCGTCTCGAAGGCAGGGACGAGGAAAATCTCAAGATTGCTTCTACGCAATTGCGTGCCGAGTTGGCTCGCTTCCCGGGAGTGTTCGACATTGCTGATTCCTTCCGTGCCGGCAAGCAGGAAGTTCAGATTCAATTGCTGGAGCGCGGCAAGACGTTGGGCCTTACTCTGAACGATCTAGCTATGCAGGTCCGACAGGCATTCTATGGTGCTGAATCTCAGCGTATCCAGCGTGATACCGACGACATACGAGTCATGGTGCGCTATCCGGAACCGGAGCGAGAGTCGCTGGGTAATCTGGAAGATTTGATGATACGCACACCCAGTGGTGCGGAGGTGCCCTTCTTGAGTATCGCCAATTTTTCACTGGGCAACGGCTATTCCAGCATCAACCGTCAGGATGGTCGGCGCGTCATTACAGTCAGAGCCGATATCGATCGAACTATCGTAACACCAGACGAGATTCGCAATGAAATTATCGACAAGTACCTGCAGGAATGGAATAGAAATCTTGATGTGCGGATGGTTGTCGGTGGCGAAGGGGAACAACAGCTGGAGTCTATGGATGAACTATTCTCCAGCTTTCCGCTGGCGATGCTGGTTATTTACGCGCTGCTGGCGATACCCCTTAAATCTTATACCCAACCCCTGATCATCATGAGTGTCATTCCTTTCGGAGCCATCGGCGCCATCTGTGGTCACTACATCATGAATGCGGATCTGGTGTTCTTTTCGTTGCTGGGAATCATTGCGCTTAGTGGAGTGGTGGTGAATGCTAGCCTGGTGCTGGTGGTGACTATCAATCGGTTACGAAAAGATGGGCTCAGTTTGGTGGAGGCCGTCTCCCAAGCTGGCATGATGCGCTTTCGGCCGATTATCCTGACATCGGCGACCACCTTCATGGGCCTGGTACCCTTGATGCTTACGGCCAATCCAGCCACCTTCTTTATCATCCCCATGGCCATATCACTGGCTTTCGGCATATTGTTTGCCACCGTCATTACCTTGTTTCTGGTGCCAAGTCTGTATTTGATTCTGTATGACTTTACAGGGCACACCGATACCAAAGAAGAGCGGGCGCTGGCCTATCAGGACTAGCCGCCATTACCTTGCTTTCCATAATAAGCAACTGAATGAATATACGATGGTGTTCAGGAATCTGGCTCCATTTTTGATCTTATCCGCATTCAAACTCAATTGTCGATGAATGAATCTAAAAAAGAGACCCGCTTTCTGAGAGTGTTGGGTCGCCGCGAAGTGCTGGCGCTTGCTTTCGGTGCCATGATTGGCTGGAGCTGGGTGGTCCTGTCGGGAACCTGGATATCCTCCGCCGGTACTCTGGGTGCCATACTCGCTTTCCTGCTCGGTGGGGCAATTATGCTGGTTATCGGGCTTACCTATGCAGAGCTCGCCTCCGCTTTACCCTTTGCCGGCGGCGAACACGTTTATAGTCATCGTGCATTAGGGGCAGGTGCCTCATTTATCTGCACCTGGGCAATAATTCTCGGTTATGTCTCGGTCGTTACCTTTGAAGCCGTAGCATTACCCACTGTACTTGACTCGTTAGTGCCTGGTCTGGATAGAGTATTCCTGTGGCATATAGCCGGCTGGGATGTCTATCTAAGCTGGGTGTTAACTGGTGTTGCCGGTGCTGTAGTAATGACGATCCTCAATATCCTCGGAGTACGCATGGCTGCGATCGTGCAGTCTGTCGTGGTGATAATAATCCTGTTGGTGGGCATACTGTTTGTAAGCGGCGCATTATTCACCGGCGATATCGGCAACATGCAACCGCTGGTTAAAGATGGAGAGTCTGGAATTGCACTTGTGCTGGTTATGGTGCCTTTCATGTTTGTCGGCTTCGATACCATTCCCCAAGCAGCAGAAGAGATCGACTTGCCGTATCGAGACATCGGGCTGGTACTGATGGTGTCGGTATGCATGGCCATCGCCTGGTACAGCCTGATTGTACTCGGTGTCGGATTAGTCATGAATGAGGCAGCCGTTAGCGCAGCCGGTAATGTTCTCACCGCCGAAGCAGCCGCAAAAATCTACGGTCAGCTCGGGAGCACCGTGTTGTTGTCGGCAGGCCTTGCGGGCATCATCACCAGTTGGAATGCATTCATCGTCGGCGGTAGCCGCGCGATCTACGCGCTAGCCCGTGCCGGACTATTACCTGCTTCCCTTGGTACACTACATCCGACCTACCGTACACCTCACAATGCAATACTGTTAATTGGCGGCTTGTCTATAATCGGGCCCTTCTTCGGCCGACAGGTGCTGGTCTGGCTGGTCGATGCCGGTGGGCTTGGTATCGTTATCGCCTACGCGATGGTGGCTTTATCGTTTCTGGTACTGCGCAGCAAAGAACCAGAACTGCAACGGCCCTACAAGGTTCATATGGGCAATGCCATTGGCATCGCTGCTCTAGTTCTTTCTATAGGACTAGGAATTCTGTACCTGCCCGGTAGCCCGTCCGCTCTGCTATGGCCACAGGAATGGGCCATCCTTATCGGATGGAGTGTGCTCGGACTGTTGTTGTTTGCCATAGCGCGATCCCGAGTTAGAAAACAGCACCGGGAATAGTTTGCTACCCTGAGCAGGCAATGGTTAGCATTGTGTAGGCAGGGCTTCAACCAGCAATCGAGTCGGCAACCATCTAAGTGTAGCGCGGCTGGGGTGTCGTGGAAGACAAAATGACCACAGGCCCAGGCGGAGAACGCCTATATGGCTATTTGATTGGAGATTTATGGGATACACTCGGGTGGTTGTACACAAAACCTGCTTGCTCTATGGAGAATATCATGAAAATAATAAATAAATTCCTGTTAATCGTTGTAATTGGACTCTTTCCCCAGCTTTCACTGGCACAAGGCGCCGGCGGCGTACTTAAAGAGATTGCCGATATTGTCGCTTCCATAAATCACTTTCCGTCTGATGCGGACAAGACCAAGTTAATGGCCATTTCCGACAATGGTAACTTGCCGCAAGGTTTGCGTGACATGGCTACTGCGGTTGCCACTATTAACCATTCAACCAATGCAGAGGGTAAAGAGGCACTGGCCCGCATTGCCGCAAGTGACCAAGCGCCAGATCGTGCGAAGGCATTGGCTGGGATAATTTCAGATCTCAACCATGTTCCCAGCGACGAAGCAAAATCCACGCTGGCTGAGTTGTTCCCATAGCAACAGCTAAAAATTGATGAATGGTCTTGCTCTGCTGTAGAGCGAGGTCCTGATTTTGACTAAATCAATCGGCGCCTACATACGGTGGAAGGGGCAGGCGCTGTGGTTTGTGCTGCACGTTAGTCGCTGAATACACGCATAAATGGCTTCTCGGAATCATCAAAATGGAAAAAAGAAAGTTTACTCTTGATGGCAGCTTTTCGAGTGTGCAGAAAAATCGTCGCCAATTTGCCAGTCCAGGCCTTTCAGCAGGATCAGGAATAGATCGACGCAAGTTTCTGGCAGGCACCGCCGGTGGTATGGCGGCGGCACTGTTAAACAGCTGGCCTTTGCAGGCAATGGCCGCGCAAGCGTTGCCAGTTGCGGCGGATAGTGACTGGGACGCTGGCGTAGTGCGCCATCTATTGCCGACAGTCAACGACACGCGCATACTGCTGAAGACTTCATTGCTTCGCCCACTGGCGACGCCACCGCTATTGCGTATCGAAGGTGGCGGTACTACGCGCCGAATCGAGGGCCGAATGAATGACACCAGCGGTGAGTTCTGGCAATTCTATGCCGAAGACCTGACACCCTCAATTCACTACCAACTGTCATTACAGGATGGGAGTGGTGCTTCACTCTGCGAGCCCTGGCCACTAGCCACTTTTCCCGCCCCACAGCAGCGGCCTGATCAGGCACGGATGATGTTTTACACTTGTGCAGGCGGACCTCAGGGGAGTTATCGCGGCATCGGTGACCGTAGCGGGAACCTTCCCACAGAAATTCGAAATCGCCTGTTGCGGCGTGGCCTGTCATTCACGCCCGATGCCGTGATCGCCAATGGTGATCATATCTACTGGGATCTGCATACCTGGCAGGGCGAGAATCCGGGTGGCCTGAGCGCTGCCGGGCAGCGCTCGAATTTCGATTATCAGGGACAGGTATTTGGCGGCAGCAATGAGGCGGCGATGAAGATGGCTGTCGATTCGCAGATTATCCCGGTATACGGCACTGACTTTCGCTCAACACCGGTGTTCTTTCTGCAGGATGACCATGATCACTGGGAAAACGACTCCCCTCTGAGCTATCCGGTGCCATGGTTCCAGTTGCAACTGGCGCGGGCCACACAACAACTTTACTATCCTGAGTTTCTTGCAGACTCGGCTCGTCCGGCTGGTCTGCCCTGGTCAATGCGCAGCGAGCGGGGCGATCTGTCGGAGAGTTTCGGGACTTTGCGTTATGGGCAGCTGGCCGAGGTACTGCTTTATGATGTCAGGCGAACGCTAAACGTCGGCGATCTTAACGCCGCATTCCTCGATTCTGCTGTCGAGCAGTGGTTGCATGAGCGCACTGCTTCTCATGACACACGTCATCTGGTGCACGTACCTTCAAACCCACCGGGCTGGTCAGCAGGAAAGTGGGGTGAATGGTATCCCGATGTGTTGGATCGCGACACGGGCTCCCTGACGACAAGTGTCACAAAACCATACTGGCGACAAGGCTGGCTCGACCAACATGACCGGCTGCTGCAGTCGCTCACGGACATGCGACACAGGACTCCGCTGGTGATAAGCGGCGATCTTCACGCCATCGGCATGGGCGAAATTCAGCGCTCGGGCAGTCTGGATTTAAGGGCCAATCCGGTTACGACAGTTTTGAGTGGGCCCGTAGGTACTTCGATTCGCGGCTTCCCTTCGGTGGTGAGAGGAATCGGATCCACACCCTCTGCACATCTGGATCTGAATGAGCAAGTTGCTCCTCTGGAAGAACACGGTTTTACGCTCGTCGACTTTCTTCAGGATCGCACCGAAGTGCGCCTGTTCAAGTGGGATGTAAACAGCCAATCCGTGGATGCTATCGACACTCTGGAACCCTTCCACACAATTGAGCTGGAAGCACCGGCTTAATTAGTAGCGTCATTGTGTGTGCATTGCCAGACCGCTCGGAATAGAGAAAACCCGAAGCCCGTCGGCTTGGGGTTAAACTCGCCGTTCAATTAAGAGGCAACAGCCCACGACTAACCCGGGCAGACTAGTGCTATACCTTTCATCAATGCTCTGGTAAAACAGTGGTTCGGGTGCGGGAAATGTGGGGGTCTTCTGCACAGAGCCTGTAGCTCGTGGAGTTCAAATAGCAATAAAAAGTGTGGCCGTTGCGAGTCAAGCCTCCCAATTGCTGCGCAGCATCCAGCTTAGTTTGCCAGTGGGCATCCACAAGAATAAGAGGAGCATTTGCCATGCGTACGAAATCTTCCACTATCGTCAGCCTGTTGCTGGCGATGCCAATCACCTTGCTATCCAGCTGGGCTGCCGCCCAGGCGATGGAGAGCGTGGAATCCTTTAATGTTGCCACCTACGCCATGAATGGTGAACAGAATATCGGCCTGGTACTGCGTAATCAGTTTGTGGTCGAGATCGATGCCGCTAATGCTAATTTACAGCAGAATCCCGCCTATCCTGAAATGACCATGCCCGAGGATATGCTTGGCCTGATTGGGCTGTATGAATACGGCCTGAAATCCCGCCTCTACGAGATCGTGAATCATCTGGTAGAAGATGGCCTGCTCACCGGGAGCGACCGGCCGGGCTTTATCCATGAGGTGGCGAATGTCGATTTGCAGGCACCTATCCAATATCCGGGCAAGATTATGAATGCGGCCGGCAATTTCTATACTCACATCTGTGAAGGGTGCACTGAGGAAGAGTTGGCCGAATCCAGCCGGGAACGGCGGGAAAACCGCGGTATTCCCTACCTGTTTCTCAAGCCGAGCAGGGGTGCTGTGATCGGTACCGGAGAAAACATTGAGATCCCAACCGGACGTACGCGCACTGACTGGGAGATCGAGTTCGGCACGGTCATCGGCCGAACCGGCAAGTATATTCCCGCCTCCGAAGCCGAGGACTACATCTTCGGCTACATGGTGACTATCGATATTTCAGACCGGGGCGGTCGCGGTGAAGCTTCACCGCGATCAGACTGGTTCGTCGGCAAGGGGCACGACACGTTCGCACCCCAGGGCCCGTGGATCGTGCCAAAGGAATTCTACGGAAATCCCATGGAGCGCCTACACCAGCAGCTTTCCATCGATGGCGTGCTGGTCCAGGAGGCCCGGGCCGGCGACATGATCTTCAACATCTGGGAACTCATGGAGTACGCGTCCTCACTCATCACCTTGTTCCCAGGGGATGTGTTGAATAGCGGCACCACCGGCGGTACATCCTTCGGTGCGTTTGAGACTGGTTTGCGCAGCGGCTATCTAGAGCCTGGCGAGCGCATCGAGGCGACTATCGAAGGTATCGGTACACTCGAGCACGTGGTGGTTGCCGGCGACGAGCCTCCGGGCAATCTCTCCGGAGCCCAGTTGCCACCCGTTGATGGTCTACGAGTTAATAGATAAGACAACACGGGGCAGGCCACGTTTTCAGTTAACCCTGGCCTGTCCGCCATTTCAGAGGAAACCGGATATGAAACATTCAAATCTCAGCAGCTGCTTGTTCGGCGTAATTTCACTCACTATTGCTGCGTCGTCGCAGGCCCAGAATTCATTGGTCCCGGAGCAGTTCGGGCCGTATCCCGTTGGCGTGACTTCTTTGCAGCTCGATGATCATAGCCGGGTGGACCCGGAAACCGGCGGACCGCGACAGCTGCTCACCGAGATATGGTACCCCGCCATCGATAGTGCAAGCGATCTGGCTCCGAACAAGTTTTCTGAATTTATTCTGCGCGGCGCAGCAGAGGATTTCATCGAAGTAGCCGAAGAGGGGCTCAGTGGTTATCGAGAAGGAATTACCGTAGCCGAGTTGGATCAAAGCTTTGAAAATATCGCTGTGCGTGATGTGGGTGTACGCGATGGAGAATGGCCGTTAATCCTGTTCTCGCACGGCAGTGGTGGCACACGATTTGGCTACATCTATTTCGTAGAGCACATGGCATCCCATGGATACGTTGTTATGTCGGCGGATCACACCGGCAATGCACGCTTTACATTTCTCGACGGCAAACCGGTTGTGAGCGGTGGTGAGCGCGCTGCCAACTCGGCAACCGACCGCCCCAATGACATCAGTTTCCTTCTTGACAGCATGATCAAGATGAATGCCGGGACCGACAGCCGCTTCGCCGGGCGGGTAAATCTGGACCAGGTCGCCGTGAGCGGCATGTCCTTCGGTGGCTCAACCAGTATCAACGTCCTGAATCAGGATGCGCGGGTCAAAGCCGGTGTGATGTTGGCACCGGGTGGTCCGACAATGGAGCGAAAAAATCCAACCACCCCGATCATGATGGTGATTGGCACCGAAGACTCAGTGATCGGTGCTGCGGGTAACGCAAGGAATCGCAACTACTATGAAACATCGGAAGGACCACGCTACCTGGTGGAAATTCTGGATGCTGGTCACATGACATTCACCAGTGTCAACCAATATAACCCGAACTACGGCAGAGGCTTCGGCACGGGTACACGAATCACCAACGATGAACCGCTGACGTACATCGATGCGGACGAAGCACATACCATAACAGCAGCCTACGCGCTGGCTTTCTTCAATACCTATGTCAGGGGAATAGATGGCTTTGCAGGATTTTTGCGGGAGAACCATTACGGCGACAAGATAATCTTTAGACGCTGATATCTCTGGCGTGGTATGTAATGAAGCAAAAAATACAACAGTCATCTTTTGTAGATTGGGAGCGTATGGAGTGAACAAAAAGACCTACCGGATTATAGATAGATACTCATCGAGTGTGGCGAATGGCATGGGGTGCGTGTGTCTGGCAGTCACACTCTCGATGATCCCATCGAGTGCCTGGGCATCTGAAATGCTAGCAAGTGTCCAGTCAGAATCAGTCGGAATGTCAGCGGAAAGACTGCAGCGGGTCGACGAGTATTTTCAACGTTTTATCGACAACAACCAGATCGCCGGGGCAGTGACTCTAATAGCAAGGCGAGGCAAGGTAGTGCATCACTCGGCCGTGGGCTGGAAATATCGCGAGCAGAACATCCCGATGAGCACCGATACGATATTTTCACTGGCGTCGATGACCAAGCCGATCGTGTCGACAGCCCTGATGATGCTATTCGAAGAGGGCCGCTTCCGACTGGACGATCCAATTTCCGACTGGATTCCCGAGTACGCCGATCACATGGTACGGGAAAGCGAGGGACCGCGTCAGCGTCGCGTGCCAGAAGCGCGCCCGGTCACCATTCGCCACGTGCTGACCCACACGTCGGGCTTGTCGCTCAACCCGAACAATTCAGGCCTCACAGAGGAAGAACTCAGATGGGTAAGCAACAATGGCGAGTCATTCGAGACCCTGGGTGAGCGGGTGTCGCGAGCGGCTCTGATTCCCGCCGCCTTCCATCCGGGTGATTACTGGCAGTACGGTTCATCGACTGATTTTGTAGCCGTGCTGGTCGAGAAGATTTCCGGTCAATCGATCGATCAATTTCTGCAGCAGAGAATCTTCGCACCACTCGGTATGCATGACACGTTTTACAACGTGCCGAGGGATAAGGTCGACCGCGTGGCCGCGTTATACAGTCCCACCGAGAACGGTGAGTCGGAGCTACGGCGTGCACCCGAATACCAGCAGCCGTCCACTTACTTCCCCGGCGTGGCTGGGCTGAAGAGCACCTCTTCCGATTACATTCGATTCGCACAGATGATCGCCAACGGTGGCGAGCTGGACGGGATTCGGCTGTTGGGAAGAATGACGGTCGACCTCATGATCAGCAATCACACCGGAGACAAAGAAGTCTACATTCGCGGCGCGGGTTATGGTTTCGGTTTGGGTTTTGGAGTACTCGTAGATCCAACCGTGTCATTCGATATGCTGTCACCCGGCAGCTATGGTTGGGGCGGCGCATTTGGCACCTTGTACTGGGCTGATCCGGTAGAGGATCTGGTCGGGCTCATGTTCATCCAACTTGCGGGACACGGGCCGTTGAACATCCGGCAGCGCTTCACTAACGTAGTAACACAGGCAGTCGTGGACAGTGTAGCGGATCAGGGTGCTACGGTAAGGGGCTATTCATTCGGGCAGTAATTGAAGGGGTCAATTGGGGGTTCAGAGATGGGCCTAGCGCGAAACAAGAATTAAAAAAAGGGAAAAAGATGTCTGATACACCTGAACTACGCCACATCTATCAAAACCATCACCTCGATACACACCATTGGGATAATTTCCAACCCCGATCGGGTGATATTGTAATTTCCACTTCCTACAAGGCGGGGACTACGCTGACCCAGACTATTGTTACTAACCTGCTGTTTCCCAACGATGACATGCCCGGGTCGGTGAGTTCCATATCTCCCTGGCTGGACATGCGCCTGTCGCCACTGGATGAGACTCTGGCGACTTTGGAAGCACAGACCCATCGGCGCTGCATTAAGACGCACCTGGCACTGGACGGACTGGCCTATTTCGACGAGCTTAAATATGTGGTCGTCGGGCGGGACCCCAGAGATGTGTTCATGTCACTGGTGAATCATTACGGTGGGCACACAGCACAGTTCTTTGAGGCCATGAACGGCCTGCCGGGGCGGATAGGCGATCCGTTTCCAGAGTACGATGGTGATATTCACAAACTCTGGAAAAACTGGATCACCCGTGGCTGGTTCGAGTGGGAGAGTGATGGTTATCCTTATTGGTCACATTTGCATCATGCCAAAACCTGGTGGGAGTTTCGACACCTGCCGAACATCCATCTCATTCACTACAGCGACTTGCGATCCGATCTCGAGGGACAGATGCGAGCGCTGGCAGCCTATCTTGACATCGAAGTGCCAGAAGAGCGCTGGCCGAGCGTTGTTCATGAGTGCCAGTTCGAAACCGTCAAGACGAATCCGGAGAAGGTGCTGGACCCAATGATCGATATTATGTTCAAGGGTGGCAGCGATACCTTCTTATACAAGGCCACCAACGGTCGCTGGAAAGACATCCTATCGGTCGAAGAACTCGCGCTTTATCGGCAGGCGATGGAGAGCACCTTGCCTGCAGATTGCGCAGCCTGGCTCGAGTCTGGTGGTGCCTATGAATGAGTTACATCGAGACCAGGGCAAGCTGCAATTCCTTGAGTAAGTAGAAAAGCGAAAAACCATGCTGCTGCACGATTACCTTGAATACTTCGCCCGGGAAATTCCGCGGCATCCGCTCGTAGAAATGGGGGATGCGACCCTTTCCTACCGGGAAACGGACGAGCAGGCCAATCGGTTTGCTAACTCACTACTTTCCAATGGTTTGGTCAAGGGCGATCGCTTCGCCTATATCTCCAAGAATTCCATCGACATGGTCATCATGTACTACGGTGCTTCGAAAGTGGGTGTTATTCCCGTGCCCTTGAATTATTGCCTCGCCCCACGGGAGTCGTTGTATATCATTAATGACTCCGGCAGCAAAATGGTTTTCTGCCAGCCCGAATTTATCGCCGGGATTGAATCTGTAAGAAATGAACTGGATTCGGTCTCTGCCTTTATTGTGGTCGATGGTGATGCCGAAATAGTGGGCTGGGCCTCCCTCGAATCCTGGCGTGTTGAAGATGCTAACAATCCCCGAGCGAAGGTCAGCGAGTCGGAACAGCTGTACCAGATGTACACCAGTGGCACCACCGGTCTGCCCAAAGGTGCCATGTTGAGTCAGCATTCGGTGTGCTCCAATGTGGAGATGGTGACGCTCTTCGCAAAGATGGCTGTTTCCAACGATCGCAACCTGATTGTCGCGCCTATCTATCACGCGGCAGCCGGCATGACTATGATGTCGGTAGTTTCAAATGGCAACACTTTGGTATTGTTCCCGGAATTTGATGCGAGAACAGTTGTCGAGAGTCTGGAAAAAGATCGCATTACCATGGTGACGCTGGTGCCCGCCATGATCCAGGCCTGTTTGATTGACGTGCCCGACCTGGGTGAGCGTGATTTTCCCCAGCTGCGCCGCATTACCTATGGCGCCAGTCCAATTGCGCTGGAGACATTGCAGAATGCCATGCAGAAATTCCGTTGCGACTTTGCGCAAGGCTTTGGCATGACAGAGATATCCTGTCTTGGTGCAGGCATGGGTCCGGAGATCCACCGACGGGCGCTGGCCGGAGAACCCGGCTTGCTGCTCTCCGCCGGCCGCGCGGTGCTGGGTACTGAAATCAGAATCGCCGATGAGAACGATATTGAAGTACCTCGTGGCACTGTTGGAGAAATTCAGGTGCGCGGCCCGCATGTGATGATGGGTTACTGGAATAAACCTGAAGCTAGCGAGAAAGCGCTGCGCGGCGGTTGGATGCATAGCGGTGATGCAGCGTGTATGGACGATGAAGGATTTATTTACATTCAGGACCGCATCAAGGACATGATCATCTCTGGGGCGGAGAATATCTATCCTGCGGAAATAGAGAGCGCCCTGTTTCAGCATTCTGCTGTGGCCGATGCGGCAGTGATCGGCATCCCAAGCGATAAATGGGGAGAGTCTGTGCTGGCTTTCCTGGTATTGAAGGAAGGTGAATCGCTCGAGGTGGATGAGGTGGTCGAGTTTTGCCGATCCCGCCTGGCCGGTTACAAGATTCCCCGCCGGGTAGAATTTATCGAGGAAATTCCACGTAATGCCAGCGGCAAGGTGCTTAAGAGGGACTTGAGGGAGCCCTACTGGAAGGGACATGAGAGGAGGGTGGTCTAGAAACTGGAGACTCCAATCCCGGGGCTGACAGGTAGCAATTTCTGCTACTGTACGGCGGCCTCTGTTACTCTTTGTTTGCTTTTGATATTGCAGTAAAAACTCGCCTGAGGTAGTGTTTTCCAGTTAGTTAAATAAGAAATGAGAGGCACAGCAGACAGCTAGTTGTCGCAGGCCAGAAAACCCTGCCAGACCGCCTGAATTGCCCGTACTCCGACCCCGTTGCAGGAGTCACAATGCGCTTGAGAAGCAGGAAATGGATTGGTATGGGCGGCACGTTCATCGTGGTGCTGGCGGCAGCTCTATTTGGGGGGCTGAATCCCCTCCAGGGGCTTGGTAATTCTGCTACAGCACAGCAAGCCTTCGACGCCAACGACATGCAGCAGGTGGTAAATTCCTATTGTCTGGCCTGTCATAGCGATGCGCTGGCGACCGCCGGCCTGTCGCTACAGCAAATCGACTTCGCGAATCCCGGTGCACACTCTGAAATCCTCGAAGCGGTGGTGAAGAAATTGCGCGCTCACATGATGCCTCCCTCGGGTATGCCAAGGCCGACTTTCGAAACCTACGGAATTATAACCGATTGGTTGGAAAGCGAACTCGATCAGGCCTGGGCAGCCGATCCAGATCCCGGTCGTGTCACTCCCCTGCATCGGATGAGCCGGTATGAATACAACAATACGATTAATGATCTGTTAGGTCTTAATGTCGATGTCATGGACCTGTTACCCGGCGATCCAACCGCCGACGGGAGTTTCGATAACATCGCCGCGGCGCTGCCATTCTCAACCGCCCACATGGAGCGCTACATGTCCGTGGCCCGCCAGGTAACACGCCTGGCAACAGGATTGCCTCCGGCCGGTCCCAGCGTCACCACCTACGAGACCCCGGTTTATATGAGCCAGGACTGGCGCCAGACCGAAGACATGCCATTTGGGTCTCGTGGCGGCATCTCGGTGACCCATGATTTCCCCGTCGATGGCGAGTACCAGATTAACATCGAACTCGAAACCAATTATCAGGATTACGTTAAAGGGCTGGGCTGGGCTCAGCAACTCGATGTGCGTCTGGACGGTCGCCTGCTGGAGCGTTTTAGCGTGGGCGGCGAAGCACCTGGAACGCCCACGCCATTAAGTTTCAGTGGCACCGGCGAGCCTGGCAGCATCGACTGGGAACAGTACATGCTTTACCAGGCAACGGAAGGCCTTCAGGTGCGTGTGCCGGTGCAGGCTGGACCTCACTCGGTAACAGTTTCCTACATCAGGCAGCAGGTCGAAGAAGAGGAAATTCCCCAACCCCGGCAGGGCGGACGACTGCCGGCAAACTCCGAAGCCTACCTTGCCTATCAGAAGGTGCACGCCGTAGAAATAGGCGGGCCTTACCTCGATGCCAGCGCGGCAGCGGGCTTTGGAGAATCACCCAGTCGCCAGTTAATCTTCTCCTGCTATCCCGAACGTCAGGCAGAAGAGAGTACCTGTGCTGCAGAAATTCTGACCCGCATGGCACGCCAGGCCTACCGACGCGGCGTAACTGACAACGATGCCGAACTGCTGCTGGAATTCTTCAACCAGGGTCGCGAGCAGGGCGCTAATTTCGACTCCGGTATTCAGTTCGCCCTGGAATTCATGCTCAGCGATCCGGATTTTCTGATCCGCAGTTACGATGCACCCCCACAGACCGCCGCTGCAGCTCTGTTTGAGCTCAGCGATCTTGAATTGGCTTCACGACTGGCTTTCTTCCTGTGGAGTAGCGCGCCGGATGAGACTCTGCTGGCGCTGGCAGAACAGGGCTGGCTCTCCGATCCGCGCATCTACCAGCAGCAGGTGCGGCGCATGCTGGCGGACCAGCGTGGTGTGAAGACGCTGGTCGAGGACTTTGCGGCCCAGTGGCTCAATTTGCGACGTCTCGATGAAGTGAATATCAATACGGTGCTGTTTCCGCAATACGATGTGAGTCTTATCGAGGCCTTCGGTCGCGAGACTGAACTGTTTATTGCCGAGACTCTGCAAACTAACGCCAGCATCCTTGAGCTGTTAGGCGCAGACTACACTTTTGTGAATGAACGGCTCGCCAGGCACTACGGCGTGGAAGGCATCTATGGCAGTCGTTTCCGTAAGGCGATGTTGCCGGATACAACACAACGCGGTGGGCTATTGGCACAGGGTGCCCTGTTAACCGTAACATCTTATCCTGGCCGGACATCACCAGTTTTGCGCGGCAAGTGGCTGTTGGACAATATGCTCGGCACGCCACCACCACCACCGCCACCGAATGTACCGATTCTTCCGGGAGCGGGCGCGGGTGAAGCACCGGCTTCGATTCGTGAGCGGCTGGCACAACACCGGGCCGACCCGGTCTGTTCATCCTGTCATACCGTGATTGATCCAATTGGCTTCGCGTTGGAGAATTTCGACGTCATTGGTGCCTGGCGCGAGTTCGACGAAGTGGGCAATCCTGTGGATCCCAATGGCACCTATCCGGGTGGCGTGGAGTTCGCCGGTTATGCCGACTTGCGAGACTGGATGCTGGATCGTCCCGATCGCTTTGCCCATACCCTGACAGAGAAGCTGATGACTTACGCCCTCGGGCGGCGCGTCGAATACTATGATCAGCCCGTAGTCAGGCAGATCGTACGCGATGCAGCGCTTGAAGATTACAGCTGGTCGGCGATCGTACTGGGAATCGTGGAGAGTCCGGCGTTCAAGATGAGTCGGGCTCCAGTTCAACTGGCCGAGAACAATAACAATGAAGCAGTCGATCCCTAGCTCGACTGAGTGAGTCAAGGCGGTCTGGAATCAAGTTACTCTGACCCCGTTGATCTGCAACATTTACGAGAATAGCTGTCCCTGCTGAGAGGAAACGAAAAGATGCGTAACGGCAAACAAGAGCTCAATAGAGTGGTAAACATCAGTACCGGCAAGTCGCTTTCCCGCCGCACGCTGCTCAAGGGTGCTGGTGCCGCGTTGGCGCTGCCAATGCTGGACGCCATGACGCCGGCATTTGCACAGTCTCCCGCCCCGATTCATCGTTTTCAAACCGTCTATATACCCAATGGCATGGCCATGGATTACTGGTTGCCTACCAGCGTTGGACGGGATTACGAATTAACACCAGTCCTCAAGCCTCTTGCCAGATACCGTGACAAGATGATGGTGCTGTCGGGGCTCAACGCCAACTGGAATGTTGCCCACGCCGGTGCCGGTGGTTCATTTCTGACTGGTATCACCCGTGGTGGCAAAAACGAGACCGATATTCTGGCCGACATCTCTATCGACCAGCTGTTGGCGAATAAACTGGGCAAGGAGACACAACTGTCTTCACTGGAACTGTCCATGGATGCACCAGCGCTGGCCGGTGCCTGCACAGTAAACCTGAGCTGTGTGTATACCCACACACTCTCCTGGCGTGGTGCGACCGATCCGTTGCCAACAGAACACAATCCCAGGGCCTTTTTTGAACGCCTGTTCGGCGATAGTGGCAGTACGGCACGGGATGCCCGGGAAGCCCGGCTGAGGCAACAGAGCAGCATCCTCGATGCGGTATTGCAAAGGTTGTCTACCCTGGAATCACAACTCGGGGCGGAAGACCGGCACCTGGTCAATAGCTACACCGATTCGGTGCGCGATATCGAGCGCCGCATTCAGAAGGCCGAAGAACAGATCGATCTGGACCTGCCGGAACTGGCCCAACCCGCCGGTGTTCCGCCAGTGTTCGAAGACCACATGGAAATTATGCAGGACCTGCAGGTATTAGCGCTGCAAACCGACTTGACTCGAGTGATCACGTTCATGATGAGTAAAGAGCAGAGCGCGCGGCCCTATCCGCAGATCGGCGTGCCCGATGCCCACCATCCGCTGTCGCATCACAACAATGTCACGGATCTGGTCGACCGGATGTCCAAGATCAATACCCACCACACCACACTGTTCTCCAACTACTTAGGCAAACTGGCGGCTATTCCGGAAGGCGATGGCAGCTTGCTGGACAACATGACCATTCTGTACGGTGGTGGCTTGTCCAACAGCACGGTGCACTCGGGTACTAACCTGCCCATTCTGCTGGTCGGCGGTGGAGCTGGCTGGTTGAAGGGCGGTGAGCACAGACACTACCCGAACGAACCGACCATGGCCGATTTGCATCTGAGCCTGATGCAGAAGTTCGATCTTCATGTCGACAAACTCGGCGGTAGCAGCGGACCCATATCTATCTAGCCCACACCTTAAGGATCAGAGCAAAGACTCACTAGTCTCAGCTGGACATAGCATTCATGAAGTCATCCAAGAAAAACCACTGTCTATTCATTCTGGCCCCAATTCTCTGCTTCCTGGCGGCACAGGCATTTGCCCAGAACATACCGGTACTAGTCAGCCTGGCCAAGGATGCCAAGTGGGTAGAGCTGGAAAACCTGCTCGAAGACGGATTGAATCCCAACGTTGTTTACGGAGACGGCAGTACGGCGCTGCACTGGTCCAGTTACCATGACAGCGTAGCTAGCACACGTTTATTACTCGACGCTGGCGCCGACGTGAACGCCGTAACCGACCTGGGTGTAACTGCTCTATGGCTGGCCGCTGAAAATGGCAATGCCACCCTGGTGGAGGCCTTATTGCAGGCCGGTGCAGATCCGACTATTCCCTTGCTCTCTGGCGAAACCATCGTCATGACGGCGGCCCAGAGTGGTAACGGCGACGTGGTCCGTGCCTTGCTCGCCGCCGGTGCCGATCCCAACGCTGCCGTTACCCGAGAACAGACCGCCCTGATGTGGGCTGCTTCGCGGGGACACTCCAGTGCCGTAGAAGCACTGTTAGAGTTCGGTGCCGACGTGGATGCCAGATCACTGGTGCGTACCCAATATGTGAAGTCAGAGAAAGAACAGGACAGTCATCCAGACTACAAGTATTGGATCGAGCAGGGCGGCAATACGGCCTTGATTTTTGCCGCGCGCTCCGGCGATTTGCGCTCAGCTCAATTACTCGTCGAAGCGGGTAGCGACATAAATGGATTATCAGCCTTCGGGACCAGCCCGGCCATCATGGCAGTACACGGAGGCAATGCCGAGTTACTGGACTATCTGTTACAGAATGGTGCCGACACCGAATCGAACAACAGCGGCCACACTGCCCTGCACGCCGCCGTACAACGTGGCGATCGTGATGCCGTAAACGTATTGTTGAGGCATGGTGCAAATGTGGAAGCGATTCTCGAGAAACCGACTCCAGTGCGACGCCAGGCTGCGGACTACAACTTTCACGATGCCTTGCTCGGATCTACGCCCCTATGGCTTGCAGCAAGGTTTTCCGAACCCTTGATCATGGAAGTCTTGTTAGGGGTAGGTGCCGATCCGCTGACGGTTAACAACATGAGTTACCCGGCACAGCGCCTCGGTGAGCCTTATATTGCGGCCGAAGGTGCGATAAATCTGGTCATGGCCGCAATGGGCATGGGTCATGCACGCCTGCGCATCAGCTGGGGCACTCCGGAACGCCGCGCCGGCCAACTGCAGGACCGAGAGTCCCTGGCACTCGATTCGGTAATGCTTGCCGTGCAAGCCGGGGCCGACATCAACGCAACAAATGCCGAGGGACAGACTGCGCTGGCCTTTGCCAAACAACGCCGCTATGCATCGATTGTATCTTTCCTCGAGGCAGCGGGTGCTACTGAGTAGATATTCGTGGACAGATTTATTTTCTTCCAGGAATTCGGTTCTCTGTAAACCTCATCTCGAGTCACTGAAAAATGGATCTATCCCTAAGTCAACAGGGAATAAAAAATGATGAAGCTGCGTTATAAGATTTCTCTGTTAGTATTTCCCGCTATTCTGATAATCCCAGTGACTGCCTTCTCGCAGGCTGAAGCGTACTCCGGTGTTACCGCTTCTATGCGCATGTTCCAGGACAACTGTGCGGTGTGCCATGGTGAGAACCTGGAAGGAGCGGCACAGGGAACACCACTGCGAGGTGTGCTTCGCCATGGCGAGTCCATGGGTGATCTGATTGCCAGTATCAGTAGAGGGTATGAGACCTCGGGAATGCCTACCTGGCGGGATATCTTTAGTCCGACACAAATTCGCAGCATCGCGATGTATATTCTGGAGACTCGCGCCAACGTGGACTATGTGACTTCAAATTTCGAAATGCCGCTCTCGGTCCCAGAAGATGAAATCGAGAGTGAGCTACATAGTTTCCGGTTGGAGACACTCGTCAGTGACCTGAATCCACTGCCGTTCTCTATCGAACCATTACCCGATGGCCGCCTGTTACTGACAGAGAAGACCCAGGGTGTCAGCATCATCAGCCTGGATGGGGAACAGTCGGAGCTGATTCGTGGTACTCCGAAGGCCTATGATGATATCTACCGACTGGATACACGCCTGGATATAGAAAGAGGCATGGGGTGGATGTTTGATATTGTGCTGCATCCTAATTACGCAGAGAACAGTTGGGTATACCTCTACTTTAGTGATCGCTGTGAGGATTGCAATGAGCTGAGTAAGGAAAGAGATCGCCCGGTGTCCATGAACAAACTGGTGCGCGGCAGGATTGAAGGAGGGCAGTGGCAGGACGAGGAAATTATCTGGCAAGCTCAAGCGGAACATTACTCACTTGCAGGCGACGTGGGCGCCGGCGGCCGTGTTGCCTTCGACAATTTCGGCCGTGTCTATTTCAGCGTAGGGATGAAAGGCGGGGGCAATGCCCGTGGCATACAAGATCTGTCCACACCCTGGGGCAAGATTCACCGGGTCAATGATGACGGCAGCATTCCGCAGGACAATCCCTTCGCCGGTCGCGACGATGTCTATAGAAGCATCTTTACTTTCGGCCATCGCAGCCCCCAGGGGCTGGAGTTTGATACTCAGACTGGCCAGTTATGGGGAACAGAACATGGGCCTCGGGGTGGGGACGAGGTCAATCTCCTGCTAGCGGGTCGCAACTATGGTTGGCCGCTCTATTCCCTGGGCATGGACTACGATGGTACGCCGGTGGAGTACGGCAAGGACCTGGGTATAGCATTCGAGTTGTCCGATATCGAACAGCCAGTGGTGGATTTGACACCTTCTCCTGCCGTATCCAGCTTTATTATTTCAGACAGTATAAATTTTCCCGAATGGGAGGGAGATTTCCTGGTCGGTTCGCTAAAGGCACGCAGCCTGTTTCGTTTCGTTATCGAGAATAATGAACTGGTGCATCGAGAGACTCTAATAGAGGGCTTCGGCCGCATTCGTGATATCGAAGCGGGATTCGACGGTGATATTTACCTATTGCTGGAGCATAGCTCAGGCGGCAAAATTGTCAGGCTGGTCCCTGTGGAAAAATAGATCTATTCAAAATTGTTTCTTTTTACGTAGATTGACAGCGGTTTCAGGAGTAGGCAATGGTTGAACAAAAGCGAAATGAAAAGGGTCGGAGAGGCGGCGATCGTAGGACTAATAAGCAGGCATCTGAAGAGTACCAGGAGAAGGATCGCAGAATATCCAATCGCAGAGAGGGACAGCGAAGGAAATAGGTATTGGTGCCTTACTCTCTACAGGCACATAATCAAGGTGGCAGGGAACAATAGGTGGTGATAAAGCGTGGAAAATGATTCAGCAATCCAGCAAACTAGGCACTGGGTCCATCGGCACAGCTACAATGCCCGAATCTCTCATTGGATCAATGTCCTCTGCTTTGTCTACCTGTTGCTGAGTGGCCTCATGATGTTCCTGCAATTTCCCGAGCTTTATTGGGGGAAGGTTGGTTTCCAAGGCTATGATGCCGTATTTAAACTGTCTGATTGGGGACTCTCCTGGGAAGAAGCGGATGCGCTGGGCAACCGGCGTTGGGGTAGAAATTATCACTATCTGTTCGCCTGGGTATTTGTCATTAATGGACTGATCTTTTTGGGATGGAATCTTTGGCAGAAGCGTTTCTACAGCAAAATGCTGCCGAGCCGTGAAGAACTATCCCGTAAGCATCTCATAGCAGATATGAAGAATCATATACAGTTTCGTGCGCCAACAGGTACAGCAACGCGGCAGTACAGTGTGCTTCAGAAAATTTCTTACTTGATAGTGTTGTTTGTGTTGTTCCCTTTCATGATTGTCAGCGGCCTCGCACAAACGCCAGCTTTTACTGCTATCTCGCCCGAGCTAATCGACCTGTTCGGGGGGCGACAAACAGCTCGGACCCTGCATGTCGTCTGTACCGTGTTGTTGTTGCTATTTGTGGTTATTCACCTGATCGAAGTATTTATTGCCGGCGTTGTAAATCAAGTCCGCTCGATGATCACTGGCAAGTACGCAGTACTAACCCAGAGTGCTGAGGGAGATTAAGAAATGAAAAAACCCAATCCTGAAACGTTGTCACGCCGTAAGTTCATTACCCGAGCCGGGGCAGTAGGCGGATTGCTGCTTACCGGATGCGATACCGATCTGTATAGGCCACCGGTGATAAGAGATGGTCTGATGGGGGTGGCTGACGTTCTGACCATGGCCTCGCAGCGCCTGCTGCTTTCCGGGCAACCACTGGTGCAGGAGCACGATGTTAGCGAGATCACCAAAAACTTCCCGGTGTGGAATCAGAGCAACCCTGAGGACGAGGAATACCAGCGGCTGCGACAGGGAAATTATACGGATTGGCAGCTGCCAATCAGCGGCATGGTAAACCGACCGACGTCTCTTTCGCTGGAAGACCTGAAGCGTCTACCCCGGCGCACCCAGATCACGTCCCATATCTGCGAACAGGGCTGGTCTGCCATTGCCCAATGGACTGGGGCACCCCTGTTGAATGTGCTCGAAGCTGCTGGCGGCGTAACGCCCGAGGCGCGTTACGTGCTCATTGATGCCTACGGTGGTTGGTACGAAGGCTATGACATGTTCGACGCGGTTCACCCGCAAACCATACTTGCTTATGGGATGAATGGAAAAGAGTTACCTCTGGGCCATGGTGCCCCGGCCCGCTTGAGAGTGGAGCGCCATTGTGGCTATAAACAGATCAAATTTGTGAAGTCCATACGGGTGGTTTCAAACATGGATGGTTTTGGTAGAGGTACCGGCGGGCTTAATTCTGATTTTGGTTTTCACTGGTATGCGGGAGCGTAGCTAGAAACTAGAGCCTCGCTGCAAAGTGGTTAATCGCCAGTAGCGCACCTCAGAATGTATCCAGATCGCCGGTAAGGTATTGAAGATGGATCGAAGAAAGTTCATACGAAAATCTTCCCTGGCTTCCTTCTGGCTGTGGCTAACTGGAAATTCGATTGCCGCCGAAGCCGATAAGCCCAATATTCTCTGGATCACCAGCGAAGATCACGGACCCCATTTGGGTTGTTATGGTGATCTGTATGCCGATACGCCCAACCTGGACCTGCTGGCCGAGCAGGGTATGTTGTTCAAACGTGCCTGGTCTACCGCGCCGGTCTGTGCAGCGGCACGCACCGCGTTGATCACCGGTGTCTATCCTCCGAGCCTAGGTGCGGAACACATGCGCTCACTGGTGGCGATGCCGCCCTTCATGAAGATGTATCCGCAGTATCTGCGCGAAGCCGGCTATTACTGCAGCAACAACAGCAAAGAAGATTACAACCTCATCAAACCTGATGGAGTGTGGGATGACTCGAGCTCCCAGGCACACTGGCTGAACCGTCCCCAGGACCAGCCGTTCTTTTCAGTGTTCAACTACACGATGACCCACGAGAGTCAGATTCGTGCATCCGACGCGAATACTACCCATGATCCGGCGGGTGTGCGGGTGCCGGCCTACCAACCGGATACACCGGAAGTCAGGTCCAACTGGGCGCAATATTACGATCGCATTACCCAACTCGACGCAGTCGTTGCAGATCGCCTGAACGAACTGAATGAAGCCGGTCTGGCGGAAGACACGATCGTGTTTTTCTATTCGGATCACGGCTCCGGCATCCCCCGCAGTAAGCGCTGGCCTTACAACTCCGGCCTGCATGTACCGATGATCCTCTTTTTTCCGGATAAATGGCGACACCTCGCACCGGATGAGTATGCAGCGGGAGTGAAGTCCGACCGGCTGGTGGATTTCATGGACCTGGCACCCACAGTGCTGAGCATGGTCGGCATCGAGCCGCCGACGCACATGCAGGGCCGGGCCTTCGCCGGCAATTTCCAACAGGCGCCCAAGCCTTACATGATGGCGTTTCGGGGACGCATGGACGAACGCTACGACTTGGCACGTGCAGTAACCGATGGGCGCTACCTTTATATGCGCCAGTACATGCCACATCGTATCTATGGTCAGTATCTGGAGTACATGTTCCAGACCCAGGCCACCCAGGTGTGGAAACGTATGTACGATGAAGGCCGCCTGAATGAGGCGCAGCGCAGGTTTTGGGAAACCAAGCCGCCCGAGGAGTTGTATGATCTCGAAATCGATAACGACGAGATCGACAACCTGGTTGATTCACCGGCTCATCAATCAAAACTGGCCGAGCTGCGGCAGGTGCAACAGGCCTGGATTCGGGAAGCGAAGGATATCGGTTTCTTACCAGAAAATGAGATTCGCAATCGCTCCGTGGATTCGACACCCTATGAAACCGCCCGCGACCCGAATCGCTACCCACTCGAGCGCATCGCCTCGATGGCGGACAGGGCATCCTCTCTCGCACCGGAGGCAACGCCCGAATTGGTCGCCGCCCTGCAAGACCCCGACAGCGCCGTGCGCTACTGGGCGGCGTTGGGTCTGCTCATGCGCAGGGAAGCGGGAATAAATGCCGGTAGAGATCAACTACGGGATGCATTGACCGACCCGGCTCCGGCCGTGCGGGTCGCGGCTGCGGAGGCGCTGGGTGTGTACGGCGCTGAACCCGAACTGGAGGCTGCCCTTTCTACATTTGCTGAACTGATCGATGTGGAAGGCAACGAAATCTTCATACCGATGATGGCGCTTTCGGCGCTGGATGAGATGCATGAAAAAGCCAGTCCGTTGCGTAGACAGATTGAGGCGATCGACGTAAGCAGTGTTACACGAACTCGTCCAGAAGGCCGAGAAATAGAAAGATTGAAAGCAAAGCTGTTAGGTGATCTTGGTTAACGCTAGATGCAAAAAAGTTGAGTTGGGTGGCGTCAGTCGTATTCTTCTTTTACACACGGCAGGAAATCAGCGAGCATACTGATAACCAATAGGAGAGCATTAATATGGATATTCCAGAGATAACCATCGTAAAAGAAGCAGACCGGCAGCGAGCCATCGATACGGTGCTACTGGGTTTTTCAACCGATCCCTTCCTAAGGTGGTTGTATCCTAGTGCTGACCTCTATCTCAAAGCTGGGCCAGCCATGCATGCCTTCGGTGGTGCTGCGATCGATCACCACTCGGCCTATATGGCGAATGATTCCCAGGGGGTCGCGCTGTGGATTCCTCCTGGCGTCGAACCCGATGAAGAGCGTTTCATGGCTGAAGTGTTGAAATATGTGCCAGAAGAAAAGCACGAAACACTATTTGCCATTCTGGAAAAAATGGAGGAGTACCACCCAAACGAAGATACCTGGTACTTGCCCATTATCGCTGTGGATCCGGCCTTCCAGGGGCAGGGCCTGGGTTCTCAATTAATGAAAGCCGCCCTGGAGAGAGTCGATACTGAAGGACTCCCTGCTTATCTCGAAAGCTCCAATCCACGCAACATGTCGCTCTACGAGCGGTGTGGATTCGTCACCGTAGGCAAAATAGAAATTGGCGACTGCCCCCCGATACACCCAATGTTCAGAGCGGTAAGATAGTTGCTTACGGCATGACGAAAATCGTGTACCGATTATTTGGAAGATTTGGTAGCGGAGTTTTTCGACCGCGCTCATGAATACTTACAGGAACAATAGAACTGTATGAGAAGAACAATACCTGGCCTGGCGTTTTTTCTAGTATGTGTACTGTATTCCTCTACAGCAGTAACACAGATAATCGAGTGGGAAGTTGGGCTTACTTCGAATCGAGCTCTTATCCGAGCGCGCGGAGTCAGCGCTGCAGTGCAAGCTGCGCCCACGATTCTGTATCTGGCAGGATTGACGGGTAATACGGGCTTTTCGGATGAACTGGAGTCGATCCTCGAAAACTATGCACGAACTGAGGAGCGTTCCAGACCAGTCAAGCTGATAATCATCCCAGTTGCGAACCCGGATGGCGAAGAACTAATCTTCCCGCCGCTGGGCAGGGCTTATGCTGAGAACCCGGTCTCCCATGCACTATGGCGATGGATAGGCACCCATGCACCCGACCTGGTGATTGTGGCTGGGCAGGATGCCGGTGGATTTGTCGATGCACTACAGGGTGAAGCCGTGGCGAGCTTCGGCTCGATTCCAGTGCAGGTATTCTCTACACGAACGACAGGCCTGAACTTCCTGCTCGCTTTGCAACAAGCGGAAGCATCGGAAGCGAGTCTGGAGTTGGCTCGCCGGCTAGTTCGAACTCCTGCTGAACTCGCAGATCAACTGGCGCAAAGCTACGGCTATAATTTTTCCACCCCTGCCTACGTGCCGGGAATGAGTTTGATCGGGCGCATGCGATTGGGCCAGATGCAGGAAATAGAAATCCAACTGCAACCCTACCTTACGGGATCAGCCATTGAGGTCTACAATGCCTCAGTGATGGCCGGTCAGTTGGTATTTGCCGAGTTCGCCGAGCGAACCGGCAATGCGGCAGCCCGACAGTTGACCATCAACGCTGCCGAGTTGGCCTTCGATGAACAGGGCAATCCGCGGGCAGCCATGCCCATGCACGCCGAGATGAGTGATTCATTCTTCATGGTTACGCCGTTGTTGGTAAAAGCGGGTAAGTTGACAGCTGAGAGCAAGTATTTCGATATGGCCGCCCGGCACGTGAACTACATGCGCGAGATGCTGGTACAGGAAAACGGTTTGTATCGTCATTCCCCGGAAGCCGATGTCGCCTGGAGTCGGGGCAATGGTTTTCCGGCGTTGGGCATGGCGCTGAGTCTCAGTGATTTTCCTGAAACCCACCCGGCCTATGGCGCATTGATGAGTATCTTCATTCATCATCTCGAATCTCTGCTGCCCTATCAGGATGTCGATGGCATGTGGCATGAAGTGATCGATTATCCGGGCTCTTTTGCCGAGATTACCTCCACCGCAATGATTGGGATTGCCATCAAGCGCGGCCTCGATCGCAACTGGCTGCCAGCTGCTACTTATCAGCCGGTGCTCGACAAGATTTGGCGCGCCGTGAGCATCCGCACCAGTCTCGGCGGCGAATTCATCAATGCCTGTACTTCTACCGGCAAAATGCCCTCACTGGATGCTTACCTCGATCGACCGGCGATACTCGGCCGAGACGACCGGGCAGGGGGCGTGGTCATGCTGTTTGCTAATGAAATGGCGGGCAATAGGTGATATTTACAACAGGCTGATAAGAACTAGCTGAGAAGTATTTTACTGGACGCTGCGTTAACCCACGCAGAGTTCCGTAGCGCGCGGAGCGTAATCGGCAGGGATTGCCAGTACCAGACGACAGACAGAGGTAATCCGGTATGAAAAGAATACTGCCACGTATCGCAACTGGAGTACTGCTTGTCGCCTTGCCGGTGTTCTTGGCGTTTCCTGCCCCCACCGTGTTTCCCACGGGCACTACGATCTACTACCCCGATCAGGCCCACGGCAGCTACATCCTCGTCTCTGACCACAACAACGTCGGCAACCACCCGCAAGCTGCGGTGCGCGCGCAAGGCGTTGTGCCCGACGATGTGCGCCTGATCGACATGAATGGCAACGTCGTGCATGCTTGGCGGGTAGAACCCTATTTCAATAAACGCAGCCGATTACTGCCAAATGGCAACCTGGTTACCGTCGGTAATAATCGCCGCATTGTGGAGTACGACTGGGACGGCAATATCGTCTGGACTCACGAAGGTATCGGCTCGGTCAACGACATGCGCGTGCTGGCTAACGGCAATAGGTTGCTGGTTGCACATGACCCGATGCCTGCGGAGTTCCAGCAACAAGTCATAGATCAGGCTGCCACACAGTGGTGGGGTGCGCGCAATCGGGGCAGCGAAGAGGTGCAGCAAAGCGCAGATCTGTACGAGGTCAATGTCGAGGGCGAGGTCGTGTGGGAATGGCACGCCTATAACCACCTCGATCTGAACCGCTGGTCGCCGGCCACACCTGAGGGTGACTGGTTGCATGTTAACTCCATGGCACCGATTCCAGAGAATAAGTGGTATGACGCAGGAGACGAACGCTTCAAGCCAGGCAATATTCTCCTCAATGCCAGAAATATCAACACCATGTACATAATTGACAAGAACAGCAAACAGGTCGTATGGGAGGGAACCCATAATTATAACGGCGGTATGTCTCACTCCCACGAACCGGAGATGATAGAAAAAGGCAGGCCGGGAGCCGGCAACATCATTCTATTTGATAACGGGCTCTTCACCACGAATCGAGTTCATACCGGGCAGACCTATATCGTGGAATTGAATCCGGTAACTTGGGACGTGGTGTGGGTTTACGAAACCGAAGGTTATGCAAATATCAAGTTCTTCAGTAAGACCATGGGCAGCCAGAAGCGTCTTCCCAATGGCAACACGTTTATCGCCGAAGACAATACCGGTCGTTTGTTTCAGGTTAAACCGGACAAATCCATAGTCTGGGAATATGTCAATCGGGGAGGAACTACCCGACCCTCGGTTGTACCCTATGATTTCACGCCACAGTTGCGTGCCATGGACAGGCCGCAGGAGCTAGCGGTGACGCCGCCGAACAATCTCGAGTGGCAGATTCAACCAGACATTTACAGAGACGCGAATTAGTCCATAGGCAATATCAATCCGGTGGATTCTGTTGTGGTACAGTGGTTCTACAAGCGATAACCAGTCCGGAGGCGCCAGCAAACCCATGGGAAAATTCCTATTAATAATTCTTACCATTGTGGCAACTGCAGTTACGACTTCAGCGCAGGACTCGGGTGCACCGCCTGCCATTTACAAGTCCGAGGCAGATATTCTGACGGGACTGGAACAGGCGGCAGCCTCGTCTGCTTCTGCTGGAGGCTGGTCGGTTACGGTCTCACCCGGTATCACCGTGCGCCGCCGCAGCAGCTCGGTGGAACAATATGCGATCTTTCATCCGTACAGCGTGGAGATTTACAGGATCCTGGAAGGCAGTGGCACACTGGTCACCGGTGGCCTGCTGAAGTTACCCCTGGCGGAGTCGCCGAATCCCAATATAATCCGCACGGCCAACGGCATCGAGGGTGGGCTGGCCAGACGAGTCAGTGAAGGAGACATCCTGGTACTGCAACCCGGTACCCCGCACTGGTTCAGTTCCATCGATGGCGATTCCATCACCTACATGGAGTCGCGCGTCCGCATTGCCACCAATCCTGTGCAGTATCAGTAGATTGGAGTAGAGTGTCGGTGATGCCCTCGGAGGAATGCCCAATGAAGAAAATGACATTTGCAAGTGCCGTGCTGCTGACTTTGTTTGCATGTGGCTCGAGCGCCAATTTCAACATGATGAGCAACGATGAGATTACCAGTTACAATCAATCCGTTGGCACTTGGGAGCAAGTGATATGCCGAGAGGAAGACCATGTACGCAGTCGGATTCCCCGGCGTCGCTGCCAGACTCGACTAGCATGGCAACAAGGTGTGATCGGCGATGTTGGCCAGTTAGGCACTGCCAGTCCCGGCAAGGACCAGATTGGTGTCGACTAGTAATAGAATTTAGACTTTAGCTGCAGATTTGCTTGTCGGATTGATCGCCAGCCGTATCGGCTTGACAGAAATATCCTGCCAGACACCTCCCGTGACATAGGGATCATTTTCCAGCCAGTGATCCAGCGCCTGTCGTGAATCAAAATCCACGTAGAGTGTCGATCCGATCATCTGGTCTTCATCATCGAGAATAGCGCCACCGGCGATGATGTGGCCAGATTCCTTGAGCAGCCCGGCACCATCGATATGGGCAGGCCGGGCAGCCATGCGCCGGTCGTTAGCTTGTTCATCGGTGCCGTCGTAGGCGATTACTAAAAACTGCATAACAAATATCCTTGGTCCTTGGGAGCAATAGTTAAAGTATTCCCTGGTTGCGATGATCGCCTTGTTTGGGACGTACCACATTCTTAAGCGGGATGTTCATCCCACCGGTTGATTCCAGCCATTGGTAGACATCGTTGGCAAAGCCTTCGATGCGTTGCTGATGCTCTGGCGAATCGATCAGGTTCTGCGTCTCATTCGGGTCGTTCTGCAGATCATAAAATTCGTTGGTGTCCCAGATGCCATGGTAACGAATATACTTATAGCGATCCGTGCGTACACCGAACATGGTCGGCGTCTGCGGATAGTCCATCTCCCAGTAGTATTCGTAGAAGATCCGATCACGCCATGCCGTGTCCTGCCGGTTAAGCAGTGGTGTTATCGACATGCCTTGCATATGAGCCGGCATCTGTAGACCGGCGGCTTCCAGTATGGTGGGTGCGATATCGATATTCTGTACCAGCGCTCCGATCGGCGCGCCACCGCGGAGGCGTTCCGGCCATCGCATCAGTAATGGTACTTTTGCCGATTCTTCGTAGAAGTGGCGCTTATCGATGAGGCCATGTTCGCCAAAGGAAAAGCCGTTATCCCCCATGTAGATAACCAGGGTGTCTTGTGCCATGTCATTTGCATCCAGATAATCCAGCACCGTACCGACACTCTCATCGACACCCATCAGCGTTTCGGTGTAACGATAGAAGAACTCCTCGAAGTCGATGCTGCCATGATACATGTAGTCCACTCCGTGCCAGGATTCGCGCTGCTGCTTGACCCAGTCCGGTGTGCGGTTTTCGCCATAGTACTCGCGTCCACGTAAGGGTTCGCCATCGGCACCGGAAGAGGGTTGCGGTGGTGTGCCATACAGCGGTACTTCGTAGCTCGGTGGGTAGATGATTTCTTGCTCGTCATACTGGCCCTGATGGCGTTCGGCCGGTTCGAACCGGGCGTGCACTGCCTTGTGTGACAGGTACATGAAGAAGGGCTGTTCTTCGTCTCGAGTATCCAGCCAGTTGATGGCGTGCTCGGTAAGCAGGTCCGAGATGTAGGTGGTTTCATCGTAACTGACCTGCTCACCATTGATGTTCAGTGTTGGACTGTAATAAACACCCTGGTCGCGAAAACTTTCCCAGTGATCGAAGCCGGGTTGCGGTGCGTCGCTGAGAGCGCCCATGTGCCACTTGCCAAAGAACCCGGTCTGGTAACCGGCGCTCTGCAGGTACTGGGGAAAATAGGTGAGATTGCCGGGGTCCGGTGCGGCATTATCGATCACCGTGTGGCTATGGGAATACAGACCAGTAAGAATTGAAGCACGGCTCGGTGAGCACAGTGCAGTGGTCACGTAGGCATTAGGAAAGTAAGCGCCTTCCCGGGCCAGACGATCCAGGTTCGGCGTCTCCAGCCAGGGCACCTTGCCGGTGAATCCCATGAAATCGAAACGATGGTCGTCGCTGAGTATGAAGATAACGTTCTTCGGTGTCGAATCTGGCAGCGCTACGAGCTGCAGCGGATTCTCTTCAGCTGTACAGGCAGTAAGGAAGGTTATAAACAGAAACAGCGACTTATGCATGATTGACCACCTCTTTGATGTAGTGTTGTTGTTCTAAGGACCCTAATCAATCCAACAAATCTGTTAACTGACTAACTGCTTATACAGATCCATGAAAACCGGTATCAGGGAGCCCATTAACAACAATGCCATGCTGACATTGAAGATTCTCACATTGGAAGGATTCTTCAAAATGGTTTTTAAGGAAGTGCCAAACAATAACCACAACATAATACACGGCGAGCCGAACACTAGAAAAATGAGTGCAATAGTCAATACCTGTAATAAATAGGAGTTGGAGATTACTGTGTAGGTCACCGTGGCGCCGATGGCCAGCACCCAGGCCTTCGGATTGACCCATTGAAAGGCAGCGGCCTGTACAAAGGAGAAGGGTTTGCCCTGGATTTTATTCAATTGCGAGACCGGAGCAGTGGCTATCTTCCAGGCCAGGTAGCTGAGATAGCCGGCACCGGCCACTTTCAGAATGACTTGCAAAATGGGCACTTGATCAAACAACTGGGCCATGCCCAGCCCCACCGCAATCACCATGGCGGGAAAGCCGAGGCAGATGCCAGTGTAGTGGGGCAGGCTGCGGCGGATGCCGTAGTTCAGCCCCGATGTCATGATCATGGCGTTATTGGGGCCGGGTGTCACACAGGTGCTGATAGCAAAGCTGATGATTGCCAGGTATTCCAATTGAACTAGAACTCATTTTTTTCGCAGGATAGGTTCCCGAAATGTTATTAAATAAACGACCCTAATGAAAGCGCCTGATTTACTTGGACATCTGCAAAGTAGAGGATTACTCTCTGGAGCATAGGCTGTTCAATAACGATAAAGACTCAGGTGGTTAATCATGCGATCGTTTATAGGGATCAATACTCTAGCTTTTCTCCTTAGTACTCTCGTGGCGTGTTCAGATCAATCGACTTCCGAACCGGCTGCTCCCGAACCTGTTGCTGCTCCCGCTACGGCAGCAGCAAGTGTCGAATACAACACTGAGCGCAACGCCTATTTCGGCGATCTGCACGTGCACACCATGTATTCCTTCGATGCCTTTATCTTCGGTACCACGTCGTCACCGGACGATGCCTACGAGTTTGCCAAGGGCGGCACGATTACCCATCCGGCCGGCTTCGACATGACGCTGGATGTGCCGCTGGATTTTTACGGTGTAAGTGATCATGCGTTTTATCTCGGTGTATTGAGGGAGATGGCGAATCCTGATTCGGAGATTTCTAAGCACGAGGCGGCCGCTGGAATGACTACGCTGGCTGGCGCTGCTGATAGAAGAGCAAAATTTCAGAGCATTCTGGGGGTTCTGCGTTCGCCTCGGGGACGCGAGCTCAATGATCCCGGCATAGTCAAATCTGCCTGGGACGACATCGTCGCCGCCGCCAATCGCCACAATGACCCGGGAAATTTCACCACCTTTATCGCTTATGAATACACTACAACTGCTAGGGATGGTGGGAACCTGCACCGCAATGTCATTTTTCAGGGCGATACGGGATCGGAATTACCCTTCTCCAGGCTCGATTCGAGCAATCCGGAAGACCTGTGGGACTGGATGGATAGCAATCGCGCGGCAGGCATCGAGAGCCTGGCGATTCCGCACAACTCCAATGGCTCCAATGGCAATATGTTCATGCTGGTGGATTCGGCCGGACAACCGCTAGACGATGCCTATGCCAACCAGCGCATGCGTAACGAACCGCTGGTTGAGATCACTCAGGTCAAGGGTACCTCCGATACCCATCCGGCCCTGTCACCGAACGACGAGTGGGCCGATTTCGAGATCATGCCGTATATGGTGGCATCGACTCTGTCCAGCCAGCCAGTGGGTAGTTATGTGCGGGAGGCGCTTATCAATGGTCTGCAGATGCAGGCGGGGCAGGGATTTAATCCCTACAAGCTCGGTTTCATCGGCTCCAGCGATACCCACAATGCCACCTATGCCGGCGACGAAGACGATTACTGGTCCAAGGTGGGCGTGGTGGATGGCACGCCTGAGCGGCGCAGCTCTATACCCTTGTCCGAACCGCTTCCGAATGGTGATCTCTATGCCAACGTCTATTATGATACGTGGGGCGCGGCCGGATTGGCCGGTGTGTGGGCCGAAGAAAACACCCGTGAGGCGATTTACGATGCCTTCCGCCGCAAAGAAACCTTCGGCACCTCCGGACCACGCATGAAGGTGCGCTTCTTCGCCGGCCATGACCTGCCGGCTGTCGATGATAGCGACATGCTAGCCGCGGCTTATGCCTCGGGAGTAACCATGGGCAGTGACCTGATCGCCGCTGCCAATCAGCAACCATCCTTTATCGTATGGGCGGCGAAAGATCCCAACAGTGCGCCGCTGCAACGGGTACAGATCGTTAAGGGCTGGGTGGAGAACGGCGAAACCCGGGAGCAAGTGTACGACGTGGCTTGTGCCGATGGGGGATTGGTCGATCCGGCCACTAACCGCTGTCCAGAAAATGGGGCGACCGTAAATCTCAGTGATTGCAGCATCAGCGCAGGATTAGGAGCCACCGAACTGAAGGCAGGCTGGCGGGACCCGCAGTACGATCCCTCTCAGCATGCCATGTACTATGTGCGCGCATTGGAGAATCCCAGCTGCCGCTGGTCCACCTGGGATGCGATTCGAGCCGGTGTTGCGCCGCGTCAGGACCTGGCGGCTACCATCCAGGAACGCGTGTGGTCTTCTCCTATCTGGATCACTCCTACCCAGTGACCTGCGATGAGTAGCAAAGTATGAATCGCGGGTTGCGACAGCCCCTGCTGTGGTTTGCACTAATCGGCGTATTCCTGTTCGTGGTCGATGCCCGCTTCTCGGTCGATCGTAGCGAGATCGTTGTCTCCGTTGCCCAGCAGGAAAGGCTGGCCACCCTGTGGCAGACCCAGACTGGATTGATCGCCTCAACCGCAGAGCTCAGTGCGCTGGTCGATAGCTGGATTCGTGAAGAAGTGCTCTACCGTGAGGCACTGCGGTTGGGATTAGACGCTGCAGACACCATCATCCGCCGCCGCCTGGTGCAGAAACTCGGTTTTATCGCTGAATCGGAACCGAGCGAAATACCCACCACTACCGAATTACAGGCTTACTACCGGGACAACCTGGCGGATTACACCTTGCCAGTACGCTACTCCTTTCGTCAGCGTTATTTTCAGACCATCGAGGCTGCCGAGCAGGCACTGCAACAAATCAGCCAGGGCCGCGATGCCAGCGAGTTCGGCGAATCCAGCATGCTTAACGCCGACTACGCCTACCGCAGTGTGCTGGACCTCAACGCAAACTTCGGCATCGGTTTTGCCGACAATCTGGTCGGATTGAGTGTAGGGCTCTGGGAAGGTCCTTTGCACAGCGGCCTGGGCTTTCACCTCGTGCAATTAACCGCGCTTCACCCGGCAGAGAATTCTCCATTTCCCAGCGTGCGCACACAGGTCGCGATGGACTACCAGCAGGCACGGCAGGTAAATGCCAGGGAAGATTACATCGATGATTTAATGGATCGCTATACGATCATCAGGGAATCGCGCTGAGAAGCTTGCTGGCACTGGTTCTATTGTTGTGTGCAGGAAGTGCATTCTGCCATGAGGTGCGACCGGCATTCCTGCAAATAGAAGAGCTGGACAGTGAGATCGCCTACCAAGCCTCCTTTCGTCAGCCACAAATCGGTGGCCGCTACCTGGGTCTCAGCCTGATAACAAACTGCGAACAGACCAGCCTGTCTGCCGGACTGAACGATGGTGCACTCACTGAAAATTTCGCCCTGAGTTGTATCGATGCGCCGCTTTCAGTCATTGAGATTGTCGGCCTGGAACGCACTCTGATCGATACCTTGGTAAACATTAGAAGCCTCGACGGCAGCGAGGCGAATTTTCTTATTAGCGGCGATGAGCCGTTCCTCGATATAAGCGCCGCCACCCCGACTCTGCCGGTCTACCTGGCCATTGGAATCGAACACCTGCTACTGGGCTATGACCATATACTGTTCGTGCTGATGTTACTGTACCTGGTGCGCAAACCGCTGGATGTCATCAAGGTGGTCACCAGTTTCACGGTGGCTCATTCCTTAACACTGGCGCTGGCGGCTTTCGATGTGGTGCGATTATCGCAGTCACCGGTGGAGGCAGTGATAGCAGGCAGTATTGTCTTGCTGGCTTATGAAAATCTTCAGAAGCAACGTAGTCTGAGCAGCAGTTTTCCTGTGCTCATTGCCTTTGGCTTCGGCCTGTTGCACGGGTTGGGGTTTGCAGGTGCCCTGGCCGAGATCGGCCTGCCTGAGTCTAGCCAGTTGCTGGCGCTATTCCTGTTTAACGTGGGTATAGAGCTGGGGCAGCTGACTATTATTGCCGTGGTACTGCTGCTGTTGGCCAGCATGCGATTCAAGCTCAATCGAATTTTCTATGAAGCACCAATCTATCTGACCGGCGGCATCGCCAGCTTCTGGTTTATCCAGCGCGCCTGGCTGATTCTTCTACCGGTAGTAAGCTGAGGAATTACGCATCAGGCGCCATACATCGTAGTACCACCCACCACGGTTCTTACGATCTCGGTGTTCTTGATCTGATCGGGATCGACTTCATGCGGGTCGTCGGCCAGGATCACGAAGTCGGCTAGCTTGCCGGCGGTGATGCTGCCCTTGCTGTCCTCCTCGAAGGACGCGTAGGCACCGTTGCGCGTGCAGATACGAATCGCCTGATCTAGCGTGATGCGCTGGTTCGGTCCCCAGACCCTGCCGTCGAAATCCTTGCGTGTCACCATGCTTTGCAGGGCCATCAAAGGTTCATAGGGACCAGGTGTGTAGTCTGAAGCAGGCGCCACTGGAATGCCGTAGTCCAGAAACGATTTGTGGGCAAACATCCAGCGCATCTTCTCTTCGCCGTAGTCCACCCATTTGTTGCCATGATAATGGATATAAGTATAGAAGGGAGCAGGTATCACACCTAAATCCTTAATTCGTTGCAGCAGAGTCGGATTTACCAGAGAGCAATGCTCGATGCGATGTCGAGTGTTCTCTCTTGGCCACAGTCGCTGCACTCGCTCGTAGGCATTGAGCACCATCTCGATGGTGACGTCACCGTTGGCATGTATGCCGATCTGGAAGTCATTGCGGTGCGCATTCTCAACCGCCTCGTGTATTTCCTCCTGGCTCATGGTGAGGATGCCGAAGTCGTCGGGCCGACCTTCATAAGGCGTGCTCATGCGCATGGTTCGCTCCGAAGCAGAACCGTCGGCCATGAATTTAACCGCACCGATACGAAACACCGAATCGCCGAATCCGGTGCGGATGCCCGCGTTTACCAGGTCATCAAATATTCGCCCGCGAGCAAACAAATACATGCGAAATCGCATGTCACCATCGGCACGGGCATCCTCATAGGCGATCATGTCGTTGCGACCGCCACCGGTTTGATGCACCGACGTAAGGCCGGCCCGAGTCATTAGCTCGCTAATCAATTTCACGCCATCGCGGCGCTGCTCACGACTGGAGTCGGAAGGAATCAGTGAGTTCAACGGGTAGCGTGCCCGCTCTGCCGCCAGGCCGGTAAGCACGCCATTGCTGTCGCGATAGAAACGCCCGCCTGGCGGATCCGGAGTTTCCGACGTGATGCCAGCCAGGGCCAGCGCCATGGAGTTATAAACGCCGGTGTGCCCGCCACGATGCCCCACCACGACCGGGTTATTCGGCGCCACTTCATCGATATCGAAGCGGTTGATGGGGCGGCCTTCCGCCAGCTTGGTGTCATCGTATTTAAAGGCGCGAATCCATTGTCCGTCGGGGGTAATTTGTGCGCGCTGTTGCAAGGCCTGTTTGATCTCGGCGATGGATCTCAGATCGGCATTGACCTGCACTAACTCATTCACCCCGGCGCCGGAAGGATGGGAGTGGGCATCGATAAAGCCCGGTGTCACCGTCATCCCCTCGGCATCGATAATCTCGGTCCGCGACGACGCCAGGTTGCGAATATCGCTGGAAGAGCCCACTGCAATAAACCGATCTCCCTTAACGGCAAAGGCTTCGGCCTGAGGCTGGTCATCATCTACGGTGAACACCCTGGCATTGAGCACCACGTAATCAGGAGCGGCCTGGATCGAGATCGGTGCCGCAGCTGCCAGCGCGGCTTGCGTGGGGAGTCCCAAGCCAACCGCAGCCAACGCTGTGCTGGAACCTATGAATTTACGACGGGAAAATTTTGCCACGAGGAGCCTCCTCTTTTTTTATGGGTCACCGGAGCAGTCCACGCAATCTGGTGTCTGCTCCCGAAGGGTTATTACAACGTGCTGCCAGGTACCTGGGAAGGCTTACTATAGCCTGTGGTGGAGGGGAGTGCAAAGCCCGTTACGCGGCGCAAATCAAGGCTTGAAGCGGGGTTGTGCTACAGCTAAACTGGAATCCGTAACTGGTTACGTAATTGTTGAGAATATGCTGGAACTCTACCAACAAACTGGAAAAATGGCGCTCGGCAGCCGGCTGCGTCAACTCAGTGAAGCATTGGCCGCGCAAGCTGCCAGGGTGTATCCGCTTTACCATGTCGAGATTGATCCGAAGTGGTTTCCCGTGTTCTTCATGCTGCGTTCCGGGAACAGCCTGTCGATCTCGGTATTGGCTGACGCCATCGGTCATTCCCATGCCTCGGTCAGCAAAATCGTCAAGGAGATGACCGCCGCAGGGCTGATAGTCAATGAAAAAACGCCGGCTGACGGACGCATCAACCAGGTCCGTCTCAGCGACAAGGCGAAGCAATTTGTGCCGAATCTGCAGCGACAGTGCGATGATGCAGAGGCGGTGGTGGAGGAATTGCTGCAGCAATCTCAGCACAAGCTGTGGGAGGCAATATCGGAAGTAGAATACCTGTTGAATGAAGAGGATTTTTATTCCCGCATGAAGAACAAGTACTCGGCAGGCGAGCGCCACAAGATTGATTTAGTCGAGTACCGGAACAGTCACCGTGAAGCGTTTCGTGATCTTAATTACGACTGGATCGAGCGGCACTTCACGGTGGAAGAGTCAGATCGGGCGCAGCTGGAAGCGCCGCGAGAATACATTCTCGACAAGGGAGGCTACATCGTAATGGCACTCTACGAAGGCCAGGCTGTGGGCACCTGTGCCCTGATCCGCCATGGCAATGGCAGCTGGGAACTGGCGAAAATGGCGGTATCCGATGTGGCGAAGGGCAAGGGTATTGGCTATCTGTTGGGCATGGATATTATCAGCAAGGCACGTGAATTCGGCGCCAACAAACTGTTTCTTGAAAGCAATACCACGCTGTCTCCGGCGATTAATCTCTACAAGAAACTCGGCTTCAAGCGCATAGTGGGTGAGCCTTCGCCTTATGCCCGCTGCAATATCCAGATGGAGCAGGAATTGTAAGCAGCCCTCCACCCAGTTGATACTCGACTTTCATAGGCTTTGAGGATGTAACCGTCGCCGCTGAAGGGTATTATCCGAGAACTTTAAAGCAGGCTTTATAACGATGTTCGAAAGCTATTTCATGATCTTATTGTATTTCTCCGTGCTGATGTTCCTGGGCTACCAGGCATCGCTGCGCGTTCGCAGCATGAATGATTTCGTGATTGGGGGTAAATCTCTCAGCTTCTGGGTTGCCGCCTTTTCTGCCCAGGCTACCGGGGAATCCGCCTGGTTATTGTTGGGGCTCACCGGCATGGGTGCCATGGTGGGCTTTTCTGCCTATTGGGTGGTAGTCGGTGAATTTCTGGGAGTGGCGGCTGCCTGGTTTCTGATGGCGACCCGCTTCAAACGCCTCACCGACAAATACGACTCCATGACCGTAATTGATTACATGGTCAGTCGCTTCAAGTCCAAGACTCATCTGCTGCGCGTTTTATCAGCCCTGGTGCTATCAATCTTCGTGATGATTTACATCTCTGCCCAAATCGATGCCACGGGATCCGCATTCGAGACCTTCCTGAATTGGAATTACCTGACCGGCGCCATCGTCGGTTTCGTTTTCGTCGCCACTTATTGCATTGCCGGCGGATTTCTCGCCGCCGCCTGGACGGATATGTTTCAAGGCGCAGTGATGCTCATCTGCTTGATGTTGTTGCCGCTGGTGACCTTTCTGTCTCTGAGCAATGCCGGCTCAATCTATGAAGGACTGCGGGCTATCGAACCGGGCCTGGTCAACATGTGGGGATCGGGTGGTTTCAACCTGATGAACCTATCAGTCGTTATCGGGATGGGATTAATCGGTCTCGGCTTTCTCGGCTCGCCCCAGGTGTTCGCACGCTTAATTGCAATACGTAGCGAAACTCAGATCAATCGTGGCAAATGGGTGGCAATTCTGTTCACTATACTGGTGGATTTTTCCGCCGTCAGTATAGGAGTGCTGGGACGTTACATCTTTACCACTCAAGGTGTTGAACCGGATACCGTACTGGGTAATGGTGCGCAGAATGTCCTGTCTGAACTGGTGGAGTACACGTTTCCTCCGTGGCTTGTCGGCCTGTATGTGGCCGCAGTCTTATCGGCCATCATGTCCACCGTGTCCTCCCTGCTGGTGATGGCAGCTGGTTCGATCACCCATGATCTGTACGAGAAGATCTATAACCCGATGCTGACCGACGTCGACGCTGCGCGCCTGTGTCGGCGCATAACAATAGTGTTAGCGGCGTGTTCGCTGGGGGTAGCCATTGTCGTGTCGATACTCTCGCCGGATCGTACTATTTTCTGGTTCGTGATTTTTGGCTGGGCTGGTATCGCCGCTACGTTTTGCCCGATGATTATTCTATCGCTGTTCTGGCCACGCTTTACCGAACGCGCCGCCATAGCCTCCATGTTGACAGGCTTCTCCATGACAATCATCAGCAAATTCGTGTTACAGACACTCGATGGGGTTGGACCCTATTTCGTAGCGCTTGAAACCATGCCGCCTTCTTTTCTATCGGCATTGATTGTGGGCTACCTGGTTACTATCATGTGGCCGGACGAAGAACTGGAAGCCTCTTACCGTCAGGAATTGGCCAGCCTTGAAGAATTATCTGTAAACGTGGAGTTACCGCCGAGTACCGCGAGTAACGCCTGACTAGTTGGAATGAAGCCGTGACACTAACAAACGAAGAACTCAATGCCCACTGGATGCCGTTTACCGGCAATCGTCAGTTCAAGCAGCATCCACGCCTGTTCGTGGCCGCCGATGGCGCCTACTACACAGATAGCGAGGGCCGGCAGGTGTTCGATGGTCTGTCGGGTTTGTGGACCTGCGGTCTTGGCCACAGCCGCGATGAAATCAATGCTGCAGTCAGCAAGCAAGTGGCAGACCTGGATTACTCGCCGGGATTTCAATACGGGCATCCGCTGAGTTTTAATCTCGCCAATAAAGTCGTCGAACTGACTCCCGCCGGGCTCGATCGAGTGTTCTTCACCGATTCCGGTTCAGAGACTGTCGATACTGCATTAAAAATCGCGCAGGGTTACTGGCGTACTAAGGGCCAACCCGGAAAGTCAAAGTTTATTGGTCGCATCAAGGGTTATCACGGTGTGAATTTTGGTGGTGTCGGCGTGGGTGGTATCGGTTTCAATCGGAAATTGTTCGATCAATCCGTCGATGCCGATCATATCAGCCACACCCTGCTCGATGAAAATCGCTTCAGCCGGGGTATGCCGGAGAAGGGTGCGCACCTGGCAGATGAACTGGAAGAGTTGGTGTTGCTGCACGATGCCTCCAACATTGCTGCCGTGATCGTCGAACCCTTATCGGGAACATCCGGTGTGTTGCCACCTCCAAAAGGCTATCTCAATCGGTTGCGAGAAATATGCGACAAACATGACATCCTGCTCATATTCGACGAGGTGATCACCGGTTTCGGCCGCATGGGTTCCATGACCGGAGCCGATGAATTCGGTGTGATTCCGGACATCATGACACTCGCTAAGCAGATTACCAACGGAGCCATCCCGCTGGGCGCCGTAGTGCTTGGTGCAGAAATCTATGAAACCTTCATGGACAAGGGTGGTCCTGACTACATGGTGGAGTTTCCCCATGGCTATACTTATTCTGCCCACCCGGTTGCCTGTGCCGCAAGTCTGGCGGCACTTGAAGTGCTGGTTCAAGAGAATCTAGTAGAGCGGGTTAAACAGATGTCGCCGGTTTTTGAGAAAGCACTGCACAGCCTGAGCACGGCACCCTTTGTCACGGACATACGCAACTATGGTTTCGCCGGTGGACTCAGCCTTGAGCACTACCCCGGTGAGCCACTGCGCCGGCCTTTCGAGATTGGGCTTAAATGCTTTGAGAAGGGTTTCTACATTAGATGGGGAGCAGATACGCTGCAGCTCGCGCCTCCTTTTATTGCCAGCGAAGCAGAAATCGATGGGTTGATTAACGCGGTCGGGGAATCTTTACATGAACTCAGCTGATACCATTACAGACGTTCTCGGGCATTTCATCGGTGGTAGCGAAGTGCCTTGCTCCGGGCGCAGTTGTGATATATTCGACCCGGCCACCGGCAAGGTGACCAAACAGGTCGCACTGGCCGACGTGGATGTCATGGAACAGGCAATCTTCGCCGCCCAGACAGCCTTTCCCGCCTGGCGACATACGCCACCACAGAAGCGGGCGAAGATCCTGTTTCGCTTCAAACAACTATTACAAGAGCACGCTGATGAAATCTGCCAGCTTATTACTTCAGAGCACGGCAAGGTGTTGGACGATGCGCGAGGCGAATTGGGTCGTGGTATCGAAGTGGCCGAATATGCTTGTGGCATCTCCGAATTGTTAAAGGGAGAGCACTCCAAGAATGCTGGCCCGGATATCGATAGCTGGTCTGAGTTTCAAGCGCTGGGAATCGTGGCGGGCATCACCCCGTTCAATTTTCCGGCGATGGTACCCATGTGGATGTTTCCGCTGGCAATCGCCTGCGGCAATACCTTCATCCTGAAACCGTCGGAGCGCGATCCCAGTGCATCCCTGCTCATGGCTCGTTTGTTTTCAGAAGCCGGGCTGCCTGATGGTGTGTTTAACGTGGTAAATGGTGACAGGACCACCGTTGAACTAATCCTTAACGACGAACGCGTGGAAGCGGTGAGTTTTGTCGGCTCCACGCCCATCGCCGAATCGATCTACCGGCAAGCCACGGCAACCGGTAAACGAGTGCAGGCACTCGGCGGAGCCAAGAACCACGCCGTGGTGATGCCCGATGCCGACATCGAGAATGCTGTGAATGCCTTGATGGGTGCGGCATACGGATCCTGTGGTGAACGCTGCATGGCGATCTCGGTCGCAGTCTGCGTCGGCGAGGAGACTGCCGAGCACGTTGTTACTCGGTTGAAGAATCGCGTAGAAGGTCTGAAAATCGGCCCCGGTTCCGATACCTCCAACGACATGGGACCGCTGATTACCGCTGAAGCCTTAGCGCGTATTCACTCATACATTGAGCAGGGCTTGGAGCAGGGCGCCGAGTTGGCTGTTGATGGAAGAAACCTGGTTGTAGAGGGACACGAGGATGGCTTCTTCATCGGCGCTTGCCTGTTCGATGAAGTCAACGAATCCATGAGTGTTTACACGGACGAAATATTTGGCCCGGTCTTGTGTGTCGTGCGAGTGAAGGACCTGGATGAGGCCATGCTGTTGATCAATGATCACCAATACGGTAACGGCACGTGCATCTTCACACGAGATGGCGAGACCGCCCGTTATTTCAGCGATAACGTCAAGGTTGGCATGGTAGGTGTCAACGTGGCATTGCCGGTACCAATTGCCAGCCAGAGCTTCGGTGGCTGGAAACGTTCACTGTTTGGCGATCTCTACGTGTACGGTCCCGATGCCGTTCGTTTTTACACGCGCCGCAAGACCATGACTCAACGCTGGCCTGCGACCGATAAGGCGGAGCGAGCCCGGTATTCCTTTCCAAGTAGTTAAGGACTGGTAATTAACTGATCGACGAACTGCTTGACTGCACCCTGCCCATTTCGTGTGATGGTGGTGAACTCCATGCTGCTGCGGAAGGCATCTTCAGACGGAAAGCATTTTATAATACGGGCATAGACATCGGTAGTCTTACCAGCGAACAGATCCAGTGCCAACGACAACTTGATTTCCGACAATTTCTGCAGTCGAACCTCGCTCTCGATCATCATCCCGTTATAACTGATATCCAAGACCTGGCCCTTGTGAGTTTCCGGTTGTACCAGTTTGCCGCTAAGAATCTGAAATACCAGGGGCATCGAAGTGGATACGCGAGGGCTTTTGCGCTCTTCACGGCGTGGCACTTCCATATTTTCGGGTCGGGAAGTCGAGAAAACTTCATAGAGATTGACGGCCTCGGTGGCGCCTTTCACTTCAACCTGGTTCGGCGGGCTTACGTCGATAAAATCTTTAGCTAACTGGTAGGTATTTTCGCCAATGAGAATCTGACCACGCAGGCTGTGTGACTCGATACGCGAAACTAAATTAACTTCGTCCCCGATCACCGTATATTCATTGTAATGAGCACAGCCAAGTTCACCAGTCACTACTTCTCCCGAATTAATTCCGATACCCATGAACACGTCAGGCATGTTGATACTCTGGTTGTAGTCATTCAGGTCAGACATGGATTGCTGCATTTTCACAGCACAGGCGATGGCTCGTTATACATCATCTTCGTTTGACTCCGGCAGCCCAAATACAACCATGATGGAATCTCCCATCAGCTTGTCGATCCTGCCACCGTAGTCGACGATGATGTCACCCATGCGTGAAAAATAGCGGTTCAGCAAGTCAACTACATCGGTCGCTGGATAGCTATTGGCGATGGCGGAAAAACCGCGAATGTCCGACAGCAAGATGGTAAGCAGTTTGGTCTGGACGTCTCGCTCTGGATAGCCCTGCCTGACAAGCAGTGAAGTGACCCCCTCGACAGCCTCATTCAGTTCGGACTCTTCAATATCTTTCTGCAACAGCTGTTTATCACGCAAGATTTGCAGCATCTGCTCGGCTATTTCTAGCGCATTGCTCTGACGTCTCGGCACGATAATCTGCTTATTTTTGGTCTTTAGGCTAATGAGAGGCGCATGCTAACTGTGGGAGTGCTACATATACAAGCATTAGTTATACACACACCGGGGCAGGCTCCACTATATCCCAAGTATTTAGGCCAGGAATGCAAATCAGTTCAAAGCTTGAAAGTTTAAAATGAAGCGATGTGCTGACATCCTGCCCTGTTTGCAGCGCGACAGTGCCCCTTGGAGCCAGGTATAGGAACGCCTCCTGAGCGCTGTTGATTTTCAGTTTCTGATTACCCGCCAGATCTCTTCGTAACCCGCGTCAATTGTGACTTTGCTGCTGCAACGCTTACAAAATGTCACAGTTCAAAGCTCCTCGCTTCCCTATAATGTGTCGATTAAGTCGTTGTGTGAATTAGTTTCCACCCGCAGGAGCTTTAGTGTGAGGACCCATGGCAGCAGTATGAGGATTCCTTGTAGCAGAGTTTCAGGAAGGCAGCGTTTTTACGCTTTAGTCAGTACCCCGTTATTCTCACTACTTGTTTTCGTCGCCGCAATCACTCTCCAGAATAGCTATGCGCAGCCAAATGTGGGTGATGATTCTACGGTGGTGTATCCGGCATCCTATTTTGCCGAGTGGGCGCCTGTGACAGCGCAAGACATGTTGAATCGCATTCCCGGTATGCAACGATCGAGTGGCTCCAGTCGAGGCGGCAGTTTTCGAAATGCCAGTCGCGGTGGTCGTGGCCTTGGTTCTGGAAGCAGTGGTACACAGATCCTTATCAACGGCAAACGCACGCCCGGTAAAAACAACAACTCCCAGACACAACTGACCCGCGTCGACGCGGAACAGGTGGAATATATCGAGATCATCCGCGGTACGTCAGGTGATCTGGATGTTCGGGGCAGCACTCAGATAGCCAATATCGTGCTCTATGAAGTGCTCTCCACCACAACCCTCAATTATGAAGCTAGTGCCGACTACTACCAGGATAGCAAATCCGAACCCGGCGGCTCTCTAACTTACGGAGGCCAGGCAGGCAATCTGAATTTTCTGCTGAATGCCTCTGCCACACCACAATACATTCATCGCGTGGTAAGCGAAGACAGCATCCTGCCGGATATGTCGGCCAATGATTACATACACCAGGATCGTATTCGTGAACAAACCACGTATGTCTTGTCTACTAATCTGGATTACCAGATCAGTGAAAAAAGCAGTGCCCGATTCAATGCGCTGTTCACCGAGGGCGATAATCCAATGACAGTCGATCGTTTGACTGTAGATCTACGCAATAATGGATTCCTGCCGAGTTGGGAACGAGAGGATACTCCCGGCACCATGAACAATTGGGAGGTCGGTGGTGACTATGAATTCCGACGCGACAATGGTGATCGCTTCAAAGTGTTATTCATAGCCAATGAGACCGACACGGCGAATACCCGCGAGCGCTGGGATGTATTCGGCGACGGCACGGAAGAGAAAAACCTGTTCCTGGATTCTTCCAGCGTCATAGAAGAACGCATCGTCCGTGGTTCCTATACGATGGACGTATTTGATGGCCAGAGTATCGAGTTCGGTGCCGAACGGGCACAAACCATCCTGGATTCGAGGCTGCTGCTCGGGATTGCTTCCCTTACGGGTACCCCTTCGGCAGACCATGGCGGCCTGACGGCTGTGAATGTTCCCAATGCCAATACCCGTGTTGAAGAGGTGCGTTACGAGCCCTTCGCTATTCACAACTGGCGCATTAATCCACGCATGTCAGTGGAGACGTCGATGGTCTATGAATTTTCTGAGATCGAACAGAGTGGTGACTTCAATAACAGCCGCGATTTCAGTTTCTTCAAGCCGAAGATCGACTACCGCTTCGACATTACGCCACGACTGCAACTGCGCTTCCTGATTGAAAAATTCGTAAGGCAGCTCAGTTTTACCGATTTCGTGGCCTCCACCGATTCTCAAGACGATGATACGAATACGCTGGCGGGCAATCGTAACCTGCGACCGGATTTCTGGTGGAACTACAACTTCCTGGCGGAATACCGCCTACCGAATGATACCGGTGTGGTGAGTGCAAACATTTACAAGCACCGCCATAAAGATTATCTGCAGCGTATCGACGTGTCATCCGCCGAGGGCGAGGTTAAATCAGCCACCGGTAATATTGGCAACAGCGAAATGTGGGTGTTCGACCTGAAGGGCAGTGTTCGACTTAGCATGTTCAATTTACCCAATGTCCTGGTAACCGGCAGCGTCAATCTCACGGATTCCGAGGTAGCCGACCCGTTCCTGGGCATCACGCGCCGCTTTAACAATTTAGGCCGTGGCAGCATCAACCTGGGTTTCCGACACGATATTCCCCGGTGGCGTATGAACTATGGCGTGAGCATGCGCAATCGTATCGATGGTGCTACCAAGCTATGGGATATCGATGATATCGAAGAGGATCATGGCGATCCTTATTTCAATGGCTTTCTCGAGTTTATCGCATTCGATGATGTCACCTTCCGCTTCGATGCGCGCGACATGACCAATGTCGATACATGCCGCGACCGCACTCGTTACGTGGGACACATCGCCGATAATGTCCTGGAAGAAATCGAGTACATGTGTGCCTCAATGGGCACAACGGTCTCTCTGAGGGTGAGTGGCACATTCTGATGTAGACTGCCCGCTTGCCCCGTTCTCCTTTAGAGGGATGGGTAGCCCCCAACCCATATCGGGCTGGACCATGCGATGGCATCGTTAGCCTGTTCCACTTTTACATAATAGTAGTCACCCTGATCGGTATTGTCTGAGTCGTTGAGCGAGAAAGTGATGTCCCTGCTACCGTCACGAATAACGCGTCGCAGAGTCAGGCCATCGCTTGGATAGTCCTGGGCGGGCAAGCTGGCCACAAGCGCACCGTCCTGTAGTTCACTCAGATTAAGTACCACGCTAGTTGCCGGAACCGATACATGGGAGCGGTAAAAAGGCGGCGCTGAGCCACTCTCCAGAGCCTCCTCAAATTCCAGTCGGATGGAAGCATCCGGGCCAACCTCGCTCAACTGCATCAATAGGGAGCTGGTGTCTCCCCGGGTGTGAGTCCGGAAGCTAACGGTGTTGCCATTCTGTTGCAGAGACTGAGTGGTAGGATTGATGAAGTCCATAGCCTTAATGCTTTCCAGTTGAGCACCCTCTACCGTCAGAGTACCACGCCAGTGACGCCAACCGCGGGGAGCGTCTCCTGTGTTGACAGGTGTAGGGTCTGACTGGAAGCTGAGCAACAATTCCTGCTCCTCGCCTGGTTCGACATCCAGCAGGTATTCCTGTTGCCATATCTGCTCATTATTCTTGTACAGGGCTATGGACTTAATCGGCGCCGTGCCGATCGCTCGCCCGGTGATATTTCTAGAATCGCTATAAGCTGCCCGTTGTCCCATTCCGGTGCCGTTGACATCGAGATTAAGGATAATCCTGTCTCCCGTCGTAGCGTAGGTGCGTTTGTCCTTCATACCATCGAAGATGGCATCCCGGGAGTGCTCGGGTGCAAACACGGCGCCGAGACCACCACGCTGCGCCAGAGAGTTTCTATTAGGTGCTGAGTAGCCAGGACGCGACAGGTGATCGTCCGATGCGGCCACCACACCAACCTCATGCCCATGAGACAGGTAAGCCTCCATAAACCATTGAAAGGAGCCATGCATAGACATAATTTCGATCAGGGGCTCCAGTTGTGGGTCGGACTGACGATAGTCGCCAGGGTTATGCGCGTGAGGAATGACCAGCACGTCATCGGACTCGTAGCGCTTATGCAGTTCTGCGTAGAGCTCTGACAGTACCGGAAAGCTCAGGCCGGATACCGGCATCTGGTCTTTTACCTCCCGAAACAACACATTGTGATGACCGCCGAAGCGGGTGTGACGGGTCCATTCCCAGCCCAGATAAGGTGTAAACTTGCCGGGCTCGTCATATTCGGCAGTGGTTCTGCGCATTAACTCCCACTCACCGGCATCGAGCCAAACATCGTGTTCGGAATGTGTTACGAAATCGAGCCGCGCATCATCGCGGGCAAAACGCATAAAATAATCTACTGTGCCAATGCCTTCGGAATAGCCCGAATGACCGTGGGTATCTCCCCAAAAAATTCGAAACTGGGGATCTTGCTCTACCAATATGGGATTGGCATCGCCGCTGATGCTACCGTCTTCCGATTGCAGGCTGATCCAGTACACCCCGGGTTGCTCCAGGCTCATCTCGATCAGCGTAATCGGATCGGTACCAGCTGGTGTGGTAGCCATCAGCTCGTCATTGACTAGCACATTGAATGCTGGAATCTCACCAGTGGCCCGATTGAAATAAGTATCTTCGGCCCGCACGGACAATTCGAACGGCTCACCGGGTTCCACGACACTGGGTGCAAAGCCATGCACTCCGGCGACCGCAGTTCCCACAATCTCGAATGGCGTAATAGGCAGCGGTCGCCATTCGCTGGACCCGTCCAGATCGATATAGAGAGGCAAGGGCATGCGCACACTTTCAGTACTGGGCACTTGCAGTCCGGGTCCACCCTCGCTGGTATCGCCATAGGTGATGGTGACCGATTCGCCCCGGTCCAGTTGCCCGGCTGCAACGCGAAAGGCGATGGCGGGTTGTGGCGCACGAAATCCACCATGTGGTCCTGATGCCTGGATGGTTTCCACTTCAAACTCGACATCTCTATCAGTGGTTTCGATAGTGATAAAACCGGCACCGGTCGGGTCGGTAGTTTGAAATTCGCCGAAGAGCGCAGAGAAATGCTGCGCCACCCAGAAGCCACCGCCGGTCTGAATCGGTCGCGTGCCTGCCCGCCAGGTTTGCCGAATCGTGGCAAAACTGCGAGCTTCGAAAGGACCGAGGGTTTCTGAGCGCAACACGCCCAGAGCACCGGCTTCCTCTCTTAACACGAACTCACGAACCAGTCGGTCCACCGCGCGTGACTGATTAATTGCGGCGCGGCCGCTGGGAGGCAAGGTAGACTGCAGCCGGATGCGCGGTCCTTCCAGTCCCACCTCGCCGCCGGCCAGCGCATAGGCGTCGGCCCAATCGGCAACCAGCCCGGCGCGCTGGGCAATCGTACTCGCATCGGTTGGCTCGCTAGCCACTGCCTGTTTTAAAGCTTCCACCTCGGCACGCAAGGCAGGTGCCATGTAGTCATCTGTGGCGGCAGTGTCGGGAGTGACCTGTTCCTGTTGTGAACAGGCGGCAACGATGAAGCTAACAGAAATAGCAGCAACAAATTGCTGCAATCGTTTGGATAAGAAAACCATGATTGTTCCTTCTCGAATAAGTCGGCGAACAATTAGAGTTATACGTGAAATTAGAAGGCAGGTAAAACTCGATCTGGACTGATTTTTAAGGTCAGGTGAGGAACCAAATCCGACAATTTGGAGCAAAAGAAACCTGCCGATGTCTGGCTTGACTACCCTTATTCACGGAGTTTTCTTTTGGAACGGGCGGGGCAAACCGGGAATCTAGCACAAATCAAGACCGCCTCGGTCTGCAATCTTCAATTTTGGCTGCAATTACTTGACAAGCTGTTCCAATTCAGAGACTTGAGTAATAGACTTAAAACAATCGAAAGGTGGATATGGAGGGGGGTCTTCATATACACATGTCATGTGTACAGTGAGATAGCGAGTTGAGGAATGGAACTTTGTATTTTTTCTGTGGGAAAATGGGTGCAGGAAAAACAACTGAATCAAAAGTAGTGGCTAGCAGCGAAAATGCTGTTTTAATTTCTGAAGATGAGTGGCTATCGATACTTTATCCAAATCAAATAAACACATTTGAAGAGTATCTCCAATACTCTTCAAGACTAAAGCCGTTGATTTATACTCATGTAGTAAGTATTTTGAAAGCTGGTTCGAATGTCGTCATGGACTTCCCCGCCAATACGGAGAAGCAACGGGAATGGTACATTAAACTTTCCGGTTTTGCTGGCGCTCAGAGCAAACTTATTTATCTAAAAGCAAGTGACGAACTCTGCCTTAAACAAATCGCCAGCAGGCGTATTGAACAGCCTGAACGAGCCAAATTTGATACCAGAATTGTTTTTAACGAAGTGAACAAATTCTTTCAAGAACCAAGCGAAAGTGAAGGATTAAACATTCAAGTCATAGAGAAAGACGCATAACAAGCAAATCAAAGAAGACACAAGAATAACCAGACAAGGGCGTTATGCTCCTAGAGTTACTATCTGCTCATGCCTAGAACGATTGAAATAGTCAGAATTCTTTGTGGAGTTCTCGTAGTCACGAGCGGCCTAATGAACCTTGGACTGTTCGGATTTGAGCCTCCTATAGCTGAGTCCGGTGGAAGGCAGTTTCAGATAGCGATGCAAGAAGCCGGCTATTTTCTACCAATTATCACAGCAGTATTTCTAGTGGCAGGCGCCAGTATAATCCTTAATCGTTTGGGTGCTCTTGGGTCACTATTGCTAGCTCCCGTTTCGGCAAATATTTTGCTATTTCATGCAGTACTGGGAGGCGGTCAGGTAACATTGGCCATAGTATTTTCTGTAATCAACTTATATTGTATTTGGTACTACAGAAATGCGTATAAGCCACTTTTTAAGCCCCGAACATAAATTGATTTAGTGCTGCCGGCGTATACCTAGTGTGCACATTTTGAAGCCTACACATATCAAACAAATAAAAAAGGAAGCAGAGTGCGCAACCCAATTCCCGACTATTTCGACTCAGTGCTCGTTAGATTCAGGCAAAGATGCTGTATCGATGAAATCATTCGGCAACGTGTCCTTTCCGTCTCTCCTTGCCTTCTTCTCGATTCTGGTTTCGGGCTCTTTGTACAGGTCCAGATTTACCAGTCCCATAGAGATACCTTCAAATATGGTTGCCCATAGCACAACATTGTTTTTGCGCTTTTTTAGAAACGCGACCAATTTTGCCGACAGCAGGGCGAAGATCAGTAGTCCGCCGATTATGCTGTATTGCAGGCCTAAAGCATCATCCATAGTGCACTCTGAGGTTACACAGAAAACATCGGGTCAAAAACTGAAAATTCAAGCCATTGCTGAGCTGAGCGCCTTCCCAAGATGAAGCATGCGGGCTACTCGCAACTTCAATCCAGGTTGGCTCGCTCGCGCACATAGCGCGCGGCCTGTTCATGGGTGGCGAACCACACGTCGTCCTTTGACTTGATGTGCTCGATTAAACCTTGCAGGGCGACCATCCGTGAGCGGTGCCCGATAATGTGAGGGTGCATGGTTAGTAGAAACAGGGTGCCTTCTTCCCAGGCTGCATCGAATTCGTCGATCCACACCTGCATGATGTCCCGCGGGTTCATGTAGCGGGCACCGAGTGGATTGAATAGCGGGGCATCGTCCAGAATCCATTCCACCGGCAGCTCGACCACACCGGTTGGCTCACCATCCTGCAGGAGCTCATAGGGTCGATCGTCGTGCATCAGGGAGCTCTCATACAGCAAACCCAGATCACGTACGATCTGCAAGGTGTTCTCGCTGTGATTCCACGACGGCGCGCGAAAACCAACCGGACGCACACCAGAGATCGCTTCTATCTCGTCTATGGCCTGGCGCAGCAGACGCGCTTCGGTAGCACCATCGAGTGCCGTGTTCATCTCGTGGATCCAACCATGCACGCCAATCTCATGGCGACCGGATTGTTGTATTAATGCCGCCTGTTCCGGCGACAGCTTGAGACTCCAGGCTGGGAAGAAAAAGGTGGCAGGAATAGATTGCTCATCCAACAGGCTTACCACCCGGGGCAGCGCCACCCGCGAGCCATACTGCCCTTGTGATAAGGGTCCGATATTGATCTCACCCGTGCGCAGGCCCTGGATCGTCTCGTTGTCCACATCGAAGGAAAGCAGCACGGCGACTCGCGCGCCACCGGGCCAGGAATCTGGGGTCAGGTCTCTGCCTGCGCGTACCTGATTGACCTGGGAAAACACATACTCATCCGACCAGTTCCAGGGTTCGGTGGTGTTCTGGGCAAATGCAGCAGGGCTGATAAACAGCACCAGTGCCATTATGAACCTGGGCATGGTGATGGACGCATCGCTGCAGTGTCTGAGACGGAGCTTCATAAGGGTCTCCTTATAGATAGAAGGAAGAGCGTAGTAAACCCTACCTAAATACATCAAATCGACCCGCTTTAGTACCCCGGTGATCGACTCGATTGCTCTAATTCGCTGTGTATCCTGCGTGGACTTGCGTGAAGATGGCCTTTATTCTTCCCTTTCCGACAATCAATAGACTTAACTTCAATGGATCAGCCGGCACTACCCCTGGCCAAATATACGGTTCTGGACCTGAGTATCGCCAGAGCAGGCCCCACCGCCGTGCGCCTATTAGCCGACTGGGGCGCTAACGTGATTCGTATCGAGGCACCTACGGTCGGCGATATTGCCGGCAAGCGTCATGGGCCAGATTCGCAGAACCTGCATCGCAATAAACGCAGCCTCTGCCTTGATCTCAAGACCGACGCGGGTCGGGAGGTGTTTTTCGATCTGGCCAAACAGGCCGATGTGGTGGTGGAAAACTTTCGTGTCGATGTGAAGCACCGACTCGGCGTCGATTACGAGGCAGTCAAGCGAGTCAATCCAGCCATAATCTACGCCAGCATCTCCGGATTTGGTCAGGAGGGGCCCTACTCAAAACGGCCTGCGGTCGACCAGGTTATACAGGGCATGAGCGGGCTGATGTCGATTACCGGCGAGCCAGATCGGGGACCGATGCGAGCCGGCATCGCCGTGAGCGACACCTCGGCAGGTATGTTCCTGGGCCAGGGTATTTTGTTGGCGCTGTTGCAGCGCGAACAAAGCGGCGAGGGACAATGGGTGCACACGTCCCTGCTGGAATCCATGCTTTGCAAACTGGATTTTCAGGCGGCACGCTACACGATGAGCGGCGAAGTCGCCGCCCAGGAAGGCAATAATCACCCGACACTCTCTCCCATGGGAGTGTTCGATACCGCCGACGGGTTGGTCAATCTGGCGGCCAGCACCGATAAGATGTTTGCGGCTTTCTGTGATGCGATGCAGGCCGAGGAGTTATCTGCCAACGCCGCCTACCAGACCGTGGACGGTCGGCTGCGACAGCGCGAAGCGTTGTGGGGAAAGGTCAACCACCTCACCAGTCAGCACACCACTAAAGAGCTGGTGGACAAGCTCAATGCCGTGGGCATTCCCTGCGGACCGATCAATAACATACAAGAAGCCTTCGCTGACCAGCAGGTCGAGTTTCTGTCGATGACCAGGCAAGCACATCATGAGCAACTAGGCGACATCGATCTATTGCGCTCACCCATCAACCTGTCCAACCATGCCCAAGGTGAACAGTTCGACAGACCCGGCCCCGAACTCGGTGAACACAGCGTGGAGATTCTGCAACAACTGGATTACAGTGATGAGCAAATTACCGAGCTGATGCACAGCGGCGCCGTGCGCACATTTGTCCAGAAAGCAGACAACTAGAAACAGAAAACGGATACAACATGGAACTAAGCTCACCCACCCCGAAAATGCTGGCAGAACTGGACAACGGCATCGGCTGGATCACCTTTAACAACCCCGAACGGCACAACGCCATGTCGATGGACATGTGGCAGGGCCTGGCTGAGATTCTGCAACAGCTCGAAGCCGAGACCTCACTCAGGGTCGTCATTCTCAGAGGCGCCGGCGAGAAAGCCTTCGTCTCCGGCGCCGATATCTCCGAGTTCGAAGAGAAACGCAACAGCCAGGAACAACGGGATGCCTACGAGGCGGCGTTCGACGAGGCGCAAAACCGTTTGGCTCACTTCGCCAAACCCGTCATCGCCATGATCCAGGGCTACTGCGTCGGCGGTGGATTGGCGCTGGCACTGAATACCGATATTCGCATCGCAACCGAAGACTCCGTCTTCGCCATCCCAGCGGCCAAACTGGGACTGGGTTACGGCTACGAGTCGATCAAGACGCTGACCTCCATAGTCGGCCCCTCATTCGCCAAGGACATTCTGTACAGTGCTAGATTTTTAAAGACCGAAGAAGCGCTGTGCATCGGTCTGGTCAACCAGGTGGTGAGTCGGGAAGAGCATAGGGAGAAGGTGCTGGATTATGCCGTGACCGTTGCCGGAAACGCGCCACTGACAATCAAGTCCATCAAGGCCGCCGTGAGTCAGGTAGTCAAAGACCCGGGGCAGGCCAGTCCCGACTCTATCGCCGAGCTGGTTAACGACTGTTTTCTCAGTGATGACTACAAGGAAGGACGACAGGCATTTATGGAGAAGCGTAAGCCGGTGTTTAAAGGTTCCTGAATCACGCAATAAGGTTTCAGTCAAACTGCTCTAAAGTACGAGCTAATCAAGCTTGAGGAAACGAAAAATGAAAACAACTCCTGCTACGCTGATAATTCTAGTCTGTTCTCTCCTCGCGACTCTTCAGGCTGTACAGGCGCAGGACTATTTTGCTGCCGATGCCGTCAATCCCATCGCAGCCGGTGACAGCCTCTGGACCGAAGAGCTCACCTGGATCGAAGTTAGGGACGCCGTGGCTGCCGGAATGACCACCGTCATCATCGGCACTGGTGGCGTTGAACAGAACGGACCCTACCTCGTTACCGGCAAGCACAACTATGTGCTGGCGACCGTTATGCCAATTATCGCCGAAGAAATTGGCAATGCGCTAATCGCACCGATTGTTAAGTTCGTTCCGGAAGGAAGTATCGACGAGAAAAGTGGCCACATGGCTTTTCCGGGAACGATCAGCCTGGAGCAGACTACTTTTGAAGCACTCCTGACGGATATTTGTCGTAGCTATGCTGCTCACGGATTCACAGACATCGTGCTGATCGGCGACAGCGGCGGGAATCAACGTGGCATGGCAAACGTGGCAGAGTCATTGAACGCGCTGTGGCAAGACGCCGACACGCGTGTGCATCATCTTGCCGAGTTCTATACCGAGGACCGTTGGAGCTATGATTTCCTCAAATCCCAGGGCATCACCCAGATCGATACGGCGCCGCTGGTCGGGGAGTCCGAGGATCGGCGCACTGACCGGCGCAACAATATGCATGACGATATCTATTATGAGGCCCAGACAGCTGTTCAGGATCCAGAGTTGATACGTGCAAGACAACGCCTCGATGCTGGCTTGTTCTCATTGCATGGTGTGGATTTATCACCTGTGACTCGCATCGTTGAGATCGGCGAAGCACTAGCACGTTATCGGGCAGAAATTACAGCACGCGCTTTTAGCGAATCACTGAATACTCTACGATAGCAATCAGATTAGAGATGAAAGGGCTGCAGAACGTAGATAATTGAAAGGAGCAGGAGGTCGCTGATTCTCATTTGTCAGCGTTGCCGCTAAACCCTACTATAGTCTCCTAAAGAACACAGGAAAATAAGAGAGCCAAACAATGGATGACCAGTCTCGCAGACGATTCCTTCAAACCCTCGCTGTTGCAGCCCCTTCGCTTATGGTTGTAAACCAGTTGATGGCCCAGGTGCCGGACACTTTTAGCCCCGACATCGGCCCCTACCCCGACGCCTGGCTACCGGATGGTGTTCGTTCCCGTTTCGTCGACAACGTCAATGGCCTTAGAATACACGTGCTCGAGGCAGGCTATGAGACGCCGAACCGGCCGGCACTGCTATTGCTGCACGGCTTTCCCGAGTTGGCCTACAGCTGGCGCAATATCATGGTGCCACTGGCGGAGGCGGGTTATCACGTGTTCGCGCCGGATGTGCGTGGCTATGGCCGCACCACCGGCTGGGACAGCGACTATGACGCGGACCTGACACCGTTCCGCACGCTGAACAAGATACGCGATGCATTGGGCCTGGTGATGGCTTTCGGCTACACCCACGTCGATGCAGTGATCGGACACGATGCTGGTTCACCGCTGGCCGGATGGTGTGCCCTTACGCGCCCTGACATATTCCGTTCGGTGGTCATGATGAGCGCGCCCTTCGGTGGTATTCCTTCGATTCCGTTCGATACTGTGAACAACCCGCCACCGGCTCGGAATACTACTGGTCCGAGCATCTACGAAAACCTGGCCACTCTGCCGCGGCCGCGTAAACACTATCAGCGCTACTACAGAACTCGCGAAGCGAACGAGAATATGTGGCATGCCAGCCAGGGCATCAACGATTTCATCCGTGGTTATTACCACTACAAGAGCGCTGACTGGGACGGGAACAAGCCTTATCGACTCGCCGCCCGCACGGCACAAGAGTGGGCGAAAATGCCAACCTACTACATCATGGATTACGCCGACGGCATGGCCGAAACCGTGGCCAAGGTAATGCCCACGGCGGCGCATACAAACCGCAACCAATGGCTAACGAATGCCGAACTCGCTGTGTATGCCGAAGAATATGGTCGCATCAGTTTCCAGGGCGGTCTGAATGGTTACCGCATGGGGGGTGCTGGCATCGGTGCGGCGGAGACGCAACTGTATGCCGGCAAGACGATCGATCAGCCCAGCATGTTTATCAGCGGTGCCAGCGACTGGGGCACCTACCAGAGTCCTGGTTCGTTCGAGCGCATGCAGGAAGTCAACTGTACCGACATGCGCGCGGTGCTTCTCGTACCAGGCGCGGGCCATTGGGTGCAACAGGAACAACCGCAACCAACCAGCGGACATATCCTGGATTTTCTTGGTAGCCTCGGTTGATTAATCAGCAGTCCCTCTGCATGTTAGACCGCAAACTATAAGCTATGATCTGATTGGATAATAAACTGTTCGATCAAATAATGGCAAGAGACCAGCCATGAGCACTCACCGGATTACAAACAGGATTGTAGTGACAGCTGCTGCACTCGCCGTTGCAGCTTGCGCGCCGGAAGCAACTGTAGTTGAAGAAGTTCCTCTCGCAACGGCTTCGACGTTTTCAACCACCCACTACGCACTGCAGAACAGACCGGATGTGCGAGGGCTGACCGGTGCCGTGTCTGGCGATCATCCACTGGCGGCACAGGCCGGTTTACGCATCCTGCAGGAAGGTGGTAATGCAACCGATGCGGTAATCGCCATGGCCGGTGTTCTGGCGGTCGTGCGTCCCCATATGAATGGTATTGGCGGCGATGCCTTCGGTATTTTCTATGAAGGTGCGACAGGCGAGATCACCGCACTGAATGCCAGCGGACGGGCTGGTGCAGTGGCTACGCCGGAGTTTTTTGCGGCAGCCGGCGTGTCACGCATTCCCGGAGCGGGGGCGCTCTCGGTGAGTGTTCCCGGCGCCGTGGCTGGCTGGGTGGACGCCCATGAGCGCTTCGGTAGCATGGATTTCGACTACCTGCTCGAGCCCGCCATCGAATATGCCCGTGGCGGCTTCGCCATCTCTACCCGCCTGGCTATGGATTTCGAAGCGCAGGGGAACAACCTTAACGATGAAGGCCGTACGCTTTATCTCCCTGACGGCGCAGCACCTCCAGTCGGTACCCTGCTAATAAATACAGCGTTAGCCGATTCCCTTGAGACCGTGGCCCGGGAAGGCAAGCAGGGCTATTACAATGGCTCGATTGGCCAGCAGCTTGCCGCTTTCATTACCGAGCAGGGCGGTCACTTGGGCGCGGAAGACTTCGCCAGCCACACCTCTACCTGGGTTGAGCCGGTGCGCGGTGAATACCTGGGTCATTCCATCCTCGTCATGCCGCCCAACACACAGGGTATTGCGCAACTGGCCTTGATGGAGATGTCCAAGTCTCATCCTGTCGAGTCGATGGGGCACAACAGCGCCGAGTATCTGCATACACTTATCGAATTGAAGAAACTGGCGTTTGCCGATCGGGATCGCTGGATTGCCGATCCGCAACTAGCCGAGGTGCCAGTAGAACAATTGCTGGACGCCGATTACCTGCGCGATCGGGCCGCGCTGGTCGATACCACTCAGGCTGCCGAATCTGTGGAGCCGGGTTTCGGCGACGAGATATATTCAAATACTGACAAGCAACGGGAAGACGCCGGCGATACTGTCTACATCACCGCAGTCGACCAGTGGGGCAATGCTGTGAGTTGGATTCAGAGTAACTTCGCCGGCTTCGGCTCCGGCCTGCTGGAATCGGAAACCGGCATCCTGCTGCATAACCGTGGTGCATTGTTCTCGCTGGAGACCGGGCATCCCAACGAAGTGGCACCGGGCAAGCGTCCCTACCACACACTGTCGCCCCTGATGTCGTTGTATCCCGACGGTGAATTCGCGTTTACGCTGGGTACCCCCGGCGGCGACAGCCAGACACAGTCACTGTTGCAGATCGTACACAATATGCTGCTGTTCGACATGACGCCGCAACAGGCCATCGAGGCGCCACGGTTTCGTTCCTCGGGGGGATTGAATGTCGCAATCGAGAATCGCATCGGCGCCGACGTGTTGAGTGGCCTGCAATCCCTCGGTCATAATTTACGCGTGGTAGATGACTGGACCGCGACCTTTGGCGGCGCCCAGATGATTCATCACAATCGTTCTAATGGTGTGTTAACCGTGGCTGCCGACCCGCGTCGTGAGGCTTACGCGCTGGCATATTAAAACTATTCGACCAAAAGAAGAACCAGACTATGAAAACAAGAATTACTCAATTGTTCATCGCAGCGCTCACACTGCTAATCACTTCAACCCAACTCATTGCACAACAGGATAACTGGGCACGCCCGTTTCCCGGATTCCGCGTCATTGGCGATATTTATGGAGTGGGTAGCTATGACCTGAGTGTATTTCTCATCACTTCCGATGCAGGGCATATCCTGATCAATACCGGCCTGGAAGATTCGACTCAGTTGATTCGGGACAACATGGCGACGCTCGGCTTCGACATGGAAGACATTTCGATACTGCTCACCCAACAGGCTCATTGGGATCACACAGCAGCGATGGCTGAGATAAGGGAAATCTCGGGCGCGGAGATGTGGGCAACGGTGGGCGATGCCAAGGTCATGATCGATGGCGGTTTCTCCGATCCCCATTTCGGAGGCCGTGAATCATTCCGACCCGTAGTAGTTGACAAGATCATTCGCGACGGGGAAGTCATCGAGCTGGGAGACATACGCCTGACGGTGCACGATCATCCGGGTCACACCGAGGGCAGTTCCAGCTATTCCATGCAGGTCAGCGAAGCTGGCCGTGACTACCAGGTGCTGATCGCCAATATGGGCACCATCAATGCGGGCAAGCAGTTAACAGTTGATCCAACCTATCCCGGAGTCTCCGAGGATTTCGCCAACACTTACCGCAAGCAGAAGGCCATGGATGTGGATGTGTGGGTGGCGGCCCATGCCAGTCAATATAACTTTCACGAGAAATACCAGGTGGGCCAGGCTTACAGCCCTAATACCTTTGTAGACCCGGCGGGTTTTGTTCGCGCCGTCGAGCGTCTCGAGCAGGCCTATCAGGAGTATATTGCCGAGGAACAGCGCTGAGCTTCCGCGCAGCCTCAAAAGCACTGCTTCGAACCGGCTGAGACTGCATAAACTCTTGCCAAATCAGGGTGCTGCAGGTATTGTCTATGACATAAAAATAAAACTAAATCGGCCTCTTTCAAGGACCGATGCGAGGTGAAGATGCTAACCCTGCGAGTATCTAACCGAGTGATGTTGTACGTCTTTTTGGCGATTACCGGTTTTTTTCCATTCGGCGTGTACGCCCAGGATCAGGTCTCTTTGGGAGCTGAGTTCTTCAGTCACGAAATTCGACCCATCATGGAGCGGACCTGCTGGAACTGTCATAGCGATCAGATCCAGAGTTCTGGACTCGATCTCAGTAGCCGGGATGCTGCCCTGGCTGGTGGCAGTCGTGGCCCGGCAATCGTGCCCGGGAATGCCGATGAGAGTAGATTGTTTCGACAGATTTCCGGTCTCGAAGGCCCGCTGATGCCACTCGGTGTAACCCTGTCGGATAATGAAATCGAAGCGGTGCGCACCTGGATCAATGACGGCGCCGAATGGGATGCGCAGGCTGCCACCGCCGTAGCCGGCGAGAGCTACACCGCCTTCGCCACGGACGTGCCTGATTCGGCACGCGAGTATTGGGCTTTCAAGCTGCCCGTCAACCACCCGTTGCCGGAGGTGGCTAATTTCAATCATCCAATCGATCGTTTCCTCGAGCAGCAACGTCTGGACAGTGGTGTAACGGCGGCGCCAAAAGCCGATCGACTCACTCTGTTACGGCGTGCCTATCTCGACTTGATCGGATTGCCACCGACTATCGCCGAGACCGAAGCCTACCTGGCCGATACTGCGCCCGGAGCCTGGCAACGTGTGATTGACAAACTACTGGCCTCGCCGCAATACGGCGAACGTTGGGGACGACACTGGCTCGATGTGGCACGTTATGCCGATTCCGATGGTTATGAGCAGGACGTGGACCGGGCCAATGCTTGGCGCTATCGCGATTACGTCGTCGATGCGTTTAACGATGACAAGTCCTATGCGCAGTTCATTACCGAGCAGGTGGCCGGTGACGAGTTGGATGAGACGACCCATGAGACGCGTATCGCAACCGGTTTTCTGCGGGCAGGTCCGCGGGTAAATTTTCGTGAGAAAGACAATCCGGAGCGGCGTTGGGACTATCTCGATGACGTGCTGGCCACTCTGGGTCGCGGTGTGTTGGGCATGACCATTCAGTGCGCCCGCTGCCATGACCACAAATTCGATCCGATTCTCCAGAAAGACTACTACAGCTTAACCAGTGCTCTCTTCGGCTATGTCGAGACAGAGTATCCGATGCTGCCGGACGACCAGGCGCAGGATTACCTGAGAAGGACCGCCGAACTCGATGATCAGGTCTCTGTAATTCGGGAACAGATTCGGGAACTCGAACAACCCTACCTGACCGAACTGAAGGTCGAGCGCATCCGACGTGAGTTTCCCCAGGATGTACTCGATGCAGTATTGACCCCCGAGGATGAGCGCAGCGATGGACAGCAATTGCTGGCGGCCCAGGTGCTCACTATCGGTGTGCCGCGTGCCCAGGTGGATGCCGCCATGTCGGAGGCGGACAAGACTCGCCGAGAAGTCCTGCAGGGTCGGGTACAGGAAGTTCAAGCATCGCGCCCGGAACAACCGGCGATGCTGGAGATCGTCACCGACGGCGATTATCGATACACACCGGACCGTGCCGGGGATAATGTATTGGGTTGTCCGGAGTGCCGCATTCAACCGACCGAACCCGGCAGCTTCCTGCACCAGGGACCGGATCGCTACGAAGTGCCGCCGGCTAATTTCCTGATTCGAGGTGATCCGTTCAGCCTCGGGCCGGAGCTTGAACCGGCTTATCTGACTGTGGCGACCTATGGCGATCCGCTTACCGTGATTCCCCGGACCAATGGCCGCACGTCGGGGCGACGGCTGGCCCTGGCAAAATGGCTGACCTCACAAGACAATCCGCTGACGGCTCGGGTGTGGGTGAATCGTGTATGGCATCACCATTTCGGGCGCGGCATTGTCGCCAGCCTGGATAATTTCGGTGTGGTGGGTGATCGGCCCACACACCCGAAACTGCTGGATTGGTTGGCGCTGGAGTTCATGGACAAGGATTGGAGCACGAAGGAGTTGCACCGATTGATCATGACCTCACAGGCCTACCAGATGGCATCCGCTTTCGACAACGCGGCGAACAACCTGGCGGACCTCGAGAATCACCTGATGTGGCGTTATCGACCGCAGCGGCTCGAAGCCGAAGCGGTGCGTGATGTCATCATGGCCAGCAGCGGTGGTATTGACCTTACTGTGGGCGGTGAGCCGATCTTCCCCTACATACCCCAGGATATACTGGATACCGCCGCGCTGTTTGGTCGCTGGGATAACCAGGCGGACGGCCCGGACGTGTGGCGACGCAGCCTCTATGTGTACCGGCGTCGCACATTGAGCTATCCGTTCTTCGATACCTTCGATCTGCCCGATCAGAACATCACCGCGGCCTACCGAAATACGTCAACAGTGGCACCGCAGGCGCTTACTCTGCTGAACAATCCATTTATCGTCGGCCAGGCTCAGCTGTTCGCCCGGCAGGTGGAAGAAGTTGTGCCGTATGACGTCGACAGGCAGGTAGCATTGGCTTATCAAACCGCCCTGACGCGACTCCCCACTGCGGCTGAGGCAGAGATTGGTAGAGAGTTGGTTGCAGAAGGGTCGCTGGAAGATCTTACTCACGTAATTTTTAACTTGAGCGAATTCCTCTATAGAAGGTAGCAAGACTACTAGCCCGCAGGGTTTGGGAGACAAGCAAATGAGTCACGCTCCAAAGAAAAAATTCTGGTCCCGCCGTGATTTTCTTATGCAGTCCGGTGGTGGAATTGCCGGCATGGCATTGGCCTCGATGCTGGATAGGGATGGCGTGTTTGCCCAACAACCGTCATTGGATGCGCAATGCAGTGCACAGTTCTCTGGCGCATTCGAGCCCAAGCAGCCGCATTTTGCGCCGCGCGCCAAGAATGTCATCTCGCTGTTCATGAGTGGCGGTCCCAGCCAGCTGGACACTTTCGACTACAAGCCGGCGTTGACCAAGTACGCTGGCGTGCCACTGGAAGACGTGATTGGTGAGAAATTTGCCGTGCGTCAGGGCATGCCCGGGCCGTTAATGCCCAGCCCGTTTGAATTCAAGCAGCACGGTCAGAGCGGCATGTGGGTGTCGGAGCTGTTTCCGCACATCGCCAGGCATGTCGATGACATCGCCTTTATCAAGTCGCTGTACGGCCGGTCCAACGACCACATCCAGTCTACTTACGAGATGCAGACGGGTCAGATTCGCATGGGTTTCCCCAGCGTGGGTTGCTGGGTGACCTATGGATTGGGCTCGGAGAGTTCCAGCCTGCCGGCCTTCGTGGTGATGAACGACTACCGTGGTGGGCCCTTGGGAGGTCCGAATGACTGGGGCTCCGGTTTCATGCCGGCCAGTTACCAGGGCACCCTGTTCCGTTCCAGCGGCGATCCGATTGTCGACCTTGAAACACCAGATGGCATGACGCCGGACCAGCAACGGGCACGGCTCGATGTGTTGGCGCGACTCAATCAGATGGACATGGAGAAATACCCCGGCAACTCGGAACTGGCGGCACGCATCTCTTCCTACGAGCTTGCCTATCGCATGCAGGGCTGTGCGCCAGAGGCGATCGATATTCGAGCCGAGTCTGAAGAAACCAAGAAACTCTATGGACTCGACGAGGCTATTACCACCCCATTCGGTACCCAGTGTCTGATGGCACGCCGGTTGGTGGAGCGGGGTGTGCGCTTCGTGCAATTGTTCATGGGAGGTGTGGGCGTACAAAACACCGACACCTGGGATGCCCACAGCAATTTAGTAGAAAACCATACGCTGCATGCCGCTGAATCCGATAAGCCGATCGCCGGCCTGATTGCCGACCTGAAGGCGCGCGGTATGTTGGATGATACGCTGATTGTATGGCACGGCGAATTCGGCCGCATGCCGATCTCTCAGCGTGGTGTAGGGCGTGATCATAATCCTGGCACCCAGACCGCCTTGATGGTCGGTGCGGGTATCCAGGGCGGTCAGTCCATTGGGGCTTCAGATGAATGGGGTTATAAGGCATTGGAACAGCCGATCTCAGCCCATGATATGCACGCTACTGTTCTGACACTGCTTGGACTGGATCATGAAAAACTTACCTTCCGATACAGCGGTCGTGACTATCGATTGTCGGATATCGAAGGCAAGCCGATACCTCAGATTATTGCATAGCGCCAGGACTCACAGTTAAAACGTCGACACGTAAGATAGCCGGCACTGGCCATTCTTTTCTTTCTCAGTCGTTCTGTTGTCTATCCAGCTCTTGCTGCAAGGCCGGTGCCAGCGGGTAGATGTCTCTAAATCGGAATTGTCTGTTCTGCAGTAATTCGAGTTGAAAAGCTTCTCTGGCGTCAACGGTAGCGGCGTATTCCAGCACCCGGCCAAGCAGTTCGGGGGGGAAGAAGAACACACCACCGTCATCCCCCACCACGATATCACCCGGCAGTACAGTCACACCCCCGATGCGCACAGGTGTGTTGTATTCCACACCTAACCACGACGTGGTGTGGGGGTCAGAAAACTTGTGCAGCACCGGGAAGCCTTCGAAGCGATTGTCCTGCAGGCCGGTTAAATCTCGCATCCCACCATCGATTACTACGCCCGCGGCGCCGCGCATCTGAATACCAGTGGCTCCCATGTCGCCAAACAGATTATGGCCCTCGCTGCCGCCCAGTTCGGCCACCACGACGTCACCAGGCTGGGCTTCTTCCGCGGCGCGGGCATAGTAGCGCCGGTCCCAATTGCCTTCCTCAGCCAGAACATTGGCAGCCCGTGTCAGATCCGGTCGAGGCGGCAGAAAGCGCATAGTGAGGGCACGGCCGACCAGGCGTTCACCGGGGCGCGTGTTGGCGAAGCCGGTTGCATAGTTAAGGCGATACTCACCGATTGCGCTGAAGATGACTTCCAGGGGTACGCTGCGCAGTTCCTGCAGTTGTGCTGCGGTCACATCGGGTCGGTCCGGATCAAGCACATCCATGATGGCTGAGTATGAGCTGCGATTGGTTCTGAATCCTTCCGGCACTGCCACATCGCTTGCGAAGTTCTGGTTATAGGGCTGCTGAGCATAGGTGGTGCCGGTGCTCACCAGTAATGAGTAACAGAGAATGTAGAGAGTCGCGCGCATGGTATTCGCTCCGGGTGCTGTGTGGGTTCTAAGCAGATTGTTTGAGTGCGCCGATGGCTGCATCATTTCCTTTGATCCACACTTTGGGCTGTTTCACGATTCGGGTCAAGAAGGGTTGCTCGGCGATCAATCTGTCTCTGAATTGCGCTGTAGTGTAAATTTTAGGGCTGATGGATTTGCCCAGAATCTTTTCAGCCTCAGGCAGCTGAATCAGTAACGCAGCATAGGTCAGTGAATCGCTAACCACTATTAGATCGATGCCGCCAGTGACGTTTTGCCTGGCTTTAGGGATTGAGTCATAGACAAAGGCGAGCTGGATTTGCTGCTCAATGGGTTTGAGTGACGAGCCTAAAATGTCCACCACTGCTGAAGTCTTGCGAATAATGCTGACAAGATCTGCATAGATGGGATTGTCAGAATTTGCCTGATAGTGAAGTTGGTTGCCCGCTTTCCTAACATTCAATAATCCCGCTGACGCTAAGCGTTCCAGCTCCCGCCGCACAGTACCGCGCCCCATATTGGCGCTGCGTACTACCTCGTTAGCATAGAAACTTTGTTCTGGATTGCCATAGATGAGTCCCAATACCCGTTGTTGGGTTTTGGTAAAGAGGGCATTGGAGATGGTGGCTTTCGCGCTGCTCATGGAAGAAAAGACCTAAAATGGGTACTCTAATACCCAATTTGGGTCTTTTCAAGGGTTTACCGCAGAAAATCAGAGCCTTTTTCGGGTTACCTGGCGTTGGTCGAGAGAAAGGTGAGCAGTTCCCTCTCGATGCTGTCCGACACACCCGGCACGAACAGGATAGTAAGCGCGGTTACAACAGTGACCGCAGCACACAGGATCAGATAGTTTTTAGCTTTCATTTTTTCGGTCCTTGTTTAGCGCGGTTGCAATTCAAATACCCAGCTATTGCCGGCTTCGATGCCTGCCCTGGCGGCCTGGATAGCGGCCGGTGGAGGCGATGGCATGTCGGAATACTTGGTAAGTAATTTGGCAGCAACGCCATTCAACGCGTCACCCCGTTCGATCCTAACCAAGCTTCTCGGATAACGAATGTCATTAACACGCAGCACACCCTGGTTGTTGCCCGCGTCAGCCTCGATAGCCCATTCTTTCCAGAGCCTGCCGAGAAATGAATTCATGTAACCGGAGATGACATAGATCTTGCCTTCGCTTTCCAGTATATAGATCAGTCGTGATGACATTGGATCATTCAGCTGTAACTCGATTGTCGGGATCGTGTCGGTAAAACTCCAATCGGGTTCCGAACCCGTATACAACTCACCGGAGGTCATTTCACCCCCGGGGAACAGGATCGATGGCCCGTCGGCATTGCGATTGTCAAACCGCAGCGTCGCCATGGCGACGGCAGGGATGAGAAGAAGAATTCCCAGCACTTGCAGTACTATTTTTATATTTTTCATATCGCTTCCTTGAGTCCCTTTGATTTCTTAGTTTTCAGAATTGCCTTCACGTGCGCGTTGTTCCTCGATGCGAGCCCCACGCAGAATATAGGTCATCGCGTAATTACCTTCATGGCAGGCATATTCGTACTGAATGTAACCGTCCAGTTTCGGCATCGGGCGCACGGCGGTCCAGGGTTGGGTGTACACCGTGGGATCTTCGATGGTGAACTGATAATCGATCATGTCATCGCTGACACGTGTGAATCGTTCGATTGATTTGGTGTTTCGCGAAGACGGATAGCGATGCCGTGTCTTGTCGCTGAAGTTAGCCGTCTCCACGACCAGCGTATTACCTTCCCAGTAGCCGCGGGAGGCGCCATTCCACTGCCGGATATCGTCATCCAGTTGCGGGCGCCCATCGATGGGGATAATTCTGACATCGTGAATCATCTCGACATAGATGGCTACGAAGTCCTTGTTCTGGAAGATCTGATAAGAATTGTTATAGCCGGACGAAATCGGCGGCACGCCATGGTAGGTGATACAGCGGTCCCAATTGGTCCTGTTCAGCCAGGAGTCGGCGGGGTGTTCTCGGGTATAGGCAGATGCGGCTCGCTGCCTGGCTATTGCTTCTTCTCTTACCGGCAGACGGCCATCGGGAGGATCGACAATGAGTGAGGTCCGCAGATCGGCGGATATTTCGCCGCGGTCGAACCATTCATAATTATAGCTGCCCACATCGCCTGGGCGATCCGTCGGCTCGCGCTGTGTGTTGGTATAGATTTCAGCCGCTTCTTCAGGAGTGTAGAACTCCTTGCCTTCGAGGCGTGTTGGGCGTTGCAGGGGGGTGAGGCTGGCGTAAGACCAGACTCCCATGATGTCCGGGTCACCCCAGGGAGTCTTATTATCGTAATTCTGCGCCAGCGCTTGCCCGGACAGGCTTAACAAGCCGGCCAATAGAAGTGCTGTTACTGCGACGAACCTGTTATTCATTGACTGTCTCCGTCACGTTTCGATACCTGTAGGATAAGAGTCACGGCGGTGAATGTCTACATTCGATAGCAGGCTCTGAATCAACGTGGTAGGATTTGCCGCAATGAGAATAACAATTCTAAAAATGGTCCTTGCCGGGCTTCTCTCCCTGCCGATGGTGGGCGTTGCAACGGCCCAGGACAGCACCCGACAGCTCATTGAAGTAGAGTCACTGGGACCACAGATCGGCGAACAAGCCCCGAATTTCAGCCTGCCAGACCAGAATGGTCAAATCCACACGCTCGAGTCAATCATGGGTCCGAATGGGGCGATGCTGCTGTTCCACCGTTCGGCCGACTGGTGACCCTACTGTAAAGCGCAACTCGTGGAGTTGCAGGAACGCCTGGAAGAGCTGGAAAACTCAGGTTACGGCATTGCCGCGATAAGCTATGACTCCGAAGCAGTGCTGGCAGATTTTGCCCAACGCCGTGGTATCACCTTTCCGCTGCTGTCCGATGACGATTCGGCCATTATCACCGAGTTCGGCATCCTCAATACGGTAGCCGCTGAAGGCCTCGGGCCCAATGCGGATGATGCGGCGGTGCAGGCCGATGTGGCCAGATTTGTCTCAGTGTTTGGCGCGAGCCAGCTCATTGTCGGTACGCCGTATCCTGGCACTTTTATGCTCAACAGCGACCGTGAAGTGACCTCCCGTTTCTTCGAAGAGTTTTATCGCGAACGCAATACCACCTCCAACGTGATGCTGAAACTGGGAGTGGGAGTGTCCCCAATTGAAGCCGTGCAGGGATCTACTGCCCATCTTAAGTTCACCGCCTATCCCAGCAATTCCACAGTGACGGTCGGTACGCGTTTTTCACTGGCACTGGAAGTGGAGCCCGGGCCCGAGATGCATGTCTATGCACCGGGCGCTGAAGAGAAGGGCTACCGGGTAATCGGTTTTGAACTGGCACCGACTCCGCTGGCTCGCATTGAGCCGGTGCAGTACCCGGAGTCTGAGATCTATTACTTCGAGCCGCTGGATGAATACGTCCCGGTCTATCAGGAACGCTTCACGCTCCTGCAGGAAATCGTCATGCATGCCGATGCCGAAGCAGAAGGCATTATGGCCGACCTCGATGCGCTGACACTAACCGGTACTTTGGAGTATCAGGCCTGCGACGATGCGATCTGTTTCCTGCCGCAGTCGATTCCTGTTTCGTTTACTGTCGATCTGGAAATGCCGGATCGACAACGAGCACTTCGCTAGCCGCCTCATCAATTACCAGAGCTTAGCGCGGATTGTCCCTCATGAATTGGACGATGACTTCGGCGAGTTCTTCACCTTTCTGCTCCTGCAGAAAATGACCGGCACCTTCGATAGTCACATGATTCTGACCCTGTGCGCCGGGAACATCGCTCTGAAAAACCGCAAAACCACCGGCGGTAATCGGATCGCTGTCACTGAACGCCGTTAGAAAGGGCTTCTGCCATTGTCGGAAAACTTCCCAGGCGGCGGCATTCGCCACGGCGCCGGGGTATTCGATGGAGACCGGTACCCGCTGCGGCATGATAAGCGCGCCGGCCTTATAGGAAGGATCCGGGAAGGGCGCATCGTAGGCGTCTTGCACGGTCGGGTCGCCGACATTATTTGCGATCATGGTGCCGGTCGGAATATCGCCGCGTTCGACCATGGCCTGGTTCATCGCCTTCCACTGCATGAAGGCACCGGAGATTGCTGATTCGCTATTGGTCGGCGCCGGCAAAGCAGTGTTGCCTACCACCACTCGCGCAAAGCGGGCTTCGTTCTCGGCAACCACACGCAAGCCAATGAGCCCGCCCCAGTCCTGCCCGAAGAACGTGACGCCATTGAGGTCCAATTGCTCCATCAGTTCGGTCATGGCATCCACATGAAACAGGTAGGTATGGGTATCCATCGAGGTGGGTTTGTCGGAACGGCCGAAGCCAATCAGGTCCGGCACGATGGTGCGATAGCCGGCGGCATTCAGCACCGGAATCATCTTGCGGTACAGATAAGACCAGGAGGGTTCGCCGTGAATCAGCAGCACCGTCTCGCCGTCGGGTGGTCCCTCATCCAGGTAGTGCACACGGTAGCCGCGAATATTCAGGTAATGGGGTTGGAAATCGTAGCCCGGCAGATTCTCGAAGCGGCTGTCCGGGGTGCGTAGTACTCCGGGCCGAATTTCATCGGCCAGTGTCAGGCTCCCAGGCAATAGGAGCAAAAGGATCGTGACCAAGGATGTGACTCTCATGATGATTCCTTATCTATATGGCGTTTAGTTTACTTCCATTCACTCGCCGGTTCATCGGGATCCGAACGCAAGAAGCGAATCAGGTCTGTATGAAACCGATCGGGTATTTCGATCTGCGGTGCATGGCCGATGCCGGGATACAGTAGTATCGTCGAGTTCTGCAACTGGTCGTTCACATTGTGCGCCAACTCTGCAAAATTTGCCGCCAGGCCATCTTCTTCGCCAGCCAGTACCAGGGCCTTGCTGTCGATGTGTTGCCAGTCGTAGACCACCGGATCGTTGTACAGCATCCCGCCCTGTAGTCTTCTCACCATCGATAAACGAGGCCATTCGCCACTCATGGTCTGACCGAATTGCCGGCGTACGAATTCCAGGTGAGCCGGTGGCCACTCCTGCGGAAAGTAGCGTCGGTGCCCGGCCAGGATTGAGCGGTAGCTGGAAGTGCCAACACCGCCGACATAGGGATCACTCCAGGGTCGACCCTGGCGCTGATCCGTCAGCCCGATCTGGTTGACCATCACCACATGTGTCGTGACATCCGGGTACAACATGGCGAAACGGCTCACCACCATGCCCCCCATTGAATGCCCGACGATGGCTGTCTCTTCGATGCCTAATTCATCGAGCAGTGCTTTCATGTTGGCGGCGACGAAATTGAAGTTATAGGGAATGATCGGCTTGGAAGACTTGCCGTAACCGATGCGGTCTACAGCCAGTACTCGAAAACCTTGCGCAGACAACTCATTGATAGTGGGCGTATAGGCTTCCGCATAGAAATTCATGCCGTGTTGCCATAACACAGTCTGGCCGTTGCTACGCCCGGTAGGGGCAACATCCATATAAGCCATGCGCATATCCTGGTCGAAACGATTCAACTCCAGAAAATGCACCGGATAAGGGTAGGGTATCTCCTCAAAATTAGCCGACACTGGACCCCAATCCGCAGGTGGTTCCACAGGCGGTTCGGCTGGCCATTGCTCGGCTGCCAGCGCAGTCCCCATACTGCAGAGCAGCGCAGTAGTGGAAAGTGAAACAATCCATTTTTTAATAATTAACATAGTGCGGGTCCTATACTTCTCAAGAAATTATTAGGGTCAGGTCTAACTCTAAATACCATTAGGTTCCATGATAGATTGGTAAATCAGGCGCTTCGAAGTGGAACGCACATCCGGCATTCTACTACCTGTCTGTTGAATCATGCCGACGAACACCAGTTCTTCAACCGGATCGATCCAGAACCAGGTGCCGGCAGCACCACCCCAGTAGTATTCGCCTGTTGAGTAGCCTTCGGCTTCGACCGGATCTTCGATGATGGCGAAATCCAGGCCAAAGGAAGTGCCGCCCAGTCCGGACATTGCCCCACCCATACCGGGAGGAGTCTGGTCACGGTGCATCAGGTCAACCGTCAGCGGTGCCAGGATTCGCACACCGTCCAGCTCCCCACCATTTAACAGCATCTGGCTGAAGCGCATGTAGTCCATTGCGGTGGAAACCAGGCCACCACCGCCGGATTCGAAGACCGGGTCTTCCAGAAAATTCGCTCCATCGAAAATTTCTGCAGCCTGTAGCTCGCCTGAATCATCGTAGTTGTATACCTGGGCGAACCTGGAGACCTTCTCTTCGGGTACATGGAAGTCCGTATCGGTCATGCCCAATGGATCGAAGATGCGTTCTTCCAGAAATTCACCGAAGGACTGCCCGGCTAATTTCTCAACGAGATAGCCCTGTACATCAACCGAGACACTGTACTCCCAGAGTGAACCCGGCTGGTGTTTCAAGGGGATGCTGCCGAGTCTGCTGGTGAATTCCTGCAAGGTCAGGTCGGTACTTAGTAATTCGTTTTCTTGGTATTGTGTATCCACTGCCGATTGCGCGAAGATACCGTAGGTCAAGCCACCGGTATGGCTCATCAGTTCCCGGATTGTCATCTTGTGATTCTGCGGTTCCGTGATCATGTTGCCATTCTCATCTTCACCGGCATAGACCTGTAGATCCTTGAGCTCCGGTAGATACATCTCAACCGGATCGGCCAGGCGAAACTTGCCTTCTTCGTAGAGCACCATCAATGCGACGCCGGTAATGGGTTTGCTCATGGAATAGATTCTGAAGATGGCATCGTTGGTCATCGGTGCCTGGGCCTCCAGGTCACGGTAGCCCACCGATTCGAAATGTACGATCTTGTTGTCACGCGCTGCCATGGTGACCACACCGGCCAGCAGTCCATCGTCGACGAAACCCTGCATGGCGGCGGTGACCCGATCCAGCCTGCTGGTATCCATGCCGGCGGCTTCGGCAGCAACCAGTTCCAGCGCACTGCTGGAATCGCGTACTGCCACTGACTGAACGGCTGTGTTGTCGCTTACCGGTGCGCAGGCTGCCAGCACTACAATGCAGGCAGCGATCAGTATTTTAGGGAACTGGTTTTTGTTGGTTTCCAGTAGATTGAATTGCATGATGTACTCCTTTTTCAAAATCGGGTTGTTGCTAATTTAGCGTGCAGGCAAGGCAAACACGAACAGATTGGTGCCGCGGCTGGGGCGTAATTCCGGCGTCAGATTGATCTGCCCGCCACCGGTGTTAACTGCTACATATTGTACGCCGTCTACCGAGTAGGTGATCGGGTAGCCACTGACTGAGGAACCCAGGTTTACTTCCCACAAGACCTCGCCAGTCTCATGATCGAAGGCACGAAAGCGGCCATTGGAATCGCCGCCGAAGATCAGTCCACCACCAGTAGCCGCCAGTGACATAGTGCCAGCTCGTTGTTCGAATAGCCATTCGGTGCGACCCGTTTCTGCCGAGATCGCCCGTACTGTGCCGAGGTTGGTGGTGCCCGGGGTAATTTGATGGCGGGCCGCCAGCTGGTAGATATCCAACCCGCCCTGGCCGCCTGCGGTAAGCGCGCGCGCCGTTTCACTCTCGAAGTTGCCGGTAGCCAGCATATTGGCGCAGGTGTTTCGCAGCGGGTAATACATGGTATTGGTTAGCGGGCTGTAGGCTCCGGCTTCCCAGTCCTTGCCGCCGGTCCAGGTAGGGCACACGAACACAATCTGTTCGGCTTCCCGGAAGATGATCTCCGGATTCTCGGTGACTGCGCCGGCGCCGTCGATGTCTATGATGACGTTCTGCTCAACGGTCTCTGTTGCCCATAGGAACTCACCGGTTGCCCTGTCTAATGTGTAAACCACACCGGTCTTGCCGGGAATGCCGGTAATCACTTTTCTAGTTTCCCCAGAACGAAAGTTAGGGCTAATCCATCTGACCTCATCGGGATCCGGGGCGACAACAGTTTCAACTAACAGTCGTTCGAAGGGATGATCGAGATCCCAATGGTCGTTCAGATGTTGGTAGTACCACCGAATTTCTCCGGTATCAACCTCCAGTGCCAGAGTGGAGTTGTGATAAAGATGTTTGTTATCTGTACCGCCAAGGTAGAACTTCGGAGCGGGTGAGGTCACGGAAGTGCCCATGATGATAAGCTGGAGTTCGGGGTCATAGCTCGCCACCATCCAAGAGCCGACATGGTGGCGATCCTCAAAGGCCACATCGCCCCAGGTCTCATCGCCGGGCTCGCCAGGCGCCGGTATCAGGCGGCGGCGCCATACTTCCTCACCCGTGCTGGCATTGTGCGCCACGATGACGCAGGCATTCGGTCCGCCCCAGGGACGGCAACTGCGCCCCGAAACAGCCAGGCCATCGGCGATGATGGGTCCCGAGCTGTGGGTCGCAGAATTCACCTGATAGTCTAAGATCTCGGTTTCCCAGACTAACTCTCCCGTCAACGCGTCGAGGGCGAAGATGTGGTTGTCATCTGAGGTGTTGATGATCTTGTTCTCATAGATAGCGAGGTTGCGATTGTTGCGGGCATTACCCCCCACCATCTCATACAAATCCTCCGGGATCGGGCGCCGATAGTCCCATAGCAGGTTGCCAGTCACGGCATCGATTGCCTGGATGACGTCGCTCGACTGGGGCATATAGAGTACGCCGTTATAAGCCAGTGGCGTGCCTTCTCCGGTGCCGGTAGCCAGGTCGCGGGTCCACACCATGCGTAGTTGATCGACGTTGTCACGGTTTACCTGATCGAGGGGGCTGTAACCCCAGCTGTCCAGGGTACGACGCCACATGAGCCAGTCGCCGTCCGCCGGGTCCTGCAGCATCGCATCGGTAACTGGAACGAAGTCGTCGTCCTGAGAATAGCTAGCCAGGGGCATAGCAAGTAGTACCACTAGCCACAAATTCAGGATGGTCCAGATCGGGCCGACAGAGGGGGGCGGTCTATGCATGTTGGGACTCCCTTGGCACTAGCTCTTATTATTTGGGGACTAACAGGAGATTAACTGATTCGGCGAGCCAGTTTAAGGACTAATGGGTGATTTTTAGGAGTGTTCAGCCGCTTTGGGGTCTCAGGACTCCCGCGCTTCTTCGGTAGGCGTCGGCACTGCGCCAGCTTGGGGAGATTGGCCCCGGCTCAGCATCCGGTACCAGTCGCGGAAAGGACCAATCGTGTTCTGCCAGAATGAGCGATATTGGTCCTGGGTATCCGGGCCGATTCCCCAGGGGGTGTGTTCATTTTTCTCCGGGATATACAGCGTACCGAATAGCCTGTCAAAGATACTGGTGACCGCCGCCATATTGGTATCCCAGTGTTTCTGCAGATAACTGTGGTGCACATGATGCATGGCCGGGCTCTGAATCCAGACCGACAGCCAACGCGGGTAACGGAATTCAATGTGGTAGTGACGAAACGCACCGGTCAGTCCAAACAGGAACGAGAAGAAGCTGACATTGAAAAGCGTCGCCTGGGTTATGCCGCCGTTAAAAAGGTAAGCAAACAGGCCCGCAGCCACGCCAAAGGCGAATGCCGATCCGGTCGCCCAGATCGGACCGGCCAGGAAGTGCTCTCGAGTGCGGGTTAGCGGTGTCAACACCTCGGCGGTATGATGAATCTTGTGAATCGCCCACAGTGCAGGGACCTTGTGCATCGTATAGTGGAAGGAAAAGAACATGAAGTCGTAGCACAGCAGACTGAAAAGGCTGTACAGCAGCATCCAGCTAAAGGCCGATTCAAAAGCAGGCGTGGCACCGAATACAAACTCCAATGAGGAAATAACCGTTTGTTCAGTCGTCGGTCCTACCGTGGCAAACAAGCCCACAAACCAAAACGGCCGCAGTACCCGTTCCAGCACCCATAACCAGACGTCGACGCGAGCGGAGACGTGGGTATAGATGTCCCGTGGCAGCAGGAACTGCAGCAAGCCGGTCTTGCGTTCTCCACCGTCGGCAGCTTTGGCGCCATGCCCGTTGTAAATCACGAAGATCGCCAGAGCAAGGAACAACATGATTAAAAGACGATCCCAATGCAGGTCATTAGGCGTATTGGCAGCAATTATTCCTGTTGTGCGCTGTACGATGTCGGTGAAAGGCCCGACTATTGCTTCGGGGTTTTGCGAGAGAGTGGAATTTGCGGGCTCGGCGGCCATTTACTATAGTCCTGAAGGGTGATTATTTTTACGATTGCTGCAAAAAGGGCGAGACAGTGCTCGCCCTTTCCTTATCAACCACCAACACTAATTTGCGGCTGCATCTGCCGCCATTCTCTCCTCGGCACGATGACCGGAAAGAATATTGCTCATGCCGTAATTGCCTTCATGACAGGCGTATTCATAAATCTTGTCCGGCGACTTGTCGAAGATAATCTCACGGGTATAAGGCGCCGTGTATGAACCCGGATCGTGGGAGGTAAACTGATACTGCAGGGCGTGCTCGCCAGTTCGAGTCAGCCGTTCCACATTGACCTTCTTCTCAGTGTCCGGACCGGAACTGCTGGCATTGGAGTAGTTGGTTGTCTCGATGACCAGCGTATCGCCTTCCCACCAGCCACGGGAATCGCCGTGCCATAGCTTCACGCTGTCACTTAAATGAGGTTTCTCCACTATCGGAACAATGCGTACGTCATGGGCCATTTCCTGCACGATTGCCACGGTGCTTTCAGATTGCACGATCTGCCAGTAGCTGTTGTAGCCGGAACCCAGCCGTGGTGCTCCGAATGACAGGCAGCGCTCGCCCAGCGGGCGATCCGTCCAGGAATCGGCGGGGTGATCTTCCCGGCGCTGTGCCAGGACGCGGAACCGGGCAATCGCCGCTTCGGTGCGCGGTGGATACTGACCGTCAGGTGGGTCGGTGATCTGCGAAGTGCGTCTATGAATGGTGCGTTCCGCCATCCACTGGGAGTCATAGTTGCCAGTAGAGGGATCGTAGGAATTGATCTCGCCGCTGAAGGCTGCCTGCAACACACCTTCACCGAACAGCGCATCGGCTCCGGCCGCCTCGATTTCCAGGATGCGGCGCTGCAGAAACACCACGTCTTCGTCGGTCAGATATTCCTTGTCGCCGAACACCTCGGGTCGCTCAACGGGAGTAATTGTATTGTTTTCCCAGACACCCTGTAGATCGGGATGCCCATCTACAGTGCGCGGTAACTCCCAGTCGCTACTCGATTGGGCCATGGTCTGACCCGTCAGCAATACCAGAGAGAAAAGCGCGTAAAGTCTTGTTGTGTTGCAGTTCATTGTGCGAATCCTTCTCAGAGAGTGAAGATGGCTAATGCTCGACCAATTGGTCAAATTTATCAAGGGAAACCATGCCTTAGAGTGTCTCAATCTGTGACAGGCAGATATCTTCTGGAAGCGGTGTTTGTGCAAGATCACTCCTGTCAGACCGATCTGTAGTTCACACCATTTCAGCCCCCATCCGAGACACCACTGCTCCTCGGCTAGCCCTCTGACACGATGACAGGGCAGTAGCAGTCATTCCGGACTAAGGCTTGGCTTGCCTGATTACTTCCCTTAGTAATACCACTGAATGCATTTTTGAACAAAATTGACAAATCTTCCCAGTGTCCGCTTTTTTCGGCTAACACCGGACCTTTCACTGTGGAAAAGGCGGCACCAATTGACACCCTTGGTGAGTTTGGTGTCATTTCTTGCAGCTTCAATAAATCGCCTTTGGAGCAATCCCCTTGTTTTGGTTCAAGAATTAGGTTCCAAATATTCTAACTCTTGGCTCAATAGATAAGCTTTAAGATTTGTTTTGGAAGCTCTGCGATCCCAGGAGTTTAAGTTTGAACCATCCCACATCCCAGCTTCGCCGCCGATTTCAAATTCTTTAGTTTCGTTTTCTCTCTTCGCTGCTTGAGACGCTTTAACAAATTTCATCTGCTTTTGAAAAATTTCCCATAATTCGCCTGGTATTATGTCGTCGCAAATGTATTTCACATACTTATCTGTTTGTTTGCTGGAAACGCCTTGGGCTACAAACCCCCTAGATATAAAATAGAACAAATACCCTACGAAGAAGGGAGATTGTAGTTTCTGTGACGCAAGCGTGTTAAATTGCATCCAAAAGTGACCCACCTTTTGCTCTGGAAACTGACCTCATTTGAATATACCCCGAAATCACCACTTACGACCCAAACCGGACATTTGCGATTTTCCAGATTTATCTCAAATTCGACTCCCGAAAGCAGATAAATTGACCATAAAGCCTTTTATTCTGGACTCCCTTGTCAAATAATTAACAAGAAACAGGAACACAGCCCTGAGACTTATTCAGAGCGATTGACAGTAAGCCGTGTTTGAAGGAAATCCCGATTCGCTTGAGAAATAGTGAAAAATCTAAGTTGCGAGTTGCGATCCTGCTTCTGAACTCCGGACGAGGGAGTGGCGAGGTGGCACGCCAGCAAGCACGCTATCTGGCAACCAGTGGCTGCTCGGTTTTCTTTATGCATCCCGGTATGGAGCAAGAGGTGCCGGGCGCAATGAACCGGGACATCAAACTTCACAGTCAACTAATTCCTGTTCACGAACATTTACCGTCTGCCGGGCAAACGCAGGAACAGGTAGCGGGGATGACCTATGAACGTGCTATGTCTTATTTGCCGGATTATGAGCGCGCTCTTTCGTCTGTCATTGATGAGGTCGATATTGTCCTCGGTCATCATGCAAACATCAGCGCGATAGCAACAGCAAACATCGCCAATCGCGCAGGAAAACCCTATGTGCTCTTCCTGCATGGTACAGGAATCGAACCGCGACATGAGGGAGGTTACGACGAGAAAATCTGGTCAATGATCCAGGAGGCAATCGAGGGAGCCAGTGGCCTCCTTGTTACCACCGAGTACGTTCGGGATAGCTTAGTCCGAAGCCTGATTGATCTTCCTTTGGAGCGCTTCCTTGTACTTCCATGCGGCATTGATCTTGACGAATTTCATCCCTACCGAAGTCCAGAGATTGTAAAGAAGTATGCGCTTCCAGAGAGATATGTAATCTGTCCAGGTGCGATGACCCTATCCAAAGGTCCACAGAATGTTGTTGAAGCCACTCTGGAATTCGCAGACATAGTGCCGACGATCTTCATTGGCGATGGAGAGTTAAGGCAGCAAATTGAAAAGAGCCTGAACGGACGGGGCAGATTGCTGGGATTCGTGTCTGCCGAAGACAAGGCCGCCCTTATAAATGCAGCCACAATCTTAGCGGCTGCGCCAGAAAAAAAGGAGCATTTCGGTATAATCTATGCTGAAGCGCTCGCTGCAGGAACACCACCTGTCGCCTACGAAGGTGGCGGTGTATCCTCAATCGTGACGGAAGACAGTGGCATTCTTACCGAGCGCGATCCCAGTGTCCTGGGATCTGCCATCCGCTCACTACTGGCTGATTCTGAAAAGCTTGAACGCATGGCACTCCAGGGTAGGAAGAGGGCAGCAGAGAATTTTTCCTGGCTAACAGTTGGGCGTAAACTGGAAGACTGGCTGCAACGAATCAGTTCAGCATAAGAGAAGGGGACACTGAAGATAATCAAATAAGGAGGATGAATAGGCGTAAAGACCAAATTCACAAGAAAACCGTTCCCGCTGAAACGTTTCCGCGGAAACATAAATGTGGCACCCTTTGGATGTTCGCAGTTGCGAATTCAACCGGTCATCGCAACACTTTCTAAAGGGTCGAACTAAAACAGACAGGGAACTCTCTTGGAGTAAAAAAAATGAACATCGACCGTAAAACCATCGTTCATAGGTTGTTGGTAGTAATCGGAATCCTGGTCCTCATCCCGGTTTTCGCACTTGGTGCCCTGGCGGTCTCGGCACGTTTTTCCGATGGACCCTCTGTAATATTCAGTGGCGGACCGCTCGTTGCCGGTGAGTTGGTGACGGGCCCAGAACCGGACTGGAGCTTTGTACGACGTGTCAGGACCTTCGAGCTGCAGCTCCTCAATCCTCCCCGGTCCAGAACGCTTTGGATCGTGGAGCATGACGGTAAACTCTATCTCAATTCTAACTACATGGGCGGCCTTAGGCAGCGCCTATGGAAGAGATGGCCGGCGCAAGCGGAACAGGATGGCCGGGCACTCATGCGCATCGAAGGTAAGAGGTATGAGCGTGAACTCGTGCGCATCAAGACGGGCGCTGTAGTGGAGGATATAACCGCGAAGTTCACTCGCAAATATGGAGTCGTAATGACGCCTGTTGAAGTAGAGGCAGAGGAATTGTGGCTTTTCGAGATGGCTCCACCCAACATGACCGAGGGTTCAAGATGAAACGCACTTACTGGATTGCCACTGGCGTGTTAGTCGCCGTCGTGCTTATTGTTCTGTTTGTGCCCGGGCTTGGGGAGAGTATCGAAGGATTGTTGTTGCGCTTCATGGCTGGGCGCTTTTAGCTGAAAGCAAACAGATGAAGGAAATTTCAACTAAGCTTGGAATAGCGGCTGAAAGAAACTTGAGAGGCGTATTGTGAATATTCTCTTAAAGCAATTTATACAAAGTAAGTTCAGCAAAGTTTCCTGTGCCTATACGGTGAGCTGTCTATTGACGGCTAGTCTTTTTGCTGCCGAATCTGAGTGGGAAGTACCAAAAACTGAACATGCATATCCCGACCTGCAGGGAGCATGGAGCAATTGGAATGCCACTCCGGTTCAAAGGCCTGCGGGGCTTGATAGCAAGCGTGCATACACTGAAGAGGAAGCGCTAGCTCAGGAAAGTAAATTGAGGGAAGTTAGCCAGCAGAATTGCTTACCCTCTGACCCCAACCGAACTGTTCCTCCAATTGGCGCTATCAGTCTATTTCTCGCAGAAGCTTTATATTCCGATAGCAGAACGAATTTGGCGTTCATTAATGGCGAGTATCGCACTTCCCTGATTGTGAACCTGAGTAATGGTCGATTTCCCTTCACTGAAAATGGCCGCAGCAAGGACATCTACGGCAAATGGCGAGCGCAAGGATTGAACCCTTGGGATGGCCCGGAATTTCTCATGATTGGAGAGAGATGTATTACTGGCAACGGCACCATGCCGCCTATGGCTATAATTCATTACAACTCTAATATTCAAATTGTACAGACTTCGGATTATGTAGTGATCATCGGGGAGATGGTAAATGACGCAAGAATTATTCGCTTAGATAGTGTTCACCAAGCTCCCAATATGAAGAAATGGATGGGTGATTCCATAGGGTACTATGAGGGAGATACCTTGGTAGTTCACACCCAAAACTATCGCCCGGAACAATCTAATATGAGATTCGTTTCCTCAGAACAACTACAAGTGACTGAACGATTTACACCAGTTTCAGATGATAAGATTTTTTATACCTTCACAGTCGAAGATCCAGTGATTTACACAGAGCCGGTAACTTTTGAATTCCCATTGAATAGACTTCAGGTTGGGGGTCGGCTTTATGAATTTGCCTGTCATGAGGGCAATTATTCCATGGTTGGTATTCTCGCGGGTGCTAGAAGACAAGAGGCAGACAATAATTAGAAATTAGTCTAACATTGTGTCTGCTATTGGTGGTGTTACGAATAGTTAAAAATACGGTTTAGAGAAATTGATGATGGATATCAACAAAATTCTGATAGTACTGGATGTGTATAACGATTTTCGCGATGACCCAAACCATCAACCACCGGAAGTCAAGAAAGCGCTGCTGCTAATTTCTGATAAAAAAAGCGCCAAGCTAATATTGCTGGGCTGCGGTTTTGAAGAATATCTGCACGACAACTACTCCAGTTCTCGCTTGAGCTTTGTGAGTTCCTTATCTCGGCTTTGACCGAGACCTGGAAACGCGGCTTCATCCCCATGTTCTCTGACAGCCTCCTTCCAGCGTCTAAGTTGCCGTGTACTGATACCGAGTTCTTCACACACCAGAGCATCTGTAACGCCCGGTTCATTCGCTTTGCTTAATGCTTGCTGTTTGAACTCCTTGCTGTATCTTTTTCTTCTTGCCATGATCCACCTCCTCGCACATTATTGTGCATAATGAGGTGGTCCGTAAAACCGGGGCCAGACCAGACACCCTCGGTGAGAATGATATTGCCGGTATGGTGGAAGGAAGCAACGTCACGATCTCGTTCGATGCAGATTTACAGGGTCAGTCGGCCCCGGTCATCTACAAAGGCACAGTCGATGCAGAAGGTGTCTGGTCGGGTACGCTCGACATTGCAGGCGGCATGTTGACCGGCACGTTCAAGGCCAATAAGAAATAGTAAAAATTGGGGACAGACTACCTTTGAGTTTTAATCAGGCCTGCATCAACTGCCACAATTTGTGAGGCGTAACTGGCATGTCCACATGACGGACGTTATAGTCTGACAGGGCATTTACTACCGCGTTAATAATTGCCGGTGGTGCGCCGATGGCTCCGGCTTCACCAGCCCCTTTGATGCCGAGGGGATTGGTGGTGCAGGGCACTTCATTACGGGCAAAGCGGATTTCGGGCAGATTGTCGGCCCGTGGCATCGTGTAATCCATGAAGCTGGCAGACAGCAGCTGCCCCGATTCGGATTCGTACTGACAATTCTCCAGCAGCGCCTGACCCAGTCCCTGACCGATGCCTCCGTGCACCTGGCCTTGCAGTAGCAGTGGGTTTATAACCTTACCAAAATCATCCACTACCGTGTAATCGACCAGTTCGATGCTGCCGGTTGCCGCATCGATCTCCAGTTCGCAGACATGGGTTCCATTGGGATAGGTGGCCGCGTCCGGCGCGAAGCTTTCTTTTTCGTCGAAGCTGGCTCCACCGTCTGGCGGGGCCGCGGCCTCGGCAACACTGATGAAACTCTGCACCCGATCGGTACCGACTATGCGGAACTCACCTGCCGAAAATTCGACATCACTCACGGCACTTTCCAGCATTTCCGCGGCTTTCAGTTTGGCTGTTTCGATGATTTTTTCCGAGGCCAGGCCGATGGCCGAGCCACCGACCGGAACCGAGCGTGAGCCCATGGTGCCACCACCGGTTTCGATCAAATCCGAATCACCCTGCACGATGCTTACCTCTTCGAAGGCGACACCGAGTCGATCACAGAGTATCTGGCGGAATGCAGTTTCATGCCCCTGGCCATTGGAGAGTGTGCCGATATAGAGTGTGGCGTGGCCATCTGCGGCGACTTCCAGCCGCGCCTGCTCCGGCGCTCCACCGGCACAGCGCTCGATGTAACTGGCCAGCCCAATGCCGCGCAACTTGCCCTGTGCCTTCGCAGTTTCACGGCGGGTATCAAAATCTGCCCAATCGGATAGCTTGAGGGCGTCGTTCAGGTTCTGCTCAAACTCGCCGGAATCATAGCTTGAGCCCAACGCCGTGTCATAAGGCATGGCACTGCCGGGAATAAAATTGCGGCGGCGTATTTCATCGGGTGTGAGCCCCAGGTCATAGGCGGCGACATCAATCAATCGTTCTATGGCATAGATTGCTTCCGGCCGACCGGCACCGCGGTAGGCATCAACCGGTGCGGTGTTGGTAAACACACCTTGTACATTCACCGCCGCAGTCGGAATCGTATAACAACCCACCAACATGGATACGCCGGCACTGGTGGCGACAAAGGGTGAGAAGTTGGAAAGGTAGGCGCCGAGATTGGCGATGGTGTTGACTCGCAATCCGAGGAACCTGGCATCCTCATCCAGCGCCAGCTGCAGATGGCTGACATGGTCGCGGCCATGGCTGTCGCTGAGGAACGCTTCGCTGCGATCGGAAATCCATTTCACCGGCCTGCCAAGTTTGCGCGCGGCATACAGGGCAACAACGTATTCGGGAAACAGGAAGATCTTCATACCGAAACCGCCACCCACGTCTTTGCACAGTACATGGATGTCTTCTTCGGCACAGTTGAATATAGCGGTAGCTAACAAGCGCCGCATGATGTGCACGCCCTGACAGGAAACATGCAACACCAGGCGTCCGGTATCCGCTTCGGTAGTGGCAATGGCGCCACGGGTTTCCATGGATGTGGGAACGACCCGGTTATTGACCAGATCCAACTCCACGACCTGGGCAGCATCGGAAAATGCCTGGTCGGTGGCGACGGCATCACCGGCTTCCCAGTCGAAACAACGGTTGTTCTCGGCCTGCTCCCAGATTTGCACGGCATCGTCATGCGTGGCGCCATCGGTTTCGGCCACCGCATCCAGCACCTGGTAGTCTACCCAGATCTGTTCGGCGGCATCCCTGGCCTGTTCCCGAGTTTCGGCGACCACCATGGCAACGGCGTCTCCCACGTAACGTACCGTTCCCTGTGCCAGGGCAGGGCGCGGCGGCATGACGCAGGGTGTGCCATCTTTGTTCATGGCCGGTGCAGCACAGGGCACATCGCCGATATTATCTGCCTTAAGATCGTCTACCGTGTAAATTGCCAGCACACCAGGCAGCGAACGAGCTGCGACCGCATCCAACTCCCTAATGGTGGCATGGGCGTGGGGTGAGCGCAGAAATATGGCGTAGGCCTGGCCATCAAGGTCCAGGTCTTCGATATAGCTGCCTTGACCGGAGAGAAAGCGCCGGTCTTCAAAACGTGTTGCCGGTTGGCCGATTCCAAACTTCTGCATAAAACTGGCAAACTCCTGAACTTTCAGTGCAAGGGGAATACCGAAGCATAGCCCACGGTTTTGTCAGATGTCTATTTCAATAACGCCTTCCATGTATTTCACAGCCGAGCCGGAGATAAGCACCCGATCGCCTGCCAACTCACAAATCAATTTCCCGCCTCGCGCTGAAACCTGCCTGGCAGTAAGCTTCGTTTTCCCAAGCGCGCGGACCAGAAAGGCGTCAGGTGGGTGTAGGCAGAACCGGTTACCGGGTCTTCGGGAACATTCAATGTTGGCGCGAAAAATCGGGCGACAAAGTCGACTTCAGAGCCTGGAGCGGTGACGATGATACCGCGCAGATCCAGTTTCGCGAGTAAACTATGATCTGGTTCTATGTCTACTATGTCCTGTTCACTCGTGAACACCGCGAGATAGTCTTCCCTACCGAGACATTCCAAGGGTGTCTTACCCAGTCCCGCGACCAGGTCTTCAGGGGCTTCACAGGGCGTTGGATTCTGTGACGGAAAATCCAGTGTCAGCAACTCACCGGACCTTGTGACTGAGAGAGTTCCCGATAAGGAATCGAAATCTATGCGGCCGCCCTCGAAACCGAGCATGTTGAACAGCACGAATGCGGACGCCAGTGTGGCGTGACCGCAGAGTTTGACTTCGGCGGCGGGAGTAAACCAGCGAATATGGTAACCCGCACCGGAGGCTACAAAAAATGCGGTTTCGGCGAGATTATTTTCTTCGGCAATCGCCTGCATGGTGGCATCCGGCAGCCAATCCTTCAGTGGCACGACGGCGGCCGGGATTCCTTCGAAGGCTTGTTCGGCAAAGGCGTCAATCTGGTAAAGGGTCAACATCATCTTCAGCTACGTCCTGCAGGGGACACTAACAACTTAACTCACCGAAATCACCAGAATTGGGTAAATAGGCCCATTAAGTTGTTAAGTTATTAGTATCCCCTATTGCCATAACCTATAAAGATTGATTATTCTTCGGTTCTTAGCCTTGAGAAGCTAGTTTAAGTCCCAGGCAGCGAATTAGAGCTCGGTATGAGAACCGTAGTGCATTTGTCTGTAGATCAAAGCTAATAATAATAAATGTTCATAAAAGCTGGAGGTCTGCAGGAGTGAATGAGCTCTTATACAATTTTGCCGTGTGGTTAGACACTCATGAGTTGAGTACATCGCTGCATGAGTCTTACTACATGTACAACTGGGTCGAATCCACGCATGTGCTGACGCTAATGTTATGTCTGGGGATGCTGTTCCTCATAGACTTGCGCATGATGGGTCTGGCCTTTCCCAATATTCCAGCCAATTCCTTTGCCACTAAACTCAATATACCCATGCTGGTTGGATTCGGCATCATGGTGTTTACCGGGCTGTGGTTGTTCTATGCAGTACCGGTGCGCAGCTCGCAGAGCGTCTGGTTTCGTGTAAAGATGTTCTTGCTCATAGCAGCGGCCATTAACGCATTCCTGTTCCATAAGAACATGATAAATGCTACCGGAAGCTGGGGAGCAGATATCAAGGCCCCGAAAAACTTACGCATCGGGGCGACCTTGTCGCTGCTGTTCTGGGTGTCAATTGTCATCTGTGGACGCTTTATGGCTTACGACTGGTTCGATTGTGAATTCACCGAGCCTGGCCTATCACAATTCCTGGCAGGTTGTGTCGACGGACAAACTGAATTTTAGGAATCAAGTCACACATCAGGCAGTTTGTTGAGGCCTGATACTATCGTTTATAGAGAAAAGAGGATTAAGAAGACAAAATGTCAACTTCACCTGCTATATCAACATCACCTGCACTGACATTGGGTTCCTATCGACGCACGATTACTAGTATTGCCCTTGTGCTGATTATTCTGGTGTTTGCCTTATCGAGTGCGCGGCGCGCAGTCTGGGTAGACTTGTATGACTTCTTTCTTTGGATGGAAACTACCTGGTTCGGTGTCATCGGTAAGACCTGGGGTGCAGCTTTCGCAGTCGTGGAAGCATTCCACCTGCTGGCTATGGCGCTGCTTGGTGGAGCCGTGTTCGTAGCCGATTTCCGCTTGCTGGGCTGGTCATTCCTGGATGTTCCTGCGCAGGAGGTATTGGATAAGGCCCATAAGGTATTCTTGGTCGGTCTAATCGTGGTACTGAGCACCGGTATATTCATGGCTTGCGGGGTTGCTGGAAAACTCTACTGGTTACCCGTGTTCTGGTACAAGATGCTGGCGCTGACGACGGGAATCCTGTTCGTGTTCTTTATCAAACGACCCCTGTTGAATCGAGACCTGGATGAGATCAAGCCTTGGGTAGTCAAACTCGTAGCAGTGGCTTCCCTACTCGTCTGGATAACAGTGGCGGCAACCGGGCGCTGGATTGGATTCGCCGGAAGCTAAAATTACTGTGCACAATGAGGCTAAGAGTCTCAGGAGACTGTTAATGAACGACGAGATACAGAAAGATTCAGGCCTGGCCGACCTGGAAACGGCAGCCGCGGCAGTTGGTGTTACGGTAATCGTGTTTTTCGTGGTGTATTGGGGCGCGCAAATTCAATCAACCTATGAACTGTTATCCATGGCCTACGGTTGGTAACTGGCTCCGCAATGTGAAGGACTAAGACTATTTGAATTTTACAGGGTAACTGAACCATTCAGTGAGCAATTCCTGACTCATGATTCCACTATGAGCACTCATTTCGTGGTTTGCATCGAAGAAATAGCTGCGCGGTAATTCGCCATACCAATTAGGATCGATGCTGAAGCGGAGTCGTTCAATGAAACTATCCGCGAACATCCAGGATTCGATTTCCGATAGGTGAAAATTTTTCAGAAATTCCTCTGCAATTCCCGCTGCTCGATCGAATCGGTAGAAATCAATACGAAAGGCAGCTCCGGGTTAAGTTGCAAGACCTTGTCCATCATGTCCAATTCTACTAAACAGGGCAGGCAGTCGACTGACCAGAGCCCAACCAGAAACTCCCTACCGGTAAACTCGGATTTTATATCCTCAAATGAATCCGTGGTGAATGCCTTAAAATGATCTGCATTAGAACTCGAGCACACACCCACGCTCAGGGCGAGTGCCAGAGCATGGGAGAGTTTTAATCGGGAGAGATTCATGTCAATCTGCCTGGTAATCACTCAGGTTCATAGTGCTATCGGTTATTTCCTGAAACACATAACCATATTCTTCAGTGTGCCAGCTCAGAAAAATGCCTGTTGCCGTAGTTACGAACATGGGATGGTCTAATGCCTGACTGGTGGAGGAGAGTGTGACCGTATCAGACCAGGTACTACCGTCATCGGTACTGGTAATCAGCTGCAGCAGAGATTGCTGGCCATCGAAACTCTTCCAAACCAGGTAGAGCTTTTCATTCAGCTCAGCGAGATAGGGATGTCCGGCGCCGGCACTGCTATCCACCTGGTAAACGTCTGTAGAGCTTGCTGTATCGAAGGAATAACGCCCGTAGTAAATACCCTGATGCAAGTCGCCATTAGTAAACCAGCTCATGTGGTAATCACCCGAGACTGAGGATTGAACCATGGAGGGGCCGTGATGAGGGCAGGCATTGATCTGCCATTCATCATAGCTGGCCCTGCCCATCTCCATCATCTGTCCATCGGGCGTCAGTACTGCTATAGCATGATCTCTGGTCGTTACGCCGAAGATTTGCCGCCAGAGGATAGCGATATTATCTGGACCGCGTGGTGAGATAGCGATGCGACAACATTCGCAGCTGTTGTCTGCCACACGATAGTTGGTGGAGAATGTGGCACCCTGGTCTGCCGAAACCGTGCAATAAATGGCGGCGCCGGAATATTCTTCCCCTCGCTCGATGTGTGCATCCAGGTCTCTCTTATCGACCCAGGTTAGATAGAGCAATCCCGATTCAGTCTGAAACAGGCTTTCGAACCGGTGCCCGGTAAACAGTCCATCGTCATTGATGATTCTTGGAGTCTCAAATGTCCTACCAGCATCGGTAGAACGGCTGAACTTGATCTCACCGGTGAATCTGGGGGAGGTTTTTCGGGTCCATGAGATGTAAATATTAGAATCCCCATCGACAATAATTTTGGGGCGATTCTCGCCAATGTGTTCGGTGTCTTCCGCGACTGCGTTGACAGCTACCGGTTGTGAATAAGTCTTGCCCAAATCATCTGAGTGACTGACGTAGACGTGCTGATTCTGCACGTATGTCACCCACAAGCGACCGTCCGCGTCGATCGTTGCACTGGGTGTGCTGCCGCAGTGGACAGAAATTTGAGCATCGCTGCAGTCTGCCGCCATCGCGGAGTTTGCAGTGCCCAACTGGATTGCCAGAGTCAGCAAAACCAGCAGGATACGGGGTAGTTTCAGGGGCACGCTGTTTATTGTTATAGATAAAACCCTATTTTTCGGCTTCTAAAAATCGTAGGCCATATTCACGTAAAAAGTACGCCCGGGCCACGGATGGGCAACGTAGGCAACTTCATCGGTCAGGTTATCGACTCCCACTCCCAGCGCCAGTCCATTGTCCAGTCGATAAGTGGACTTGAGTCCAAATCGTGTGTAGCGATCCAGGGCGCTGTAGACATTGTTTTCATTGTCGGTGTTATCGGTCCTGCCAAAACTGTCTGATGCGTATTGTAAATTGACACCGATATCCCAGTTGTTACTCAGCCGATAGTTGGCCAGCAGATTGCCACGGTAGTCTGGCATTCTCGGACAGACGTTGCCTTCAATGGAAGGATTGGGATTGTTCTTCATGATTTCCGAATCGGTATACACCACGTTGAATCGGACATCCAGGTTTGGTACGAACATATCTGCTGCATTGGCAATGAATCGATACCACTGGTTTCGATCTCATCGACAGGCAGGAATGTCCGCAATGAGATGCCGTTATCCAGCGTCGTGGTCTGTGACTCAATTACATCGGATATCTCTTCAGTGAAATAGTTCACCCTCACATACCCGCCCGGTATTGCGCGTTCCAACATCAGGTTGTGGTGTAAGCCCTCTTCCGGAGCGAAGCCAGGATTGGAAACACTGATGGAATTATAGGCTTCCCACTGGCTGAACAGTTCTTCGACGATAGGAAAATCCTGGCTCTGGAGTGCTCCTCCGCAGCGGTCAGGATTAGCAGCCTGATACCCTTTCAGTAGCTCGTGCGGAATTCGACGCTTAGCTTTCGGTACATTCCACTAACTCAACAAACATCTGCTTGTTGTCGTCCGGATTGAGTGCTGCGCCGAACACATCCGCCAGCGCTCCCTTACCAGTGTCGGTATTGAAAATGAAATACACGCCATGGTAGCTGCACTGTTTGACCACCGGATCGTTGTTGCAATTGAAGTCGACAATTTGCCCGTTAATGGTTTGCCTGGAGGCATCACCAGCGAAGGTAAAGCGCCAAGAACGGTTTGAAAATGCCTGCCTTCCCCATTTCGATCCATTCCAGCTGAATCCATTCAGATCGATGCCTTCACAACTCCAATTCTCTCTATCCTGAGCCGCTGCAAGATTTGTAATCAGTAGTAGGGCAATAGCGAAGATTATTCTCATTCTTCTAGCTCCTGTGCTGGAAGAAACATTTGACACAAGTGTAATTAGCAGAAAGCAGAATCACAAGCTTTAAAACCGGCTTATCGCGCCTGGAAATTGCAGTACGGGTACGGAACAAATATAGTGGCGGCAGAGCAATTCCCGAAAAAACAACAACACAAAGGTGGGGCTTAAACATGACTAGTAAGAAGATGCAGCGCCTGCTGCTGACCGGCATGGTACTCGGTGCTTTCCACTGCCAGGTAATCGCACAGTCTTATACGCAGGTTGCCCACGGTGTCAGCAACGATTTACCGCGCCCCTATGCGACCCAGCGAGACTGGGGCGAGCTTCCTGCCAATACCACCGCCTGGGCAGCAGTCACGGCAGTAGAACCTTCCCCAGACGGGCGATTCATTTACGTAATCCACCGCTGCTTCGAAAATTCCTGCGAGGGGCGTCCTGAGTCCCCGATCCTGAAGTACGATTACAACGGCAAGCTGCTGGATGACTTCGGTGCGGGCCTGTTTATTTTCCCGCACGGTGCCACAGTTGATACTCAAGGAAATCTCTGGGTTACCGATGCGCGCAGCAATGACGAGATAGGCCATCAGGTGTTCAAGTTCAGCCCCGATGGCGAGATTCTCATGACGCTCGGGCAGCGCGGTGTGGGTGGCTCCGGTCGCAATCTTTTACACAATCCCAACGATGTGGTAATCGATCCCAGCGATGGGGACATATTCGTGGCGGACAGTCACCGGGGTGGGCTTAATAACCGTATCGTGCATTTCACCGCAGAAGGAAGCTATATAAAGGAATGGGGTAGCAAGGGCTCGGCTCAGGGAGACATCAGTGAGCCGCATACGATCGCCATGGACTCCCGTGGTCGGCTGTTTGTGGGTGACCGGGAGAACAACCGCATCCAGATTTTTACCCAGGAAGGGGAGTTCATCGACGAATGGCGTCAGTTCGGTCGCCCCAGTGGCATCTACATTACACCGGACGACACCCTCTATGTTGCCGACTCCGAATCGGGTCCTGACACGGGAGCGAAAGAACTGATGGGCATCATGAAAGGCATTCGTGTCGGCTCTGCCGTGGACGGCAGCGTGACGGCGTTTATCGAAGACATGGAGCCGCTGCGTGACGACCATTCCGGTGCCGAGGGAGTGGGTGTCGACAAGAACGGCAATGTCTATGGAGCAGTAGTCAGAAGGCGCATGCTGGAGAGGCATGTTCTGAGATAATTAAGGTAGCCTCAGTGCAACTAAGGCGCCAGGCTGCCCTCGACGCACGCTGCCCGATTGCACCACGATGTACTGCAGGCCCTCGTGCATATAAATCATCATGCCGTACTGCCCCGGTATGGGAATTTCGGCACTGGCCAGAATCTCGCCGCTGCGCTTATCGCGGGCATGCAACATCGGCATGTCGTTCTCATTCAGTTCCGTTTCCCCGCGCAGGTCTTCGGTGGTCTGTACCAGCAGATTGCCCATCACCATCTGAATAGAGTGGCCAGTTCCGCCGGTGGCCGAAGTATCGATGCCCTGCAGCAGTGGATGGTCCTTGACATTGGCCGGCGTCTCACCGATGGGAATGTCCCACAGTTTCTCGCCAGTGTTCATGTCATAGGCGGACAGACCCTGAAAAAGTGGTTTATACACTGGCAGCCGATCAATCAGTGGCAGGAACTCGCGGGACCGGCCCGGCGCCCAGGCGGCGACAGTCGTGCCGGTGGTAGGGGTATGCCGCTCGCGCCCACGCCAGGCCTCGGCGGACTGACCCGGCAAACCCCGTTCCTCATCCACGCCATTGGTGGCTTCCATAAAGGCCGGCGCACTGCAGCTGCGCCGATGCGAGGCATACATGATGCCGGTAGTCGGATCGGCGACTGGAGGATGATAGATATTCAACCCGCCCACGCAGCCCACTACGTTGCGATAGGCATTGTCATGGGGGTAGGGCAATGCCGGCACATATAAGCCGCCGACTCGAAACTCACTCAAAATCTCCTCTGCCCGTCGCTTCAGCTCCGGCGTGTAGTCCAGCAGGAATTCTTCCGTGATGCCGTCGGTTACAATTGGATCGAGTGGCTCCGGTCGGGTGGGATAGGGTTGCGTCGTGGCCGTGTAGTTACCCGGTACCTGGGTTTGCATGACCGGCCGTTCCTCAATCGGCCAGATTGGTTCGCCGCTTGCTCGATTAAAGGCAAACACCAGCCCCTGCTTGGTGTTCTGAATCAGGGCGGGAATCTGCTCGCCATCGACGTTCAGGTCCATCAGGATAGGTGCAGTTGGAATATCATAATTCCATTGATCGCTGTGATGAATCTGAAAATGCCAGCGGCGCTCACCGGTGGCCACATCCAGCGCCAGGACGCTGCCGCCGAACAAGTTGTGTCCGGGACGATGGCCGGCATAGGATTGCACGGTTGAGGCATTGGTAACCAGATACACCAACCCCAGTTCAGGATCAGCAGAGGCCGGTGCCCAGGACGACATGTCGCCGGACCACTGCCAGGCATCGTTCTCCCAGGTCTCATGGCCAAATTCGCCCGGCCGAGGGATGACATGAAACTTCCACAACTGCTCACCGGTTCTGACATCGTAGCCCATGATGTCTCCCGGCACGTTTTCAATCCGGGTCTGGTCATAGCTGGGTTCGTGACCCACCAGCACGACGATGACATCGTTTACGACGATTGGCGGCGAGGAGGCGGTGACCATGCCAAGCTGCTGAGGGACACCGTGGTCCGGATCATAGGGACCTTCCCGTTCCAACCAGCGCGGCCAGTCGCTGACCAGATCCGGAATCAGGTCGATCACACCGGTCTCGGAAAAATCTGCGACGCCAGTGGGTGTACCCCAGTCATCGAGAGGGCGACCAGTCTTTGCGTCGAGTGCCCACAGGAAGAAGGCAGGTGAAGTGACCAGTACCACACCCGAACCATCTACTTCCGCATAAGCCACGCCCTTGCCGAAGTCGGTTCTCGGCGAGCGCAGGTAACGCATAGTCTCCGGTTCACGGAAGGTCCACAGTGTTTCGCCCGTAGCAGCATCGATTGCCACCACTTGTCGGCGCTGACCGGCGACAGTGTAGAGAATGCCATCGGCAAATACCGGAGTTGAACGAAACGTGTACTCGACATTGCCGCCGAAGTTATCCCCGCGCCAGGTCCAGGCCACTTGCAGATCGGCAAAATTGGATGCATCGATCTGAGTCAGGTGCGGAGAGGCGCGGGTGTGTCCGGCATCGCCGCCGAGAAAACGCCATTCGCCATCCTCGACACCAGTGAGTTGCGCGAAGGTTGAAAACGGAAGCAAAGCCAATGCTAAGACCGTGCAGGGAAACTTGAGCAAACCTTCAGTTCTTATCATGGCGGACTTACCTTAGTGAAACGTAGAACATTAGTAGATCACATTTATTAAAGCATAAGTGATCGACGTATCCGGCTCCGTCACCATCTGGTGCCAGACCCGCGCCGGAACATGCAGCATGTCACCTACAACGACCTGATATTCCTGCGCGCCTTGCAGGCGTGGACTCTGTCCCTCATGTGGCCCGCCCTCTATGAAGTCCACTCTCTCGCCACCAATTCGAGCGGTACCCGAGCCGTCCAGGATGACATAGATGTCCCACTTGTCGGCATGGATCTCCGGCTGTGTATAGCCGGACCGATGGATGATTTGTACATTATGGCTGCGGTGCTCGGCCTGCGGCAGGGCATTCAAGTAGACAAACTTGGTATCCCAGATGCCGTTGCCGTCCGCGAGGTCCTGCTCCAGATCGCTTTTAAATCCTGCATAATCATCCGCATCCCAATGAATATATTCAGATGGGCGTGGTTCTACTGGAATACCTTCGAAAACATCCTGTGCGAAGACAATCGCTGCAGTTCCCAGGCACATGAGAATAGTTAGTGAGTATAGATACCGCATGGTTTTTACTCCTGCTTGTGATCTAAGCTTGCAAGAATAGCACGCTAATCCTGGATCGGTGGTTCGCTTCATCTATAAGTACGAAGAATTTCCTTGCACCTGTAGTAGGTTCAGGTTCTAAGATGAGCACCTGCAAATTGGAAAACGCCAGACAAGTGAAGACTCAGACTAAAATAACTGGTTCAGTAACCCTGCTATTAGCGAGCTTGCTATTATCGCTAACGGTTCAGGCTGCGGCTGTCGAGGCGGAATTGTCCAGAGTGACGCTGTTTGTCGAAGGCATGATGAAGAGCAGTGGCGGTGTCACTTGAATGAGCTGACCCGATAGTGTGGTAGCGGCTCTGTCAGAGCTCGCCGGAATCAAAAAAGAAGATATCGAAGTCTTCCTCGAGCAGGATGCCTTCACCGTGGCTTACGATGCATCTCAGGTAACGCTGGAGCAGATGTATCAATCCATCAGAGACCTCGGCTATGCGTCAGGCCTGGAAGCTATCGAGGGCAATCCTGCACCGAGCGATACTAAGTCCGAAGTCTCACCCATACTCGCCGCATTAGGCCAGGCTGCCGGCGAAGCTAAGCTGGTGTTGGTGGATTTTTCAGCCGGATGGTGCGCCGCCTGTAAAATGCTCGAAGCACAGGTTTTGTTGAATTCAGCTGTCATCGCGGCAATGCAGAACTATGTCTTTGTGCGAGTCGATACCGATGAATTCCCCCGGGAAGCGGGTGACTACGACGTTATCGGCATGCCGACATTGCTGATTTTGAATTCTGGTGGTGAGGAATTGTTCCGTTCTGTGGGAATGGTGGAAGCCGAATCCTTTCGTGATAAGCTGAATGAATTAGCCACTAAATAGGCTATCTATTATCGGGCATTCCGGTACATCGCCTTTGCTGCAGTGTTCGACCATCTCTTTTAAGACATTTTCCATTTTCTGAAGATCGGCGATCTTGCCGCTGACTTCCTGGGCATGCTCCAGGGTAAGGTCATGGATTTGTTTGCAAGTGTAACTGCCGTCATCAACCAGGCTTAGCAAACTCATTATCTCCTTGAGCGAGAAACCCAGTCCTCGACAACGATGCACGAAATTGAGTCGTTTCACATCATTATGATCGTAAATCTGTCGATCCGATTCACTGCGTGTGGGTATCGGCAAGATACCCTGTTTCTCATAGAATCGAATGGTTTCGATGTTGACGCCGGTTCTGTTTGACAACTCGCCAATGGGAAGTGATTTAGCCATCGCTGCTGACCTGATTGTTTGAAGCTGTAGTAACTACAGGATACATAATCGTACCCGGGTTTTCGAATTTAGTTTATGGATTGACCAACCACTCTAATAGACGCGGTGATCACGAAGCTGCAGAAACCTACTGTCGTCAAGCTGTCGAGAGCGAGCTTCAGGTCTATGAGCCAACCAATCCGAATATGGCTTATTCTCTTAGCTGCCTGGGAGAAGCATTGCTCGGTCAGGCTCGGCCAGATGACGCGATGACTCCGCTTGGACAAGCCTTCGATTTACGCAACAGACCAGACATGGCTGAAGCAAGACTTGCCTGGACTAAATGGCTATTCGGTCGCGCGTTAGTAGAGAGTGGTAGCGACAGTGATAGAGGTATGGAGTATGTCCGTGAATCACGAACTGTTTTTGCAGAGATGGGTGATTCTGCCGAAAGCGAACTTACAGATGTCGATAGTTGGCTTGAATCGAGATCGGATTAGGCGTGATTCCCATCTTCAATAAATACCCAAAAGCACGAATATTATCTTAAACTAACAAAGGCTTAGAGCTATAAAACTGTATGTTTATACAGTTTATGTATCTATAAAGATCGAGGAATCCTAAGCCATGACCAGCATGCCACCCCCCTCAAGATTCTCGCCCGAAGCCCTCGTCGATCCCAGCTGGATACCGGCCGACAATCAGCAACTCAGCGATGAAATCACCCGCCTGGCAGGACACATCAACGCCGCACAATACCGCTTTCTAAAATTACTGGACGTACTAATAGAGCGCGAAGCCAGGGGCGGTGACAGTGGCATAAAATCTCCTGCCGACTGGTTGAATTACTACTGCGGCATCGCTCTGGGCGCCGCCAGGGAAAAAGTGCGAGTCGCCAAATGTCTGGGTTCACTACCACTCATTGATAAGGCATTCGCCAGCGGTGCGATAAGCTACTCCAAGGTGCGTGCCATGACCCGCACGGCAACGCCAGACAATGAAGAATATTTGTTGTCGATCGCCCAGCATGACACGGCGCAGCATGTGGAAACCTTGGTCAGGCATACACAACGAGCGAAGCGCTTGTGCGCGGACAGTAAAGAGGAAAGTGTAAGGAACCAGCACGAGGCGCGTGAGTTTTCTTATTACTATGACGACGATGGCATGCTGGTGTTCAAGGGTAAATTAACGGCCGAAGACGGGGCGGTTTTCCTCAAAGCCATGGATGCCGTTATGCAAAAAAGCTGGGAAGAGGATCGCAAGTCACCAGAGAGCGAGCAGAACACCACCACAAGGCAACAATCAGCAACAGAAAACGTTCCCGCGGGAACGTTTTTGGAAGACCAGCCGAGAGCATGCTTTGCCCAGAAACGCGCCGATGCGCTGCTGACCCTGTCCGAACAGGCGCTTGCTACATTGAGCGATGGACTCCGCCCGCTCACGGGAGGCGATAAATACCAGGTCGTGGTGCATCTCGATGCCAATCTCTCCACAGACCACAACAAGGCTGTCTGTCAGATCGAAAATGGTCAGTTTCTGACGCCGCTCGCCCCGACAACGGCGCGGCGCCTCGCCTGTGATGCCAGTCTGATCAGTGTCATGGAGGATGGGGGGGTAATGTGCTCAATGTCGGGCGCAAGACCCGTACCATCCCGCCTGCTATTCGCCGGGCACTGCGCCTGCGTGACCGGGGCTGCCGTTTTCCAGGTTGCTGTGAGACGCGCTTTGTCGATGCACACCATATACAGCACTGGTGCGACGGGGGTGAGACCAGCATGGATAATCTGCAGCTGCTTTGCAGGCACCATCATCGATTGCTGCATGAGGGGGTATTCTCCATTGCGCATATTCCTGTGGTTGAAGGTGATAAAAGAGAAACGAAGGCTTGGTGTTTAAAGACGCTACGGGAAAACAGATTCCTGTCGCGCTGTACCCTCAATTTAAGTCTTCGAAATCGATGGCGGATGGGTCATTGGCAATAGAAATTGAGAATGCTGAGTTGGGGCTGCAGATCGATTCAAGGACTGCCGTTACGGCGTGGCGCGGAGAGCGGATGGATTATGATCTGGCGGTGGCGGCGTTGATGTAAGCTTTGAGGTCAGTAAAGAGGTATTAAGTTGTTAGCGTCCCCTGCCTTTTTCTGTAAATTTTTTCCGATCAATCATTCGAGGTCTGGATTTCAGGCTATGCGCCTCTTTTTTGTCTAGCGGATCGTTGCCATCGAGCAGCAGTTGGATGTGCTCAAATTGGTCGTTACCCCAAAATAGTTGATCGGCGACTATCATGGTAGGCACCCCGAATACCCCGTTCGCTATTGCATTGCTGGTTTGCTTAATGAGCGCATTTTTGATGTCAGGATTTGTTATTTTCTGCTTAAGACCGCCCGTTTCGATACCCGTCCGCTCTAATATGGCGATTAAATTATCTACATCACCCAAATCTTCCCCGCGAATCCAGCCGGCTTCGAATAGCGCCTGGATAACAGTCTGCTGTTGTTCTCCGCAAACTTCGAATAATGACAGGCGCAGTGCAGGAAGGGGATTGAATGGGTGAAACCTGGGTGGGTTGTATTCGAAACCGTGAAGGCTGGCGTAACGCAGGCAATAGCGGGAAACCCAATCTCGCTTGGGGGCAATTTCGGCCGGCCCAAGTTGCCCCCAATGATCCAGCAACTTTCCAAACACTACTGGATGTGGTCTCAGCTTCAGATCATTTTTTTCGCACAATTCCCCAATATCTAGCCAGGCGAAGAAGGCGAAAGGAGAGAGGTAATCGAAATAAAAGTCCAGAGTACTTGGTTTCACAGGGTCGATTCTATCAATTAGAATAGAAAATAAATGGAGCAGAAACAGTAGGATCAGGGATAGTAACGCACCACAGCCAAATAACAATCTGCAACAGAAAACGTTTCCCGGGAACGTTTTTTAGTTGTCAAGTTGTGAGAGTTCTTTATTATCTTCTTACCCTCCTTTCTCTTAACCCGGGAGTAAAACCAGATGAAAATTAGCCAATGGAATCGTGTTATCACCAATCTCTGGACGGTGCTGTGCACAAGCCTCGCACTCATTGCATGTGATCAGGGCGAAAGTAATGGAACAACGAACTCGATCACCACGGCGGAGATTCCAGAATTTCTAGAGATGGGAGGTGCCAAGTCGGTAACCAGTTTCTTTATCACCAGTGTCGGGGTTGGAGAAGGCGGCAAGCTTGGTGGATTGGCGGGAGCCGATGCACATTGTCAGGCGCTCGCGGTGGCCGAGTATGCAGGAGACCACACCTGGCGTGCCTACTTGAGTACAGTAGCGTCCGACGCTCAACCGGCTGTCAATGCACGCGACCGAATCGGAGAAGGCCCCTGGTACAACGCAGAGGGGTTGCTCATTGCAGCGAACATCTCAGAATTGCACAGTGGCGATAACAGGATCGACAAGTTCAAAGCAGCAACCGAGAGTCTCAACCCGGTGAACGGCTTAGGCGATACACCGAATATGCACGATATTTTGACTGGCTCGCAACTGGATGGCACTGCGTATTCAGAAAACGATGCACGCAATTGTAACAATTGGACCTCGAACGATGAGGGCAACGCACAAGTAGGGCATCACGACCGAATGGCGCCAGGTGATGACATCAGTTCTTGGAATTCCGCCCACGTGACGCGTGGATGTAGCCAGGCGGATCTTGAAACTGCGGGTGGGGCAGGTCTTTTCTATTGTTTTGCTATCGATTGATGGTCTGTTGAGTCGAGCTCTCGATGCAACACACTCGTTAAATTTGTAAGCCGGCGTCTTAAAACCCAAGGATTCTCTTGGATGTTCATTTTTTCAACCGACTTTGAGATCCGTGCTCGAGAAAACTTCGTGAACCTCGATCACAGTGGAACCCGCGAACATCTCTTCGGGCGCCGGATTTCGATGGGCTTCCGCAAAAGATTCACTCTTAGTCCAAGCCACGAAGTCGTCGAAGTCACGCCACCAGGTCTTGATTAAGTAATGGCCTTGGGTATCATCGTCGGGGACCAAGCCTCCGGCTGATATATCCATTTTCATTGGGCGTGGCCGATGGACCTCGTTGCGCAGGAAGCCGGGTTCAGTGTCGATTAACCCGGAACGATTACGGAAGCGTTCCTCGAAGGCATCTTCATAACCCTTGGTCACTGGAACTCGGTTGGTAATAACACATACTTTCATGAGCTTCTCCTCGATGTCCAGTATTCTGCTACTAATCTAACTTTCTAGTACTAACAATGAGATGCGCAGCTCCGCCAGCACCTATCAAACCCACAATCTGATAAGCGGGTGCAACGGTAAATATCAAGTCCAGATACTCATTACCATCTGTATACATATATGCGCCAGCATATAACAGACAGCCCATGAAACCGGCAATAACACCTGCTATTGACCACGTTGGCTTGTCACTGGTTCCACGTAAATACGTGAATGAGGCATACAGTGGGATGATGAAAGGCAGCAGGACGTAGCCCAGAGAAATAATATAGGCCACCCAATCCTCAGGATCAGACATGCCTATGAACATAAACAGGGCTGCAAGCAGCCACACACTATTTGCAAACAGAAAGAAGTATTTCACTTAGTCACCTGACATCCCAGACCTTTATCCTCGTACCCATGTAAAAAAGCTCCTGCCCATTGAGCATAAGCCTGATCATCTCTCGCTGATTCGTGTCAATCGCGGCGAAACCTTCTTACTATACGTATTACGCTGGAAATCAGCAAAACATACCTCTAGCTACTATAGGTGGTTTTTTGGGCCTGATAAAAGGAAATTTCCGCACTTTTATCTCACGGTTGTTTTGTGTTTTCATAGTAACTCGTCAATTTGTGTGACAAATCGATAATTTTGGAAATTGGATGTAGAAATGTCGACCGCAAATACACCTAGCTCATTGCGTCAGTTTTTGGTGATTCTTGGACTTCTGGGAGTTGCTATTCTGTTCGACGATGGCCGAAGCATAATGACAGGATTCGGTCTCAACAGCGAGGTGCAACAAGTTAGTTCCCAAGCTGCAGACGTTAAGAGTACCGATTATGGCTTTATCAATTAATGATTTTCCTACCGACAATCATGGTTGGGGCGAGCTTTTACCAGCGCGGAATAAGCCTAGTCATTTGCAAGATAATCTTCGTGTATCGTGGACCATAGTCGGAGCGGGTTTCACAGGGCTAGCCTGTGCGCGGCGTTTGGCAGAATTGCATCCAAACGATGGAATCATCCTCATAGATGCTCGCCTTGTTGGTCAGGGAGCATCGGGTCGCAACTCTGGTTTCGTTGTTGCCGTTAGCCATTTCCCTGGGCCCTATATAGCACAGCAACAAGAGAATTATGCTCGGGTGAACCGTATCAACCAAGCAGGTGTAGAGGTGTTGAGTCACCAAATCAAAATGCTGTCGATTGATTGCCAGTGGGATGATAGAGGTTTTCATCATGCTGCTGCTGACACAAAATCTATCAATGAGTGCAAGAACTTTCTCGAATATTTGAATGCCATGGAAGTTGCTCACACTCCTCTCAATGGAGAAGACATGAGGAACCGTCTCGGATCGTCTTTGTATAGGGCCGGGGTGCACGTGCATTCCGGCGCTCTTGTGCAACCCGCAGCCTTGGTGCGCGGACTTGCGGCCAAGTTACCAAACAATGTCAGGTTGATAGAGCAGTGCCCCGTATTAAAGGTCGAAGATGGGAGCCCTATTAAGCTCAGCTTAAGCCAGGGTGAAATAAAAACGGATAAACTTGTTTTGGCAACAAATTACGAAGCATGCAAACTTGGATTTTTATCCAGGCGCTTAATAAGCAGTACCTTGTCAGGAAGTTTCACGCGTAGGTTAGACGCACAAGAATTATCCACACTTGGAGATTTTAAGGAGTGGGGCGTCCTCTCTCTACATAGTGGCGGCGCTACGATACGGCTAACTTCAGAAGGACGTATATCCCTGCGTAATACCGCAGAATATAACGGTGGCACTTTACTCTCCAAGCAGAGATTAGAGCGCCGCCAAGCCATCCATCGTGCCAGTTTTGAAAAACGCTTTCCGCAACTGGCTCATGTGCCTTTTGAATATGCTTGGTCCGGTGTGGAAGGTATTAGCCGGAATAGCACTAATTTTTTCGGGCAGCAAAAGGACAAAATATATCTTGCTGGCGGTTACAACGGGTCGGGCGTTAGCAAAGGTAGCGCATTTGGGCATTCACTAGCTGAATATGCGAGCGGCGGCCAGTCTTCCTTAATTACTGATTGCCTAGCATCGGCACCGGCCACATGGATACCGCCAAGGCCATTTTTGGATATTGGCGCCATTTTCACTGTTAGATCCCGGTTTCGCGGTGTAGGGCTAGATCGCTAAAAACGTTACAATTTCTTAAGAACAAACAAACCACCAACCATCAAAAACATACCCAACCCCAATGCCCAAAAACTACCAGTTATTCCAGCCAAAATATAAGCCACTATGCTGCAGGTACCATTAAACAGCGCGTAGGGGAATTGTGTTTTAAAATGATCCATTTGGGTACATCCTGCGCCGGTAGCTGAAAGAATAGTTGTATCTGAAATCGGAGAGCAATGATCGCCGAATAGACCGCCAGATAATACCGCCCCAATAGCCAAATACATTGGTACGTCAAATTGGTGGGCTATAGGGATCATCATGGGTATTAAAATGGCGTATGTGCCCCATGAAGAACCTGTTGAGAACGAGATTATACTGCCCACTAAAAACGCTGTTGCTGGGATTAGGAAAGCTGACAATCTGCCATCTATCAATACCGATATGTAGGCAGGAGCGCCAAGGTCTTTCCCAATGGCACCCAGTGACCATGCAAGAACAAGAATAATAAGAACAGTGATCACCTTGCCCATACTTTCCAAATAAAGTAAAAAACCGTTAGCTAAAGAACGCACGCCGTAATGACTCATCAGCACCATCAAAACCAAGGCGGCACAGACATAACCTGTCGATAACGATGCTCTAAACGCATTAGACGGCATATTTTCCATATCCATAGGAAAGCCTTGGGGAACTAGCAGAGAGAACATAATGACCAACATGATTGATAGAGGTAACCAGACCATAATTGGCTTAGCCTTTTGCTTAGCTTTATCTGGAGCAGTCTCCACTTCGAGCGCTTCGATGGTTTCCATAACAGCACCATTGGCACAATCCGATTCTGCTTTTTTCATCGGACCAAAATCAGCTTTTGCTATTACCACAATAGGGACCATGACCACAGCCATGATGGAGTAAAACTGAAACGGTATCGCTTTGATATAAGATAAGAAAGCGCTTTCGTCTATTCCCAAACTTTCATATTCTTGCGCTATAAGCCCTTGTGAGTAAAGCCCCCAGCCAATAAAAGGTACTAGAACAGCTACGGGTGATGCCGTTGAATCAATAATCCATGCTAGTTTTACCCGAGATATTTTCAGACCATCGGTAATTGGTCGAAATAGAGGCCCGACGATAAGGGGCGTGCCGGAGTCTGTAAAAAACAACAGTGATCCACTTGTCCATGCGGCGATCTGCGCCTTGCCCTTACTGGTAATCAATTTAGTCATCATGCCTGCAAATGCAGCAGCTCCACCTGATTTTTCCATTAGTCCCACAAGACCCGTTACAAAAATCATTAGCATTAAAATACCCACATTAGCGCTATTTGAGGCTTGAGCTATTAAGTATTTATCAATCATGAGGCTCATGCCTGTGAATGGATTGGGCCCATTAAGGAGAAGCACCCCTGAGAATACGCCAAGAAATAAACCCAGAATGACATTGCGCGACCAGATCGATAGGGTAAGAGTGATGATTACCGGAATGATTGAATAAAAGCCTGGTTCTGACATAGAATCTCCAACCGCTGCTATATATAGTGGGTAGGCTGGGTGGTCCTCTTGCCTACGGGGGCTTTGAAGACCTCCAGAATTAACTGCCAACTAGCGGGCTGTTTACACCTGCCTGGTTCCATCTCGGACTATTACATACTATTCAGGACAAAATAAGAGCCAAATCTGAGACTCGTCGCCATTAACCCAATTAACATTTCTATCAACGAGTACATTATTAATGCGAACAGAAATATTTAAACTAGGTAATTTTGACCTTCAATGCGGGGAAGCCCTCAAGAACGCTTTCATATCCTACGAAGCTCACGGACAACTAAATAAAGAAAAGTCTAATGTTATTGTCTACCCTACATGGTATTCGGGCAATCATGAAGATGTCCGTGCTGCAATAGGCCCGGGAAGAGCCCTTGATCCCGAGAAATATTTTATTGTAGTTCCTGACATGTTTGGTAATGGATATTCGTCTTCGCCAAGTAACACAGAATATCCACATGACCGAGGAAGATTTCCTTCAGTAACGCCTTACGACAATGTAATAGCTCAGCATCAACTCTTAACCGATTTTTATGGAATTACTAAGATTCAACTCGTTGTGGGATTTTCTATGAGTGCCCAACAAGCCTTTCATTGGGGCGCACTATATCCTGAATTAGTTGCCGCCATTGCCCCTATTTGCGGCAGTGCAAAGACCGCTTCTCATAACTGGCTCTTTCTCGAAACTTTAAAAAAGGCGCTTATCCTCGACGAGAATTTTAATGCCGGAGATTATATCACGCAGCCTGAATCAGGATTGAGAGCGTTCACTATTATCTATGCCAGCTGGGCTTTTTCTCAAACATTCTATAGGAAAAACTTGCATCTCTCATGGCTAGGACAAAGCTTTAATTCGATGGATGAGTTTTTGGAATTTTGGCATAATTTTTTTACACCAAAGAACGATGCTAATAACCTTTTAACGATGTTAGATACTTGGCAACGTGCCGATATTAGCAATCATGTAAAATTCGACGGCGATCTAAATTCTGCTCTCTCTGCCATCACATGCAAAGCAATTGTAATGCCTGGCCGAACCGATATGTATTTTCCTCCAGAAGATAATGAGACCGAGGTTATCATGATGCCAAATGCAGAACTAAGGGTGATTGAGTCAATTTATGGCCATGGCGCTGGCGGACCTGGGTTTAGTACTCAAGACGATGATGATTTTATAGATCACGCTTTGATGGAATTATTAGGGCACACTTAACCAAAGGCGCCTCTGAGTAGAATCTTGTGGCTAATTCAGGCTTCATCATCTCACCCTCCTTGGGTCCCCCCTTGTACAAGAAGATTCTATATCGGGGTATTACATAAGCTGAAGCTCGTTATGACCCTCGATCGGTGGATGAAATGATGAGCGCCCACTATTACTTCACTAAGGCCGAGCCACAGGGAATCGTAGTCGGAGATGCAATTCTCGAATCTGCACTCGCCCAAGCCAGACGCCGGGAACAATTTGAGCGAGGACAGTATGAACGGTGGGATACAGAAAATTTAAGTTAACTGTACGGACCACAGTAGAGCATTAACCGTAACGGGAACCTGCACGAAAGCCTAATCAATAATATAAACTGGTTTACAGCTCAACCTTTCTAAAAGTGCAGGCACACTAGTATATATAGGGAGTAGGGGCTTCTGTGTACCCCCTTAACTCGAGGAGTGGGATTAATTATATAAAGATTATAATGACTAATCACCTACCTTGCTAAAAACGATTCTAGGGCAGGAAAATAGCCTTCTAGGGATGTTTCCTGATGCTAAATTTAGTATCTTCTGGGTATGAATACGAATTAAGGAGCTCTATATGCCTGTACCATTTGAAGGTGGTTGCCATTGCGGGGATTGCCAAAGAATTGCAGGCTCTCCTTTCGTAACAGGAGTGCTTGTTCCGGAAGGCTCTGTGAAAATCGAAGGCGATCTCAAAAGCTACAAAGTTGAAGCCGATAGCGGAAACGCTCTAATCCGTAATTTTTGCCCCGAATGCGGTAGTCGAATACTCGTAGAGTCCGAAGGGATGGATGGCGTAGGAGTCAGTTACGCTAGCATGGACGATAACTCTTGGTTAGAACCAGCCGTAGAGTTTTACACAGGCAATGCGCAGCCGTGGGTAACATTATGTGCAAACACTCAAAAACTCAAAGAAATGACCTAGCAGAAAGACACCCAAATACTTAAAAGGAATTTAAAAAAAAGAAAATAACGGGGCTATAAGGTCGATACTATAAATCCTGCTTGTTACTATTTTGACCTTTAGACATTCCAATTAAATAACTAGTTTAACCATTAAGGATTTGAATTATGAGTAATCAAGCAACCGCGGACAGCATCACGTTACAAGCAAGACAAGAACGCACAATAATGCAGCTCATCTCAGTAGAATTTAGGGAGGGCGAGACTGCAATTACAGCTCAAGGAGAAATGGGAGCATACGGGACAGTATATACTTCATACTTGTTAAAATATGACAACTCAGGGAATGGAGGAACTGTCTCAGGTCAAGGTCGTGGCATTGTTGACGCAGATACATTTTTTTCTGGCACATTTACAGGCATATGGAAACGAGATGGTTCAAACATTGTTATGAAAAATTTAGTCAATATCTCTGACGGCACTACAAATCTTGATTCAATAGTAGTGAATACAGGTCAAAGAAACCTAACAATAGATGTTTATGTCATAGACTGACAGCAAGCCTTTGGGCTAAAAATAAAAATCAAGAGGACTTTGAAAAGGGCATCAACGACATATTAAGGAAAGCAAAATGGTGAGGGCAGTTCTTTCCTTTTAAGATTATCTTAGAACATTACTGTGTACCCCGTCAGCACCTATGGAACAGATATAGCACTGGTTTAAAGGAGAGTTTTTGTTCATCCTAACGTGAGGAGTTGAGATGAAACAAAAACCAGCAGAACGGCCCGCATCGTCAGAACGAATCATTCGTGACATCAAGCGCAAGACGCGTAAGCAATACAGTGCGGAGGAAAAGATCCGCATTGTGCTGGATGGTTTACGCGGTGAAGACAGTATTGCCGAGCTGTGCCGCCGCGAAGGCATTGCCCAGAGCCTGTATTACAAATGGTCCAAGGAGTTCATGG